>JAAIGE0100428706.1_pt1 | contig 12137 bp, 8 predicted proteins | sample 6487951 | NCBI WGS metagenome assembly JAAIGE01 (sample SAMN13974128, study PRJNA590717) | phyllosphere metagenome | biome: tomato field; feature: multiple bacterial spot infested tomato fields; material: tomato leaves; isolation source: leaves from tomato fields | host: Solanum lycopersicum ... | reverse complement strand
TCAGAACTGAATGAGGGCGCACCCAAATGAATGCGCCAAGTCTCAGCCATGCTGAAGGTGTCGAGCATGACTCGGTGGTAATTGGTGGAGTACTGGCTGAAAGTCCCCTGTTGGCCGATCAGACGAGCCGCACGATTTTCTAGCAGTGCCCTTCCTTGCTTTTCCCACTTCCTTCCGCGTTCATCACCGAGTGCCGTCAGCCACAAACCGCCTATGAACAATGCCGCAGCCTCGGAAGTGCCGTGGTTATTGTCTTGCGCCATGGCGTACTGGATCGTCGGCGCAATGCGCTGAAGATGCAGTGCGATCAGATCGCGCAGGCTTGGCTCAGCGTCTTGTACTTGGTTCAGTATCAAGGCAGCACACGCCAGATGCATGACACGGATGGAAGCCTCTTGACCGCATTTCCAATTCGGCCCTAGATAAGGAGCGTTAGCTTGGCACCAACTTGCCAGCCATTCGTTCAGCTTCGCTAATGCATCCGCGTCACCTTGCCGCGCTCGCTGAGCAAACGCAAGCACCCAGTCCATCCGCGACAGCTCCCAGATCAGCTTGATGTCTCCAACCCGCGGATCGAAGTCGGCTATTTCCCACCAGGCACGGCCAGGGGAGGGCACCCTTTCACCAGTCAGCGGGTTTGTAAACCAGTCAGGCGGAGTGCTCGACAGGTCAATGGGCCAGTAGCTGAAAAGATGGGCATGCTGGGCCCAATCCGTTATGGCTGGGCTTGATACTGGTGTCCACGCCCGCGCCGTAAAGAATGGGCCAACTGGGGTGACGCCTCTCAACTTGCGCACTGGATTGAGGCCCAGTTTGACCCCGATCCGGTAGCTAGCTGCGCGAGCGATGTTGGGCAAGCCCAGGGCCAGTGCAGTACGGGCCTTGGTTTTCCAGTGGGTGACCTCAAAACCCATTACTGTTGCCGCAAAAGTTCTGCAGCCTGAATGGTGGCTTCTGCCACTTCAAAGATTTCCTCTGGGGCGATGGCCGGGGAACCTGTTTCCACCGCCTTCAGGAAGGCCGCCGCACACGCGTTCTGGCCTTTGTCTTGCCGCCAGAGATTGAACTTGCTAAATCCAGGCCACCCATAACCTTTGAGCTTGCGGAAGTTGTCTAGCTGCAAAACCCTCCCTGCTGCGAACACTTCAACGCGCTCTTTGGGAAAGCTAGCAGCACCATTGGCGAGGTACATGATGGTGCCGAAAGAACCATCCTCGAATCCCAACGTAATGGAGGCTTTATCTTCTGTAATTGCTATTCCTGCAGCGTCACCCATGCGGCGTGCTTGAATGGACACAATGGGGCTGCCTGCCAAGAAGCGCATCAGGTCGATGAAATGACAAGCTTCGCCAATGATGCGCCCACCCCCAGTGGCGTTATCTTGCGTCCAATGATTGGCGGGAATCGCGCCGGCGTTCATCGTCATGATGAATGACTTAGGCTCTTTGACCGGTGCAAGCAGAGCCTTCATCTTTTGCACCTGAGGGGCGAACCGGCGGTTGAATCCGACCATGACTTGCAGGCCGCCTCTGCCATGAACCGCTTGAGCTGCTTCAAATGCAGAGCGCACAAGAGCCAGACCGTCCGAATCAATGGCCAATGGCTTCTCAACGAAAACATGTTTGCCTGCCGTCAACGTTTGGGCGACGAACTGCGCATGGGTGTCGTGCCTGGTAACGATGGCCACCGTATTCACCGCAGGATCGGCAAGCATGGCCGTCATGTCCGTGGACGCTGCGGCAAAACCCGCCTTCTCGCCATGAATCACACCATTGATGCCACCGGCCGTGACGATGGTGTGCAACTGCGCCCCAGCAGATTTAAAGGCGGGGATCAACATGCGAGATGCGTAGTTGCCTGCACCAATGAAGCCCATGACAGGCTTCTGCGGCACAAACTGGATGTTGGAATGAAGTACCACACTGCGGGCCATGCGGGACTCTGCCGGCGAGCTGTACTGCAGCAAGATTCCAAGCCCGGTTTTGTCGGCCGTAAGCGTTTCGTAGGCCTTGGGCGCATCTTCGAAAGCGAACCGATGGGTGATAAGGGGCTTCACATTGAGTTGGCCGCTGGCCAGCATGTCCAGTACCGCCTCAAAATTCCGCTGTTCGGTCCAACGAACAAATCCCACGGGATAGTCTTGCCCCTTTTCTTCGTAAGCAGGATCGTATCGACCCGGCCCGTACGAGCAACTGACCTGGAAGCTGAGCTCTTTTTCATAGAAGTCAGCACGGTTGAGTTCCAGCCCTGTCACGCCTACCAGCACGATCCGGCCCCGCTTGCGGCACATACGCGCGGCTTGCGTGACTGGATCATTGGATTGAGTGGATGCGGTGATGATGACGCCGTCCACTCCCTGGCCCCGGCTGAATGCCATACCTGCCGCGACCACATCTTCCCCTGCACCTGGGTTGCATGTCTGCGCTCCCATTTGACGCGCCAGCTCGAGTTTGGAGCTATCAAAGTCAACAGCCAGTACGCGACAACCATGTGCACGCAGTAATTGCACGGTCAATAAGCCGATCAGGCCCGCACCGGTGACGACGAATGCCTCCCCCAGCGTTGGCTGCGCAAGCCGGATTCCCTGCAGGCCGATGCTGGCCACTACCGTGAATGCCGCAGATTCGTCGTCGACTGAGTCAGGAATCTTGGCACAGAGATTTTTCGGCACCTTTACTACATCGGAATGAGGACCATTAGATACGACCCGATCCCCCGCCTTGAACTCCGTGACTGCTTTACCGACCTCTGCTATGACACCTACATTGCAATACCCCAGTGGCAAAGGCTGGGCCAACTTAGACTGAACGGCTTCTATGGTCGTTAGCAACCCGTCGGTTGCCACCTTTTCTAGAACCATTTTTACTTTTTCGGGCTGTTGGCGAGCTTTATCTAAATATGAAGCTTTGCCAAATCCTACCAGCATTCTCTCAGTGCCTGCGGAAATAAGAGATGAGTTCGATTTAATAACTACGTACCCTTGACTTACTGCAGGAGCGGGTGCAGATTTCAAAAGCGTCGTTCCTTGTGACAGATCTTGCAGTATTTGGATCATTTTATTCAGATAGTATTTTTACAACTTCGTGTTCTGCCGAGTTAATATCGTCTAACGGCACCTCAATGACACCTGTCGGCCGCTTGATAACGTTTGTGGCGATAACTTGACATCCAAAATCGAGTGCCTCTCTAATGCTTATTGAATCGCCGTCGGATCTAGATAATCGAATTAGTAGGGCGGTGCTACTGAGAAGAGGCCACTGCGGAATGGAGCCTGTAATGAACGTGAAATTGACGTGCTGTTCAAGCGTTTTTATGTCGTGTAATATTTTTCTGTCTAGAGAGGTTGTTCCCAACTCACCAATCATTAGAACAAATTTCTTGTTACGATATTTTTGTATTATATTTTTGAATATCGTAAGAGTGTTTCCTATCCCATAAAGATCCTCGCCGTCTCCGTGCAGTGTTGGCTTCCATGCCGTACATAAAACAATGTCTCGCTCTCTGCTTATCAATGGTCGTAGAACGGCCGCATTTTTTTCTGCCGCGTCCGTTATCTCTTCATTTGTCGGTTTGATATATGGCGAAAATACTTCAAAATTACTAAAATCACTGACGCCAGTATTTGCGTAGTTTTTGAAAAGTTCTTCGTTAACGACCTTGATTTTGGCGCATTTCTCTGCAATCGATTTGAGTAGTTTTGCTCCAAATTTGCCTTTGAATCGGCGCGAGCTATTGTGATCAATAAATTCCGAAAGAGAAAGAAGACCGAGGGTTTTTATTATAAATATCGCCGTCGGATTAGATGTGTTGATTTCTATCGAGAATTGTTTTCTGTTCAGTCGATAGTATGTGACATTAAGCCATAGCAATAGCAATGATATTTTTGTTTGTGTGTCAAAGATTTTGCAACCAACGCCTTGTTGTTTGAGCTGATTAAGTCTTCTCAGGCAATATATTGACACTCCGCCCATTGGTGGAGGCAGCGTTCCTAGTATAAATACGGTTGCCATATTATTTCTTCTTTAAATATATTAGTGCCACGATAAATTCGGCCATATAGATGGCAATCATCGTTCCGAAGAAGAATAGGAGGTAGGAAAAAAAATTGAAATTTGCTACATATGAAATGAAGAGGCCAACTGGGTAAACTAGAGAAAAACGTATGCTCTCAAGTGCCAGCAAATACTTTGTGGCACCCCAGTGCGGCAATAGCGTCGTTATGGGTTGCAAGAGGCAGTCAGCGAAGTAGTAAAAAACAATAGGAGTCAACATGAATGCAAGGCCAGCCCATTGTTCTCCAATTGTATTTATTATGATTAGTCGCCCAAAAAGATGAATTAATATCAAAATAAAGAGAAATGCAGAAAAAATAGAAATTAGTAAAGTTAATATTTTTTTTCTATTTTTTGAGGTTAGAATTATCTTGACTTCTTCAATGTTGCTATATTCGGCATTGTATAAATTAATGATCGAGCGTCGAGCTAGCGAAAACGGGGCCGCAACCATTTGAGAGAACAAAAAGTATCCGCCAATCTCTTCATTTGAGGCAAATGCCCCTCCGATAATTACTGGCGCAAACGGCGTCGAATATTGCAGCAAGGATGCGCAGCTGTTTGAAACGGCCGAACGAAATTTTTCTTTAAATAGGATAACTGCATATGTGCTCATCCATTGAAAATATTTTCTTACTGAATATAGGGAAATGACCGAGGATAAAATGAAGGATAGTAAGATTCCTGTTGTCAGCGCGTCGTCTTGGTTAATAAATTGAAATATAAGGGGAATTGATCCGTAGAACAGCGCCTGTGCTAGGCGGGATTTTGCAAATCCTGAATAATTCCTTGTATATAATTGGTATTGGGTTATTTGGTGGTATATGGAAACACCAAGCGTAAAATAGAGTATTTCTGCGGCGGATGTTTCGCTTCTAATTATTTTAAAATGCTGCAGTATGAGATAAGTGGCGCCGACTAAAAAAGCTGAAATCGTAGCGCATGTCAGCCCAATTGTCCCGTAGGCGTTTTGCTCATCTTTTCCTTTTGATCTAAAAGCTAAATGATCAAATCTCAATGCTGAAACTGTCGACGCTAATGTCGCGATGCTAGAGATAAGAGCTAGTTTGCTGAAGTCTGCTGGAGAAAATGTTCTGGCAAGAATTAATCCGGATAGTGCAATTATTAATTGTGCTGATCCGCCGCCAACGAAGATAGATTTGAATGCCGCGTGCTTCATATGCGCTTTTTTATGAATGCGGCGGGTTTTCCACTAAAAACGGAGTATTCTTGAAGGTGTGAGTCTTTTATTAAGGATGCGGCGGAGATAATGCAGCCTTCACCAATGAAGGAGTTTTTTAAGATTGAGCAAGATCTTCCAACCCAGACGTCTTCTCCAATCACTATTGAACCCACACTTAGGCTCTGCTCCCTGATCAATTTTCCCCGTCTGTATTTGTGTTGTGAGTCACGTAGGCACGAGTACTCGGCAATTAGACTATTATTTCCTATCGTGATTTTGTTTGCGCAGCTGATAATCACGCCCGCAGTTAGTTTTACATTGGAACCGATTGTTAGCTCTCCCCCGGGGGGGCAGTCGATGAAAGTGTTTGGGCCAAAATCACATCCCTTGCCAATTTTTAGTCCTTTATGTGGAGGATATTTTAGCGTGATGTTCTTTCCTATTCTTGGTATGGATTTGCACTGACCTCCGCAGATATTGATAAGGAGGTAAATAGCTAAGCCGCGAATGTAATCTCCGCTGCGAATTATTGCTTTAATGAGAAATTGCATTTTTGTTTGACTTGTATATCCTTGTGAACGCTATGATGAGTGAGGCGCTTATACCTGTTGCAATGATAATAAATCGAATTGTGCTTGTGGCATCATTTCTTAGGGTGAAACACAGGCAATATATAAGTATTCCATTTATTATTATGTGGACTGGCTCTTGGCTGTCGTGCTTGGAAAAGGCTAGGCCAAATAATGTTCCGATTATTAACGGGCCGAAGTATCCGAAATTCATTATGGATTCAATTAACGCATTGAATGCCAGCCCGCCACCCAATAGGTATATGTCAGGGTGGAAATTCTTTACATAAGCTACAGATGGTGCTAGTGATCGATCTGGTATGAGCGCGCTTGGAATAATTTGCTGAAACGTTTCGATATATGTCGCTTTTAATTTGAAGGCTGGATAAAGATCATCCCATATTTTTGGAAATGCGCCGAACTCTAGATTCATTGGATTCAAGAAAATCCAAAAATCCATGTCATTGTAGATTTTCATCCATGCTTCTGGCGGAAGATTTCGAAAGGCTCCATAGGAGAGTAATAGTAGCCCTGCTAATATAATTGGTGGCCATATTATCCTGGGGATTTTTTCTTTCTTGCTGTAGAAATATAAAATCAGCATCGTCATGACGATCGCCATTCGCCTATCGCCGACAATTGCAATGTCCGTGATAAGTATTGAGAATATCGAAATAAATGATATTTTTATATCGCTTGTTTTTTTGTTATGAATGAAGAGTGATTGCCAAAGCAGAAAAATGATTGTGCACTGTGAGGCAAGCTTAAAGATGTCGTAGGCGACGGGCTTTTGTGAGTAAATTTCTCCGCGACTTAGAGATCCAATGTTTAGGGAGAATAGGCTTGCCACAAGAAGTGTGTTTATGATTGCAATTCCGGGGATTATTATGTTTATGGGATCGGTTGCAAATCTTTTTTTGATTTTTATTCGAAATGACGGGGCTGTTTTTATTTTGCCGAATAGGTATGCGCAGATGATAAATATTGACCCGAAAAAAGTTTGTGCCGCTATTGTTTTCTCATCTAGGCCGGCGGTGTTTGAAAAGAATATTATGTCTATGGGGGATGCGAATATGTACGGTAGTGATGTCGCAAGAAAAAGTGTTAGTGGATTGAAGGCGCCGAAACGCCCTGCATGCATGGCAGTGAGAAGGCCGCAGAGAATGAGGCAAGCCCCTAGATAGTAATTGACTCCGGAGAGGTTAACTAAGGCATAACCGAAAAATATGCAGATAATGGAGCTGGTGATAAGCCAGTTCTCAAGGGGGCGGCGCATGCTAGGTGCTTTCTTCTAGAATTCCGCAGCTATCAATGATGTATTTTTTATTAATGCTGGAGAATAGCTCTGGCCGGAACTGACGGTGTTTTACAAGCAGCACATGGATAGATGATTCAAGCAGCGATTTACTGATACTCTCAAGTGAAACTCCGTTATGGGAGTCGCTAGCAATATTAGGTTCGACAAGGATGACGTTGTCCTTGAACTCTTCTCTCAGTTGCTCTGCAATGTTGAGTGCAGGGCTTTCTCTCAAATCGTCAATATTTGGTTTGAAGGCGAGGCCATAGCACCCGATAATTACATCAGAAGCTCTTTTCTCTGGATGATCGATGAGGTAAGTTGCGAGCGCAATTTTCACTTTTTCAATGACCCATTTGGGTTTTTCGTCATTGACTTGGCGTGCGCTTTGAATTAATGGTGAGTTTTCTGGCGCAGCACTAACAATAAACCATGGATCTACTGCAATACAATGCCCCCCTACGCCAGGTCCAGGTTGAAGAATGCTCACGCGTGGATGGCGGTTGGCGAGTTTGATTAACTCCCAAACATTGATGCCTAGTTTGTCGCAGATGATAGATAGTTCGTTCGCAAAGGCGATATTGACATCACGGAAGCTGTTTTCCGTCAATTTGCACATCTCTGCGGTTCGTGCATTGGTAATGACGCATTCGCCTTGCACAAAAGTTTTGTAAAGGCTAACCGCCGCGTCAGAGCATTTCGGTGTCATGCCACCGATGACGCGGTCGTTCTGTACCAGCTCGCGCAGAACATGGCCTGGCAGAACACGTTCGGGACAGTGCGCCACGCGGATGTCGCTGTCTTCGCCATGCGTCTGTGGGAAGGTCAGATCAGGGCGGGCTTCTGCCAGCCATGCTGCCATCTGTTCGGTTGCACCGACGGGGGATGTCGATTCCAAAATCACCAAATCACCTGGCTTCAACACTGGGGCGATGGCTTTGCTGGCGGACTCGATATAGTCCATGTCAGGGTGGTGGGGGCCAGTTGGACCTTCCTTAAACGGAGTGGGGACTGCAATCAAAAAGGCGTCGGCAGGTTCCGCTTTGGTGGTCGCACGTAGATAGCCCTCGTGCACCGCTGCATGCACGACCATGTCCAAGTCTGGCTCCACGATGTGGATTTGGCCACGATTGATGGTGTCTACCGCGTGTTGGTTGACGTCTAGCCCAATGACCTTGATCTTACGGCTGGCAAAGACGGCAGCTGTCGGGAGGCCGATATAACCCAGCCCAACGATAGAAATGGTTTCAAAAGACGATTGACTCATTGTTTTTCTGACTCTGCGGATTAATTAATAGTTTTCTTGGCAGCGAGGCGTTCAAAGGCTGCACGAATACTTTGGCAGGCTGTTCCATCGCCGTATGGGTTGTGCGCGAATGCCATGCGCTCGTAAGCGATGGGGTCACGTAAAAGCTGGAGTGTTTCGCTCACAATCGTGGCTTGATGGGTACCTACCAATTTGACGGTACCCGCTGCCACAGCCTCTGGGCGTTCTGTCGTGTCTCTCATCACAAGAACCGGCTTGCCCAAGGAGGGTGCTTCTTCTTGAATTCCTCCTGAGTCGGTCAGGATGATGTGGCTGCGCTTCATCAAATAGACAAAAGGCAAATAATCTTGTGGGGTGATCAGGTGCGCGTTGGGCATGTCGCCAAGAATGCGCCGGACGGGTTCTTGCACCTGGGGATTCAGATGGACTGGGTACACCACCTGAACGTCAGGTTCCTGGGTGAGTTCTTTGAGTGCATTGCACATGGCTTCGAACCCCGCACCGAAGTTCTCACGACGGTGCCCTGTCACCAGAATCAGACGCTTGGATGGGTCAAGAAAAGGAAAGTGTGATTCCATTTCATGGCGCAGTGTCTCATCGGTGTCGATACGGTGGCTGACACTCAGCAATGCATCAATCACGGTATTGCCGGTGACGTGAATCGTTGATGCATCAATGCTTTCTGCCAGTAGGTTGTTGCGCGACTCTTCGGTAGGCGCGAAATGCAAGCCTGCCAACCTGCCGGTAATCTGGCGATTTCCCTCTTCAGGCCATGGCGAATACAGGTTGTGCGTGCGCAACCCGGCTTCCACATGCGCAATACCGATTTGGCGGTAATACGCTGCCAAGCTTGTAGCCATGGTTGTGGATGTATCGCCATGTACCAGTACCCAATGCGGTTGGTAGTTGGTCAGCACGCCGTCCATTCCTTGAAGAATGTTGCAGGTAAGTTGAGGGAGTGTCTGGCCCGGTTTCATGACGTCCAGGTCGTAATCCGGGGTGATGTCAAACAGTTGAAGCACTTGATCCAACATCTGCCGGTGTTGGGCTGTGACGCACACTTTGACTTGCAAATGAGGTGACGTTTCCAGTGCCTTTACCAATGGTGCCATCTTGATGGCCTCGGGGCGTGTTCCAAATACGATAAGAAGCTTCATGTACTCATTGGATATGGGGGCCACCCTGCGTTGTGAAAAATGACCGTTCAATTTTTCGACAGTACATGGGTTGGTAGATGGAATAAGGGGGCTGAGCAAGCCGTCGCGGATTTACTCTTTCCCCAAATATGCTGGCGCAGCACTTTATGTGCTTCTGAGCCCTTAGGCGTGGCTACTGCGTCCCCATGCCCGAGCCCACGCCTGATTCAACTTACTCAGCTTGTCAGCTGATTCGGGGTTCTGGGATGCAGACCTCATGCCTTGCCGAACGAACACGAAGAGTAGTAGTGCAAACCCAGTTGCCAGTGTCGTCATGACTGCAATGAGAGCTCGCTTAGGCTTGCTTTTCTTCTCTGGAGGCACTGCTGCATCGACCACTTGGATGACTGCACCTTCACGGCTCTCATCAATGCGGGCCATCTCGTACTGTTTGGCGAACAATTCAAATAGTGTCTCTTGGTATTTGAATTCGCGGAATTTAGCGATATAGGCGTTGGCAGTCTCGCTGGTCGCAGGTTGTTCGCGCTCGGCCTTAGCTAGTTGGGCTCGCAGTGCAGACAGCTCTGCTATGGCTTGCCGAAATTCAGGCGCTGATTCTGTCAAGTAGCTGCGCATGGATGCGATGCGAACCTCCTGCGCAGTGACCAGTGCGCGCAGGCGTGCAGGACCTTCCAGGGCGGTCTGAGGCGTGACGTTCAACACGGACGCGCTGACACCGCTGGCGGCCAGGTTCTGTTCCGCCTTGACCAATGCTTCTTTGGTGGACGCAAGTTGCTTCTCGAAGAACACGCGGCGCTGCTGGGCTTCGGTAATCGCAAGCCGACCCAACAGCTTTTCTAGTTCCTGCACATACGCATTGGCAATCGCTGCAGCCACTTGCGGGTCTTCGTCTTCGAAATCCACGGTGATGAGGCTGTCTTTGCCGCTGCTGATATTGCTGTTGTCTGCCAACTCGTCCAGCGCATCCTGCCGAAACTTGCCGTCGTAGCGCTCCATCAGCTTGAACTGGTCGACGAGTGAATCGCCGACAGCGCGGGATTTCAAAAGGGAAACAAACTGGTCGTTAGGATTCTTCAATCCGGTGGCAGCGCCCGCGAGGCCGCCTAGTACCCCTAGCGACTGCAACATGGACGCAGCCGCGCTTTGCTGCTGTTGAGGTGGAAGAAAGCGTGTCGTGGCCGTAAAGGTGGGAGTAACCACGAAGCTGATTGCCAGGGCAATCAAGCCGACGGCCAATGGCCCCAAGATCAACAAACGCAGGTTCTCAACGATAGTGTGCAACAGGTCAAGCACACTGATTTCTTCTTCTTGTTCCACCGTGAGCTGTTTAGTCTCAAGCATGTTTTGTTCGTTGGGTGTGGTCATTACAGATCCCGGAACACCTTGATGGCGGCGATCCCCAGGCCGAACTGAGACAGGATTTGCGTCCAGTCCTTCAACTGACGTGCAATGAAGTTGCGGCGGTTCTCGCGGTCCAGCTTTTCGGGTACCACGACGGAATCACCCGGCATCAGCTTCAGGCTGTCAAAGCCGCCAAAGCCGAAAATGCCGCCTGCGTTGTTGCGGCTCACGATGCTGCCGTCGGCGCGCAGCACGAACATCTGGTCGGGGTCGGCTTCCTCACGCAGGCCGGCCACCTTGACGATGTCTCCCACCGTGCGGCCCGAGCGGTAGATGAACACGTTTTCGTTGTTGACGGCGCCCACGGCGGTGACGAAGCCAGGCGCTGCAGGCACCACGATGCGGTCGCCATCCTCCAGGGGCAGTTCTGGCAGTGCCGCCAGGCTGGCGTTTTCAGGATTCATTTCCAAGGCAATGCGCCCGTTGCTCTGCAGCTTGCGCAGGGCGTCGAGCTGGGACTTCGCCAATTGCTGTTGCTGCTGCATCAGCGCGGCTTGGGAAGCCGTGTCGTTGGAACTGCGGTTGGCCAGCAAGAACAGGATCTGGCTCTGTTGCTGGCTTTCCAGCCGGCGGATCAGCATTTCCAGGTTCTCTTGCTGTTTCTGGCGAACGGAGTTGCGGTCGATGGACAGGCCATACACATAGGCCTGGGGCGTCAAGCCGCCCACGCGGCGCAGCAGGTCGCCCATGGTTTCGCCGGGCTGCACTTCATACAAACCGGGGGCGGCCACTTCGCCTTCCAGGCGAACCAGCCGGGTTTGGCGTTCCACGGGCAGCTTCAGGTCTTTTTGGCTCAGGATCGACACCACGTCGCCCGGCTGCAGCGGGAGGTTCTGCGATTCATCTTTCTGGATGATGGCCCGGCCCAGGTTGAAGGGGATCAGCGTGGTGCGCAGGTTGGTCTTGTCCAGGCGCTCGATCACGGCGTAGTCCCAGTTGATCTGGTCCACCATGTTGCGGTAGCGCGTGTCCAGATTGCGGCCGGCGGTGCGAGAGAGTTCGCTCGCGCTGACGTTGCCGCTACCGTCCTGGTTGCCCGTTCGGCCGAGGCGGCCACCGGCTGCTTGCTGGTCAGCGCCTTGGTTGTTGCCACCTGCACGGCCATCACTGCTGCGGGTTCCCGAGGTCTCATTCGTTCCCCGGATGGCTGCCGCCTGTGCGTCTGGCGAGAGGTTCTGCACCAGCAGGTTCTTGCGGCGGTAGTAGTCGCC
>JAAIGE0101104716.1_pt1 | contig 12138 bp, 13 predicted proteins | sample 6487951 | NCBI WGS metagenome assembly JAAIGE01 (sample SAMN13974128, study PRJNA590717) | phyllosphere metagenome | biome: tomato field; feature: multiple bacterial spot infested tomato fields; material: tomato leaves; isolation source: leaves from tomato fields | host: Solanum lycopersicum ... | reverse complement strand
GTATCAGAAAAGTTGGAAGCCGTTGCTTCTTAGTGCGTAGCGATGTAATGAGCGACCGTTACACCAATGGCGGCACCAATCAGGAAGGGGATGATTCCACCTTCTACTTCCATTAATTCGTTTTGATCAAGCGTAGTCAGGCCGGCAAATTCGAAGTTGTTGTTCATCTGTTTGTTTGGTTGTTTTTGTTTAACTGTTTGGTTGTAGAACTGTATATAAATCAGAAACTTAGGTAATGCGGACTATTTGATGTAGTGGTCGTACACATACATGGCACCGGCACCCAGGGCAACACCTGCCAGGAAGATGGGGACGAATCCACCGTTGAGTTCGGCCAGCTCCTGGCTATTGAGTTCAGTTACATTTGCTAACGTGTTCATAGGTCTGTTTTTTTAGAATGTTATAGCTTGATTAGTAGGAAATATGCTTGATCAGAAGGACTAAATCACGTCCCGGTTGATTTCTTTCAAAATCCATGCGGCTACCGTTTCCAGCCAGGAGCTGCCGCCCTGAATCTGTTGGGTTTCTTCGACGGTGAGTTCGGTAAAGTCTGGCGATTGCATGGGCTTACAGTTCAGGAAAGGTGGGAGGAATCAACAAGCCCAGTACAGTCCCGGGAAACGCGGGTTTGACGTTGAGACCGCCGTTTACCTTTTGTAGGGTTTCGGGAGAAATTTCGCCCGTTTCCAGGCTGGCCAGCTGGCTCATCAGGTCTTCTTTGGAAGTCGCCGATGCTTTCAGATCCTTGATCTGCTGATTGAGGTCTTTTTTCATTGGAGTTTGCGTTTATACGAGTGGAGGTAGCGGATACGGCACCAGAATGGGGCCAATGGGTTTAATGATGGGTGGAAACGTGATGGGCGGCAGAATGATCGGTCCGTGAATCGGTCCAATGACGGAGAGTCCTCCCTGCGTTTCCAGCAGTTCCTGTGTACTGAGGGGTTGGTTTTCCATGTTTTTAGCAGATTACGGTTGCGTTGGGGAGCCGCCACGGGCCTGGGTCTGTCTGGTCATGATATGTCTGTAGATGCCCGGCACGCCCCCCGTTTTTATAGGATCTATCTAATATGATGAACTGTATCTTAAACGATGGGCTATATCTAACGCTTTTATCTATACGCTTCTATGAAAACTGACTAATATACCGTGATGGGTTGTACCGGCAGTGTACGGATGGGGCCTGGGTATACGATAATCGGACGTTCGATGATGGGACGCGGCAGGGGGCTTTTCAGGTATATAATATCCTGTGGCTCCACCAGGGTCTTCTGCCGGGGCGTCGTCAGCGGGTCCGCTGGGGTCTGTTTCGGTGCCTGAACGGTTTGGGTTTCAGGGGTCACCTCTTCTTTCTGGCAGGCAGTAAGCAACCCCGCCACGGCCAGGGCGAACAAGAATTTGATTTTCATTGTGTTAAGGTTTTAGACGTTTACTCAATGCGGTAGCGAAAGTCTGATGGGTAATGGCTGATACAAATTTCTTTACTAAACTCTTGATTTACAAAAACTTAACTCTATACTTTATTCGTTTCTGTTATAGGTTTCAGGTACGTGGGATGGCTGGATTGCCGCTCTGTTTCGTTTCAATTTCCTTGACAAAGGTTGCCGGGTTTTCTTTCTTTTTCAACAACCCGCTGTTGTACTTTATTCGATTCGGTTATTCGGTTACCAGAGCGTCGAGGCGTTGTTTTTCCACGCTTCGGACCACTTCATTACAGTGTCCGCAAGCGTCGGCTCCGGCCTGGAAGTACCAGCGGCAACTCGACCGGATCGCACAGGGCGACAGGGCGGCTTCAGCTTTTTTCTCCAGAGCTTCGCGGATGCGTCCGACCAGGCTACAGGCTGAATGTTCGTGATCCCACTGGCCGCAGCCGCCCTGAATACATTTCCCCGAAAATCGGAAGCGGTCCTCGGCAGCCTGCCCGGTACGGGCTTCGTGCTCGGCGGCTTTTTCAACGAACGTTTTGTCAATCTTAATGGACTCTTCCAGATAGGCTACCTGCCCTTCGCCCGTTACGATTCCGAATAATTCGGCTCCGGGTTTAGCAATGTAGCTCGGACATGATTTGCTCGATTCCATCATCTTTTTGGGTTTGGAACGGGCCGCTGTCCCTTCATTGACAATACAAAGTTGCGGCGGGCCTTCCGGTTTTTCAATAATGCTTCGTTATAGACTATGCGGGTGGAGAATACTTCATGCCGCAGGGTACGAAACGTGGGTCAGGCAGCCAGACTGGCATTGGTTTGCAGCACTTTCATCAGTAATTCCTGGGTACTCAGGCCGATGAGGTCCATCAGTGAAACCTGATAGATTTCGGAAAGCTTGCCCAGACACAGCAGGGATAATTCCGTACGACCAGACTCTTTTTTCGAATAGGCGGCCTGGCTGATGCCCATCTGAAAGGCCACGTATTCCTGCGAGTAACTATAGATTTCCCGTAGCTTCCGAATCTTAAGACTAATCGCACGCGTCGTCAGCAATTCAATGGCAGGTACTGTGTTCGTAGTCGTCATCGTTGAGTTCGTTTAGGTTTGAGTCGTTTGACGAATCGAAATACGCCGGGCCGCTTCCGTTTTAAAAACTTTTTAGACCAGTGAAAGAAAGCGTTCGACGAATGAAGAGGGCCGACACATCAATAATTTCCGTGTATATTGCCAGGGCTCAGCTTATGAAACTATGACTGCTCCGCTATCCCCCGTTCGTTGCTTTATCATTGATGATGAATTACCTGCCCGTCAGCTCATCGAAAAGTTCGTTAGCCGGGTGCCCTTTCTGGAACTCATTGGTACCTGCGATAATGCCGTGGATGCCTTGTTTCAGGTACAGCAACTCCAGCCCTCGCTTATTTTTCTGGATGTCGAAATGCCGGAAATGACCGGGTTTGAGTTTTTACGCCTGCTCCCCACGCCCAAGCCGGAAGTAATCATGGTAACGGCCTTTCCGCATTACGCCGTGGAAGGCTTTGAGCATCAGGTGACGGACTATTTGTTAAAACCCGTCTCCTTTGAACGCTTCATGCGGGCCATCAACAAAGCCACGGGGAATCGGTCGTTTTCGCCGGAAGCCCCTACCCCCGCTCCACCGGCGGCGGCTCCCAGTCCTGAACCGGCTCCGGAGCATACGGATTTTATCCTGATTAAGGAAGATAAGAAGCTGATCAAGGTCGTGCCCGAAGAAATCGTCTTTATTGAAGGCATGAAAGACTACCTTAAAATTCACCTGCCGGGCCGGGTACTCGTGACGCACATGACCATGCTGAAAATCGAAGCCATGCTGCCCGCGGCCCTTTTTCTGCGGGTCAATCGTTCGTACATTGTTCGCAAACGAGCCATTCAGGAAATTGATGGCAACGTCATTACGACGACGGACGGCAAGAAAGTACCCATCGGCGTCACCTTTCGGGAATCGGTTATGGAAACCTTACGCAAAAACCGTAGCTAATCTTGACTCTTTTTGATCGCCACCACCGAAGCACGCTGAAGAACGTAGGTCTGCATTTGCTGGCCTGGCTGTTGCTGTACTTTCTGGACCGGAATTATTTTGCTCCCCGGCTCGTACAGGACAATACCGACGTCGTTTCCCGTCTTTCGCTGATTACCTGGCTGGTGGATATCAGTGTGTACTACGGGCTGGGCCATTTTGTTTTTCCCCGCTATCTCTATACCCGTCGCATCCCCTATCTGATTGGGGCGATCTTGCTGGTTTTTCAGGCTACTTACCTGATCAACTATTATAGTTTCCAGTGGGTACACCCCTATTCGAACAGCTACGGACTTGCTCAGGTATCTTACGTAGAAAAAATCTGGCATCAATTTCTCAAGCCTTACGGACGGGTGGGCTGCTTTACGCACCTGCCCACGGCCTTGTGGAGTTACTCCTGGTCGCTGTTTATTCCTACGGTTCTTCTGTTTTTCAAGGGCATTAAAGATGTTACTCAATACCGCAACCGGGCTTTGCGACTCGAACGGGATAAATACGAGTCCGACCGAAAACAGCTTTTACTGGAAAAAAACAATCTGGCTCTGGAGCTGGATTTTCTCCGTTCCCAGATCAACCCGCACTTTCTTTTCAATACGCTCAACAGCCTCTACGTACGGGTGGTGGATCTCGACGATGAAGCCGCCGAAATCGTTCTCAAGCTCTCGGACCTGATGCGGTATAATCTGTACGAATCGAACGTCGAACGCATTACGGTTGCCAAGGAGCTGGAATTTATTCAGAACTACCTGCTACTAGAGCGGGCCCGTCATGGGCAACGGGTAGAAATCAGTTACTCGGAAACCGGTGATTTCCAGCAACATCAGATTGCTCCCTTACTGCTGATTTCACTGGTTGAAAATGCGTTCAAACACGGAGCCAGCAAAACCCGCGATAAAGCCTTTGTTCGGGTAGCCGCTCATCTGGAGGGGTCAACCTTTACCTTTCGGGTGGAAAACAGCGTCAGTTCGCTGACGAACCCGGCTCCGCAAAAAACCAATTCCGGCGGTGTCGGACTGGTGAATACCCGTAAACGGCTCGACTTGCTGTATCCTGCCCAGCACCAGCTTTCCCTGCACGCCAGCGAGCAAACGTACACCGCCGAGCTAATCCTTCAGTTGGAACAACAGTCGCATTCTTCACTCGACTAATGCATTCGACGATGCCAGCTTTTCATTCGTCGAAGGTAGCGTCGTGTCCGGCTAAATTTCTTGAATCTCCCTAATCCGGCGTTTTACCTTTGTCATGTCCTCCTCGCCAAGAGAGGTACACAAACCAACCATTTCGCTCTACCGCTTATGAAAACGCCCTCTACTTCCGCTAACCGCTTAGTCCTTAAAAAAGAACGCTTGGTATCGCTGCATGCTTCTACCGGTGGACGCTCTGAATTAACGGTTTCTTCACGGCTCTGCGAAATGTTTACCATCACTTACGGCCGCTAATCCATGTTTAACTGCCTCTTACTTCACCGATCGTATTTAACCAACACCCTGCTGGAACATTACATCCAGCGGACGGGCTGTCTGGATTTAACCTGGACCGGTTCGTATTCCAGCGAAGCGGTTCAGGAGATACGATCGGGGAAGTACGATCTGGTTTTTGTCAGTCTTCCCGAACCTGATTCCCTGCTTCCGGAGACGCTTATTACGGCCTTACATCACTGCGACGGTAAATCTCTCATCCTGTCTTCATTCTACCCCGAGCACCTCTATGCTCATTATCAGCTCGAACGCCTTCATTTTCTGACCGAGCCCTTCCCCGCCCAGCAGTTTCAGCAGGCCATCGAAACCTATATCGCACTGGCTGAATCGGGCTACTAATTTTACCTCAGGTTTACAAGTAATCAGTCAAGATTTACAAATACTTAATTTACTCATTACCAATGTATTGACAGGTATTGATTTTTGTCAATATAGTTCTGAAGAATCGAAAATTATCCGCGATCGGAGGTCTAGTGAAAGGGCTGAAACCTTACATTTAGCTAGCCAACCAGCCCCCGCTATCCAATGCTTCATCCGTTTGGATTTTACCTCCTCCGCCAGCCGCACTGGTCCATTGACGAACTCCTCCAACTCCAGCAAAACGCTTCTTCCATTCCCCTAGCCGATCAGCTCCGATCCTGGTACGCCAGTCCATTGGCCCAACAGGCCTTGTGTCTGGCCTCTCCGGCTTTGTACGAGCGATTTCAGCAGTGGTTTGCGGGAGTCGAATTGCCCGAAGGCGACAAGTTTGTATACGCTCTGTATAAATACGCCATCCGCATGAGTACCCGGTGCACGCCGTACGGGTTGTTCGCGGGTTGTTCGGTCGGACAAATTGCTTCGACCACGCACTGGGAAGGGGTTGATCGGGAGCAGTTGCAAACCCATACCCGTCTGGATGTGGAGTGTCTGTTTGCTTTGAAAGACTGGCTTACCCAGCAGCCCGTACTCCGTTCGCAGCTTCGCGTGTATCCGTGTACGTCATTGTATACGGTGGGCGATTCGTACCGCTACGTTGAGCCGCTGCGGGTACAGCAGCAACGGCAGTATTTTATCAGTGCCGTGGAAAAGAATGAGTTTCTGGACCTGATTTTCGAGCAGGCCCGCCAGGGAGTTACGCTACCGGAATTAACGCATGGCCTAAGTGAATTAGGTATCGAGCCAGCCGAGGCTGAGGAATACCTGGAAGAATTGCTGAGCAATCACTTACTGGTGTTTGAAATTGAGCCTACGCTGACGGGTACGGATTACTTAAACTACCTGATCGAACGTTTGCAAACGCTTGCTGGTACACAACCCCTGGTCGCTCTTTTGAGCCAGCTTCAAACCTTACTACGGTCCAGCACGGATCTCCGCCTGACGTATGAAGCAACTCGTCGCTGGCTCGAGCAGTACGATCAAGCCACTTCCAAACCCGACATCATTCAGGTAGATGCTTTTCATTCGTTGAGCATGAATCAGCTACAGACTTCGGTAGTGGAGAAAATTACGAAGCAACTCTCCCGACTGATGGTCCTGCATCGGCCCTACAAAAACCCGGAACTGGAAGCCTTTAAGCGTCGCTTTTACAATCGCTACGAAGATGAAGAAGTCCCGCTGGCCTTGGCCCTGGACCACGAAATTGGCGTAGGATACGGTCAGCAGTCGCCTTTAGGCATGGGGTACGCCCCGATGGTGGATGATCTGTCATTGCCCAGCGTAACCCCCGAAGACACGGAAGCCCGGCCCAGTTGGTGGCAGGATTTTCTGTTGGAAAAGTTCAGTCATTGCCTTAGTACGCATCAACGGGAAATTCAACTCAGCAACGACGATCTGGCCTGGATTGGTCAGCATCAGCTTCCTTCGCCACGCATGGCCCATAGTTTTTACGTACTGGGCAGTCTGCTTGCCGCTTCGGAACAAGCTTTAGATCAAGGAGATTTTCAGTTCAGCATGGCGGCCTGTAGTGGCCCTTCTGCGGTGAATTTGCTGAGTCGGTTTTGCGAAGGAAGTGCAACCCTGACGGAGCGGGTACGGGCGTGTGTGGGCGAAGAAGAGCGTTTTCACGCCGATGTCATTTTCGCCGAAATCGTCTACTGCCCCGATTCCAGAGCCGGTAATATCCTGACCAGACCTGCGTTGCACACCTACGAGATTCCGTACATGGGCCAGTCATCAGTGGACCCAGCCTATCAGATTCCGCTGGAAGATTTGCGGGTATCACTGCAAAATCAGCAGGTAATTTTACGCTCGCAGCGGCTTAACAAACGCGTTATTCCCCGGCTTTCAAATGCTCATAATTACCAAAATAGCCTGCCGCTGTACCGCTTTTTGTGCGATTTACAGTCACAGGATACGCCTTTTCTCCTGCACTGGGACTGGAGTCTGTTGAAGAAACAGGCTTTTTTGCCACGGGTTAGCTACGAAAACATCATCATCAGCCGAGCCCGTTGGGCTTTACGCAGTGAAGAGTGTACGTCAGCCGATCAACTGCTTAGCGTGTTAAAACAGAAAGGCTTACCGGATTTTTTTGTACTGGCTTCGGGGGATAATGAATTGCTGATCAACGCCCAGGATTCTCCTTCCCTACAGCTACTCTGGCTGGAATTACGCAAACAGGGTACACTTCAGTTATTGGAATTTCTTTCCACGCCCGAGCAGTGCCCGGTCTTGGCTGGGGGCCTTCGATTTACGCACGAACTTATTCTGCCTTTTTACAACACGGCGGTATCGCCCATTCCGGGCTTGTCGCACAAGCCTTCCGAAGTACCACAGCGTCGCTTTTCGATTGGCAGCGAATGGCTGTACCTGAAGGTGTACATCGGCGAGAAGTCTTCGGATTTAATCCTGATCCAAAGCCTGTATCCGGTGATACGCCAGCTTTTAGGCAATCACATTATCCGCCAGTTTTTCTTTGTTCGCTACAAAGATCCCGATCCGCACCTGCGGCTCCGGTTTTTGGGAAATCCGCACCTGGAGTTTTATCACCACGTAATTCGGGCCATTGAGCAGGTACTGCGACCCCACGTACAGACGGGACTGGTACACCGCATTCAGACGGATACGTATCAGCGGGAACTGGAACGCTACGGGATGCAGCATATGGAACATTGCGAAACAATCTTCCATTACGACAGCCTGACGACCCTTTCCTTTCTGGAAGAAGTCGGCATTGCCGCCGATGAAAGCCTGCGGTTCGTGTTTACCACCCGGCAGATCGATCAGTTACTGACCGAAGCGGGTTTGAGTATTGCCGAACGGCACGAGCTCATGAGCCATCTGAATGGCCAGTTTTTTCAGGAATTCAGCGGGAATCCCACGTTACGCAAGCAGCTCAACGACAAATACCGACTGTACCGGCCTTTGATTGAACAGCAGCTGAATGCCCCCCGCGAAGCCGCTCCTTCTGGTTTAACGGACGTGCTTACGCACTTGAACGTTTCCTTTTCGGGCAAAGAGCAACGGTATCACCTGCTGGCGAGTTTTATTCACATGATGATTAACCGCATTTTTCCAACCAAGCAGCGGGCCTACGAATTGATTGTGTATGCTTCCCTGACCAAGTATTACGACTCGGCCCGGGCCAAACAGCGAATGGTACCGACCCTCGACTAATCGAGGGATTCATCGGGCAGGTACTCAAAGGTTCGGAACAGATCGGTGGCGGAAACCATCCAGTTGTCGTCGTAACCGATTTCTTCGTCGTCCCATTGATCCAGGCCCAGGGAATGATGCAGGAGTACTTGTTCTTTGTTTTTCATGATCGTTTGGTCAGTGTTTACTCAACAAAAGTGAGTGCGAATGAACAGTGGATCAATAACGTACGGGAATGCTTTATGCGAATTTTTCCGATCTTAAACGAGCCTTTGTTTGACCTAATCGTTTACTAATCAGGTCTTGCGTTCCGCAGATACGGCTTGCATATGCATTTCTTGCAGGAACCTACTAATAACCAACTACTATATAACAGGATTACTATTTCGTCCCGCAGGCACGGCTGATCATTTAGTCCCTATACATTCCATGTCGGCACGCCCACTGCTCTTTTCATCCTGCTCTAGGCAACCGCATTGCGGATGAAACCATTCCATGGCGGCCGCCATGGAATGCGATAGGAAAGGATGCGGGTTTGCCGTCCACTATACCTACTTCGCCAATAACTAACAACTATTGCTAAAAGATGAAAACCTCTCCCGCATGTCAGCCGCGGAACGACCTACGGCAGCCGCAATGCGTTGGCCTTGAGCAGGCAGTCGTTAGTCGTGGAGTGGCTGACATGCTACCGAACAGCCAGGTATAAGGACCAAATCTAGTCTAGGTGAATAACGAGCAAATCATTTAAACTCACATGCACCCTGCCGTCGGTACCAAACTCAGTCTAAACTCATAACAAAAGGCATTAATACAAAAAACCCAGAACCTAAACAGACTCTGGGTTAAGCGTATCAAAACAATCGGACTATCGATACGGATGAATAGTCTCAATATGCCCCTTTTCATCATGGATGAGCGGAGTCACTTTTATACTCCGTAAATGCGTCACTCCTTTGGATAAGCTGGAATCATGGTAAAACAAATACCACTGCCCGCTCACCTCACAGATGGAATGATGGGACGTCCAGCCGACTACGGGTTCCAGAATCCTTCCAGCGTAAGTAAAAGGTCCGTAGGGACTATCGCTGATCGCGTAGCAGATGTAATGCGTATCGCCGGTAGAATACGAGAAGTAATATTTGCCCTGATATTTATGCACCCAACTCGCCTCAAAGAAGCGGCGGTCGTTATCTCCAGCGGTTAGTACTTCGCCGTTTTCATCCGTCAGTACAATCTCTCTGACTTCTTCGGCAAAAGATAGCATATCCTCCGTCAGACGAGCTACCCGAGGCCCCAGAGCGGGTTCATCACCGACCGGCTCCTGATGGGCGGCATTGAAGGTATTATTCCGATACGACTGGAGCTGTCCGCCCCACAAACCGCCGAAGTATAGATACGCCGCCCCGTCATCATCAACAAAAACGGCGGGATCAATCGAATAACTATCCTGAATCGGTTCCGCCTCGGGCGTGAAAGGACCCGCCGGAGAATCGCTGACTGCTACGCCGATTTGGAAACTCCCGTCGGCTTTTTTGGCCGGGAAGTAGAGGTAATATTTTCCATCCTTAGACGCGGCATCCGGAGCCCACATTTGCTTTTTAGCCCAGGGAACATCGTTCACGTGCAAAGCTACTCCATGATCGACAACGGCAGATTCCGGCGTTTCCATGGAAAAAACGTGGTAATCTTCCATCGCAAAATGGCTTCCCAGATCATCAAAGGGGATACCTGCCTCCACGTCGTGCGAAGGATAGATATAAATTTTCCCTTCAAATACGTGAGCCGACGGGTCCGCCGTATACAGGTCTGTCACCAGAGGCTGGGAAATGGCCCGCTTGTTTAATTCCTCAAAATCAATGTGTTCAATTGAATCTTCTGGCATACTAGGCTTCGTTAGGGGTGTTTAATACGGGACTGCGTCTGGCCTGCAGTTCCCTTTCGAGTTTGTCTTCCATTTTTTTATCGATTCCGTAACCCAGCAGCAGCGTGGCTCCCCCGATGAAAATCAGGCCCGGCACTACGCTCACCAGGAATCGAATCCCTTCTACGGCACTTTCCGCCTGCACCGTCGCATCCGCATCGTAGCCGAATACGCTCAGCAACCAGGCCGAAATGGCTCCGCCAAAGCTCAGGCCCACTTTCAATCCAAAAATCATGGCGGAGAAAATGATCGCCGTTGCTCGCCGGTTGTTCTTCCATTCACTGTAATCCGCCACATCCGCAATCATTGCCCAGAGCAGGGGAATTGTAATGCCGTACAAGAAGCCATGCAGCGTCTGCAAGGCAAAGACAGTCGATACAGCCGTTTGAGGCAGAAAATTGATGGCAATCAAACTAGCTCCTGACAAAGCCACAAAAAGGGCGTAGATATTACGTTTCCCCACTTTATCAGCCAGCGGCTTCGAGCAGATAATGCCAGCAATCATCGCCAGGGTACTCGCCGCACTTACCACACTGGCGGTAGCGTAAGGAGCACTGCCGGGCTTGCGAAATTCCGCTAAGGCCGCTTCTCCGGTAATGCTTTCCAGTTGATTGAGCCAATTACTAAAACCCAGGTTTTCCAGAAAGGCTATCTGACTATCCACCGTCAGATAGTACTTGAAGTAAAAGATGTTCATACCGCCTTTAATCGCCAGGGTGATGAAAATCAGTACCGTCAGGCCCAGCATAATTAACCAGGGTCGGTTGTTGACCAAATCCGATAGATCCTGTAATAAGGGTGTTTTCTGCTCTTTGGGAGGCGATACGCGTTCTTTGGTAGTCAGAAAGGTGATCAGAAAGCAAATCACCCCAGTGATGGCGAATACTTTCATGACCTGCTCGAATCCGGCCGCTTTATCGCCCTGGCCAATCGAAATCACCAGGGGTAATAACAATACCTGGACCGTAAACTGAGCAATCATCACGGCCACGAAACGGTACGAAGACAGACTGTTTCTATCTTTCATATCGCCGGTCATGACGCCACTTAAAGCAGAATACGGCAGGTTATTGGCTGAATATACCACCACCAGAATCACGTACGTAACGAAGGCATAAGCGATTTTACCGCTCTCATTGAATGAAGGGGTGGAAAAAGCCAGCAACGCAATAATGCCGAAGGGTACGGAGGTCCACAGCACCCAGGGACGAAACTTGCCCCACCGGGTATTGGTCCGATCGGCAATGGCTCCCATCGCCAGATTGAATACGGCCCCGATTACCCCGCCGGTCAGCATAATAAAGCTGGCACTTCCGGGGGATATTTTGTAGACATCCGTATAGAAAAACGTAAGAAAAGCCATCAGGGTCTGAAAAATCAGGTTTGCGGCCAGATCGCCCAGGCTGTACCCTATTTTTTCGAGGACTGTTAATTTGGTGGATACGTGCGGTTCCATACGATTAGGTGCGGGGTTTACTATTGATTCGCCTGAATTACTTTGTAGAAGGCTGGCTTGGGGTTGTACTGACGGTCAAACAACAAGGGGTAGTTGGTCCGACCCCGTACGGGCCAGCCATTCAGCCAGCTTTGTCCGTCATGAACACCCCAAAACGTCACGCGTGAAATCTTGTCTTTATGCTTGATGAATAGCTTGAACAAGGCCTCGTAATCACTGGCGAGTTTCTGTTG
>JAAIGE0100442024.1_pt1 | contig 12146 bp, 8 predicted proteins | sample 6487951 | NCBI WGS metagenome assembly JAAIGE01 (sample SAMN13974128, study PRJNA590717) | phyllosphere metagenome | biome: tomato field; feature: multiple bacterial spot infested tomato fields; material: tomato leaves; isolation source: leaves from tomato fields | host: Solanum lycopersicum ... | reverse complement strand
TCTGCTCCGCGATGACCGGCTCGTGCAGGTGACGACCGATCACTCCGTCGTGCAGGAGCTGATCGCGTCGGGCAAGATCAGCCCGGAAGAGGCCGAGGGGCATCCCTACAGCAACGTCATCACCCGCGCCGTGGGAGCCAGCGAACTGACCGCGCCGGATTACGTCGTCCTCGACGTCCGCGCGGGGGATCGCTTCGTGATCTGCTCCGACGGGCTGACCAAGGAGCTCACCGACTACGGGATCCAGCACTTCCTCCGGGAGAACTCCGAGCCCGCGGCCGCCGTCGACGCGATGCTCGCCGCCGCGCTGGAGAACGGTGGGCGGGACAACGTCACCCTCGTCGTCGTGCAGGTGGAGGAGGACTCCTCCTCCACAACGGAGCCGGTCGCCGAATAGCGCAGACGGGCTGGGAGCGGCGGCCATCGGTCGCCGCGCGTGAGGTCCACTGGAGTGATGCAGCTCCCGCCGATCGTCATCCCCTCGGTTTCCCCTCCGCCGCGGCGACAGTCCGTTCCGCTCGTCGCAGCTCTCGTCCCCGTGGGAGCGGGATTCGTTCTGTGGGCCGTGACGGGGTCGCTCTACTCGCTGTGCTTCGCGGCCTTGGGGCCGCTGATGCTCGTGGCGTCGCTCCTCGACGGAGCGCGTTCGCGTCGTCGAGCGATCCGACGGCACGCCGCCGAAGCGGCGGATGCCTGGAGGTCGGCGGAGGAGGAGCTGTCGCGTCGCCATGAGGAGGAGCGTCGCGCACTGCGGGAGAGATATCCGGATGCCGCCGGCTGCCTGACGCAGCCGCCACTGCGCGGTCCGGACGGCCCGGATGCCGCGACCGAGCTGGTGATCGGCAGCGGCGCAGGATCCAGCGCCCTGCGCAGTACGGGAGGCGACGACGAGGCCGCGCGGGACTTCCAGCGGCGATGCGCGACGATCGACGGCGTTCCCATCAGGGTTCCGATCGGCGGGGGAGTGGCGGTCCGCGGTCCCCGCCCCATCGCCGACGCCGTGCTGCGCGCGCTCGCCGTGCAGCTGACCTGCAGATTCCGGCCCCGGCATCTCGTCCTCATCGGCGAGACGGAGACATGGGCACTCCCGCGGGTGGGCCACGCGTCGCGCCCCGGTGCGTTCCGTCTCGCTCTGTCGCGGCGCGGCAGAACGCGACCCGATGTCGACGCCGTGCTCTGGGCGCTGGCACCCGATGACGACGTTCCCGCGGGGATCACCACGGTTCTCGACGTCACCGAGCCGAGCGTCGCCATCCTCCGCACCCCGGAGGGAACGACGGCGGTCGCCGTGGAGGGCCTGTCATCGGAGCAGGCCGCGTCGGCGGAGATCCTGCACGACGAGGATGATGACGTTCCCTCCGTGCCCGATTCCCTGGCGCTGAAAGACGTGGTCGATTCTCGCGAGGAATCGGCCGGGTTGCCGGCCTCGCTGGGGCGCGGGGTCGGTGGAGACGTCGAGGTCGACATCGTCGCCGACGGTCCGCACGCGATCGTGACCGGCACGACCGGCACGGGGAAGAGCGAACTCCTGGTGACCTGGGTCACCGCCATGGCACGCCGCGCCGGTCCGGACCGGGTGTCGTTCGTGCTCGCCGATTTCAAGGGCGGAACCGCTTTCGACCCCCTTCGCGAGCTCCCGCAGGTCGCCGCGGTGATCACCGATCTCGACGAGGAAGGTGCTCGTCGAGGGGTCTCCAGTCTCACGGCCGAACTGCGGCGGCGGGAGGCCGTTCTCGCCGCGGCCGGGGCACGCGATGTGGCGGGGACCGATCTGCCGCGCCTGGTGATCGTCGTGGACGAATTCGCCGCCCTCCTGCAGGAGCACCCCGATCTCGGCGCGGTGTTCACCGACATCGCGGCGCGCGGTCGTGCGCTGGGGATGCATCTGATCGTCGGAACCCAACGCGCTGCGGGCGTGATCCGCGACGCGCTGGCAGCGAACTGCCCGCTCCGCCTCAGCCTCCGAGTGAGCGACCCGGCGGACAGCCGTCTGGTCCTGGGCACGCAGGATGCGGCCGAGCTCCCCGGCGGTCCGTCGTCGCGCGGGCTCGTCCTCGTGCGCCGGCCTCAGGACACCGAGCCCGTTCTGCTGCGCGGGGCGCGCACCGCCGGGTCGGACATCGCGGCGGCGGCGCGACGGTTCGCCGATGCGCCGCTCCCGGCGAGCCCGTGGCTCCCGTCGCTGCCGCCGGTCCTTCCCCTCGCCGAGCTGAGGAGGAGGGTGCCCGCGGGCGCTGTCGTTCTCGGAATCGCCGACGAGCCGCAACGGCAGAGCCAGCCACTCGAGCTGATGCGGCTCGGAACCGATCGTGGTCTGGCGCTGATCGGAGGCCCGGGATCCGGGCGCACCTCGGCTCTTCGGATGCTGTCGGCGCAGCACGCGGATGCGGTGTGGATCCCTCAGGACGCCGAAGAGGCCTGGGACACGGTGGAGGAGATCGCGTCCCGTCGGAGCACTCCGACGCTGGTCCTCTGCGATGATCTCGATGCGCAGCTCGGCGATCTCCCCGCGGAGTACGCGGCACATCTCTCCCAGCGGTGGGAGCAGCTGCTCCGATCCGCGCAGGGAACGACCTTCGCGGTCACCTCGTCACGGGCGACCGGTGTCGTGGGGCGACTCCTCGACGCCCTGCCGCGGAGGGCTCTGCTGCGGATCCCGAGCAGGATCGATCACCTCGCCGCGGGCGGCGATGCGGAGGGATACGTGCGGGACCGGCTGCCGGGCCGGGCCCGTCTCGACGGTCGCGAGGTGCAGCTCGCGTGGGCTGCTCCGGAGAGGCTGAGAAGCGCCCGGACGGGTCGAGGAAGGAGGGATGTGCGTCGTCGTTCCCCGGAATGGGCGCCGACTCGCTCGCTCACCGCGGTCGTGGCGCCGCCCGCGGCCGAGACGCTGGCGGCCTTCGCGCTCGCGTACCCGGAATGCGAGGTGACGGCGGCAGAAGAGCGGATGCCGGCCCGTGCTGCCGGGGCCGGGGCCGCGGCACGGATCGTCATCGGAGACGCGGATGCGTGGCACCGGTGCTGGTCGCTCTGGCAGCAGGTGCGCACGGACGGGGAGGTTCTGGTGAGAGCGGAGGGTGGCGGCGACCTGCGCCAGCTCGTCGGCGTCCGCGAGCTTCCGCCGTTCGCACGCCTCCACGCGGCCAGGGCCTGGTCGGTCGTGGCCGGGGGATCACCGCGACGGGTGATCGTCGCCGCGCTCCGCCGACCCTGACGTCAGATGCCGCGTCCCGGGCGGACGGTGCCGACCGGCTGCCCGCCGCCGAGCACATCGAGCGACAGCGAGGAGGAGAGCGCATCGACGTCCGCATCGGCGAGAGCGCCGGCGCGGGAGAGCAGCGTCGCCGCCACGATCGTGGATGCCCGAGCAGAGCCGTCGAGCATCTTCAGCGCAGCCGTGGTGCCGTCGGGCGCCACCATCACCATGACGCCCTCGGCGCCTCCCTTGGTGAACACGCCGAGCCGCTCCGTGGCCACCGTGTCGGGGCGGCCCGGTCCTTCGATCGTCCACGGGTTCTCGCGCACCGCCCGCACGAGCGAGCCCGCGACACGGTGCAGTGCGAAGGGCGAGCGATCGGACGCCGTCCCGATCCGATGGATCGAGCGTGCCAGACCGGTGAGGGTGAGCGCGTACACGGGAGCGCCGCAGCCGTCGATCGCGGTGTGCGCGACCTTCTCGCCGGTGAGACGCTCGATGACCTCCCGGATGTGCAGCTGCAGCGGATGCGAGGGATCGAGATAGCCCTCGGTCGACCAGCCGGTCGCGACGCAGGCGCGCAGCATGGCCGCGTGCTTTCCGGAGCAGTTCATGCGGATGCGCGCCGGCGCCCCGTGCTCGCGGACCATGTCGTCGCGGGTCGCCGAATCCGTCGGCCAGGCCGGAGGGCAGCCGAGCTGATCCTCGTTCAGACCTCCCTCGGTGAGCACGTCGCGCACCACCGATGCGTGGCGATCGGTGCCGGTGTGGCTCGCGGTCGAGAGGGCGAGCTGCTCGCCCTCCAGGACAGCACCCGCCGTGATGCAGGCCACGGCCTGCAGCGGCTTGAGGCTCGAACGCGGCAGCACCAGGGCATCGGTGTTCCCGTGACGGGCGACGACCTCGCCCTCCGGTGACATCACCACCGCGGCGCCGGCATGGCGGGACTCGATGAATCCGCTCCGGTCGATGACGGCGAGTTCCACGGAATCCTGAACGGTGAGAGTCTCCAGCACGTCCCCAGGATATCGTCCGGCCGTTCGCTCACCGAGCGGCCGCGATCCCCGGGCGTGGGCGGCGAGACGCTGGCAGACTGGTGGCATGGCAGACAGGACCGTCCCCCTGGGGGAGCACCGCTACGAGCTCGTGTCGACGTGGACGGGCAACACCGGCACGGGCACCACCGGATACCGCGACTACCGACGAGACGTGACGATCGAGGTCGCGGGAAAGCCGCAGCTCCTCGCGTCCTCGGACAAGCCGTTCCGAGGAGATCCCTCGCGATGGAACCCCGAGGACATGCTTCTGGCGTCGCTGTCCGAGTGTCACCTGCTGTCCTACCTGCACGCGTGCGTGACCGCCGGCGTGGTCGTGACGGAGTACCGCGATGTCGCCACCGGCGTGATGCGGGAGAACGGCTCCGGGGGTGGCGCCTTCGTCGAGGTCATGCTCCGGCCGGAGGTGGTGGTGGCGGAGGCCTCGATGATCGAGGCTGCCGAGCGCGCGCACGCCCAGGCCAACGAGTGGTGCTTCATCGCGAACTCGATGAACTTCCCCGTGCGGCACGAGGCCACGGTCACCGCTCGCGCGTGAGGTCCGCCGGTCAGCGACGCTCGTGGGGGAGTGCCTGCTTGATCTTCTCCAGCGTCCCCTGAGCGGGTGCCTCGTTGTACGCTCCGGCGAGCTCCTGACCGGAGAGCGCGTGGATCGCGGCCATGATCTCGTCCGTGGCGAGACGGCGGGCGCGACCGCTGCTCGCCGGGCCGTGCGGCGAGAGGTCGAGCGGCTCGCCGAAGCGCACGGTGATGCGCTCGGAGAGCGTCGGCACCTTCGCCCCGACGGGCATCACCTTGTCGGTGCCGATGAGCCCCACCGGAACGACGGGCGCGCCGGTCTGCAGCGCGAGGAAGGCCACCCCGGTGCGGCCCTTGTAGAGGCGTCCGTCGGTGGACCGCGTGCCCTCCGGGTAGAGGGCGACGGCGAGCCCCTCGTCGAGGAGCTGGCGCTGCAGGTCGAGAGCGTCGAGTGCGGCCTGCCCGGCGCCGCGGCGCACGGGGATGGCGCCGATGGACTCGAAGAACGTCTTGCTCAGCCATCCGCGCAGACCCGTGCCCTCGAAGTAGCTCGACTTCGCCAGGAAATGCACGGGGCGCGGGGCGGCGACGGGGATCGCGATCGAGTCGATGAACGACAGGTGATTGCTGGCGAAGATGACGGCGCCGTCCCTCGGCACGTTCTCCCGACCTTCGATGCGAGGCCGGTAGATGACGCGCGCCAGAGGGCTGATCAGGCTGCGACCGAGAGCGTAGGTGGCGCCCGCGTGCCGTGGCTTCGCGGTCTCGGCGGGTGACTCTTCGGGCTCCACGGACTGCTCAGAGGTCATCAGAGCAGATTACTCCCGGATTCATGCCCGCCGTGGCATGCTCCGCCCGCGCGCCTCTCAGGCTCGACAAAGGGCGATGCGCGATGATGGGGTGTCCCGCCCGCGAAACCAGAGGTCTCACCGTGCGCAAGCGTCCGCTCATCGTCCTGTCCACCGTCGCCGCCGCGACCCTGCTCCTGGCGGGGTGCTCCGGCAGCGGCTCGCCGGAGGCGACGGGGACTCCCGCCCCCTCGGCCGACGCGTCCTGCCTGGCTGATCTGTCCTCCGGAGCCGGGTCCGACGCGGTGAGCGTCGAAGGATCGGGCGCCGAGGCGAAGGTCACCGTGCCCGAAGGTACGGAGATCCCCGAAGCCCAGCGCTCGGTGATCAACGAGGGCGACGGCGACGAGGTGCTCCCCGGAGACCTCGTGTCGCTGCGCTACCAGCTCGTCGACGCCACGACCAACGAGGTCCTCAGCACGTCGGAGCGCGGACCGGACGGCGTCCTCTCCGCGCTGCTTCCCGCTCAGCAGCCGCAGCAGATCGTCGACCCCACGCAGTCCACCGTCTTCACGGTCGCCGCAGAATGCCTCCCGATCGGATCGAGCGTCGTGCTCACCCTCCCGGCCGCCCAGGAGGGCATGCACCCCAGCATCCTCTACGTCGAGACGATCGAGGAGCTGCCGACCACGGCCTGGGGCGAGCAGGTCGACCCCACCGAGGGCATGCCCAGCGTCGAGCTCGACGACAGCGGTGCGCCGACCATCACCATCCCCGACGGAGACGCTCCGGCGGAGACAGAGGTGGCCCTCCTCAAGGAGGGTGACGGAGCCGTCGTCGGATCGGGCGATCTCGTCACCGTCCAGTACCGCGGCGTGAAGTGGTCGGATGGCAGCGAGTTCGACTCGAGCTGGAGCCGGGATGCCGCTCCCTCGCAGTTCCAGACCACGGGCGTGGTGACCGGATTCCGTCTGGCTCTCGAGGGACAGAAGGTCGGGTCGCAGGTCGTCGTCGCGATGCCTCCGAAGGACGCCTACGGCGCGTCCGAGGGCAACGAGCTGCAGAACGAGTCGCTGGTCTTCGTGGTCGACATCCTCGCCACCACCCCGATCGAACAGGCCGAGTGACACCGGGCGGGAGCCGGCGACTGACGTAGGCTGACCTCATGCGTCGCGTCATCGTCCTCGGCTCCACCGGCTCCATCGGCACCCAGGCGCTCGACGTCATCCGCGCCAACCCGCGGCGGTTCGAACTCGTCGGCCTCGCCGCGGGGTCGAACACGGAGATGCTGGCTCAGCAGGCGGCCGCTTTCCAGGTCGACGCCACCGCGCTCGGCGCTCAGGAGGCCGAGCAGCTGGTGCGAGACGTCGACGCCGATGTGGTGCTCAATGCGATCACGGGGTCGATCGGTCTGGGGTCCACGCTCGCCGCTCTCCAGGCGGGGCGCACACTGGCTCTGGCGAACAAGGAGTCGCTGATCGTCGGCGGAGAGCTCGTGCTCGCCGCCTCGTCGCCCGGCCAGATCGTGCCGGTCGATTCCGAGCACTCGGCGATCGCGCAGGCGCTGCGCAGCGGGACGCACGACGAGGTGCGCCGCCTCGTCGTCACGGCGTCCGGCGGCCCGTTCCGCGGACGTACCCGCGAGCAGATGACGCAGGTCACTCCCCAGGAGGCCCTGGCGCACCCGACGTGGGACATGGGACGGGTCGTCACCACGAATTCCTCCACCCTCGTCAACAAGGGGCTCGAGGTGATCGAGGCCCACTTGCTCTTCGACATCGCCTACGACGACATCGACGTCGTCGTCCACCCCCAGTCGATCGTCCACTCGATGGTCGAGTTCATCGACGGGTCGACCATCGCTCAGGCATCTCCGCCCGACATGCGACTGCCCATCTCCCTCGGACTCGACTGGCCCCATCGCATCGGCGGAGTCGGGCGTCCGCTCGACTGGACGCAGGCGACGTCCTGGACCTTCGAGCCGCTCGACGACGTCGCCTTCCCCTCCGTCGATCTCGCCAAGTCCGTCGGACGCGCCGGAGCGACGTTCCCCGCCGTGTACAACGCCGCCAACGAGCAGGCCGTCGACGCCTTCCACGAGGGCCGTCTGCCCTTCCTCGGCATCGTCGACACCATCGCGCGCGTCGTCGATCGCCACGAGCCGCCCGCTCAGCTCACGGTCGAGACTCTCGCGGAGGCGGAGGCGTGGGCGCGCCGCGCGGCCGACCAGCTCATCGAACGAGGCTGACGGCCGCGGGCGGGGTGCTCAGTCCTCGTCCGGATACGGCACGGGCCACCGGGAATCCGGCACCGGCCACCCGGCGGCACGGAGCGCACGGCGGGCGAGCTCTCTCGCCGAGTACGGGGTGCGCACTCCGCGGATGTCGCGGTAGTCCTGATGACCGGGGCCGGCCCAGAGGATCGCGTCGCCTTCGCCGACGAGCGCGACCGCGGCCTCGATGGCTCTCTCCGGCGGCGAGTACTCGTGGATCTCGGCATCCGGTCGGGCCTTCCGCGCACCAGCGACGAGCGTCGCCCTGATCGCATCCGGGTCCTCGAAGCGCGGGTGGTGGTCGGTCACGACGAGGATGTCGCTGCCTTCGACCGCTGTCCGCGCCATGTCGAACCGCTTGCTGGCGTCGCGGTCGCCGTCGGCGCCGAACAGCATGAGCACGGTGCCCGGGGTCACGCGTCGCACCGCGGCGAGGGTCTTCTCGAACGCGTCGGGGCTGTGTCCGAAGTCCACGAACACGGCGGGCCCGGTCTCGCCGGAGACGAGCTGTGTGCGGCCGGGGAGATGGGCGCGGATGCCGCCGTCGCGCGAGAGCGCCGCCACGATGCGATCCCAGGCGTAGCCGCCCTCCAGGAGCATGACGATCGCCAGTGCGGCATTCGCCGCCATGTGCGGACCGATGACGGGCACCGTCGTGGTCAGAGATCCCGCCGGCCCGCTCATCGTGAACGTCGTGCCGGTCGGACGCTCGTCGTCGATCGTCACGACCCAGTCCGCCGCGGCGGACGCCTCGGGGTCGGCGGCGATGGACGGCGTGCCGACCGTGACGGTCGGGATCTCCGCCCGCTCGACGACCGTCCGACCGGAGGGCGAGTCGATGCACACAGCCGCGCGCACGGCCCTGTCGGGGCGGAAGAGCGCGAGCTTGGCCTCGAAGTACTCCTCCATGTCGGCGTAGTCGTCGAGGTGATCGTGGCTGAGGTTCGTGAAACCGGCGACGTCGAAGCGGATGCCGTCCACCCGGTGCCGTGAGAGAGCCTGCGCGCTCACCTCGACGGCCACCGCCTCGACGGACCGCTCGCGCATGAGGGCGAGCAGCGCGTGCATCTCCGACGCTTCGGGGGTGGTGAGGCGGGACACGATGACCTCGCCGGCGATGTGCCGCTCCGCCGTGGACGACAGGCCCGTCACGACGTCGAGCTGCTCGAGGATCCCCTCGAGCAGGTGCGACACGCTCGTCTTCCCGTTCGTTCCCGTCGTGGCGAAGAGCAGCGGCAGAGCGGCGCCGGCGCCGGTGCCGTAGACCCAGGCGCTGAGGGCTCCGAGGATCGCGCGCGGGTCGTCGACGACGACCACGGGGAGCCCCGCGGAGGCGGCGATGTCCGCGCCGGCGTCGTCGGTGATGATCGCGACGGCGCCCTTGTCGGCGGCGGTCCTGGCGAACTCCGCGCCATGACGATTGACGCCGCGGATCGCGACGAACGCCTCGCCGGGGCGGAGATCGGCGGTCGCCAGGGTGATCCCCGACAGGATGACCCCGTCGGTCTCGCCGCGCACGGAGCGGGCGAAGAGGGAGGCGAGTTCGGACAGCTCGCGCCGGGGCGGGTTCGCGGGGCGGAGCACGGGAGGCAGGCTCGGTTGTTGTTCCATCGACATGTCGCCTCCATGGTCTCACGGGTCGCGGCGAGAGGTGGGGCGCGGCACGGTGCAGGCGACGCGACCGTCCGTCGCCGGGCGGATTCCTAAGCTCGGCGCAGTAGCGTGGGGGAGTGGAAGCACTGCTCTATCTGGCCGGCATCGTCTTCATGCTCCTCGGCCTCGGGGTCTCGATCGGTCTGCACGAGATCGGACACCTCGTCCCTGCCAAGCTCTTCGGCGTGCGTGTGGGGCAGTACATGATCGGTTTCGGTCCGCGCGTGTGGTCGAAGCGCATCGGCGAGACGGAGTACGGGGTGAAGGCGCTGCCCGTCGGCGGCTTCATCTCCATGTCGGGTATGTACCCCGCATCCACGAATGCCGGCCCGGCCAAGGGCCTCTTCCGGGCACTCGTGCAGGATGCGCGATCGGCGAACGACGAGACCATCGCGGCGGGCGCGGAGGACAGGGTCTTCTATCGCCTGCCCGTCTGGAAGCGCGTGATCGTCATGCTCGGCGGTCCGCTGATGAACCTGCTGCTCGCCGTCGTCATCTTCACCGTCCTCGCCTCCGGCATCGGCGTGCAGCAGGGCACGACCACCATCGCCTCGGTCAACGAGTGCGTCCTCCCGGCGGGCTCGACGGCCACCGAGTGCGCTTCCGACGATCCGGCCACGCCCGCGGCGGATGCCGGAGTGCAGCCCGGCGACGTGCTCGTGTCGATCGACGGACGTCCGGTGTCGACGTTCGCCGACGCGACGGCGGTCATCCAGGCGTCACCGGGCGAGGAGCTCGACGTCGTCGTGCGCAGGGACGGTGCCGATGAGACGCTCCGCATCACCCCCATCGCGGCTGAGCGCGCCCTCACCGACGCCAGCGGCCAGCCGGAACTGGATGCCTCGGGCGACCAGATCGTGAAGACGGTCGGCTACGTGGGCATGGCCGCGCAGATGGGTTTCGTCCCCCAGCCGCTGACGGCCGGGCCGGAGATGGCGGGAGAGAACGTCGCGCGTGTGGCGACCCTCATCGCCACACTGCCGGTGCGCCTGTGGGACGTGGGTGTGTCGCTCGTCACCGGAGGGGAGCGCGACCCCAACGGGCCGCTCAGCGTCGTCGGCGTCGGGCGACTCGCCGGCGAGGTCGCGGCCACGGACGCACCGATCCTGAACCGGTTCTCGGTTCTCCTGGGGCTGCTCGGCTCACTGAACATCGCTCTCTTCGTGTTCAACCTCATCCCGCTGCTGCCCCTGGACGGCGGCCATGTGGTCGTCGCGCTGTGGGACGGCATCCGTCGGGCGTGGGCGAAGCTCTTCCGTCGTCCTGCCCCGGCGCCCGTGGATGCGACCAGGCTCGTCCCGCTCACCGTCGTGGTGGCGACGCTGCTCATCGCGATGGGCGCGCTCCTGCTCATCGCCGACGTGGTGAACCCGATCACCCTCTTCGGCGGCTGATCCGCGCCTCTTCTGCCGGGGTCAGCGCAGCGCGTGCCCCACGAGGCGCTCCAGCGTACGGATGCCGTCTCGCGACAGGATCGACTCGAGGTGCCCCTGAACGGAGGCGAAGCGCCGACCGCGCAGCGCGTACACATCGCCCGTCAGCGGGTCCGCGGAGATCTCGGTGTCATCCAGGCTCGTGGTCCCTGCGGGCACCCGCGCCGTGAAGGTGTTGTAGAAGCCGATCGACGCTTCCTCGCCGAACACGGGCACCGACTTCTGGAGGCCCTGATGGGGTGCGTCCAAGGGCACGAGGTCGATGCCGAGCCGGTCGCTGAGGATCTGGTGGCTGAGACACACGGCGAGGAGCGGTTCCGACGCGTCCATGCGGCGGGCGACGATCTGACGCATCCGTGCGATGCGGTCGTTCGCACGGTCGCGCGGATCGCCGGGGCCGGGCCCCGCGACGACGAGGTCGACGGAGTCCAGCTCCGCGTCATCGGCATCGCTCCAGGGGCGGATGGTCACGTCCAGACCGAGGTGGCGCAGCTGGTGCGCGAGCATCGTGGTGAAGCGGTCCTCCGCATCGACGACCACGGCGGATCGACCGGCGAACGGGCCGCTGCCCTCGTCGCCCTGCGGATTGAGCCAGAACTCCGCCAGACGTGCGTTGCGCGACGTGAGGAGCTCATGTACGGCGGGGTCGTCGGCGAGCGCCTTGCGCGCACCGGGCTCGTCGGTGTCCTCGCGCGCCTCGGCGACACGATCGCGGTCGATCGCTCCGATCGCGCCCAGCACGCCGGCCGCCTTGCCGTGCGTCTCCGAGACCTCGCCCGCAGGGTCGGAATGGCGGACGAGGGTCGCGCCCACGGGAACTCGCAGCGCTCCGTCCGTGAGGTAGACCGTGCGGATGAGGATCGGCGCGTCGAGATCGTGTCCGCCCTCCGCATTCGGCGTGAACAGGGCGGCGACCCCCGAGTAGTAGCCGCGCGGCCTGCGCTCGTGGCGTCGGATCACGGCGCACGCGTTCTGCATGGGCGACCCGGTCACGGTGGGGGCGAACATGGTCTCGCGCAGGATGTCCCTCGGGTCGAGCCTGCTCCGGCCCCGCAGCATGTACTCGGTGTGGGTGAGGCGCGACATCTCCTTCAGATGCGGACCCGTGATGCGTCCGCCGTCGGAGCAGACGGCGCTCATCATCTTCAGTTCCTCGTCCACCACCATGAAGAGCTCCTCGGTCTCCTTCGTGGAGGCGAGGAACTCAACAAGGGTGTCCTTCGTCGCGCC
>JAAIGE0100505258.1_pt1 | contig 12151 bp, 7 predicted proteins | sample 6487951 | NCBI WGS metagenome assembly JAAIGE01 (sample SAMN13974128, study PRJNA590717) | phyllosphere metagenome | biome: tomato field; feature: multiple bacterial spot infested tomato fields; material: tomato leaves; isolation source: leaves from tomato fields | host: Solanum lycopersicum ... | reverse complement strand
TGGTCAGCGGCCAGTTGCACGCCGCCCACAGCCTGTACGGCCTGATCTACGCCATGCAACTGGGCATCAGTGGTGCGGCGGCCGCCGACATGGCGATCCTGATGGGCCTGAACCAGAACGGCCAGTGCATCAACCTGTCGCGCGGCCTGCAGGACAGTGGTGTGATCACTCCTGAAGCACTGGACAAACGCGTGCACCAAAGCGGTCCGAAACTGACCTTCGCCCAGACCTTCCCCACCGGCAACCATGCCATGTGGCTTTATTACTGGCTCGCGAGCCAAGGCATCCATCCGCTGGACGACGTGAACAGCGTGGTGGTGCCGCCGCCGCAGATGGTTCAACACCTGCAGGCCGGCCGTATCGACGGGTTCTGCGTCGGCGAGCCCTGGGCCGCCAGCGCAGTCCGTCAGGAACTGGGCTTCAGTATGGCCACCAGCCAGACCATCTGGCCCGACCATCCGGGCAAGGTTCTGGGGTGCACCCGCGAGTTCGTCGAGCAGAACCCCAATACCGCGAGAGCGCTGGTCATGGCCGTGCTGGAGGCGAGCCGCTTCATCGAGCAGAGCGAGCACAATCGACGCAGCACGGCACAACTGCTCAGCGGTGCGGAGTATCTGGACACACCACTGGACTGCATCGAGCCGCGTTTGCTGGGCAAGTACAGCGACGGCCTCGGCAACCACTGGGAAGACCACCACGCCGTCAGCTTTCATGGTCAGGGTCGGGTCAATTACCCCTGGCTGTCGGACGGGATGTGGTTCATGACCCAGTTCCGCCGCTGGGGCCTGTTACGTGAAGACCCTGATTACCTGGCTGTTGCCGAACGCGTCCAGCAGCTGGAACTGTATCGACAGGCCGCCGAGGCGCTAGGCATTGACGTGCCTGACGCTACCTTGCGCAGCAGTCAACTGATCGACGGTAAGGTCTGGGACGGCACTGATCCGGCCTCCTATGCGCGCAGCTTCAAGATCAATGCCTGGGCCGATACCACGCCCGTCGCTGCGCGTCGTTGAAGGAGAACGTGACCATGCTGCGTATCCTGCTGATCAATGACACTGCCAAGAAAGTCGGTCGCTTGAGAACCGCTCTGATCGAGGCCGGCTTCGACGTGATAGACGAGTCCGGCTTCATCATCGACCTGCCGGCACGGGTCGATGCCGTGCGCCCCGACGTGATCCTCATCGATACCGAGTCGCCCGGTCGGGACGTCATGGAACAGGTGGTTCTGGTCAGCCGCGACCAGCCCCGTCCGATCGTGATGTTTACCGATGAGCACGACCCCGGCGTGATGCGTCAGGCGATCAAGTCCGGCGTCAGCGCCTACATCGTCGAAGGCATTCAGGCCCAACGCCTGCAGCCCATCCTTGATGTGGCCATGGCCCGTTTCGAGAGCGACCAGGCCCTGCGCGCGCAACTGCATGCCCGCGACCAGCAATTGGCCGAGCGCAAGCGCATCGAACTGGCGAAAGGACTGTTGATGAAAATGAAAGACTGTAACGAGGAAGAGGCCTATACCCTGATGCGGCGTCAGGCAATGAGCCGCCAGCAGAAGCTGATTCAGGTGGCCGAGCAGATCATCTCGATGAGTGAGATGCTGGGTTGAACCTATCGATTGAGAACATACGGGCGAAACGCTAATCGTGGGGGGGCGGCTTGCCAAGGATGAACGGTGACGCGGTCTGACTGTTAAACCGCGCCGACGCCATCGCCGACGAGCCGCCTCCCAGAGTTACAGTACCTGTCGGCAGGCCGCCTGCGCAAACGCTTGCCGTTCACGCCTGCATGCCTCCGGATTACTGAGTCAGCACCACATTCTTCATCGGCGGAATGTAGCCATAGTCGTATGACTCCTGTACGAACGAGCGATCACCCTGCAACAGGATCTTCACGGTAGGCGCCTCAGTGCCACCGATGCGAAAGTCCTGCCCGGTGGTCGGCACGCTGTCGATGAACGACGTCACCAGACCGTTGGGCATCACGCAGTGCGAATAGGTCTGGAACGGCTGCGAAGGCGGATTCCCCAGCACCAGGCCTGAGGCATTCATGGGTCGGTATGGGCCGAACAACTGTTCACTGACAAAACCGTAAACGCCATCAGGGCCGGTTATACCATCGGCATAGGTAAACTTGTGGCTGATCGTGAACAAGTAATATTTATTGTCCTGAAATACATAGTGTGGACGTTCAGTCTGATCATTTACACCGACCGCAGTCACCAGTGGGGGAAGAATTTCCCATTCATCGCCATTGAGATCCTTTGCAACGGCCAGGCCAATACAGCCCACTTGAAATCTGGCACCGCCTACATCCTCATGGCCCGGCGGTACAGGCCCTAGTTCTGTCGGCCCTACTGTATGTGAACCTCGCTCGCCAGCCACATTACCTTCGAACACCATATACAACTTGCCATCATGGGGATCAATGAACGGACTGGGATCACGAAAGTTCCATGTGGAATTCTGGGCTTCGGTCTGATAATAAGTACCGTCGGCCTCGAACAATGTTTTGACTTCCGTGAAGTCCGTCAGGATTACACCACTGTCAGACGTCACCACTCGACCACGCACTTTGGCAATGGCGGCGCCCGGCGTCACACAGGTGTAATAAAGATCGATGTCGCCCTTGTCATTGAGCAGGATCGGCGTGCCGGCCCATTCGCGAGTCGTCGGCGAAACACCTTCGGCCATGACACGGCCACCGAAGATCCAGTCCTTGCCGGTACGTGAATACCAGTAGCACATGCGGGCACGACCATGGCGGTCTTCCCAGTCACGTTTGATGTCATAACGGCCGTTGGCGCCCAGATACTGGGGATCGGTCGGGTGCCGGTCGGCCGTGAGCGTCAGGATTACCGACCAGCCGTTGATGGACACTATAGTGCCATCGAGCTCGCGCAGCGGCATGGTGTCCCAGATGAAGACCGTATCACTCATCACCGGAAAGTCGGGACTGACCAGCGGCTGAGTGGTGGTAGGGTCGTTTTCGTTGACCTTGAGCGCATCGGCCCGGGTCCACACGGTAGGCTTGTAAGTAACGTTACTCATGTTGATGTCCTTTATTGACGCCGGACAGGGCCGGCGCATAGATGAAGACAAGGCAGCATGCAAACTTATTACATCGCTGAAGTGCGTTTTTTTGAACCCTGCGATGACGGCATTCATTGATTATGAAAACCGAAACAGCAGAGAAAATGACGGGAGGCACTTGGGCACTCGCCGATTGATTTCAATAAGCCACTTTATTATTGAAAGCTGGCCTATTGCACATGAATTGCCCTCTCGAGAGGCGCCGTGTCATGCACGACGAAAAGGATCCTCTCAGAGACAGATGCGAAAGTAAATTAAATATTCCCTACCGTTAAGCAACCGCCTGTTTTTCAAAACAAACATGAAGCATTATTAATACTGGGTTTCGTTCAGCATTGACTTCAACCCATAAAGATATCAAAACACTGTCACCCTGCTTTAATTAAACCGTCTTGATAGTGGCCCTTGTTATTGGAAAAAGGGTTGATATTTCACAACGCTACTACTGCAAAATTGCAGAATCCGCGCTCTGCGCTCATCGCTGTAAACCAGTCCGCGCCAACCCAGGGCGGTTTCGGGAAAAGTGCCCCGCACTTTTTTGCGGCGCCGAGCGCCATCGGTGCCCGGTTCAAGGTCATCGGGAATCAGCAGCCGCACACTGGATCTACCCGGCCTGTCACGTTACAGCGCGCTGTCTCAAGGCCGCGGCCAAACGCCTATGATGAAAACCGCATCTGGCCCGCCTCTTGCTTCAGCCCCCTGCAGGTAGCCAACGGCGGTTACCACCACTCACGACAAAGACGTCGCTCATCTCTTTCGCTCATGCGGACAGAGAGGCGACGTTTTTTGCGTTTGGCCCCGGCGATGGGGCCGGTGGAGTCGCCGGCATTCGGAACACTCCGCCACAGCGTCTGAAATTCTCCACGTCGAGGGCACGAACCCCGACTGACCTACTAGCAGATGATGAGGTGTGCCAATGGATACAAGCTTCTGGAAGGCCGGTCACAGACCGACCCTGTTCGCAGCCTTTCTCTACTTCGACCTGAGCTTCATGGTCTGGTATCTGCTGGGCCCGATGGCCGTACAGATCGCCACCGACCTGCACCTGACCACTCAGCAACGCGGCCTGATGGTCGCCACGCCGATTCTGGCCGGGGCGATCCTGCGCTTTTTCATGGGTCTGCTGGCCGATCAACTGTCGCCCAAGACCGCAGGCATCATCGGCCAGGCGATTGTGATCGGCGCCCTGCTGACCGCCTGGCAACTGGGCATCCACAGCTATGAACAGGTTCTGCTGCTGGGCGTGTTCCTGGGGATGGCGGGCGCATCGTTCGCCGTCGCATTGCCACTGGCGTCGCAATGGTATCCGCCACAGCATCAAGGCAAGGCCATGGGCATCGCCGGTGCCGGCAACTCGGGCACCGTACTCGCCGCGCTGATCGCGCCGGTTCTTGCTGCCAGCTTCGGCTGGGGCAATGTGTTCGGCCTGGCGCTGATTCCGCTGGTGCTGACCCTGATTGCCTTCACGCTGATGGCGCGCAACGCACCTGAGCGCAGCAAGCCCAAATCCACAGCCGACTATCTCAAGGCGCTGGGCGACCGGGATAGCTGGTGGTTCATGTTTTTCTACAGCGTGACCTTCGGCGGCTTCATCGGCCTGGCCAGCGCCCTGCCCGGCTACTTCAACGACCAGTACGGTCTGAGCCCGATTACCGCAGGCTACTACACTGCAGCCTGCGTATTCGGTGGCAGCCTGATGCGTCCATTGGGTGGCGCACTGGCGGACCGCTTCGGCGGCATCCGCACGCTGACCGCCATGTATGCAGTGGCGGCTATCGGCATCGCTGCGGTGGGCTTCAACCTGCCAAGCTCGTGGGCTGCACTGGCATTGTTCGTCGCCGCCATGCTGGGCCTCGGGGCTGGCAACGGCGCAGTCTTCCAACTGGTACCGCAGCGCTTTCGCAACGAAATCGGCGTCATGACAGGCCTGATCGGCATGGCGGGCGGCATCGGCGGTTTCCTGCTGGCCGCAGGTCTTGGCAGCATCAAGCAGAATACCGGCGACTATCAGTTGGGCCTGTGGCTGTTCGCAAGCCTGGCCGTGCTCGCCTGGTTCGGCCTGATGAACGTCAAGCGCCGCTGGAGGACCACTTGGGGTTCGGCGGCAGTGACCGCAGCACGGGTATGATCGGTCGATGACGCTGCAACTGCGCTTTGCCGAGTTCAGCGCCAGCGGCCCGCGACCAGAGAATCAGGACGCCCTGCGTCTGGTAACACCGGTCGCAGCACTGGCTGCCAGCAAGGGTTATCTGTTCGCCCTGGCCGACGGGGTCAGCCAGTGTGCCGATGGCGCGCTGGCTGCGCAGTCGACCTTGCAGGCGTTGGCGCTGGACTATTACTCGACACCGGAGACCTGGGGCGTGGCCCAGTCTCTGGATCGTCTGTTACTGGCTCAGAACCGCTGGCTGCTGGCCAACGGCCTGCTTACCACGCTGAGTGCGCTGGTCCTGCGCGGCAGACGTTTCACCCTCGCCCACGTGGGAGATTGTCGCGCCTATCGCTGGCAAAGCGGCAAGCTCAATCGCATCAGTGAAGACCATGTCTGGGAACAGGCCGACATGCAGCACGTGCTCAAGCGTGCGCTGGGGCTGGATCAGTACGTGGTCATGGACTATCTGGAGGGCGAACTCTGTGAAGGCGAGCGCCTGCTGCTGGTCAGCGACGGTATCTGGGCGACACTGGGCGATGCCAGCATTCGCTCGATCCTGACCGAGCAGGAAGACCTCGACTCGGCGGTCAGAACCCTGGTCAGCGCCGCGCATCTGGCGGGTAGTCAGGACAATGCAAGCGCCCTGCTCATCCAGGTCGACGGCCTGGGTGAGGATGATCTCGGGGATGCGCTTCTGCAATTGCAGCAATGGCCGTTACCACCAGCCCTCAAACCCGGTCAGGTGTTTGAAAACTGGACCGTCGGCAATGTACTTGCCCAGTCGCGGCAATCCATTCTGTACCGCGCGCACGACGCTCACGGGCTGCCGTGGCTGATCAAGACCCTGCCGTCTGCCCGGCATGATGAGCCGGGCGCAGGTCAGGGCCTGCTGTTGGAGGAATGGTTTCTGCGCAGGGTCGCCGGGCGCTTCTTTCCGGAAATCCATCCGCTGCCCGAGCGTCAGCATCTGTATTACGCCATGCGCGAATATTCAGGCCGCACACTCGCCCATCTCTTCTCCCTGAGCGGACCGCTGCCGCTGGCGCAGTGGCAGGATCTGGCCACTCGCCTGCTACGGGCCACGGGCTTGTTGCATCGACGCAACATCATCCATCGCGACATCAAGCCCGAAAACCTCCTGTTGGGCGACGACGGCGAATTGCGCCTGCTGGATTTCGGCCTGGCGTTCTGTCCCGGCCTGTCTGCGGTCAATGCCGAGGACTTGCCGGGCACGCCGAGCTTCATTGCGCCCGAGGCCTTCAACGGTGCCGAGCCCGATCCGCAACAGGATCTGTACGCCGTCGGTATCACGCTTTATTACCTGCTGACCGGCCACTATCCGCACGGCGAAATCGAGGCCTTTCAACACCGCCGTTTCGGCACACCGATTCCCGCCAGCCGCTACCGACCTGACTTGCCGCTTTGGCTGAGCCAGAGCCTGGACAAGGCTGTGCAGGCCAATCCCGCCCAGCGCTATGAAACCGCCGAGCAGTGGCAACTGGAACTTGAACAGGCCGAACAACGCCCGGTAGTAACCCGACCCAGGCCATTGCTGGAACGCGAACCGCTGAAAGTATGGCGTACGCTGGCGCTGGTTTCGTTATTGATCAATCTGGTCGGTCTGATCTGGCTGATGAGCCGCCACTGAGTCTTCGGTGCCACACGAGTCACTCCATCGCCCCGCTTCTGTGCAGCCCGCCTCAACGCAGTGCAAGGACTTCCCCGTCGTTGATCTGAAACCCTGCATTCAGGGCTCGACAGGAGTTGGCACAAGCACTGCATGGTCTCTTTCAGAAGTTTCATAACGCGCCGCCTTCAACGATGAAGGCAGTGCTTCCCGAGAGAACGGGACCGGACAAAGGCGTCCTCGTCAGGCAACTGACGGGACGCCTTTTTTTGTTTGCGCGCAATTTGTCGAGCGCACCCTGACGGTGACTCGGAGGCAAGATGAAAAAACTCAAACTGGTGATGATCGGCAATGGAATGGCCGGCGTACGCACACTCGAAGAGTTGCTCAAATTGAGCGAAGACCTGTACGACATCACGGTTTTCGGCGCCGAACCACACCCCAACTACAACCGCATCCTGCTCTCGCCTGTACTGGCGGGCGAGCAGACGTTCGAAGAGATCGTACTCAACGATCTGGCCTGGTACGAAAACAACGGCATCCGGTTGCTGCTGAACCGGCGCGTGGTCAGGATTGATCGCATCAAGCGCCTGGTGATTGCGGACGATGGCACCCAGGCCCATTACGACCGTCTGCTGATCGCTACCGGTTCGAGCCCGTTCATTCTGCCGATTCCAGGCAACACGCTGGATGGCGTGATCGGCTACCGCGACATCGGCCATACCCAAGAAATGATCGACACCGCCGCCACGCATAAACGCGCAGTGGTCATCGGTGGCGGGCTGCTGGGCCTGGAAGCGGCAAATGGTCTGGGCATGCGCGGCATGCAGGTCACGGTGGTCCACAACGGACAGACGCTGCTGGAACGTCAACTGGACAAGACCAGCGGCCTGATGCTTCAGGCTGCGCTTGAACAGCGCGGCCTGAGCTTTCGCCTCAACGAGCAGACGGAGGCATTGCTGGGCGACGATCAAGGGCGCGTGCAAGCGGTGCGTTTCAAGAACGGCGACGTCATCGCTGCCGACCTGGTGGTCATGGCGGCCGGCATTCGCCCCAACACCGAACTGGCCGAACAGGCGGGCCTGCCTTGCAGCCGAGGCATTCTGGTCAACGACACGCTGCAGACCTACGACCCACGCATCTACGCTATTGGCGAGTGCGTCAGCCATCGAGGCATCGCCTACGGGCTGGTGGCGCCACTGTTCGAACAGGCCAGGGTCTGCGCCAATCATCTCGCGCAGCTGGGCTTCGCGCGCTATCCGGGCTCCGTGACGTCGACCAAACTGAAGGTGACAGGCATCGACCTCTTTTCCGCTGGAGATTTTCTGGGTGGCGAAGGTACGGAATGCATCACCCTGTCCGACCCCATCAGTGGCATCTATAAAAAACTGGTCATCAAGAATGACGTGCTGGTGGGCGCGTGCCTGTATGGCGACACGGCCGATGGCAGCTGGTACTTGAAACAGATTCGCGAGGGTCAGGGCATCGATGCCATTCGCAACCACCTGATGTTCGGCGAGCCCGCCCGGACCGAGGCGGCGTGCGCATGACCCGCCTGGCGATCCCGACCACTCAAATCACGGCATCCACATGCTGCTACTGCGGCGTAGGTTGCGGCGTGCTGATCGAGCACGACGGGCATAACATTCTGGGCGTCAGCGGCGACCCGCAACACCCGGCCAACTTCGGCAAACTGTGCAGCAAAGGCTCGAGCCTGCACCTGACCGGTGACATCGACGCGCGCGCACTTTTCCCGGAACTGCGCCTGAGCAAAAGTCTGGCCCGCAGTGTCACCGATTGGGACACGGCACTAGAGCACGCTGCCAATGTGTTCGCCGACAGCATCCGCGAGCATGGCCCGGACAGTGTGGCGTTTTACATTTCCGGCCAGTTGCTGACCGAGGACTACTACGCTTTCAACAAACTGGCCCGCGCCCTGATAGGCACCAACAACATCGACAGCAACTCGCGGCTGTGCATGTCATCGGCCGTGGCAGGCTACAAACGCAGCCTCGGTGCAGACGCCCCGCCCTGCAGTTACGAAGACCTTGAGCTGAGCGATTGCGTGATGATCGTCGGCAGCAACATGGCCTACGCCCACCCGATTCTGTTTCGTCGTCTGGAAGAAGCAAAAAGCCGACGACCCGCGATGAAGCTCATCGTCATCGATCCCCGACGCACCGATACCTGTGAGCTGGCCGACATGCATCTGGCCATTCAGCCCGGCACCGATGTGGCGTTGTTTCACGGCATCCTCCATGTGCTGATCTCTCAAGGTCTTGTCGATCAGGCCTTCATCGCTGCACATACTCAGGGCTACGATGACCTCGAAATACTGGCACGCGATTACCCGCCAGAGCACGTGGCCTCGTTGTGCGGCATCGAGGTCGAACAGTTGCTGACCTGCGCCCGATGGATCGGCGAGACGCCCAGCTTCCTGTCGTTGTGGTGCATGGGGCTGAACCAGTCCACAGCGGGCAGCGCCAAGAACAGCGCGCTGATCAATATTCATCTTGCGACCGGCCAGATCGGCCGCGTCGGTGCCGGACCGTTCTCGCTCACTGGCCAGCCAAATGCCATGGGGGGCCGTGAAACCGGCAGCCTGTCCAACCTGCTGCCAGGCCACCGCGAAGCCGGTAACCCGGAACATCGTGCTGAAGTGGCCGAATACTGGGGCGTCGATCAATTGCCCGCCAGCCCCGGCCTGTCCGCCATCGAGCTGTTCGAACAGATGCAGAGCGGCAAGATCAAGGCACTGTGGATTGCCTGTACCAACCCTGCGCAGTCATTGCCGGACCAGAACCGGATCAAGGCCGCGCTCGAGATGTGTCCGTTCGTGGTGCTGCAAGAAGCGTTCAAGACCACTGAAACAGCGCACTTTGCCGACCTGCTGTTGCCCGCCGCCAGTTGGGGCGAAAAGGAAGGCACAGTGACCAACTCCGAACGCCGCGTTTCCAATGTGCGAAAGGCCATTCAGGCACCCGGCCAGGCGCGTCCCGATTGGGCAATCACGGTGGACTTCGCCCGGCGCCTGCAACATCGGCTGCAGCCCGAGGCGCCCGCCCTGTTCGACTTCGAGAATCCGGCCGCATTATTCGATGAATTCAAAGGCCTGACCACCGGGCGCGACCTGGACATGTCCGGTATCGACCGGGCGCTGATCGACCGTCTGGGCCCACAGCAATGGCCATTCCCAGCGGGCGCCAATGTCGGTACGCCGCGTCTTTACACCGATGGCGTCTTTGCTTCCCCATCCGGCCGCGCGCAGTTCCTGAGCGAGCCGTATGTGGCCGCCAGGGAGCTGCGCGATACTGAATTCCCGCTGACGCTCAACACCGGTCGCCTGCGAGACCAATGGCACGGCATGAGCCGCACCGGGACCGCCGCCCGCCTGTTCGGTCACGTCAGCGAGGCGGTCCTGAGCCTGCATCCCCAAGACCTGCAACTGCATGCAGTACAGACCGGCGACCTGATCAAACTGGTCAGCCGTCGCGGCGAACTGTATTTGCCCGTGAGCAGCGATGATAGCGTGCGTCCCGGACAGGCATTCCTGCCCATGCACTGGGGAGATCGCTTCCTCAAGGGTGGCGTGAACGCCCTGACTCAGCCAGCAGTCGATCCGATTTCGAAACAGCCGGAACTCAAGCATTCCGGCGTCAGAATTGAAAAGGCCGATCTGCCGTGGCAGTTCTTTGCACTGGTCGAAGGCAATGTGCAGCAGCAATGGGAGCGTCTGCGCAGACTGTGCGAGGCGTTCACTTACTTGAGTCTGGGCCTCGTCGGTCGCGAGCGCCCGGCGCTGGTGCTTCGTGCCGCGCACACTGTTGCGCCGGACGCCAGCCTGCTGCACGAGATCGACGTGCTGCTCACTGTCGATGAAGGTCCGGTACTGGCTTACGACGACCCCAAGCGCTCCATCGGCAAACGGGTGAGGATCGACAACGGTCGTATTACCGCCATCCGCCTGGCCGGCGAAACCCTGGCCCAGCATTGGTTACAGACGCTGTGGCTTGAAGAACGCATTGATCCACCTTTGCGCCGCTGGCTGCTAGCGCCGCTGAGCAGCGAACCCGGCACAGACGGCGCCGGGCCACGCGACAAGACGTTGTGCAACTGCATGAACGTCAGGCAGAGCGCTGTGTTTAAAGGCATTGAGGATGGCCTCGACCTGAACCAACTCAAGAAGCAATTGGGCTGCGGGACGATGTGCGGTTCCTGCTTACCGGAAATAAAAAGACTGATCAACACCGTGATGGTCACTGAATGAGGAACACAGCATGAACGCGAAAGTCTGGCTGGTGGGCGCAGGCCCGGGTGATCCTGAATTGCTGACGCTCAAGGCCGTGCGGGCCTTGCGTGAAGCGGATGTGGTGCTGATCGATGATCTGGTCAACCCTGCCGTGCTTGAACACTGCCCCGCTGCACGGGTCATCCCTGTCGGCAAGCGCGGCGGCTGTCGCTCGACTCCCCAGGCCTTCATCCATCGCCTGATGCTGCGCTATGTACGACAGGGCAAATGCGTGGTCCGTCTCAAAGGCGGAGACCCTTGCATCTTCGGTCGCGGCGGCGAGGAAGCGGATTGGTTGCAGGAACGCGGCGTGACTGTCGAGCTGGTCAACGGCATCACCGCAGGTCTGGCGGGCGCAACGCAATGCGGTATCTCATTGACACTGCGTGGAATCAGCCGTGGTGTGACACTGGTCACCGCCCACACGCAGGACGACAGCAGTCTCAACTGGCAGGCACTGGCACAAAGCGGCACGACACTGGTGGTGTACATGGGAGTGGCAAAGCTGCCGCAAATTCATGAGAACCTGCTGGCCGGGGGAATGAGTCCGGACATGCCGGTGGCAATGATCGAGAACGCGTCCCTGCCAACGCAGCGTGAATGCCGCAGCACACTTGCAAACATGCAACAGGATGCACAGGCGTTCGAATTGAAGAGTCCTGCCATTCTGGTGATCGGCGCTGTCGCGGCGAGAAGTCAGGAAGTGCTGAATCGGACATCGCTGAACCCGTTTCACCAACAGGCTGGCTGACGTTCACATTTATTGCCTACGCGCGAGCATGCCATGCACGCTCAAATCGCAGACAAAGAAAAGCCCGGCCTGAGCCGGGCTTTTCAGTATAAGCGGCTAATTACTTAGCTTGAGCTTCTACTTCTGCTTCTACGCGACGGTTAACTGCGCGGCTAGACTCAGTTGCGTTGTCAGCAACTGGAAGCGCGCCTGCGGGTTAAGCTGCTCAATCGCACCACGCGCCGGGTGCAGGTCACTGCCGATGGCGCGG
>JAAIGE0100278149.1_pt1 | contig 12157 bp, 16 predicted proteins | sample 6487951 | NCBI WGS metagenome assembly JAAIGE01 (sample SAMN13974128, study PRJNA590717) | phyllosphere metagenome | biome: tomato field; feature: multiple bacterial spot infested tomato fields; material: tomato leaves; isolation source: leaves from tomato fields | host: Solanum lycopersicum ... | reverse complement strand
TTTCACACCTGGACGCTGCTCAAGGGTGTTGGGGTCGCGACGATGCTTGGCCTCGGCTCTGAACTGTCGATCTCGGGCGAGAGCGACCTCGTGCAGGCGATCCGGGAGTCTGCCCAGTCCAACACGGCGCGCGCCGGCGACCAGATCAGCCAGCGCAATCTCGATATTCCACCAACGATCACGATTCGCCCCGGCACACCGGTCCGCCTGCTGGTCACCCGCGACCTGGTCCTCGCGCCCTGGCGCGGAAAGGCAAGCTGACATGACTGGCCTTAAGCTACGCAAACTGCCTGACCGTACGCCGGTGAAGCTCACCATCACGATCACACCCGATCTTCAGTCTGCGCTGTAATCCTATGCCGCGATCTAAGCCTTCACCTATGGAGTGGAGGAGCCTGTCTCCGAACTGATCCCGGCGATTCTCACGACGTTTCTCGACGGGGATCGCGCTTTTGTCCGCAAACGTGGCGGGCGAGCGTGAGGCCTGCGAACGAAACGGTGAAGCGGGCCCACAAACCTGCGGGCCCGTATGGTTGATCTAGCCCGCCTGCGACCAGGTGATCGCGTCGGCACCCGCCGGCAGATGCGCCGGCGCGTCCACGTCGTTCACTGCCCGCCACACTGCCTCCGCCACGTCCTGCGACGTGGTGGTCGGTCCGGTGTCCTGCTGCCAGCCGGCCATGACTTGTTCGACCAGCGGTAGATACGCGTCGGGGAAGCCGCCGGTCATGCCGGCCCGGGCGTTCTCTCCAAAGCGCGTCGCCGGCGCACGGCCCGGCAGGACGACCCGCACGCGCACGTTGAACGGTTCGAGTTCCAGCGCCACGCTGTCGGAAAAGGCGTTCACGGCCGCCTTGCTTGCGGTGTAGACCGACAGCAGCGGCAGCGGCCGATAGGTCACCGACGAGGTGACATTGACGACAACCCCGCCGCGCCGCTCGCGCATCTGCGGCAGCACCGCCTGCATCATCGCGATGGTACCCAGCGTGTTGGTCTCAAGGATGAGCCGAGCGGTCTCGATCGGCGTCCCCTCCAGCGCGTTGAGGAAGCCGATACCGGCATTGTTGACGAGAGCATCGATCGGCCCCGCCGCTTCGACGACGTCGGCGATGCTGCTGGCACTGGTCACGTCGAGCGGCAGCACTCTCATCCGTTCGGACATGGGCAACACATCCTCGCGCGGGGTTCGCATGGTTGCAACTACGTTCCAGCCACGCGCCGCGAAGTGGCGGGCGGTCTCTAGCCCAAAGCCCGAAGAACACCCGGTGATCAATATAGTCGGCATGCAAGCTCCTGTCGTTGGCACGCCATCAGATGGCATCCTGCCTGGGACATGCTACGTTCGTCCGTCCGCATCTGTTTGGCGAGCGTCCGGAATGATTGATCCCCTCGCGCAAGTCGTGAGCCTGCTCCAGCCCGACCTGTCCTACGCCAAGCTCGTGGAAGGGGCAGGGACATGGCGCATCCGCCGGGTGGAGGACGGCCGCGCCTTCTTTTTCGCGTTGCTCGCAGGAGTGGTGCGCCTCGACATACCAGGCCAAACGCCGCTGCTGATCGAAAGCGGCGATTTCGTGCTGATCCCGGCTGCCTACGATTTCACCTCGTCCAGCACGACCAGTACACCCCCATCCGGGCTCAACAGCATGCCAATTGAGACAAGCCCCAGCGTTTTCCGCCTCGGCGATCAGGTAGGTGTGCCCGATGTCCGCATGCTTGTTGGCCATTGCGCCTTCGGCTCGCCGGACGCCGCGTTGCTCGTGTCGCTGCTACCGTCGCTGATCCATGCACGGGGCGAGCGGCGCCTGACCACCTTGATCCAGCTGGCCGTCGAGGAGTCCCACAGCGAACGCGCAGGGCGCGATGTGGTGCTGGCCCGGCTGATGGAAGTGCTATTCATTGAGGCGCTACGCTCGTCGGCTCCGAACTGCCCGTCGGGCATTCTGCGCGGGCTCGGCGACGAGCGGATCGCGGCGGCGATACGCGCCATCCACGAACGACCGGCAGCCGCTTGGGACGTACCCGGCCTCGCCAAGACCGCAGCGATGTCGCGCTCGGCCTTTTTCGAGCGCTTCCGGCGCACCGTCGGCATGGCGCCGATGGAATACCTCCTGCACTGGCGCATGGTGATCGCGAAGCGATTGCTCGAGGACGGCAAGCTGGGCGTAGCCACGATTGCCCGGCAGGTCGGCTACAGTTCGGCCAGCACCTTCAGCGTCGCCTTCTCGCGCCATGTCGGCGCTTCGCCGACCATCTACGCGCGACAAAGGCTGTTCACTGGCGTGTCCGCAAGCGATACGCTTTTCTCGCATGAACTGTTGTCCGCTTCTGGCCGTTACTGAAGATTATTGATCGGCCGGTCTGGGCCCTCGCTGCAGCAAGCTGTCGGTCGGCTGACGACTCTGTTTTCGTCGTTCAGTGCGCCGCTGATCGCATGGCAGCTCCTGGGAACGGGGCAGGATGCCAGAACCAGGGTTCAATACTTGCAAGACCTGACGTTCAGGCGCGCTTGTCAAAACCCGGACTGCATCCCCAACCAGGCCAGTGGAAAGTCAGCGAGCCCAAGGTGGCAAGGGGCTGAACTCGGCAACAATTCGTTCGACGAAGACTCGCGTCTTGGCGGGCACCAGCCGTCCAGGCGGAAGCACGACCTGGGCATTGCCGTCGTGGTCCATTCTCCAGTCCGAAAGAACACGAACGAGGCGACCTTCAGCAATGTGCCTGCCGCAAGACCATTCCGAGGCCAGCATGATGCCGCCGCCGCAAAGCGCCGCATGGACCATGCTGCTACCGTCGTCAGTTCGAAACTGTTGAGGTACCTGGACGGTGACGCGCTCCTCACCGCGGCGAAGCCGCCAATCGGGCCAAAAGTTCGGTACCGTGAGGCCAAGGCAGCGGTGATCCTGCAAATCACCGAGCGTGTGGGGCGTCCCCGCTTCTGCTAGATAGGCAGGTGAGGCGCAGAGCATTGTCTCGAAAGACGCGAGATGACGCACAACCAATGAACTGTCGGCGAGGCCGCCAATTCTTATTGCCACATCGAGCTTTTCTTGAACAAGATCGAAGAAACGGTTGCCAAGTTCGAGTTCGATTTCGATCTCGGGATACGCGCGAAGGAAGTCCGGCAACCAAGGCACGACCCAGAGTCGTGCGAAGGTTCTTGGCATGGTCACGCGCAATAACCCTCGCGGGCGGGCCGCCCCCTCTGCTGCCTCCACGTCGGCAGTTGCAAGCTCCGACAGGATGACGCGTATCTTCTGCAGATAGGCGGCACCGACCTCGGTCAGACCGACTTTGCGAGTCGTTCGCGCAAGGAGGCGGACGCCCAGTCTTCGCTCAAGCGCATCGATCCGGCGGGACAAGACCGAGGGATCCTTGCCGAGGATACGAGCCGCCGGCGCGAACCCGCCATGCTCGACCACCGCCGCGAAGGTCTCGATCTGATCGAGCTGGCCGCCAGATTTTTCGTGCATGACCTGCATCAGTCATTTGCCACGAGCGCTGATTATCATGCCCGCAAGCATGAACTAGATCGTCCTCGAGATCGAGGACAATCCCATGTCACAGCACCATACTGCCATCGCCCCCGCTGCATCGGTCGCTGCGTTTCGGCAGGCCCGCCCCATACGCAACGTCGTCAACCTGCAGGACGCGTCCGCCGGCGCGATCGCCGATGCGGCGCAGGGTGCCTTTCACAAACGTCCTCGCACTGGAGGATGATCATGGTTCAAGCCGATGAAGACGTCGCTGGCAACACCAGCGCGAGCACAGCAGAAGGTTCGAGATCAGCATCGGCGTCAGCCGGCAAGCCGCTCGTTGCCGTGTACGGCGCAACCAGCAAACAGGGGCGCAGCGTCGCAACCACGCTTCTGAAAAGTGGTCACTTCCAGGTCCGTGTCCTCACGCGCAACCGAAACTCGACAGAGGCCCGCAACCTGGCGCTGCTCGGAGCCGAGATCGCCATCGTCCCGGCGGGTCTGGGTCATTTCCGGGAGCTCGTGACCGCATTCACCGGGGCGGAAGGCGTTTACCTGATGACGCCCCAACTCGACCCGAGGGACGATGTGGAGTTCGCATTAGGCAAGGAACTGGCCGACGCTGCGGTAGCGGCTGGCGTCAACCACATCGTCTTCAGCACGCTTGAGAATGTCGCCAAGATCACGAGCGGCAAGAAGCACGTCCCACACTTCACCGACAAGGCACTTGTCGCCGATTACATCCGGAGCTTGCCGGTTTCCCACTCCTTTGTGATGCTGGCGTACTTCTACACGAACCTCCTTGAATACTACGTGCCCCTTAGGGAGGGCGGCAAGCTCCTGATGCCGATCTACCTCCCGGAGGATTTCAGGGCGCCCTTCGTCGATCCGCTCAGCGCTACCGGGCCTGCGGTGCTCGAACTCCTGTCGAACCCCGGCCTGTACGGCGGCAAGACACTTCCCGTCGTTGGAGACATCATCTCGCCGCGTGAGATGGTCGAAACCTTCCAGCGCGTGACGGGGATCGAAGCGGAGTATCGAAATGCCTACAGCCGCGAAAATCTCCTGCACTATTTCCCCGACTTCGCGACCAACGAGCCGCTGGCCGACGAGCTTATCGAAATGGTCGAATACTCGGTCGAGTACGGCTATTTCCGGAGCGACCGCGACCTGGACTGGAGCCGCCGCCTCAACCCAGCGTCGCTGAACTGGGAACGTTTCCTCATCGCGACGCGGTGGCGGGGAGAAAGTCGCCCGTTCGGCGGCTAAGTCTGCCAGGAAGCAGCGTAAATTCCTTTCGCAACTCCCGTAGGCAACACCACGCTAGACAAGAAATGACTATGACCACCCTAGAGAATAAACAAGCAGTGATCGACTTCTGTGCTCACTTCAAGAAAGCGGCCATCGCCGATCTTCTGGACGCGATGAGTGACGATGCGACATGGTGGATCATCGGCAAGCCTCATCTATTCCCGGGCGCTGGCACCAAGTCCAAGGCGGATATGAAACGCCTTTGGGGCAATCTCTTCCGACACATGAAGGATGGGCTTGAGATGACCGTCATCGGCATGATCGCCGAGGGAAACAAGGTCGCCGCCGAGATTCGATCCAATGCCGATTTGACCGACGGCAGGGTCTATCAGAATCAGTACCACATGCTCTTCACCTGTCGGCGGGGGAAAATTACAGAGGTCAGGGAGTATGCCGATACCCTCCTCATATCGGAGGTGTTCGGCTGACTTCCGCCGCTCGTCCGCTCATCAGCGTCGTTTTGCTCGCCTGCCGACATCGTCACTCCTTCAACGAAGTCGTTCGCTTGTCGTAACACCGTTGATGCTCGTCGATCTCATCCATGTGGTTCACCGTCCACTGGTAAAGAGCCGCGAACGGCTCCTGAAGAGAGTGGCCGAGTGCCGTCAGCGCATACTCCACACCCAAGACTCGCCCGTCGATGACGCGGCGACTCACCATGCCGTTACGCTCCAGCTTGCGAAGCGTCTGGGTCAGAACACGCTAAGTGACGCCGTCGAGCCGTCGTTTGATCGCGTTGAAGCGGCGAGGCTCGCTCAGCACCGCAAGCACCAGCATCGACCACTTGTCTGCGATCTGGTCGAGGATCGCGCGGCTTGGGCAGTCGGCTCGGTAAACCGGATCGGACTCGACGGGCATGAGGTATCCTGCAGCATCCCTGGGATATCCAAGGTGCGTAATTGACCTCAGGTATGCAGAGGATACCTGAGAGGCAACCGCAGAGACTTCCAGGAACAGCCATGACGGATCCGGTTTTTGAAAAACTGCGCGTCGCTTGCGACAGTGGCGTCGTGACCGTGACCATCGACAATCCGCCGGTGAACGTACTCGATGCGGCACTCATGGCCGAGTTGCGTCTGTTGCTATCTACCGTTCGGGACGACGCCGGTGCCAAAGTCATCGTCTTCGACAGCGCCAATCCCGACTTCTTCAAAGCCCATGTGGACATGTCGCTGATCGACGAGCCGCATGCCTTCGATGCGATCGCACGTGAAGTTCCTGCCGGCCTGAACGTGTTCCAGGCGCTCGGCGAAATGGTACGGAACCTTCCGCAGGTCACCCTCGTGAAGCTCACCGGCGTTGCACGTGGCGGCGGGGCGGAGTTCATCGCAGCGTGCGACATGACGTTCGCCGCCATCGAGAGCGCTGGGTTAAGTCAGGTCGAAGCATTGATGGGCATCGTGCCAAGCGGCGGCGCCATGCAGTATCTGGCGGCCCGCATGAGTCGAAATCGGGTACTCGAGATCATCCTGGGAGCCGAGTTGTTCACCGCTCGCGAGGCGGCCGATTATGGCTGGATCAATCGTGCGCTGCCGAGAAGCACGCTGGACCAATTCGTGAACACCCTGGCGCACAATATCGCCCGGCTTCCGGAGGGCGTGACGTCGGCAGCAAAGCGCGTCCTCCCACCCGCTGATCACATGGGCGGCTTTTTGCGCGAGGAGGCGGAATGGGCGCGGTTGTTCGCCAATCCCGCTGCTGAGCGGCTGATCCGCGGCGCACTGGCAGCCGGAGCGCAGACCGTTGACGGCGAGCGGCAAATGGAAGCGCTTCTGCGCGGCCTGTCCTCAGGCCACGCCACCACACCGAGCGACAAGCGCTGAGACTATTGGATCGTTGATGCAATCTCCTGCCTTGAGTTGGGCCCGAACCGCCAATCCCAAGGGTCGTTGGAGGCTGAGCAGCCATACTCCTCAGTGGCAGCGATTTCGTCCGCCCCCATGGCGCAGCAATCAAGTTAGCTGCAGCAGTCTCGATCCGCTAGGCGGACTTCAGGAACCCGGACGCCATTTCGCGATAGGTGTCGATCGCCTTCGTGAGGTGCTGATGCGGCGCGTCGCTCGACGCCAGCCACAGCGCCGCCGTCATCGCAGCGCCGCTCAGGAGGCGTGACGCCGCCTCCACATCGACCGGCTTCATGACACCCTTTGCGACCAGTTCCGCGACGATCTCACGGGTCTGCGACAGGCACGCATTCTGGCTGGGCCAGAGTGACGGGTCGCCCAGGATCGCGGGGCCGTCGAGCAGGACGATCCGTCGTACCTCCGGCTCCAGCGCCATCTCGATATAGGCAGCCGCCTCGGCGAGCAGCCCCTCCCAAGCGTTGTCGTGCGCCAGGGCGGCACGGTGTGCGCGTTCGGCCATCTCGCCGTCGATCTGTTCGACCACCGCGGCGAGCAGGCCCGCCTTGCCGCCGAAGCCGTGATAAAGCGCGCCGCGCGTCAGCCCGGCGTCAGCGGTCATCTCGTCCATCGACGCGGCGGCATAGCCCTTGGTCGCGAACGCCCGACGCGCTGCCGCGATCAATTTGGCGCGGTTCTCCTGCGCCCGCTCTACTCTTCGCATCCTGATCACCTTTCACGTACACGATGTATGTGGGATTGACAGCCCCTTGCGCAATGACCACTTACATACGCAGCGTATGTGGATCGCTCGGACGCCGAGCGGACTTGCCGCCACATCAAATCTGGAGCCATCCCATGTCCAAACGTGACGTTGTCTTCCCCGCCGATCGCCACGCCTTGTACGAAGAACACGGCTATTCCGCCGCCGTGCGTTCCGCCGACATCCTGTTCGTGTCGGGCCAGGTCGGCAGCCGTGCGGATGGCTCGCCCGAGCCCGACTTCGAAGCGCAGGTGCGGCTGGCGTTCGCCAATCTGGAAGCGACGTTGCGGGCCGGGGGCTGCAGCTTCGACGATATCGTCGACGTCACCACCTTCCACACCCGGCCGGAAGAGCAGTTTCCGACGGTGATGACCGTCAAGAACGAGGTGTTCAGCGAAGAGCCCTATCCCAACTGGACCGCGATCGGGGTGAACTGGCTCGCCGGCTTCGACTTCGAGATCAAGGTGATCGCGCGCATCCCGACCGCCGTCGGTCGGTGATCCTACTCGGCTGCTGGAGGTGGCAATGCCTCCTCCAGCGAGCGGAGCGCAGGTTTCAGGCCATCCGCCACGTGATCGATGAAGGCCCGTACTGTGCCCGCGGCCCCTACGTCCGCGGAGAAGATGACGTGCACCGGCGTCGGGCCCTCCTCGAAGCGCGGCACCAGCCGCACCAGCCGCCCCGCCGCGAGGTGATCGGCAACCTGATAGGAGCGTGCGGCGATGATCCCCTGCCCGCGCAGCGCCGAGTCCACCAACGCCGCGGCATTGTCGACCCGCAGCCTGGGCGTGACGCGGACCGAGCGCACGCGACCGGATCGCCCAGGTACCGCGAACGGCCAAAGCTCCGCTTCCGCCGCCACGCTAAGGCCAATGCAGCGGTGCGCGGGCAGGTCGTCCGGCGTCGCCGGGCTTCCCGCCTCCCGAACATAGCCGGGGGAGGCGCAGATCACCGTCCTCACCTGCCCCACAAGGATCGCCGTCAGGCTGGAGTCCGGCAGCGCCGCCAGCCGAACGGCGACGTCCACACCCTCGCCGACCAGATTGACGATATGGTTCGCCAGGATCAGCCGCGTCGAGACATCGGGATGCGCGTTCAGGAAGGTCTCGACGAGCGGCAGCACGTGCAGGCGCCCGAACAGCTCGGGGGCAGTCACGCGGATCGTCCCGCGAAGCGCCGCCCGGCCCTGCCCCGGCTCCAGTTCCGCCAGGGTCGACAGCACCGTGCGCCAGACCGCCAGGTGCCGCTCGCCGGCCGCGGTCAGGCTGAGCCGACGGGTCGAGCGCAGCAGCAGCGGCTCGCGCGCCAGTTCCTCCAGCAGCGCGACGGCGCGCGTGACCGAGGCAGCCGAGCGCCCGTAACGCCGCCCGGCCGCCGCCAGCGATCCACTGTCCACCGCCGCCACGAACAGCGCGATCGCATCCCACCGATCCATCGTTTCAGTTTCCGCAACTCAGTTCTTCAAGCTGCGCGCCTACTATCACGATCCGCAACGCTTAACTTCACCGGGTGTCGGCCAGCCTTAGCCGCCGCAACCGGAGAATGACGATGTCAGCCGTTCGCTATCGCACGCAAAAGGTCGGCGAGGTGGAGATGTTCTACCGCGAGGCCGGTCCCGCTGACGCCCCCGCGATGCTGCTGCTCCACGGCTTTCCGTCCGCCAGCCACATGTTCCGCGATCTCATCCCGCTGCTCGCGGACCGTTATCGCGTGATCGCGCCCGACCTGCCCGGGTTCGGCCAGACCAAGGCGCCACGGCGCGGCGCGTTCACCTACAGTTTCGATGCCTTGGCCGACGTTCTTGGCAGCTTCGTCGATGCACTCGGCCTGACGGCTTACGCGCTCTACATCTTCGACTATGGCGCGCCGGTCGGGCTGCGATTGGCGATGCGCCATCCCGAGCGGGTGACGGCGATCATCTCGCAGAACGGCAACGCCTATCTCGACGGCTTCAGCGACGAATGGGGTGCATGGCAAGCCTATTGGCGGGAGCCGAGCGACGCCAACCGCGAGGCGTGCCGCGCGTCCCTCTCGCCCGACACGATCCGCAACTGGCAATATGGCACGGGCGCCGATCCGACGCGCCTCTCACCCGACGGATATGAGCTCGACATCGCCTATATGGCGCGGCCCGGCGCCGAGGACATCCAGCTCGACCTGATCCTCGACTACCGCAGCAACGTTGCGCTCTATCCCGAGTTCCAGGCGTACTTCCGCAAACACCAGCCGCCGTTCCTTGCGGTCTGGGGCCGCCACGATCCCGCCTTCATCCCTGCCGGCGCGGAGGCATATCGAAGGGACCTGCCGAATGCCGAGATCCACCTGCTCGATGCGGGGCATTTCGCGCTGGAGACCCACGGTGCGAAGATAGCCGGTCATATCCGCGACTTCCTGAGCCGCACGCTTCCTGCCGCAAGCCAGAACGCCGCATGAGCGGGGATAGCAGGGCTGGATGGCTCCCGCCTGCCGCGGACCGCGCGACGAACCCGCACCTGTCGCGCGCCTTCGCGCTCGCCTATGAGCGCGCAGCAAGCCGCATCACCGCACCCGTCTCGGTTGCGGCGCTGGAGCGCGTGGCACCGATCGGGCGCGAGACGCGCCTGCTCGACATCGGCGCGGGCGCCGGTGCGCTCAGCATTCCCGCGGCACATGCCGGCGCCACCGTCACGGCCGTCGACATCGCGCCCGGCATGGTCGAACTGCTCAACAACCGCCTTCGCCCCTTCCCAAATGCCAACGCGCAGGTGATGGACGGCCAGGCACTGGACTTTGCCGACGCCCGCTTCGACGCGGCCATTTCCGTGTTCGGCGTCAGCCTGTTCGCGGACTGGCGCCGCGCTCTGTCCGAACAGGTGCGGGTGCTGTGCCCAGGCGGCAAGGCGGTACTCGCGACGTGGCGCACGCCGCCGGGCGGCGGCCCCTTCGTGATCCTGGCCGAGGCGCTCGCGAGCATGTTCCCGGACCGTCCCGCGCCAGCCCCACCGCCGGGCTTTCTGGCGCTGGCTGATCCGAAGGCGCTCGCCTCGGCGTTCACCGACGCCGGGCTCGTCGACGTCGCGGTCGAGGAGATCGAAGCGGTCTGGGAAGGACCAGCCGGTGCCGCCTATCTGGACGAGCTTCGCGACTTCCACGCCTTCGTCGCACCTTATGCCCTGCTCGACGATGAAGCGAAGATGCGGCTGGACCGAGCAATCCTTGCGGCCGTTGAGCGCCGCGCGACCGGCGACAGGATCATCCTCAGGACGACCGTGACGCTGGCAACGGGCACACGTGCAGACGGAACGGATAGCTGATGTCCATGGCCACGAAGAGCACAGAACGGATTCACCAGGCACTCGTCAGGCAGCTCGCGCTGACGCCGCATCCGGAGGGCGGCCATTACCGCGAGACGATCCGCTTGCCCGCCGGCCCCGACGGCCGCTCGCGCATGACGACGATCCTGTTCCTGCTGGATGCCGGCGAGCGGTCGCACTGGCACCGTGTCGATGCGGCCGAGCTTTGGCTGTGGCACGCCGGCAGTCCGCTGACTTTGCGGATCGGCGACGAGCCGGTCGTGCTCGGCGGCGACGCGCTGGCCGGGCAGCAAGTGCAGGCGCTGGTACCCGCCGGCACCTGGCAGTCGGCGACGGCCGACCATGGCTGGGCCCTGGTCAGCTGTGTCGTCACGCCCGGTTTCGCGTTCGACGGCTTCGAACTCGCCCCCTCGGACTGGAGCCCCGACGCACCATGAGCCTTCACGATTGCGTTCTTGCCGACGACACCGCCGGCACCCTCAATCTGCTGCGATTGGGTGCCGATGTGAACGCGCGCGGGCCCGACGGTTTCACCCCACTGATCACCGCCGCCGGGCTCGGCCATTATCATCTCGCGGAAGTGCTGCTCACCGCCGGCGCGGACGTGCACGCGCTGGAGCCCCGCATGGGGGCGGCCGCGCTGCACAAGGCGGCGCAGGCGGGCAGCCCGGACATGATCGACCTGCTGCTCGATCACGGCGCCTTCGTCGACCAGCAGACCCCAGGTCTAGGCAACACGCCCCTGATCGATGCGGTGCTGCACAAGCACGAAGCCGCGGTGGACCGGCTGTTGCAGCGGGGCGCGCGCACCGGGATCGCCAACCACTGGCACCAGACGGCGTTCGATATCGCCCAGGCCGACGGGCTGGGCGCCATCGCACGACGCATCGAAAAGCATGATCGCATGAACGGCGAGCGCGTCGCCGCACTGACATTGGTCGCTGCGGCGAAGGTCGGCAGTCGTGACGACGTCGAGCGCCTCCTCGCCGCCGGCGCGCTGCCCGATGAGCAGGTGCCGATGGTCGGCAGTCTCGACGACAATTACACCCCGCTCGGCATCGCCGCACGTGAAGGGCATGAGGAGATCGTGCGCCTGCTGCTTGAAGCCGGTGCCGATCCGCGGCGACTGATCGGCTTGATGGGCGGCATGGCGCTGCACGACGCTACCTATTTCGGCCACGCCGCCATCGTCCGCCTGCTGACGCGGCGCGTGCCAGTAGCCGGTCTCGACGTGCAGGGCGCGTACAATGGCCTTACCGCGCTTCACGATGCGGTGTGGCACGGCCACCTCGACGTGGTCCGCACGTTGGTCGACGCAGGCGCGCGGCTCGATCGCAGAACCCACACCGGGGCGACGCCGCGCGATCTGGCGCTGCTCTACGGCTACGCCGAGATCGCCGACCTCTTGGCCGAGGCCGAAGCAGCGCCATCGGCCGACCGCGAACCTGGAGAGGACACCCATGACAAGTGACGCCA
>JAAIGE0100543100.1_pt1 | contig 12159 bp, 8 predicted proteins | sample 6487951 | NCBI WGS metagenome assembly JAAIGE01 (sample SAMN13974128, study PRJNA590717) | phyllosphere metagenome | biome: tomato field; feature: multiple bacterial spot infested tomato fields; material: tomato leaves; isolation source: leaves from tomato fields | host: Solanum lycopersicum ... | reverse complement strand
GCCCTCGACCAGGCCGTACAGGCGGGTCGCGGCGGAGTAGTCCTTCGCGTTCGGCGAGCGCATCACGGCGTCCGTGGCCAGGTCGATCCGGCCCTTCTTGACGCGGCCGACGTAGAGCTCGTTGACGCCCGTCGGGTGGATGATCGCGGCCTCGACGTCGAAGCCGTCGGTGGTGTTGCGGAGCGTCTCGACGCTCTCCACCGTGCTGAACGGCGCAGGACCGTCGCCCATGAGCATCGCGGGACCGCGGTCGCCCGGCTCGTTCGGCCGGTCGATGCGCCAGTAGCCCATCTCCGCGGCGAGCGGCGTGCGCTCGTCGTCGAGCAGCCACGTCGTCGAGGAGTAGTTGAGGTACGGCAGCCCGTCGTGGCTGAAGCTCACGCGCTGGCCGAACTCGTACTTGCGGGGCTCGTCCTCGCCGTCGACGGGGTACTCGACGACGCCCGTGCCCTCCCAGACACCGACGAGCCACGATAGCGGGACGAGCTCGGGCGCCAGGCCCTCCGGCAGTTCGATCAACGCTGACCCTTGAACAGCTTCACGACGACGACGACCGAGATGAACGCGATCGCGAGCGACGCCAGGCCGAGGAGGCCCACGTAGAACAGCTCGAGCGCAAGCAGCGAATCCATGCCGCGAGTCTACGCGGTGGACCTCAGCGCGCCAGGAGCACCACGGCGGTGACGAGCACGACGACGAACGCCCCCGAGGAGGCGATGCTGATCCGCTCGACCAGGCCGTCCTTCGTCGCGGTGATGAGCTGCAGCACGAAGCTGACGAGCACGCACAGCACGAACACGAGGAGCAGCCACGCGAAGGAGTCCTTCTGCGTGAGCGTCAGGACGAGCACGGCGCCGACGACGGCGAGCAGCCAGACGGGCAGCACGGAGGTCAGACGCAGGCGACGCTGGTCGAGGGGCTGGTCCGTCTCGCTCACGCGGACCATCATGGCAGGCGCACGGTGTCCGAGGTCCGGTCGCCGTCCGGCCGGGCGGGGGCCGGCGTCGTTGCACGGCGCGGCGTCGCCGTCCGGCCGGACGGGGGCCGGCTTCGCGAGCATCACTAGGATGTGTGCACGACTCCCCCACGCCCTGGAGGTCCTGTGGCCCAGCTCCTGGTACTCACCTCAGCCGCGCCCGGCGACGTCCTGCCGAGTCTCGGTCTCCTGAGCCACCGGATCCGCCACGTCCCCGCCGAGGCCGCCCAGCTGGTCAACGCGCCGCAGAGCGACCTGATGTTCGTGGACGCCCGCACCGACCTGGTCAGCGCGAAGGCCCTGTGCAAGATCCTCGCCACGAGCGGGTCGACGACGCCGATCGTGCTCGTCGTGACCGAGGGCGGCCTGACCGCCGTGAACAACGAGTGGAACGTCGACGACGTCGTGCTCGAGACCGCGGGACCGGCCGAGGTCGACGCCCGCATCCGGCTCACCACAGGGCGCGCCGCCAAGACCCAGACGGGCTCGAAGATCCAGGCCTCCGGCGTCGTCATCGACGAGGCGAGCTACTCCGCCAAGGTCCGGGGCCGGCCGCTCGACCTGACCTTCAAGGAGTTCGAGCTCCTCCGCTTCTTCGCCACGCACCCCTCCCGCGTGTTCACCCGCGAGCAGCTGCTCAGCGAGGTCTGGGGCTACGACTACTTCGGCGGCACCCGCACGGTCGACGTCCACGTCCGGCGACTCCGCGCGAAGCTCGGGGACCTCGAGTCCCTGATCGGCACGGTCCGGAACGTCGGCTACCGCTTCAACGTCTACGACGACGAGGCGGACCGGCTGGCGGGTCAGTAGTGCTCGCGGTCGTCGAGCTCCTGGCCGCGGCGTCCGCCGCCGATGGTGAGGCCCCGCCCTTCTCCGACCAGACGCTGGTCGACGTGCGCGCCGGGCGCGCGCACGTCGTGGGGGACGAGCGCGGGGTCGCCGTGGTCCGTGACGGCGAGCTGGAGCTCGTGGTCGCACGGGAGGCCCGTGGCCGCGGGATCGGGTCGGCCCTGGTCGCGCAGGTGCTCGCGTCCGGTGACGCCGGTGACGTCGGCGACGTCGGTGGCGCGTCCGGGGCTGGTGCTCCCCGACTCGCGTGGGCGCACGGGGACCACCCCGCTGCCCGGGCCCTCGCCCGACGGCACGGGTGGACAGCCGTCCGGACGCTCCTGCAGCTGCGGGCACCGATCGCCGACGACCCCGTCGACCCCCGGGTCCCGACGGGCTGGACCCTCGAGGCGTTCCGTGCCGGGGACCCCGAGGACGAGTCCGCCTGGCTCGCCCTGAACGCCGCCGCGTTCGCGCACCACCCGGAGCAGGGGCGGATGACGCTCGACGACCTCCGTGCCCGCGAGGCCGAGCCGTGGTTCTCCGGCGACGACCTGCTGCTCCTGCGCGACGACGCCGGCGAGCTCGTCGGGTCGTGCTGGCTCAAGGTCGAGGGCGACCTCGGCGAGTTCTACGCCGTGGCCGTCCGTCCCGACCAGCAGGGTCGCGGGATCGGGGGTGTGCTCATGCGCGCCGGTGCCTCGCGCCTGACCGGGCGGGGACTGTCCGCGGCGGCGCTCTACGTCGAGGGCGACAACGAGCCGGCACTCGCGCTCTACCGCCGATCGGGTTTCGCACAGCACGCGGTCGACGTCCAGTACGCGGCGGGTCCCGGCCGGTAACATGGCGCGGTCGGCGAGGGGTCGACCGGGGCACTCGGGGGGATCGTGGCGGAGCAGGGCCAGGCACAGTACGGCCGCGGAGAGCCACTCGGCGCCTCGTACCGACTCGTCGACCTGCTCGGCACGGGTGCCACCGGCGAGGTCTGGCGTGCCGAGCACACCGCCTCGGGCGAGCACGTCGCCGCGAAGCTGCTGCGCGCCGAGCTCGCCGCGGACCCGGCGATCGTCGAACGCTTCGTGCGGGAGCGCACCGTGCTGCTCGGGCTGCAGCACCCCTCGATCGTGCGCGTCCGGGACCTCGTGGTCGAGGGCGACCGGCTCGCGATCGTCATGGACCTGGTCGACGGCGGCTCCGCGCGGGACCTGCTCCGGGCGTCCGGCACGCTGCCGCCCCGCGACGCGCTGACCATCACGGCGGAGACGCTCGACGCCCTGGCTGCGGCACACGGGCAGGACGTCACGCACCGGGACGTGAAGCCCGACAACGTGCTCCTCGCGACGGCGTGGACCGCGGGTGCGACGGGCGACGTCCGGGTGTCGGACTTCGGCATCGCCTCGGTCGTGGCGGACCGCGAACGCACGACCACCGGGCTCCTCGGCACGCCGCAGTACATGGCACCGGAGTCGATCAGCCAGGGCCGCGCGGGTCCGGCGGCCGACGTGTACGGCGCCGGGGTGATGCTCTACGAGCTCCTCGCCGGCCGCACGCCCTTCGCCGGCCCCGGCACCGACTTCGCCGTTGCCTACCGACACGTCACGTCGGACCCGCCCCGCATCGACGTCCCGGACGCACTCTGGACCGCGCTCACGACGCTGCTCGCGAAGGACCCCGGCGCCCGCCCGGCCGCGGCCGACGCCGCCGCGACCCTCCGCCGGCTCGCGCGATCGCTGGCGGAGGCCCCGGCACTCGCCCCGGCCGCTGACCCGGAGTCCTTCAAAGAGGTCGAGCGGCCCGCGACCGTCGTCCGCGGCGTCCGACCGGACACGGCGGCGGAAGAGGCCCCGGCGGTCGAGGACGCCTCCCCCGCGCCGGAGCTCGGCCCGGCCGGCTCCCAGACCGTCATCCGCCCGCTCGCCCGGCAGCCGTTGCCCGTCGTCCGCGAACCCGAGGCACCGCCGCGGAGCCGCTGGCAGCGCCCGGACTGGCTGACGAACCGGATGGCGGCGCTCGGTGCCCTCGGTGTCGTCCTCGTCGCCGCGCTCGTCGTGGGCGGGGTCGTGTGGCTCCCCGGGGCGCTGGCAGGTCGGGGCTCGTCGACGCCCGCCGCCACCGCGCAGGCGGGCAGCGCGTACCAGCAGGACCGGCCGCTGCCGACCGGGCTGACCACGACCCGCAAGGCGACGATCGACCCGGAGCGCGGCACGGTCACCCTGTCGATCACCTACGCCGCGCAGTCCGTGGCGCTCCGCGGGCCCCTGCTCGAGGTGGTGCCCGGCGCCACCGCGAAGGCATCGTGCCCCGCGGTGACGTGGACCGGCGAGGGGGTCTCCGCGGCGCGCAACCAGCCGTCGCTGACCGGCGTCGGCACCCCGTGCTCGTGGGCGCTCGACGACGTCGAGGTCCCCGCCGGCCAGGACCTCACCGTGCAGGCCAGTGTCCGGCTCGCCGGCGTCCGCGACCAGGCGGCCCTGCAGGAGTGGCTCGACGCCGCCGGCAGTGCGACCACGGCCGCGGTGACCGACCGCGGGGTCACGGGGACCGCGTACCCGGTGCAGCGGCTGCAGGGCGTCGAGGTCCGCACGCCCGACCGCACGGTCAGCCAGACCACGCTCCCGGTGACGCTGGTGCCGGTGTGGCCGAGCGGCGCCGACGACCTCAACCCGCTCTACCGCAGTCCGGCGACCGGGAGCCCGTCGCAGATGCTGACCGACGTCGCCGGCGGCGAGTCCGGTGTGCGGTTCGCCGACGGGTGCTCGGGGGCGCTCGCGGTGTCGTCGGACGGACTGGTCGTGACGGCGCTGTCGGTCGCGCCGTCGTGCACGGTGCGGGCCACGGTGGGGAACTTCACGAACCTCGAGAGCGCGCCGTTCGGGATCACCACGCGGGACTGATCCGTCGCGTTCGATCGCCCGGCGCGCCTGGCCCCTGGGACGGGAGGTGCGTGGCGGGCTGGCGCCGCGCCTCCCGTCCGGCGGTGGCTCCCCGGTACTGGAGGCGCGCGGCGGGCTCGCACCGTGCCTCCCGTCCGGCGGTGGGCCGGGTCGGTCAGGCGCCGGAGGACGCGGTCTGCACGAGGCGGACCGCCCCGCCCGACGCGGCGTAGCCGCGACCGGCGCTGAGCGCGACGGGTGCGCGCCGGGGCAGGGTGATGCCGAGGAGCTCGCCGTCGTAGTCGACGTCGGGCTGCAGCAGGACCCCGCAGCGGCTCTTGCGGACCTGTCGTGTCCAGTGGCTGTAGAGCGAGCGGAGGTCCACGGAGCGGCCGGCCGCGACGACGCAGAGGCCCGGTCGTTCCGACGTCAGCAGCGTCGCGATGCCCTGGTCCGCGTCCTCGAACCGTTCGGCGTCGTCGACGAGCAGCAGGACCGGCCCGCGTTCGAGGCGGAGTCCGGCGAGGAGTGCGGGGACCTCGTCCGCACCGACCGCGACGCGGTCGAGCGGTGCTTCGGCGAGGGGCGACCGTCGGTCGCAGATCCCCCACACGGCGGGACGGACGCCCTCGGCAGAGCGGGCGAGGTCGGCGAGGGCGAGGAGCACCGTCGACTTGCCGGACCGCGCGGGGCCGGCGACGAGGACGTGCTCGCCGTCGTAGACCTCGAGGACGGCGGTGCCGAGGTCGTCCTCGGCGATGCCGACGGGGAGGCGCCAGGGCTCGGCGTCGAACCGGGCCGGTTCGGCGAGGTCACCCACACGGACGGCGTCCGGCAGTCGTCCGACGGCGCTGGTCTTGGTGGGCGCCTCCGGCCACGCGGCGGCGACGTCGGCGACGGCCCGGTCGAGCGGCACGGTCGGCGTCGCGACGTGGCTCTGCAGGCGCATCGTCGAGTCGATGAAGCGACCGGGCACGGGCGGCGGGACGTCCTTCGGGCGGACGCCGATCGAGGAGTAGTCGTACGGGTCCGCGAGGCGGAACAGCCACTTCTGGGTGGTGACCTCGTCCATCGCTGACGGCACCGCCTTGGCGCGGGTCGTCGACACGGCGAACGAGATGCCGAGCGCGGGGCCCTCGGCGTAGACGCGGTGCAGTGCGTCGAGGAGCAGCTGCCCCTCGAAGTCCTGGTACTCGTCGCGGAGGGCGGCGAGGCCGTCGATGAGCACGACCGCTCGCCGACCACCCGGGGCGGCCCGTCGGCGTTCGAGGTCCGCGCGGAGGTGGCGGAGGAACCGCGCCTGCAGCTCCCCGGCGCCCGGACCGGAGCCGACGTACGCGGTGGTGTGCGGCAGCCGCGCGAGGGGCGCGAGGTCGCCGGCGCCCATGTCGAGGACGAGGAGGTCGAGGTCAGCGGGGTCGTGGGTGGCGGCGAGGCGCAGGGCGAGGCTCGCGAGGGCCGTGCTCGTGCCGCTGCCCGGGATGCCCATGAGCATGAGGTTGCCCTCGTCGAGGTCCCAGCCGGCGGGGACCTGGCGCTGGTGGTCGGGATCGTCGGCGAGGGCGATGACGACGTTCCTGTCAGGCGGGGTGGTCGCGGTGCTGACGGGCAGCGTGTCGAGGTCGACGCGGTCGCCCAGTGCCTCCGGCCAGATCGGGCGGGGCGGCGCGTACCCGGCGGCGTCGTTCGCCCGCCGGATCGCGTCGATGAGGACGTCGAGGTCGGTCTCGTCCGACGCACTCGGCGCCGGCGTGGGCATCGGCGCAGGGACGCCGAACACGTCGGTCGGGCGCGCCGTCACCGGCTGGTCCTCGCGCTGGTCGCGGGCGCGGCCGGTCACCAGGGCCGTCTGCACCGGTGTGATGTCGTCCTGCCCGAGCTTCACGAAGGCGCGACCGGTCTGCTGGCGGCCGATCGCCGACGCGGCCGGGACGCCGATCACGTTCGTCGAGTCCTCGCGGCTCTGGACGCGCAGGGCGACGCGGAGGTTCGTGTTCGCCAGGATGTCCTCGCTCACGACACCGGCGGGACGCTGCGTCGCGAGCACCATGTGCACACCGAGCGTGCGGCCGACCGCGGCGATCGCGACGAGGGACGTGAGGACGTCCGGGAACTCCTTCGCGAGCATGGCGAACTCGTCGACCACGAAGAGCAACCGCGGCATCGGCTCGGTCGGACCGGTGGCGAGGTAGGCGTCGAGGTTGTCGATGTCGGCACCCGCGGCCGCGAAGACCCGCTGACGCCGTTCGAGCTCGGCCTCGAGCGCACGGATGGCACGGTCGGCGAGCTGCTCGTCGAGGTTGCTGATGGTGCCGATCGTGTGCGGGAGCCGTTCGCACGCGGCGAAGGCGGCGCCGCCCTTGAAGTCGACGAGCAGGAAGTTCAGGCGGGTCGGGTCGTTCCGGGCGGCGAGGCCGGCGACGAACGACCGGAGGAACTCGCTCTTGCCCGAGCCCGTCGTCCCGCCGACCAGGCCGTGCGGGCCGTCGCGGACGAGGTCGATCTCGAGCACGCCACCCTCGGACGAGCCGATCGGGGTCGAGACGCCCGTCCGCGCGTCCCACGCCGCGCGGATCGCCTCGGGGCTCGACGGGTCGAGCGCGGTGTCGCCGGCCCCGCGGCGCTGGGTCACGGCGAGGAGCTCGGGCAGGCGGACGAGCGCGGGCAGCGAGGCGCCGGGCACGGTGAGCTCGGGGTCGTCGAAGTGCGCCACGGCTCGGGCGGTCCGCTCGGCGGTCTCCGTCGACAGCCCCGCGAGCACGACGTCCTCGACGCGGGTGCGGTCCTCCGGCCGGTACACGGTCGCGGCTGCGTCCGCCGCGACCGTGACGATCGTGGTGCACGCGGCGGGGAGCTGTTGCTCGTTCGTGGCGATGACGATGCCGCTGACGCGCTGCCGACGCTCCCCCGGGCGCAGTGACACCCCTGGGACCGTCCGTCCCTGGCCGAGCAGGTTGCGCGCCGGGGCGTCACGGCCCTCGGTCAGGACCTCGGAGTCGACGACGACGAGCAGGTTCGGTGTGGGCAGCTCGTCGAGCGACTCGCGCAGGCCGCGGAGGACCGCGGCGCTCTGGTCGCGCTGCGCCGACATCCAGCGCGCCCCGGTGCTGCTGCCCGCCACACGGGTGTGCGGCAGCCAGGAGGCCCAGGACCAGTCCGTCTCGCGGCCACGGTCGCAGAAGACGCCGACGGTCAGGTCCGCGGGCCCGCAGTGCACGGTCGCCTGGGAGAGCAGGCTGCGGGCGAGGGCGAGGGCGCCGTCACGGTCGCCGACGATCCCGACGACCCCGGCGTCCGACAGGTCGGTCACCACGGGCGCCGCGGTGAGCCGGCTGTCCGCGATCGCGGCCTTGGCCTCGTCCTCGAGCTTCGTGGTCGCGGCGCGCTGGTCGACCTCGGGTCGCCACGGCGCATCACCCGTGCCGGCGTGCAGGCTGAGGAAGTCGTCGTCGTCCGAGCGGCGCTGCCAGAGCGCGGTCGTCGGCAGCGCGGCGCGGCGGACGACGGTGGCCGGATCGGGGACGAGCTCCTGCCTGCGCGCGGCCTCGACCGCCGCCGCGGCCGTGATCTCACCGCGGAACGTCTCGACCGCCGCGGCGAAGCGCGTCTCCTCTTCCTTGAGGTTCTTGGCGCGGCGGTGCTTCTGCTCGAACCACATGCCGATCGCCGTCACGGGACTGAGCAGGGCGAACAGGGCGAAGCGCGCGTCACCGAGGAGCAGGACCATCGCGCCCGCGAGGACGAGCGGTGCCGCCACCGTGATCCAGCTGAACTTGGACGCGGGTGCGACGTCCTTCCGCGTCGGCGGGACGACCGTCTCGGCGTCACCGACCCGACCGGGCCGCGGCGGACGGTTGAACGGCGCCGTCGCGGCCGGGGTGAGGTTCGGCAGCGATCCGGCCGGCGGCACGGTGGTCTCCGGCAGCTCCGGGCGGACCAGCAGCACGGCGCCGCCGACGATGACGCTCGTCGTGCGGGTGAGCAGGACGCCCTCGTCGTCGATCCGTTCGCCGCCGATGACCGTCCCGTTCGTCGAGCCGGCGTCGCGCACCCGGACCCCGTCGCCCTCGCGCTCGACCGTGCAGTGCTCCCACGATGCGCTCTCGGTCGGCAGGACCACGTCGGCCTGCGGCGCTCGCCCCACCACGAGCTTCCGGTTCTGCGGCACGGCGAGGACCAGGCCGGCGTCGAGCCCTCCGGCGAGGGTCACGCTCCAGCCGTCGACCGTGCGCGGGCGTTCCTGCGCCGTGCGGGCGATCCGGGAGCCCTCGAGCAGGACGAGGTCACGGAGCGGGGTGTCCGAGCTGGTGTGGTGGCCGTCGACGGCGAGCGGGGTGGCAGGGTCGAGGACGGTGCCGGTGGTCGCGGCGACGAGCGCGCCGAGGGTGGCCGCCCCTGTCCATCCGTCGACCTCGACGGTCTCGCGTCGGTCGTCGAGCTCGATGAGCACCCGCATGCCGTGCCTCTCCGTTCGTGTCGTCGGTCAGCGCTTCGTGTGGTTCGTCAGCGGTCCGTGCGGTCGGTCAGCGCTTCGCGGTGGTGGTCAGCGCTTCGCGGTGGTGGTCAGCGCTCCGTGTCGTCGGCGAACCAGACGAGGGACGGCGATCCGCTGGCGTCCGCGGAGTCGTCCGAGGCCGCCGGTCGGAGGCCGAGGTCCTGCGCGGACGACGCGAGCACCGAGGCCGGGCTGCGCATCGCCTCCTGCGTGCGGAACACCAGATCGGGTCCGGCGAGCCCGTCACTGCCGGAGAGGTCGAGGGTCGCGAGCGCGTCGGCGACCGCGGACGGCTCGTCGCTCCGGGCCGTCCCGACCGCGCGGACCAGGGCGATGACGGCGTCGTGGCTCCGGGCGTCCGCGACGGGAGCGACGGACGAGAACGGCCGGTCGCCGGTGAGGTTCTTCGCGTCGGCGTCGTCCGCGAGGACCCGGAGACCGCCGAGGAAGGCGGACATCGACCGACCGGTGGCGTCCGGGTGGAGGGCACGGGCGTCGTCCGTCTCGACCCCGACCGTCCGGAAGCCGCCGCTCAGGCTGCCGCCGGCCTGGGTCAGCGCGGCCGCGAAGGTCGGGCTCGTGGCGTCCGCGGTGAGGATGATCGGGGCGGTGACGTCCGCGGACTGGAGCGCCGCGACGAGGGCACCCTGTCGTGCCGCAGGGCCGCTGAGCACGACGGCGTCGGAGTCCGCGGCGACCGGGGCGTCGGCGCCGGAACCGGTCGTGGTGTCGGCGGTCTGCGCGGCGACACCCGTGCGCTCGGCGATCGTGGTCGCGAGCGCGGCCGTGTCGGCGTCGCGGACCGCATCGACGACGTGCGCGACCTGCAGGCCGGAGGGTGCTCCGCCCCCGAGGTCGACCAGCAGCGGGGACTTCGCGGAGCCGAGTGCCGAGCGCATCGCGGACGCCGTGGAGTCCGTCGAGGGCGCCGTCGACCAGGCGTCGTCCGAGCCGGTCGCGTACGGGGCGACGACCGGGATCCCGGCCGACGACGCAGCCGCGAACGCGCCGTCCACGTGGCGACCGGACGACGCGACGACGATGCCCGCGACGCCCTGCTTCGCGAGCGCCTCGACCGCGGCACGTGCGCCGTCGGTCGAACCGGCGTCGTCCTGCGCCACGAGCTGGACGGTCGTGCCACCGAGCTGCAACCGTCGCTGGGCGACGAGGGCACCCTGCGCGGCGTCGGCCCACTCGGAGCCCTCGCCGTCGCCGAGGGTCACGACGACGCCGATCTTCGTGCCGTCGGGGACGTGGGCGACCTGGACCGGTACGGGCGCGGTGGCAGCGACGGCCTCGGCCGGGGTGTCCGCGGCGGAGCGCACGGCGACGACGGCGATCACCACGGCGGCGACCACCAGGACCGCGAGCACCACGAGGAGGATCGTCCGCCGACGGCGTCGCGTCGCCCGGTCGTTCGTCGGCTGCTCGGTGCCGGACTGCTCGGTGCCGGACGGTCCGGCGCCGGACGGTTCGGCGGACTGCTGGTCCGATGTTGGCTGCTGACCCGGTGCCGGCTGCTCGGTCGTGCGGCTCATCGGTCGGCTCCGATCCGGAAGGCGTAGAGCGTCGTGGCGGTCGCGCCCGACGGCACGTCGAGCCGGAACGCCGGGAGCTTCGCGGCCGCGTCGAGCGACGACCGGAACTGCTGCTGCTGGAGCAGGATGCCGGCGACGTCCTCGGCGCGGACGTTCGCGTAGCCGGCCGCGTTCTGCGACGCCAGGGCGAGCTGGTAGTCGGCGGAGTCGGACTTGGCGGCGCTCGTCGCCATGGCGCCGAGGATGCCGGAGCCGTTGACCTTGCGGTCGCCGAGGTCGAGCATCACGCGGTTCAGGTCACCCGTCAGCAGCGTGCTGGCGCCCTGGACGTCCCGGACCGACGCACTCGTGCTCGCGTCGATGCGCTGGAGGCTCGCGGCCGTCTGGCTGTCCACCGCGGACGCCAGGCTGCTGCTCTGCTGTTCGAGCCCGCCCTTCTGCTCGTCGATGGTGCCCTTCGAGTCGCTCGTGACCTCGCCCGAGGTCGTGCGGAGTCCGGCGATCGACTGGTCGAACGCCTGCTCGACCTTCTCGGCACTCGAGTCGGAAGCGTCCTTGACGACCCGAACTTGAGTCTGCAGGGCAGCCGCGAGTTCGGCCGATGACTTGTCCGATGCGTCCTTCAGGGTCGTTCGAGCCTGGTTCGCGAGGTCAGCTTGCCTCGCTTTCACGCCCTCAAGCTGCTTGTCCACTCTGCCGCGTGTCTGCTGCGCCTCATCGATGACCGCGCGGAGATCGGTGATCGTCGTCCCGACATCCGTTCCGCCCTCCTTGATCGCCGTGCGCAGGCCTCCGATGCTCGTCGAGAGCTGATCGAGATCAGCGTTCAACCCTTGCACCTCTGCGCCGACCGAGCCGGGAGCCGTTCCGCTGATGTCGTCGACGATCTCCTGCCATCGCGCAGCCTGGTCGTTCAGCCGCTCGTCCATCGGTGTATCGAAGCCGATACCCGGCGTCAGCTTCGTCCCCGGATCAGCGGTCGGGCACGGCTGAGCAGTCAGGTATCCGCGCAGCGATGCCGCGTCTTCGTCGGAGAGCCGGCCAAGGCCAGCGAGGAGGCACAGGCGGTCGGCCACGGCCTGGTTCTGCCGTTCCATGGACAGGGGAAGACCAGCCCCGTTGATGAGAGCTTGCGCTGCAGTCGCTCGACCGCGGACCGCGGCGACCGAAGCTGCGAGGCTCTGCTTCCTCGCCGCCAACCTGTCTACAGCCTGTTGCAGGCCGGCCAGGGCTGTCGCTGTCCCGCCGTCGTCTCCCGATTCGTACGCATCCAGGATTCCGGTCAAGCCGACGAGCAGAAGTCCTCTCTGACCTGTTCCTTGTTCGATGCGTCGAAGGAGATCAACAAGTCGGTGATCGATCTCGTCGCAACGGGCGACGAACTCGGCGACGCGCTCCAAGCCAACAAGGTCGACGGTGCGATCACCGACAACAACGATCTCGGTGGAG
>JAAIGE0100804874.1_pt1 | contig 12165 bp, 11 predicted proteins | sample 6487951 | NCBI WGS metagenome assembly JAAIGE01 (sample SAMN13974128, study PRJNA590717) | phyllosphere metagenome | biome: tomato field; feature: multiple bacterial spot infested tomato fields; material: tomato leaves; isolation source: leaves from tomato fields | host: Solanum lycopersicum ... | reverse complement strand
CCGCTGGACGCATGCAATCAGGTGATCCTCGACCCTGGCTACTCGACACGGATCACCGCGACCGATCCGGTCGCGACACTGGTGCGTAAAGTGCTTGAGGCCAAGTCCGGCACGCACGCCGAAGGTAATCTGCCAGTGCCTATCTTCGACCCGCTGGCGACCCTGCTGATGGCGGGTGGTATTAGCGCAACCAAAACCAATGCCGAGTATCTGTCGGTCGACACCACCCGTTCCGATCAAGACAACCACTGTGGTCAGGTTATCGTCAATGACGGCGGCTCAAGGCCTGTCTCGTTCGTGACCGGCGTGTCGCAAACCGCTTTCGCCAACAACTTTGCGCAAGTGATCAACCTTCCTCTGAGCTGACGGCAAGCGCCGTGCCCGAGCGCACTGCACGGGCACGGCAACCGGCTGGCGCTGGCAGCCCTGAACCATGTAAGACGCCCGGCAGTCAGAAGGCTACTTCACGCCCTGCTCAGGATTTCCGCATGTTCAGCCGTACTCTGCTTGTCGCTGCCACCCTGGCCTGCTCATCGCCCGCTTTCGCCGACGACACGCTGCGCATCGAGCGCCTGCAACGTTGTGACGACCTGCTCGACCGCCAGCAGCAGACGTTCTGTCTCGACGCAAAAGGCATGGGCAAGGGCCCGGTTGAAATCAGACTGGGCGGCAAGACCCTGCCCGACAGCGCCATCCAGCGCGACGGCGACCGTCTGCGGGTGCAGTTGAACTATGCCGACTGGCAGAGCGGCCCGCTCTGGCTGCAACAGGGCGGTACCGGCAGCAACGCGGTCTGGCTGAGCATGGCAGGCAGTCATGTGCTGGCCGCCACACCGGATGAAGTCGCAAAAAACATGGACGGGCTGACCACCTATGTGAACCTGATCAGCCTGATCATCGAGGAGAGTTTCGACGGCCGCGAAGAAGCGCAAAGCATTGCCCGGAAATTCGGCGCTACCGTCGTCGGCTCGATTGCACCGCTCAATACCTGGCAATTGCGCTTGCCGGTAAAGAATCTGGTGGAACGCGATGCCATGGTGCTGCGCATGGGCAGCGAAGTCAGTGTCGACGCCGTCGTCATCGAAGAGTCCCAGGCCGAAGCCGCTGAAAGCGAGGCGCCGCCTTCGGACGGCAAACAGGAAAAACCGACGCGTGAGCAATGGACCGCCAACCGTTTCATGGATGCCGTCAATTACTACCAGCGCCGGATTCCCGGCAAGGTGTCTCCCATCAAGCCGGTGCCGATTCGCATCGGTATCATCGAACGCAACGTCGACTTCGACACCCCGGACTTTGCCGATTATCGAGGCGACTGTCACAGCGGCGCACCCCGCACCTGTGTGTTTGCCCGGGACGCTCGCAGGCCTGACGGTCATGGCACTACCGTGACCGGCATCCTGGCAGCCAATACCGCAGAAGGCGGCAACACGGGTTTTCTGAGGTCGCTGGACGGCGCGAGCCAGGGCTTCGATGTGATCGTGGAACGCAATTCCGACGCAGGCATCGCTGCCAACGTGGCAGCCTCGGTCAACCTGGTCGAAGACGGCGTCAGGGTGTTGAACTGGAGCTGGGGCATTCACCGGATCGGAGCGAAGAATATTCAAGGGGATGACGTTGACTCGCTGATCCGTTCGGGGCTGGCGATGTCCGGCTATGAAGAGCTGCTGGAGGAGTTCTTTCTCTGGCTGCGCGAAAAGCACCCCGATGTGCTGGTGGTGAACTCGGCGGGTAATGGGTCGTCCTTCTCGAGCACTGACGAATACCGACTGCCCTCCTCCTTCATCACGGATCAACTGCTGGTCGTGGGCGGCCATCAGCGCACCGAGCGCGATAACGTCGCCGTGGATGACCCAGCCTACGTCGAGAAGCGCGCGTCTTCAAACGTGGATATGCGCGTCGACATCATGGCATCCGCCTGTACACGGGCGTCAACGGCCAAGGCTGGCGAACAGGGCGCGGTGCACTGCGGCACCTCCTACGCCACGCCCATGGTCACAGGCATGGTGGCTGCCATGCTGTCGATCAACCCCAGACTCACCCCCGAGCAGATCCGCATGCTGTTGCGCCGCAGCGCCATGACCATCGGCAGCAACTATGACTTCGAACCGGTGGGCGCCGACGACCTCACTGCACCGATTTTGCCGTCCGAACGGGAGTTCAAGCTGCATGACAAGGACGTGGGTCGTTCGGCGCGCCTGGACATGCAAAAGGCTTTGGACCTTACGGTACAGAGCCTTGATCGCGTGAGATGAGTTATCCGGCGGGGATCAGTTTGCAGCCACCTGATCCCGCTCAGCCTGCATGACCAGCGCCTTGAGCGAGGCATCGAACTGCTTCAGGGCGGTGACCTGCAGTTCGCGCTGCTGGTCGATCTGCGCGGCGATTTCAGGGGCGGCCTTGCCCTTGACCCAGACCGAAGGCATTGCCTGACCGGTTGCGCCCTCTGCCTTGCCGATGTACTGCAGATTGGCATCGTAGAACCGGGCCAGATAACGCGCTTGCACCTGATTGTTGCGCTTGCTCACCAGTTGGTTATAGGTGTCGAGCATCACCACCACGTCAGGCCGCGCCTGCATCACCGCGTCGAGGTTGTCGTAGACGGTCACCGAGGCGAACTCTTTCTTCAGAGAGCCGGTGAGCCAGTCGATGGCCAGCTTCGGGTCGGAGCTGTTGATGAAGGCGTCGCGAATACGGGAATCCAGTGCAGGGTTTCGGGCAGAGCGCTGGGCAACGGCATGATAGTTGGTCAGGTACTCCAGGTTACTGACCGTGTTCTCGCTGTACAGCACGCCGACCGACTGCGAATGCTGAAGGCTGGCAGGGCTGTCTGCTACCGGCTGGAAGTGGCAGGCCTGAGCGTTATCGAGTTGGGTGGCAGCGGAAACGGACGACATGGCCAGAGGCGCACTGATCAAGACAGCGACAAAAGTCAGCAGGTTGAAAATATTCATCGTTCGTTTCCTTCTGTACGGAGCAAGTGGCTATGACGCCATCCTCCTCCTTTGCCGAAAAAACAGAACTTGCCTTTCTTGATGGTGACTATCGATTGAACGAATGATAGTAGACGGCCATGAACCACACGCGTCTTCGGCATAAATAACTTCAAATATTCATATCGACCTTCACCGCAGCCCGAATGGCTTCGAGCAACATCATGCAGGCCGGATTGTCATTGTCGGTCCGCCAGACCAGATGCAGCTCACTCTGCACACCCTCGCCCAGGTCGATCTCGCGAAACACCACATCCTTGAACACCACATTGGTCGCGCAGCGCGGCACCAGCGCCAGGCCCATTCCAGCGTTGACCAGCGCCAGAATGGTCAGCGACGAGCCGAGCCACTGGACATAATCCGGGGCAACGCGGGCCGAACGAAACATCCCGGTCAGCAGCTCGTTGAACGGCGGATAGGCCGAGTGCGAGTACATCAGGAAAGGTGCGCCGTCCAGATCTTCAACCGCGACCGACGAAGCCCCGGCGAGCGGATGGTTGCCCGGCACCGCGAGCACGAATGGCTCGCGCACCAGGCACTCGGTCTCGTAGCCCGGTTGAAACAACGGCGCACGCACAATGCCAAGATCAATGCGCCGCGCCCTGAGCGCTTCATGCTGCTGATAGGTATTCATTTCGGTGAGGGATATCTTGACCTGAGGCTGATTGAGCCGCGCCTCGGCGATTACCTTGGGCAGGAATTCGTACACCGCACTGCCGACGAAGCTGATGGTCACCGAGCCGATATCGCCTTCAGCGAAGCGCCGGGCCGAAATGGCTGCCTGCTGGGCGCGCTCCAGCAGTGTCTGCGCCTCGAGGAAAAATGCCCGCCCTGCGGCGGTCAGCGCCACGCTACGGGTGCTGCGCGTGAACAGTTCGACACCCAGATTGTGCTCGAGCAACTGGATCTGTCGGCTCAGCGGCGGCTGAGTCATGTTCAGACGTTCGGCCGCTCTTCGGAAATTCAATTCCGTGGCAACCGTGGTGAAACAGCGCAGTTGGGCCAGCTCGAACATTGATTCATTCCAGGTATCAATCAAATCAATATCTAGATTAGACGGGAATAATCCCAGCGTCCATGATCGGCTCATCCCCAAAAAAACAATGAACGGGAGTTGCCTCTTGAATACCGTCCCTCACGCTTCGGATCCCACGGTGCTTGCCCGTGCGGCCAGCAAGGTGAAGCGCCACGTACTTCCGCTGTTCGTGGTGATGTTCATCGTCAACTACATCGACCGGGTCAACATCGGCTTTGTGCGCAGCCATCTGGAAACCGATCTGGGCATCGGCGCAGCCGCCTACGGGCTGGGCGCCGGCCTGTTCTTTGTCGGCTATGCGTTGTTTGAAGTGCCCTCCAATATGCTGCTGCAACGCTACGGCGCACGTGCCTGGCTGACCCGCATCATGTTTACCTGGGGCGCGGCCGCCATGGCCATGGCGTTCGTTCAAGGTGAAACCAGCTTCTACGTGCTGCGTTTTGTGCTGGGGGCGGCCGAGGCGGGTTTCTTTCCGGGGATCATCTATTACTTCACCCAGTGGCTGCCCGCCAGTGACCGCGGCAAGGCCATGGCGCTGTTTCTGAGCGGCTCGGCCATCGCCTCGGTGATTTCCGGGCCGCTGTCCGGCGCGTTACTGGGCATCAGCGGCCTGAGCCTGCATGGCTGGCAGTGGATGTTTCTGATCGAAGGTTTTGCCTCGATTGTGCTGTGCGGTTTCGTCTGGTTCTGGCTGCAGTCGCACCCTCACGAAGCCAAATGGCTGACAGATGAAGAAAAGACCACGCTGGTCAACGCCATCGCCGAGGAGCAGCGCGCTCGAGAAGCCACCCAAACCATACGGCCTTCGGTGTTCAAATTGCTGGCGGATCGGCAGATCGTGCTGTTCTGCTTCATCTACTTCTCGGTGGCCCTGACGATCTATGGCGCCACGTTCTGGCTGCCGAGCATGATTCGCAAGATGGGCAGCCTGAGCGACTTCGAGGTCGGGCTGTTCAACTCGGTGCCCTGGCTGATCTCGATTGTCGCCATGTACGGCTTTGCAGCCCTGGCGGCGCGTTTCAAGCATCAGCAGGCGTGGGTCGCTGTGACACTGGTGATCGCCGCGTTCGGCATGTTCATGTCGACCACCGGCGGGCCGGTCTTTGCCTTCGTCGCCATCTGCTTTGCTGCGATCGGCTTCAAGGCAGCGTCGGCGCTGTTCTGGCCCATTCCACAGGGCTATCTGGATGCGCGCATCGCCGCCGCAGTGATTGCGCTGATCAACTCCATCGGCAACCTGGGCGGTTTCGTTGCGCCCACCGCGTTCGGCTTTCTGGAGCAGACCACCGGCTCCATTCAAGGGGGTCTTTATGGGCTGGCGGCCACCTCGCTGCTGGCGGCCATCGTGATCTTCTTTGCCCGCACCACGCCGAAAGGTGGTGCGCGCCGCCCGTCCAGGGCTGAGCCGGCGACATTGCACACGAACGCCCCGCTCGGCCCCCGCTCAAGCCTCAAACCCTGATCAACCGGGAGACAGCCCTTTGAAAATCATCCGAGTCACCGTCACCCCCATCGCCTTTCGCGATCCGCCTCTGCTCAACGCCAGTGGCATACACGAACCCTTCGCGCTGCGCTCGATTATCGAAATCGAGAGCGACAACGGTTACATCGGCCTGGGCGAAAGTTATGGCGATGCCCCGGCACTGGCGATTCAACAACAGGTACAGAACCAGTTGATCGGCCTCGACCCGTTCAACCTGAGCCAGTTACGCAGCATCGTTCAGGCCACTGTGGCGGCCCACAAGCCGGCGAGTCTGGCCGGTGCGGAACTGGCCCCCGGCTCCCACGCCAGCAAAGCCGTCAGCAACGCTTATTCGGCCTTCGAAGTGGCGTTTCTTGATCTGCAGGCACGCTCGATCAACGTGCCGCTGGTGGACCTGCTCGGTGGCGCAGTTCGCGATCAGGTGCCGTTCAGCGCTTACCTGTTCTTCAAGTACGCACAGCACGCCGACTCACCTTACGCACCGGACAGCTGGGGCGAAGCGTTGAGCGAAGAGCAGATCGTGGCTCAGGCCCGGCGCATGATCGAGGCTTACGGTTTCAAGAGCATCAAGCTCAAGGCGGGCGCGCTGGAACCGGAGCATGAAGTGTCCTGTATCAAGGCGCTGAAGAAAGCCTTCCCCGGCTGCCCGCTGCGCATTGACCCCAACGGCAACTGGTCACTGGAGACCTCGATCCGCATGGCCGAATTGCTGGGCGATGATCTGCAGTACTACGAAGACCCAACGCCCGGTCTGGACGGCATGTCCGAACTGCACAAACGGACCGGCCTGCCGCTGGCGACCAACATGGTGGTCACCGACTTCGACGAATTCCGTCGCAGCGTTGCGTTGAACAGCGTGCAGATCGTACTCGCCGACCATCATTACTGGGGCGGCCTGCGCGACACCCAGGCGTTGGCGAAAATGTGCGACACGTTCGGGCTGGGCGTGTCGATGCACTCCAACTCGCACCTGGGCATCAGCCTTATGGCCATGACCCACGTCGCCGCCTCCGTGCCCAACCTCGACTACGCCTGCGACACGCATTACCCGTGGCAGGAGCCGGACGAGGAAGTCATCAAAGGCGGCAAACTGCCTATCGTCGACGGCTGCGTGAAACTGACCCGCGAACCGGGCCTGGGGCTTGAACTGGACTACGACCAGCTCGGCAAGCTGAACGACCAATACCTGAGTTGCGGTATCCGCCAGCGCGATGACGTGAAACAGATGCAGAAGTACAAGCCTGACTGGAAGGCGCTAAAGCCTCGGTATTGAGCGGCAGTCAAGTCGGACGGCCCCGTCATCCGGGGCCTGATCACCTCAGCTGCACCACGACCTTGCCCTTCGCCCTTCCCTGCTCCACATACGCCAGTGCATCGGCGGTCTGCTGGAACGCAAACGTACGGTCCAGAATCGGCTTGATGATCCCTGCCTCGATCAATCTGGTGACTTCCTTGAGCTGAGCGCCGCTGGCACGCATGAACACGAAGCTGTAGGCAACGCCCTGTTTGCGGGCCTTTTTGCGGATGCCGTAACTCAACAGGCGCATGACCTGCTTCAGCACCCGGTTGAGTTTCTGCTGTTCAGCAAATGCCGGTGTGGGCGGGCCGGAAATGGAAATCAGATGCCCGCCCGGTTTCAGCACGTTGAGCGACTTCTCCAGTTCGTCACTGCCCAGGCTGTTCAGCACCACGTCATAGCCCTGCAGCAGACTTTCGAAATGCTGGGTCTTGTAGTCGATCACTACATCGGCACCCAGCGCCTTGACCCACTCGACATTCTGAGTGCTGGTCGTGGTTGCGACAAAGGCACCGAGGTGTTTGGCGAGCTGGATGGCAATGGTGCCGACGCCGCCTGAACCTGCGTGGATCAACACGCGCTGGCCTTTCTTCACCTTCGCGGTTTCCACCAGCACTTGCCAGGCGGTCAGCGCCACCAACGGAACGGATGCCGCCTGCACCATGGTGAGGTGTGCCGGTTTGAGCGCCACAGACTCCTCGTGCAGGCAGATCAGCTCGGCGAAGCTGCCCATGCGTTCCTGTTCGGGACGCGCGTACACTTCATCACCGGGTTTGAAGCCTTTGACGTCTGACCCGACCGCCACCACGACGCCCGCCACGTCGTTACCCAGCACCAGTGGCAGCGTGTACGGCAGAATCGGTTTGAATTCGCCGTTGCGGATTTTGACGTCCAGCATGTTCACGCCTGCCGCATGAATCTGGATCAACACGTCGGTTTGTCCGATGCCAGGATCGGGGCGTTCGCCAATCCGACCGACTGCCTTTTTTCCACAACGGTCGATGATGAATGCTTTCATGGGTGTTCAGTTCTCTTTAAATGCAAATGGCTCGGCTGCATACGTGGCGTCATTGCACGAGGTGTCTTTCACGGTGCTGAACAAACAGGAAGGCCAGTGAAAACAGTACTTCGATCGCTACCGCCGCCAGAATCCCCGGATTGGCATGCCCTGAAAGCAGTTCGAAGATCCCAAGTGCGGCGAGCGTCAGGCAGGCCGTGACGAAGCCTGCGACCAACGCCGAACGTGCAACCGAAGGCCCGGCGTCTCTGGCCAGAAAAAGCATTACGCCGACGCCCAGATACAAAGCGGCTGCGCGACGACTGACCAGCCCGGCCTCACTGGAAAAACCCACACCCCAGTTCGCCAGCATCTGCGCAGGCATCAACATCCAGGCCACGGCAAGCGCCCAGAACACAAGGGCGCTGACCACTACGAGATGACGAAACTTCATGGCCGTTTACTCACATGTTGATGGCTGGCAGATGGAACGTGGGGTCTATCCAGCAAGAAGGCATCAGGAGGCGGGCTGATACCGTTGCGCAACCTCGGCCTGACGGATGTCGCCAAGCAGTCCCTGACGCGCTGCCTGCAGTGCATCCCAGCGTGCATCGTCACGCAGCGGAGGGATGGTGATCGGTTCACGACGGTCAAAGCCGACCAGCGCTGCATCCACCAGGTCGTGCACTTCCATGATGTCCGGCAGGGTGTTGATGTCGATGCCGGCACGCCCCCAGATCTCGGTACGGGTTGCGGCCGGCAGCACGGCCTGTACATAAACGCCCTTTTCCGCCAGTTCCAGACTCATGCCTTGGGACAGGAACACGACGAAGGCTTTGGTGGCGCCATAAATCGACATGCCGAACTCAGGCGCAAGGCCCACAACGGAAGCGATATTGACAATGGCGCCCTCACCCGCCTGCACCAGCCGTGGCGCAATGGCGCTGGCCAGCCGGGTCAGTGCAGTGGTGTTGAGAGTGACCAATTGATCAATGCTGGCAGGCGTCTGGTCCAGAAAACCACCGCTCTGCGCAACACCGGCATTATTGATGAGGACACCGATGCGGGCGTCATCGCGCAGACGTGTTTCGACAGCGGTCAGGTCTTCATTGCGGGTCAAATCAGCCTGCAGTACGTCGACGGCAACCCCGTGCTCTTCACGCAGGCGTACTGCGAGCGTTTCCATACGCGCCTTGTCGCGGGCGACCAGGACAAGGTCGTGACCTCGACTTGCGAAACGGTCGGCGTAGACAGCGCCAATGCCAGTGGATGCGCCGGTGATGAGAACAGAAGGAAGTGCGGTCATGTGAGTGCTCTCTTGCAGAAGAATCATTGAGGTGCCCAAACGGTGATTGCCTGGGCCTGCCATAATGATGATGATCAGCATCTTATTCGTCAACAACTTTAATGATGGTTAACATCAATGCTATAGTGCGTGCCTATTGGATCGCACAGATATAGAGGCATCTCATGAGGGTCACCAAAGCGCAGGCACAAGCGAACCGCGCCCACATTGTCGAAACGGCATCGGTGCAGTTTCGCGAGCATGGGTACGACGGGATTGGAGTGGCGGATCTGATGGCCGCTGCAGGCTTTACCCATGGCGGGTTCTACAAGCACTTCGGGTCCAAGTCCGACCTGATGGCTGAAGCGGCTGCCTGCAGCATGTCGAAAATCGTGGAGCAGTCAGCGGGCGTCAGCCCTGCCCGCTTCCTTGAGTACTACCTGAGTCGGGAACACCGCGACGACGTTGCAACCGGCTGCACGATGGCCGCCCTTGGCGGCGATGCATCGCGCCAGTCCGACGACGTCAAAAACACCTTTGCCAATGGCATTGAACAGTTGCTGAAAAACCTGATGCCTGACGCAGCGACACAGCAGGACGCGGACCCCAAGGCTTCACGCTTGGCGCTGCTGGACATGCTGGCCCATGCGGTCGGCGCAGTCATGTTGTCCCGCGCCGTGCCGAACGACTCGGCGCTGGCAGACGAAATCCTTGAAGCCTGCCGGACAACGATGCTCGTACAGGCTGAAAAATTGTCTGAAGACACGTCTTCCGTCAGCCAGGATGAGGCCGGCGATTTTCAGCCGGCTGCCCGTAACGCCTGATGCATCAGGATGCGAATAGCCTGCTCAGGCACGCCAGTTTCTTTTTGTACGACTTGCGAGCCTGCAAGGCGTCTTCAAGGGTAACGGCAACAAAACGCGCCTTCTGATTGGGTTGCATCTGCCCGATCAGGTCGAGGTCGGCGCTGATTACCGTGCCGATCATGGCGTAACCGCCGCCGGACACCGCGTCGCGATGCAGCACAATGGGTTCAAGCCCGGCTGGCACCTGAATCGAGCCGATCGGATAGCAACTGTCGACAATGTTGGAGGGGTCGGAGCCAGCACCGAACGGTTGCTCGCGTGGCTGGAACGTCAGTGCCTTGCCGCCTTTGAAGCGATAGCCGATACGGTCCGCCTCGGAACCGACCGTCCAGGATTCGGAAAAAAAGCTGGTCGCCGCGTACTCCGTCAGGCGCTCGTAATACAGCCCCGGCACCACGCGCAGATACACCTCACCGCCCAGAGACTGACGCAAGGCCATCGGCAGACTTGCTCCCGCCCGGCCTTTGCCACTGGGCACGCCGATGGCCAACTGATCGTCAGCAGCCAGGCGTCGCCCTTCAAAACCGCCCAGTGCGCCCAACGTATAGGTTGAGCGACTGCCCAGCACCAATGGCACATCAATGCCGCCTGCCACGGCCACATAAGCACGAGCGCCGTCCTTGGGAAAGTCGAAACGCAGCACCTGCCCCGCTCTCACCGCGAAGGCGGTGTCGTGATGCATGTCAACGCCATCCAGCCGAGGCGTCATGTGTGCGCCACATACTGCCACCAATGCATCCTGTTGAAACTCAAGCTCGGGCCCGACGAGCGTGCATTCCAGCCCGGCAGCGCCTGGCGGGTTGCCGACCAGTTGGTTGGCGGCGCTGAGCGCGTATTGGTCAAGTGCGCCGGAAGGCGGAATACCCAAGTGGTAATACCCTTCGCGGCCCAGGTCCTGGACCGATGTGGCCAGTCCCGGTTTAAGTACCTTGATCATGCAAGCACCTCCTGCAGCGAAGCCGGATAGCCGGCCGGGTCGGCGAGAAAGCTGTCGAGCGAGAACTCGACCGGACGGATCCGCAGGTCGAAACGACCCGCGTCCACTTCGGCGACTGCGAGGTCGTAAGCCTCACGATCAATGGGCTTGAACTGAACGATATCGCCGGGTCTGAAAAACACCATGTGCTCTTTCAGGTAAGCCAGTTGCTGCTGCGGATCGTAGATCGGGGCTGGCGTGACGCCGAACATCTGATAGCCACCGGCGCCGCGCACCGAATAGATACACCCGAAGCAGCCGCCATGCCCGAGGGTCAGTTTGGGCGTGTCGGTACGCGGACGCAGGTATTTGGGAACCTGCAACTGGCGCTCGCGCTCGACCATCTGGAACATGAACGGCAGTCCGGCCACGAAACCCACCATCGACACGAACCAGGGTGCGCCACTGTGAGCGGCGATGAACGCATCGACATCGGCCAGGTTATTGATCCGCGCCGCGTACTCCAGATCTGTCGCGCTCGGGTCCTGATGACGGTCGCGAAACCGCATCAGGGTTTCATGGGTCCAGGGATCGTTGTAGAGCACCGGAATTTCGATGATTCGGGTTTTCAGGGTGCGCTCTGCGACCGCGCCGGCTTCGGCGGTCCTGACGGCATCAAGCAAGGCATGGGGCTCGATCCGGTCCGGGTCGAAACGGATCTGAAACGACGCATTGGCCAGACACACGTCCAGCACGCCGTCCAGTTGCAGACGTTCCACGGCCCGGGTCACCGCCATGCCCTTGAAAAAGGCTTCCAGTGACATGCTTTCGCTGACTTCGGCAAACAGGTGTTCATCGGCACCGAAACTGTAGCGAATCGGATCGTTCATGCCCGGCCTCCGCTGAGTTGATAGTCGGCCATGTCTGTTCCTCTTGGATGGGTTGGAGAACGGCAGGCGAACGGTAACGGGACCCGGCATCTGTGTGCCGGTGTCCTTGCATGGTCAACGGGGCGCTTTCACCAGGATACCGGCGTTGTCCAGCGCCCTGCGTGTGGCTTCGGCCAGATCCAGCGCGCCGGGCGTGTCGCTGTGCAGGCAGATGGAATCGAACTCGATGGACAGGTCTTCTTCCTCGACCGTACGCACCACGCCCTGCACGGTGGAGTCGACATTCACCTGTCGCGCGATCGCCGGGGTCAGCGTCTGCACGGTCAGGCCCAGCGTATTGCTGCCGGCGGGGGCGACCTGTCCGGTGGTGGCGCCTTCTTCCTCGCTGCCGAAATCGTCACCCTG
>JAAIGE0100352841.1_pt1 | contig 12174 bp, 8 predicted proteins | sample 6487951 | NCBI WGS metagenome assembly JAAIGE01 (sample SAMN13974128, study PRJNA590717) | phyllosphere metagenome | biome: tomato field; feature: multiple bacterial spot infested tomato fields; material: tomato leaves; isolation source: leaves from tomato fields | host: Solanum lycopersicum ... | reverse complement strand
TGGTGGGCAGGTCGGGCTGGTCGGCCGTTAGCCCACGCACCAGCGACAACACCTCCTTGGTCGGGATGAAGATGGCTGGGGCGGCCGCGTCCAGTGCGTCAATGCTAAGCTTGACCACCTCGGCACCGCCGTTGAACTTGGCGCTGATGGACTGGCCAGATGCGAAGGTCACGCTCAGCAGCGCATCACCGCGTGTGCCGGCACGGCGCAGCTCGCCCACTTGCTCGCTGAGCGGGGGGTAGAGCCGGCATAGCTTGCGAGCCAGTTGCTCATCAGCCTGCTCACCTCGAGCTTCCGGGGCGCTCAGCGCCAGCACGGCCTTGAGCAGCTGGGTCTTACCGGTGCCGTTCTCGCCAATGACAATGTTGATGCCCGGCGAGAAGTCGATCACCAGCTCCGTGAAGGCGGTGAAGTTCTTGAGCTGCAGTTGGGTGATCATGCGGCCCTCTGCTGTTGGGCGGCCTTGAGATTCCGCTCATTGCGCGGAGGGAACTCCACAGGCTTGTTGCCCTCCCCGATGTCCTCATACTCGATATAGCAGTAGGCCCCGCGCGTCTCTGGGCTGCCGCCCTTCTTCAGCACTGTTGCAGCCGTTCCAAATGCGATACCCATGACCATGTTGGCCATGTGCGCCATGCATTCGATGGATGACTCGCTCAAGATGCGTTCGCGTAGTGCCTCGTAAGACGACAGGAACATCCAACTTTGCATGGTGACCATGGCGCTGTATCCGTACTTCGGAGTCAGATCGAAGCCACGTTCAATGAACATTGCAAACAGGTCGGACTTGCTGTTGGGGTAGGTCTCCTTGGCCCAAGCGCTTAAACGCCCGTTCATGCCCTTGCCCCCCATGTACGGTGGATTGGCGACAACCACCGCATAGCGTTGGCTCAGGGCCTCGGCCATGCGCAGGGCGGTCAACACCTGTAGGTGCGGGTTCTCAAGAAGCAGGTTGTCGCCAATGCCTTTAGCCTCCAACGTAGCTAGCACATCGGCGACATTGCCGACTTTGGGCACGATCAACGAGCCAAAGTTGTCAACCTCGCTGAACTGCTGCAGCGTTTCGCGCAGGCCGTTGCTGAACAGGTCACGGCCCATATGGCCCATGTAGTCGTCCAGCTCTTCCCGGCTGAAGCTAACCCGCTCTAGCACGGTGATGTTGGGCTTGACGCGTTTGTTGAAGAAGCGGCGCTGCCGGGCGCGAGCTTTCATAGTCAGCGCGAAGGCGGCCAACTCGCCGGCGCGCTCGTCCAGCTCGATACCGTAGAGGTTATTGGTGAGAATCTTCTCGGGAATGTCGGCCGCGTCGTAGCCTTCTTCCTCGTAGATGGCGTAGAGCAGATCGAAGGCGTAGGTCAGCATGTGGCCAGAGCCGCAGGCAGGGTCGCAGACCTTGATGTCTTCTGGGCCCTTGATCTTGAGGAAGTCAGTCTCCGGCTGCTCTGGCGGGATGTAGTAGGCCATCTGCTCGGCCAGCCTGGAGCCGGGACGATTGAGCAGCCACAGCCGGCCCAGCGAGTTGTCCACCAGGTAGCGCACGATCCAATGCGGTGTGAAGAGCTGCGTGGCGGCGGGGATGTTGTCCGGAGTGATCTTCTGGTTCTTCTTCAGCCCTTCGAAGACGGCATCCTTCTTCTCGGAGATGTAGAACTGGTACAGCCAGCCGATGACTTCCACGCTTTCGCAGGCCTCAGGCGTCATGGCCTCGCGGGTGTAGGCCAGGATGGAGTTGCCCGAGAGCAGGTCGTCGGGCATCAGCAACTCGGTGTAGTCATCGATGCGCTCGAAGAGGAAGGGCATGGCCTGGTGCCAGGCGTTGCACGCGGCGACCACCAGCAGACGGTAGGCCTCTCCTTGCGGGTCGTGGCTGGGGCTCTTGCCGGCCAGCAGGTCGGCAACTAGTTGCTGCGTCTTGGCCGGCACCATCTCCTCGTCGAGGTGGCCCATCTTGGCTTCCAGCAGGATCTCAGGCTGGAACTGACCTTCGGCGGGGGACACGATGCCGATGCGCGTGTAACGGTTCACATCCATGAAGCGCAGCGCACAGAAGCGGTTGAACCAGATGTAGGCCACGCGTTCGGTGACCCACGCCTGGCTGTGATCCTTGATGGCCTCTTCCAACTTCTTGACGGCCGCAGCGCTCTCGCGCCGTGCCGCGCTGCCTTCGGACAGCACAAGGGTAAGCTTGGCGCTGACTTGCTCGCCCAAGGTGCGGCGGGCGAACTGGGCGAATCTCTTGAGTTTGCTGGTGTCCATGGCCGGGCTCAGATCTGCACGCGGTTGCCGGCCTGGATTTCCTTCAGCCAGGCTTCACGCTGTTTTTTCAGGTAGTCGTCGAGTTCGGCCTCGTTGGTCAGCCAGGGCTTGGCGTAGCTGACCTTGATAGTGCGGGCCGGCACGAGCTTGGGCTCTGGTGGCGGAGCCGCCACCGTGCTTCCCGGCTGCTCTGGCGTTCCGCCGCCGGGCGTGGGCGGTGCCGCTGGGACAGGGGGCTTGGCCCACTGCTCTAGCTGCACAAGCAGCTGCGGAAAGCGGCTGTCCTCGAAGTGCCGCAGCTGATCGCGGATCATGGCGATGCGCCTATGGCCTTCGAGCGCGCGGCGAGTTTCGATAAAAGGCTGGGTTAGCTGAGTCTGTTGCGCAGCGCCGAGGCGAGCATACTCATCTGTGGATTGCAGCCTTTGCTCCAGTTCCGCCAGGCGGCTAGAAGCGGTGTCCTTTTCGCTGACCAGTTGTTGAGCAATGGCTTGTTCCAACGCATCCAGCTGGGGTTTGAGTTGCTGCAGCCGGTTGCCTTGCCAAGGCTTGCCATCGGCCAGTACGCCTCGCACGGCTTCCACTTCGGCGACGGCTACATAGGCAAAGTTGTCTTCTTGCTCGGCCACCAGGGCGCGGGCTTGCTCAAAGATGGCGCGCTGCGGACTGTTCATGAAGCGCCGCAGCGGGTCGATGATGTTTTCCTTGGTGTCGAGCAGGGTGTCTTCGGCGCGGGCAAGGTCGGTCAGGAACCAGTTGGGGTTCTTGCCCGCCACGTCTTTCAGCGTCGCCAGCACCGGCGTTAGCACGCTCAGGAACGGAAACTGCGTCTTCTGGCCGAGCAGACCAGCCAGTTCGATCTCAAGTTCCTTCAGTGCATCGATGGCCTCCCGTGCGAGTGCTCGCGCCTCGTTGCTGGTGGCCGGCTCGTCAAAGAAGTCGGAGAAGAAATCCTTGAGCGCGCGAACCTGGGAAGCGCTGAACTCCACCTGGGGCTCCAGCACCAGTGATGCATGGGAATTGGTGTTGCGCAGGCTGCGCTCCAACACGTCACGTTCCAGTGAGTTGCTGTCTTGCCGCACCTCGACCTTGCCCCGCGCGCACAGCAGCGCCAGGTTGCACAGGATGGCTGCGTAGTACCAGCCATAGCTCTTGCGCTCGAAGCGCTCGATCAGGCTCTTGACTGTGGTGCGCACGCCGCCCCGGGCATTACCTTGAATAAAGGCCAGCAGCTCTTGCTCGGGTTCGGTGAGGCTGGTGGCTTCGTTGGCGATCAGCCCGTCTTCCATCATGCGCAGGTTGGGATAAGTAGTTTGCAGCAGGTGCTCGAAGCCTTTGAGCACGCGGGTCTGGCCGTCTTCGGTGCTGACGTCCACATCTGCTGCGTTGACGATGAGCGTGGCCTTGCCCAGCAGCGCCTTGGCACGCACCTGCAGGTCGTTCAGGCGCTCGGTGTTCTGGAAGCCCTTGGCATCCAGAATGCGTTTGATGACCTCCTGAGGCGTGTTGCTGTTCTGGCGGATGTACTTCTCGGTGCGCTTGTACATCGTCAGGTCTTGCATGAAGCGCACATCGGTCGGCAACACGACGCGCAGTTCATCGCGACCCATGCTCTGCATGCGCTGCAGCGTGACGTTGTCGAAGTTGTCCGAGAGCGGCGTGACGATGTGGATGGCCAGTTCGTGCTCTCGGCTCAGCGCTCGGTCGTCCATCTTGCGGGTGTAGGCGTAGTCCTGACCGTTGCTGTGGCGAATCTTGCGCTGCTTGATGACACCGTCGAACAGCAGAGTTTCCAGCTCTTTCAGGATGTCGGTACTCTCGACCTCGGTGTTCTTGATTTCCTCTTCGACGTCTTTTTCCTCGTCGGTAAGGTATTCGTACAGGTCGCCGTTGCGCTGGATGTAGGTCTGCTGCTCCAACAGGTTGAGTGCAGCCTCCAGGCGCTTGCGCTGAGCAGGCAGATCGTCGCCGAATCGCTCCAGCATCAGCACGCTGAGGTTGCGCAGCGTGGCCTTGAACTCCTTCACGTACTTGACCAGGAAGAGAGCCTTGAGCACCCGAACGGCATAGGGGGCACCCAGGTGGCGCTCAGCATTATTGATGGCGCTCTGGATGGCACTCTTGAGCGCACCGCGGATGCCTTCGAACATGCGGTCGAAGGTCGCCAGTTGGCCGACCGGCTCGTGGTCGATGGCAATTGCCACATCCCGGAACACGCCGAGCATGGAGCGCTCGCCCACCGAGTTGGCCTTGCCTTCAAAGCCGTTGTGCTGCGAGAGGCCGCGGATGGCGGCCTGGAACAGCGGGAACTGGTAGGGCACGAAGGGGTAGCAGTAGGTGAAGTGCTGCGCGTCACGGAAGTTCGTGTACTGCTGCCCGCCATCGAGCTCGAACAGGGTCTTGAAATTGTTGAACTGCTGGTCGTAAGTGGTGGCCAGCAGTTCGGTGCCAATGTCGTTCTTGGTGAGCAGTCGCTTCTGGATCACCTCGGCGACGTCTGCACTGGTGAGTTTGAGCCGGTTGGCAAAGCGCGCCTGAATCTTGGAAAAGTCATTGCTCTGCTGCTTGTTCATGTCGCCCAAGACAGAATTCATGTCTTCCTGGGCGGTGACGATGATCCAAGCGCGGCCTTGGCACTTGGTGGCCAGGCTTTCCGCGACCGTCTGGAGGTTGGTCATCAGCTTGGTGTTGTCGGCGATGTACTGCCCCACCTCGTCCACGAAGAAGTTGAGGCGGAAGTTTGCAGGCTTCTTGTCCAGCCATACCCTCACTTGTTCGCTGAAGTCTTCGATGGACACGCTGTACTGCGCGCGGTACTTGTCCAGGATGCCTTTGGCCAGCGTCGGGTCTTCTCCGGTGATTTCTGCGTAGGCTCGGGCGATATTTCCCGACTCCAGCAGCGCCTGCTCGCGGCCGCGTTCCCAGGGCTTGTTTGCGCGCTGCTGGTAGCTAGCCTTGAAGGCTTCGAGTTGGTCTCGGCTGTCGAGGTCTCGCTCAAAGTGCGCGATGTACCCTTGCTTGCCGAAGTAGCCGCATGTCTCGTTGAAGACCTTGACAAACACCGAGAGCAAGGCGTCCGTCTGGCTCTTGCTGATAATGTCGGCCTTCTGGTCGATATTGAACAGAATGCTCTTGGAGGGGATAGCCACAGCCTTCTTCAGCACGGCGCGCAGCAGCCCGTCCTCTTCGGAGATCTTGGGCAGGATGATGTCGAGTGCCGTGCTGCCATCGATGCTGCGGTTCTCCAGGATCAGGGCCAGCATCTTCAAGAGGTGCGATTTGCCCGAGCCGAAGAAGCCAGACACCCACACGCCGTTGGCGCCGTGGTAGTCGTTGTAGGCGTCTAGGAAGTGTTCCAGCCGCTTAGCGACCTCGTCGGTCAGCACATACTCGTTCAGCTCCACGTACAGGCTCGACTCGTCGTCGGCCTTGATGACACCTTCGATGGGGCGACTGACGGGTTGCTTGAAAATGCGGTTGAGTTCCATGGTGTCCCTCCTCAAACCTGGGTCTCGTAGATATTGAAAGCTCGGTAGTACTTGTCGTCGTGCAAGCGCTCGAACAGTTCCAGCGACGCCCCCTGCTCGAACGAATGGCGGTACTCTCCTGGAAAGAACATCACCGTTGGCTTGTCTTTGGCGGTGCTTTGCAGGTTGTTGAGCACGTTGTGCGATCGGATGTAGGGGAAGACTTCGCCGATGCCAGTCAGGAACAACACGTCGAAGTCGGCTTCCTGCAGACGCTCGCCGATAGCGGGGATCAGGTAGTCCTCGATGCCGAGGACGTTTTGCAGCAGTTCGAGCAGGTTGTCCTTATCAACGTCCGACTCGACCGCCAGGATTTCGTCCCACAGGCGGCTGCCTTCGCTGCTGCCTTCGCGGGCTTTCAAAAGTTCAATGCAAAGGTCGTACAGATTGATTTCCAGCACCTTGACCCCGCGACCACCGAGGCATGGCACCTGAAGATTGGCCAGTGAATTGATGAGCTTGCCTTGCACGTGCTGCATGTCGAAGGCTTCGCCGGCCCGGAACTCGCAGATGTAGAAGGGCAGATCGTTGTTCAAGCCGCGCATCTGCAAGAAGCGCTCGCCGCCGATCACCTGGAGCAGGTGCTGGAAGCGGTGCGCGAGTGGTTGGTGGCTGATCTTCTGGGTCATTGAAGCCATCGTTGGACGTCGTTGTCGGTCGCCGGAAAGACCAGGAATGCTTGCAGTCCTTGGCGAGCCAGAATTTGTGCGAGGTGCGGGCTGAGTTGTGCTGGATGGATCTCGCACTGATCCGACAAGAAATCAGCTTCCCGCAGCATGCGAAAAAGGTTCTGTCGCAGCTTCAGGTGCGTTGATCTAGCGATGTCGTCAAGCTCTGCATGCCACAGCGCCTTGGCGTTAAGAAAGCTGTCGAAGTCGGTGAGCGCCAATCGGCGGCGCAACACTAAGAAGTGCTCACGTAGTACCTCGCTGGCGAATTCTCGAATGAAGGGGTAGCGCCGGCAGACGGCCACCCAGAGCAAGTTCGCCTGGTCACGAAGGCTCAGGTCCGGCAGCGCAGAAACCTCTTCGACGCTTAGTTCTTGCAAGCGTGCCGTCACTTCCTTGCTTATGCGGGTCGCGGCTGCAACTGTACGTACCTGAAGGAGGTTCTCGTCCCGCAACCGGGTGCGTGTCGCCGGCCAGTCACCCAATTGCAAATAGCGGGCGGCGACCATGGGGCCCTCTTGCAAAAAGAGTCCGCCGGTCGTGAATGAGAGTCGGTAGCGCTCTGTCATGTTGCGCCGCCTTTGCTGCTCGGGTAACCCGGCGCCAGCATGGCCGTTTCGACACCGTACAGAGCGAGGTGATCTTTCAGCCAAAGTCGATACTCGGGCCCGCGCAAGCTGTGCTCTGGAGAGCAGTCCACGCTCCATTTGCGCAGGGCGTAGCCAGCCAAAGCGGCTCGTACTTTGAGACGCAGCACGCCGCTGGGCATGTCGTAGTCCATCAGTGTGGCTTCTGGGTGTGGCTGATCTGGGTGAGGTACCAGATCCAGCTCAACGATCCGAGTCCATTGAACGTCTTGCTCCGGAAGCTCATGGCGTAATGGCGCTTCGCCCACCTTCGGTGTTGGCTTGCTGATGCGCGTCAGGACAAAGTCGCGGAAGGTCTGCGACTTGCGGTCGAAGGCTCGAACATGCCAGCGCAGCCCGGTGTCCAGTAATGCAAACGGCACGATGTCGCGCGACGACTCGCCACTGCTGACAGAGTGATAGCAGATGCTGAGGACCTGCCCCATGTGGATGGCACGCGTGACGCAGGCCAAGGTATCTACCCCAGGACTAGAGATCCTGGAGGGCATCAGGCAAGGCAGCAGCGCATCAGGCGACGGCGCGGTGGCATCCCCCAATTGCTCGGCCAGCCAAGCCAGAACTTGCGCGGAGGGCACAGGAAACAGCGGCGCGAATGCCGCCCCGAGGAGGTAGCGCTTGCCGCGACTTTCGTAGTCGATGTTCTGCGGTGCCAGCTCTTTGTACAGAGCCAGGTCCCGCGATGCAGCAGCCGACTGAATGCCAAACCGCTGCATCAAGTCAGGGCGACGAACCTCCCCAAGAAATCGCAACCTCAGCTCGATATGCCTGAGCCGATCCCGCTGGGATTGGGGAAGTTCGGCGCCGGGACCGGCAACGTCGTTGAGCATTAGTCGCGAAGTTCAGAAAGATCTTCTTATTTTATCCAAATGGATTCAATATCACATCAAAAAAAGACGCACTGGCGCGCAACGCAAGCTGAACTCCTACGTGGTGCGGCAAGGAGCTTCTCCATCACGATGCGAGTGGACCGCCAGGCCACCCCCCTTGCGCTTCAGTGATGACTGGATAAAATCACAGCACAAATCCAGAGCAATGCGCAAATTTACCGATACACGAAAGTTTTTAGATTATTATTCGCGGCATCCGAAATCTTATGCCAGGCCATGCTATGAGTCTGATCCCATTCAAAGGTCAAGCCGAGATTGAGCGCATGCTCATCGAGAACATCCCGAAGGACGTCTTCATGGCGTTAGAAGATGCGTATCGCGATGGGGACCGGCGAGGCCGGCAGGAAGGGGCAAAATTTTCCGCGGGCCACCGACGCTCTGCCGGAGGTCAAGCCAAGCACTTCGCGCTTAACGAAGCGTTTTTCGTTGCGCTGGAGGCCCACGGTGGAGGCCCGACGCCGCTGTGTGGCAGCCGCGTGGTGGTTGGACGGCTGGGCAAGTGCAACATCTCCCGGCTGAACGTTCCCGACCACAAGTGGGCGGACCTGCGCCGCGGGAAGACCCGTCGGCAGCTGGCGAAGATCAACACCGCCGTCGCACGCCGCTTCGTGCAGGGAGACATGTTTGCCCAGGGTGATGAGCCGATTTCCGAATCCAGCGTGTTCATCCTTGGAGTGATGGACGGCCAAGACGAGAACGGCATGGCCCAACTGACCAGCGTTCTGGTGGCGCTTCCCGCCCCTGATTTGCGCTCTTGGCTCTACAAAGAGCCGCTTGCGAAGGTTTTGGCGTTATACGACGTGCCGGCGCCTGTTGTTCAGCCTGACAACGTCAAGCCGGTGCTCAAGAGCACCCGTATTAAGAAGACTGGGAATGACCAAGGGAATTGATGACCTCCAGCCGAAGCGCCTCGAGCAGTTGCTCGCGGTGCGCGGCTTGACCAAAGGACAGCTTGCTGCCCTTGTCGGCGTTGCTCCGTCGACAGTCACTAAATGGTGCAAGGGAGACCAGTCGCCAGAAGCTGAGACGTTTGAGCGCCTGGCCGCTGAACTCAAGGTGAAGCCGGAATGGCTGACTCGGCCACCGATGAAGCGCGTGTCGGCCCCTCTCTTCCGCAGCAACGCTTCGGCATTGAAGTCTGGCCGCGAGAGGCTTGAGGCCCGCACGACCATGCTCCAGGAGGTTGCAGTGCTCATGTCTGAGCATGTCGACTTCCCTCGTCTGAACCTGCCTCTCCGGTCGTTCACCAAGGCGGACCAAATCACCAGTGTGGACATTGAGTCTGCGGCAGAGGAGTGCCGCTCGCTCTGGGAGCTCGGACGAGTTCCGATTCAGGACCTGCTGCTGGCCGCTGAGGGCGCCGGCGTGGTCGTAGTTCGCGAGGAAACGAACATCCCGGTGATCGAGGGCCTTTCTTGCTGGAGTGAGGAACTTGGAGGCCGACCGCTGGTGCACCTCTCCGCTGACAAGGCTAATGCATTCCGGAGTAGGTTCGACTTAGCGCACGAGATTGGGCACCTGGTACTTCACAAGCACCTCCCGCCACCACCAGACAAAGAAACCTACAACTTAATGGAGAGGCAGGCGCACCAATTTGCTGGTGCGTTGCTACTTCCGGCCCAGCCATTTGCAGATGAGGTCAGGCTCCCCGTCAATCTAGATGGCCTGCTTACCTTGAAGCAGCGCTGGGGCGCTTCTGTGGCGGCCATGCTCATGCGCCTGCATGCCCTGCGCATCCTTAGCGACGATGAGAAGCTGGCACTCTTCAAGCGACGGTCGGCCCGCTGGGGAGCTAAGTCAGAGCCTGGCGACCAGGCTTGGCCACCTGAGAGACCTCGCCTGCTTCGTCGAACGATCGAGCTACTCGTGAGCGAGGGTGTCCTCTCGGCAGAGCGCATCCCATTTTTCGTTGGTATGTCCACGCTGGACATCGAGCGGCTATGTCATCTGCGGGAGAGCTACTTCGAGCAACCTGGTCAAGTGATGGACCTCGCGATGCTTCGAGACTCACGAGGCCGGGACAGCCGTAGCTTAGAAGGCGCCTCTGGGGGCGGAGACATCATCAAGTTCCGAAAATTTCGTCGGTAAGTCTCTGGCCCTGACCGCAAGTGAGCAGCACGAAAACTAGGACGGATCTAGTGCGGGAGCAACTGGGCCGGTTCGATCCGGATCGACACGGCGGGAACTTTCCGACGCCTGCTGATGTTGCATCTCCGACGCTCGGGTCGAAAGCCGCCAAGGACGCTGGCAATCGATGACGCGATGTGCAACTTGTGCGGCGCGGCAAGGTCGCCCACCTCTCGCACCCTGCCCATACCAGTCAGCCCTGATCCAGCCAAGTTGGACCGGCAGGACTGATCAAGTCGACCAGAATCCGCAGAAGCTCGCCGCTAAGGCAGGATGCCGCTCCAACAAGGCGGCGCGTCCTCGATCGGCACTTTCGCGCCAGGCTGTTCCGCGCGCAAGGACTTCCTGCCAGACTGCACGAAACTGCGTGCGGAATCCGGGCACTATTGAGCACTCAATCCACTTCGACTTAAACACCCAACCCGGTTCAACCCGAACACTCACTCCGATTCGTCGTGAACACCGCGCCGCTGCTCATGGTCAACGGTCCGACGTCGCAGACATGGATATTGCGTCATGGACAAGGGGCCAGCATCACGATCAGGGTACTGGCGTCGCAAACAGGAGGAGTGCAACTTGAACGCTGGTTCGGGGCGGTAGACAGCAAGCCGGTTTTGCAAACACGGTTCTGGTCTCGTGAACATCGAACCGGCACGATGATCAACGTGCCTGCATCTTGCACTCCAGTTCATCGCGAAGATTACAAGACCGGTCTCGCAGACGCTGTCGTTTCGTCGTGAACACCGGTCCAGCCGTAGGGTGCAGAAGGTCGCTCGGCTTGCTTCGTGACTGAAGGTCATGCTTGTTGGATTCCATCGAATATTGACCCACTTCAGGCGGTAATTTCCATTCAATCCTGACCCACGTACTAACCCTATCCTGCTGCTTTTAAGAGCAGGAGATTTCAGGAGTGATAAACGCGGCGACACTCCGTGTCATCAGGCGATGGGCCCTGCGCGAGCAGATGTCCATCCGCGAGATTTCAAGGCGCACAGGCCTAGCTCGCAACACCGTTAAGAAGTATCTGCAATCGGGCGATAAGCAACCCAGCTATGCCGAGCGGGCGAGCTCCAGCAAGCTCGATCCATTCGCAGAGAAGCTCTCCACCTGGCTAGCCATTGAGGCAACAAAGTCGCGCAAACAGCGGCGCACTTTGCTGCAGCTCCACACAGTCTCACCCATCGATGTCATATTCTCGAGACAGGAAACGACAGCTATCGATTCAAAAACAGCTCTGCGAAGCCTCAGCATAAGAAGGAGAAAACCCAGCACTTATCCACATCGTAGACCTCTCGGTTCACAAAACAGGGGGGGGGTCGGTATTCGATGGAAAACGCGGGTCAGATCTCAGTGGAATCCAACAGCAATGAGGCATTTGGTGTCTTGCCATGGTTAGACTGCCTCGATTTTGAAAGAGCGAGTGGCTTTCTCGAACCGACCATCAAGCTGGCATGGGGCGGTTCGTTCGCCAAGAGTTCTACGACCTGCTCTCGAGTGAGACTGGTTGCAAGCACACGTTCCGCCTTCGCCGCCAGCTCATCGGAGATGACGACGTACTTCTTTTGGGCGATGCGGACTCGTTTCCGTTTCATTGCTGACTTTCATGGGCGACGAACGGTGTCATCTTCGTTTGGATGCTAAGACTAAACGTCGGCGAAACCAAACTCTCTTGAGGGGGCGCCCATCGACTTGGCAGCTGGGCCCAGCTCAGGTCATCAAGGCTGAGAGGTGCGACGGACTTTATTTGATCCAATCAGTCAATCGACGCCAGGGGTTGCAGCGGTGCTTGCGGTCAGTTGAAATTGAAGAAAATTTCCCTAATCAAAAAAGAATAGGCAGACAGCGCGGCTACCCGCAGGAAATTTTCCGCAATTATTGTCAATCAAAGCTCGGTAGCCCCCCCTCGCTGACATCACTCCACCGTCACGCTCTTGGCCAGGTTGCGCGGCTTGTCCACGTCCGTACCGCGGGCGCAGGCCGTGTGGTAGGCCAGCAGCTGCAGGGGCACCACGTGCAGGATGGGGCTGAGTGCGCCGTAGTGCTCGGGCATGCGGATCACATG
>JAAIGE0100904228.1_pt1 | contig 12176 bp, 13 predicted proteins | sample 6487951 | NCBI WGS metagenome assembly JAAIGE01 (sample SAMN13974128, study PRJNA590717) | phyllosphere metagenome | biome: tomato field; feature: multiple bacterial spot infested tomato fields; material: tomato leaves; isolation source: leaves from tomato fields | host: Solanum lycopersicum ... | reverse complement strand
CTGGTCCATGAGCGGTCCGAGGTCGTCGCGGATGGTCGACGCGGCGTCCGTGTCGGAGAGGTCGGTGAGCGCGCAGCGTTGCACGAAGCGGGCGACCTCGTAGTTGTAGTTGGCGAGCATGACGTCGGGCGGATTGCCCCGGACGAAGCTCGCCGACACGACGTCGACGCCGGACGTGTCGATCTCGACGCGCACGTCGTCCTGCGAGGCGTTGTAGTCGGCGACCAGCTGGGTCATGAACTCGATCGCCTCGCGTTTGCTGAAGGTGAAGCGGATCGTCTCGGCGCCGCCCCCGGACGAGCATCCGGCGAGAGCGGTGCCGACGAGCGCGAGCGCGGCGAGTGCGGCCGCGGGCCGCGCCATGCGGCGTGGAGATCTGGGAGACACCGTCGTCCTTCCGTCGTGAAGATCCGCAGACTAAATCTAGTGAGCGAATTTACTTCGATGGACGGTACTCTCTCACCTGGACGAAGGTGAGGTCAAGACCCATGACAGACGTGTCCCCCGATCTCGGCACCGGGCGCGCGAGCGTCGGCGCCGTGCTCGACGTCGCATGGACCGCCGGCGAGTTCACCGCCACCGAGGCGATGGCGGCGACCTCGCTGACCCGTTCGACGACGATCGACGCCATCGACACGCTCCTCGGAGCGGGCCTGTTGCGCGAGCTGCCCAACGCCCGCGCCGCCGGAAGCTACCGTTCCGGACGCCCCGCACGACGCTTCGTGCTCGCCGACGATCTCGGCGTGGTGGTCGGCATCGACGCCGGCGACACCCATCTGGCCATCACCGTGGCCGATCCTCTCGATCGCACCCTCGCCCACCATCGCGCCGACCTCGACCCCACCCAGAGCGCCCCCGAGCGGCGCGCCACGATCCTCGAGGAGCTGCGACTCGCCCTCGACGAGGCGGAAGCCGATCGGGCTTCCGTGCTGGCGATCTGCGTCGGCGTCGCCGCGCCCGTCGATCGCGTCGGCGTCTCACCGCCGCACCCCGACGGCTTCTGGGAGCGGACAAACCCCGGGCTGGCCGACGCTCTGGCCGACTGGGCCCCCGTGGTCGAGATCAAGAACGACGCGCAGCTCGCCGCGATCGCCGAAGGCTCGGAGGGTGCCGCCGTCGGATGCCGCGACTACGTCGCCCTGCTCGCGAGCGAGAGGTTCGGCGGTGGCGTCGTCGTCGACGGCCACGTGCTGCACGGAGCGCACGGCGGCGTCGGCGAAGGGGTCGTGTTCGACCACATCATCGGCGTCGGATCGGCCTTCGGCCTGCGCTACGCCCTCCAGAACGAGGTGCGGTCGGCGATCGCCGGGGGCGAGATCCCGACGGACTCGGCCATCGGGCGACTCGCAGCCGGTCCCCGCATCGACCCCCGGGTCGTGCTGACCGCGGCCGCCGCCGGTGACGTCGACGCACGGGTGGCCACCACCCGTGTCGGCGAGACCCTCGCCAGGGTCGTCGGCGTGCTCGGGAGCATGTACGACCCCGCGCGCGTCATCGTGTGCGGGGCGGTGGCCGAGAGCGTCGAGCCCGTGCTCGCCGCCGCGCGCGAGGTGCTGCCCACGCAGCTGCACCTGCCCGCCCCCGAGATCCTCGCCTCGACGCTCGGCGCCGAGGTCGTCACGATCGGCGCCGTCGCCACGGCCCGTCGCGCCGCGCGGGAGGTGGCCGTGCCGCGCCTGGCGGAGCGCCGCCTCAGCGCCGTGAGCTGACGTGCGAACCCCCGAGCCACCGCGCCCGGCCGCCTCGATCGAGCTGCTGCTCGACACGGCCGCCGAAGACGCGATCCGGGCCGAATGGGACGCTCTCGCGGCGTGCGGGATGTCGAGCCTCGCGGCGCACACCTCGGCGAGCAATCGCCCCCACGTCACGCTTCTCGCTCGCGCCTCGCTTCCGCGGCTGGACGCCGGGGTCTTCGCCGAGGTCGGCGCCGTTCCCCTCGTGCTCGGGGAGCCCGTGCTCTTCGGCACCGGCGAGCGCCGCGTCCTGGCCCGCCGGGTCGCGCCCACCCCCGCACTGCTCGGCATCCGGGAGACGGTGCTCGCCGCCGCAGGTCCCGGCGTCGATGCGCCACACACCGAGCCCGGAACCTGGATGCCGCACGTCACGCTGGCCCGGCGTCTCCGGGTCGCCGACATCGATGCGGCGCTCGACCTCCTCGGCGACGACATCCACGGTCACGCCCGCAGCGTGCGCCACTGGGATCCGGAACTCGCCGTCACCACGACCCTCGCGGATCTCAACCGGCCGTGACGACGGACGACGTCCGCGGCGGCACCGGCCGGCGGTCGGCGGTCGGCGGCGAAGATCAGAACCCGGCGGGCATCCGACGCACGCGGCGGCGGGCGGCGAGGTCGACCGCCACACCGACGACCACGAAGACGGCGACGCCCAGCACGAGGCCCCAGGGGAAGAACGCGAGCCCCGGGAAGACGGTCACCCGCAGCACGACCAGCACGACGACCGCGAGGGCGACGGCCAGGGCGTTCTTGGATCCCGCCGGGCTGAACCTGCGAGAACCGGTGTAGTTCTGGGCGTACTGCGCCGCCGGTCCGAACTCCTGCTCCGGCGCCTCGCCGCCCGCCTCGCGGACCTCTCGGAGGATGTCGAGCACCTGTGGCTCGGTGCACTTGCGGGCGCGGAGCTCGGCCGCCAGGTCGTTGTAGTAGGTCATGCGTCGCCTCCGGTGTCGGTGGATGGGATGGCGGCGTCGACGAGATCACGGAATCGGATCCAGTGCTGCCGCAGCTCGTCGAGACGCTCGTCGCCTCGCGGGGTGATCGTGAGGATCTTGCGCGCGGGTCCGCTCTCCGGCGCATGCCACTCCGAGGTGATGAACCCCTCTTCCTGGAGCCGCGCGAGGTGCGGGTACACCGCCGCTCCCTTCACCTCGAACCCCCAGCGCGTGAGGATGTCGATGAGGGCGTACCCGTGTGCAGGGCCGGCGGAGAGAGCGCGGAGCAGCAGGAGCGGCAGCGTGGATCGGTGCCAGTCCGTCTGCGCTTTGTCTGTGCTCACACCTAGAACGTACCTCTACCTATTCTGATTTACAACTAGTTCCGACGGTCAGATCTCCGTTCACGCGAGAAGGGACCCGCATCACCCGGCCGGCATCGGCAACGCTGAAGCCCTCCCACGCGACCAGCAACACGATCTCCCGATGGCCGGGCCAGTCCGCACAGAGCATGGCCGGAGTGGCTCGTGCTCCCTTACGTGCCATCTCACAGCCTCCCAACCCGGGATCCCTGTAAACACCGAGATCAACTATGCCGATCTGGATCGCCTTCGCTGAGTTGGTTCAACTTCGATGGAAGAGAAAGCACCTTCAGTGACGTCTCATATCACTTATGACTCACCTCAATAGTTGATCCAGGTGATCCGCTAGAACACTGGGGCGTGGCAGTGGCCACCGTCACGCGAATCGTCATCTAAGTTGCTCCCATGCGCGCGTCGCAGGTCCGCGGAAGTGCCGGCTAGTACCTTCGCGACATCCCTGACCGGATTTCGGACCCACCCCTCTGCTAAGTTGGGACAAGGAAGTCGGAGTGATGCTCTTCCGGTTCGCAATCGGGGATTTCCACAGAACAGGGTCGACCCAGGTTCAAGTCCTGGTACCGGTACGTGCCGGTATAGCTCAATGGGACAGAGCCCCCTCGTTTCTCTCAGACCTAGCTGGGCCACCGCACGGAGGTCCAGGCTCCAAGTTCGCGGGCGGCTCTCTCCAGCTGTTCGCTGTCGATCTGCAACCCGCCGTAGTTCTTTGCGGCATACCCACTGAGAGATTTTCGCCACTGGTCCGAATTCTTGGCCTTCGAGGTCTGGCTGGCGAAGTCTTCCACAAGGATCTGTGCCCAGATGTCCGGAGCGATCTTCGCGCGAAGAGCCGCGTTGATCTCGCGCCCGAGTCGTTTCGTCACCGCGAACGCCTGGAAGATGAGCTCCGCGGTCAGCACAATGCGGCCGTCTGCGATGAGGGCCTCCGGAGCGGACCCGTTGTTGACGGCCGCCCAGCCAGCCCTGGAGTCAGTTCCCATATCGGCGATAGCGTCATCGAGCTTCTGACCTGCGCCTCCACCGGCGTGCGTGATGCAGTTCCTGACCTCTCGCAAGACATGGAAGGACTCCAGCCATTCCTCAGGCTCGGACACACCGCACGACTTGAAGAGAACGCTGTGCATGTTCCACGCGCGAACATTCTTGCCCCCGGTCTGGAGCACGACGCCACTCTCCTTCAACAGGTCGAGCATCTCCGTGACGAAGTCTTCGTGAGTGGCGAGCGCGTATGGAATTGCGACAGATGCGATGTGGTAGTCAGCGTTCTCGAGAAAGGTTCGAGCCGCATCACTGCGTAAGTTGAATCTCGCGATGTGTGGCACGGCAGGGAAAAGTTGAGACAGCGTCGATGTCGACCCGACCGTCAACTGGAGAGTGTGCGCAGCGAGCTTGGATCCGGCGAGCATCGCCATCATGGCGTCATTCACCTCGACTCGACTATCGACGTAAGAGCGATAAGCAGGAAACATGATCTCGGCCACAGCTCACGTTATCGCCCCCCACAGCCGAAACGATCTTCTCGCTTCTCGAGTTCCGGGCAGACTCACGCAGCGCTCTGCACAGCGAGGCGCAGCGACGTGATCTAGCGGGATCCTTAGTCGGAGAGCGCCAGGGATGCAAACGAACTCTCGAACAGCTTTCCCGCACCAGATGCAGACCAGACCTGAAGACAGAACAAGCGCCAGAACGACTGCCATCGTTCATCTTGCGGACTCAGATACTCAACCGCGAGCCCGACGCCGACTGCCGATTCGTGCGAAATCATCTGACCGTGAGAGTGCCACTTCTTGGTGTCCGCGAGCTTCGCAGCGATCTTCTCCGCGTCCTCTGCGTTCGGAATCATCGCGCTCTGCAGGAGCGCTTCCGCGATGGCCTTCGAGCGCTTCGTGATCCGCTCGAGCTTCCGAACTGTAGCTGGCTCCATCTTGGAGAGCATGAGCTTCGAGACGGGATCCTTCGGGTTCTCTCTCAGTTCTTGAGCGTACTTGCTGAACGCGTCCAGGTAGCTTTGCGCTGAGAGCTGTTGCAGATGCCCATTCGAGTCCGGTATCGCGACCTGCGGGTCGATGGCGCCGAGCTCGGACGTGTCGGACATCACGATGGCATCCGCTCCAAGTGCGATGAGCGTCGCGGCACTCTTGGCGAAGTCCGGCACGATGACGCGCACGCGCGAAGCCCCGGCTCTCTTGCGGACGAGGGTGATGAGCTTCTCCGCAGCGTCAATGTCCCCTCCGGGCGAGTGGAGCAAGAGGTCAATCGGGTTTCCCGGAGTGACATTGTGGAGCAGATCGGCGAAGGCGACTATGTCGTCCCGGTCGATCTGCTGCCTGGGTGAGACATAACTGAGTAGAGTGTTGCCGGTGACCGCTTCGAGGTCCCTCATGATGGCTTGTCGGGCATACCGCTCTGCGTTTCGCGCCTCGTAGAGTGGCGTCTTCGTCGGCTTCATCCGGTTAACTGTTGGCGGCGTAGCCTCCGGCGTTTCCACCAACGCGGAGGTTCGCGCGTCACCCTCGTCGTTGCTGTTCTCTTCCATCACGTCATTCCGTTCGGTGCACCCACTTCACGAGCCCGTCATGGATGATGTAGTGGCATCGCCCGAAACGGCTCACCTCATCGACGCTTGGGCGCACAGTTAAGGGGTACTCGGCAGTTATCTGCCACATAGGATAGTGGCTCGCGTCGAGGTTCAAGACGACACGGTGGCCCCTGCGGCACGGACAATCGAAGACTAACCACTTGCGATGGATGGGCGAGCCGACAACGACGGCATGGCGGGTTCGTATCCTCGTCGGCACATCCGCCACCGACGCGGCGTCGACGTCCGCCTTCCACCGGAAATAGTTCCGCAGACGCTTCAACGGTCCCAATTCATCCCCACCAGACGCTCGGTGTCCGGAGAAAAGCACCGGTTGTCACCATCGCAGTAATGCCTGGGCCTTGGCGCACTGGAGTTGCCTCGCACCTGCCGGTCATGGACATAGAGCACGAGTTCAGTCGGCGACGGGCGCTCTCCATACCCGACGAGTCGTTCGATGAACTCGGAGACCACGGTAGCCCCGACCATCGAGGTGAAGGCGACCACAGAAGCTTCCACGCCAACGAGGGAAGGAGCGTACGCTTCACGGGCCAGGCGCTCCTGATCTGCCGCGGCGCGCATCTCGGCGTCTGCCCGCGCGAGGTCCACTCGGTCACGGCAGACGAGACAGGCGGTCCCCGGATACATGGTCGTCACGCGTCCGTAGATACCGACGATCTGTCCGCTGGTATCGGAGGGAATCTGCACCCCACAGTCGATGACGGGAATCAGGTAGTAGTACGGCAGGCGCGACAGTCGCAGTCGCCCAGCGTCGTCATCGGTGCATCCAAAGACGATGTCCATGGCCAGGAGCTCTCGGAAGACGGTCTCCTCGAGGATAGAACCGTTAAGGGTGTGGACCCGCACGCCATCCGCGATCCGCCCGAGATGCTCTCCGAGAGACTCGACCTTCGCGCGGCCCACGTCCTGAGGGGTTGAACCATAAACGCGAGTCGTGTTTGACAGCGACAGGTGGTCCGGATCGATCAGCGTGATGTCGCGAACCCCTAGTCGAACAAGCTGTTCGGCAACAGCCGACCCCGTGCCTCCGGCTCCAACGACAGCCACAGTCAATCCCGAGATTGCCTTCTGGATGCCGCCGCCGAAGGCTCTGATATGCCGGTCGAATAGGGGATCAGTGTCCGTCTCGGCAGAGTCGAAGCTGTGGAGGAATCGCCAGAGGTCACCAACTACCGCGATTCTCGCGATGGGCGCAGACACGATGCCGGTAGACGCGCCGGTGAATGCGAGCTGACCGCGGAGGTAGCTGACGACGAGGTAGGCGTAGAAGCCCGACTCTGTCCGGTCGCCGAACAGCTCCTCAAGCTGCTGATTAACGACAGCATCGTGGCGGCTGGGGCGGGGTATCGCCAACTCGCCCGGGTGGCTGTGGACCCAGATCGCGACGGCCCCGATATCGCGAGCACGCTTGAGGGCATGGACGTATCCGTCTGAAGAGATCTGCAGAGACTGATCAGTGCGCACCTCATACGCGGCATCAGGTACCTCGATGAGTTCTCGGCCGATCAGGACGGGGCGGGAACTGTCCGCGCCGACGAGATGCGCAAGGAGGACGGCGCCGGTCTCCACGGGGCCGGCGGCCACGTCGGACAACTGATTGAGGAGAGCTTCCGTAAGCCGGAGTGTAATCATGCCGCACCTGCCTTTTCCAGCTCAGTCCTCAACAGCCGCACGTAGCTCTCGAGGCCATCGATCCCCGAGTTCCAGATGCCTGCGTCGAGGTGTCGTGACCAGCGCTGCCAGTGACGACCGTCGTACAGCTCGATACTCTCGGTCGCGGCGATAGCTCCACCAGAGACTGTCGTCAGGTGAGGAACTGTCCACCACATGTCGGGCGGAGTATCCGGGTAGTTCGGACTCAGCCGGAACAGGATGTTGGCATGCGGGACATTCAGCCCCGGGGGCAGTTCGAAATCGAGAAGTTCGACGTTGAGCATCCCGTCGTCGAAGACCCGGTACGACAGGCCTGCCGCACCGAGGAAGTTGACGTCCTCCTTTGGCAGGTTCACCGATGGCTCCCCGGGTTGATGCGACCGGGAGCAGTGAAGAACTTGTCTCCGTCGTGAAGGAGCACGATGTCCTCGTCCTGGACCTTGATGTCGCGCGCGTCTGGGATGTCGCGCCACAGGTCACGATCCGACGCGACATCCGGGCTGGGGAGCGCGCGCAGCTCGATGCCCGTCATCTTGCGTGCGTAGAGCTCGTAGAAGTCGCGGTCGATCTTGATCTTGATCGCGGGAACCTCGGTGAAGAAGCGCATCCCGGCGAGGATGACGATCTTCTCGTCGTCCTCGAGCTTACGGTCCTGCGCCTCGTCAATGTCGAGCCAGATGTCCTTGTCGGTCGGGATCGGTGGCTTCACAAGCGTGCGGAGACGCTTCGCGGACGTTTCGCCCGCCTGGATCTGATACGGCTGCGCGTCGATGTGGATGGTCACCTTGCGCTGGTTGTCGAGCTGGTCAGTCATGTTCACTCCTTAGGTGAATCGGTTTGTTGATACCATGATACCACGGCTCTTCGGTTGTTGACCTGGAGGGCGGTTTGGTGGCAAACTGACACTCATGAGCCGGCAGAAAGCAATGACAATTCGCCTTTCGGAAGAGCAAGCCGATCAGCTCGAGACAGTGGCCAGCGTCGAGAATCAGCCCGTATCCGAAGTGATTCGGGCTGCAATCGCGAGCCATATTGACGCCGTCAGCCAGGATGATGCGTTCCAGCGAGGACTGCGGGAACGCATCGAACGCGCCCAAGGCCTTCTTCGACACTGATCTCGCTCAACGAGTCTCGAAGCCCGAAAGCCTCGCGACTCCCTATCCTCGATCCACCGACAAGGTGGATCGAGGAACCTCCGGCGGCTCATGCTCATGACGCTCGACCGCGCCACGCAGGTGACCGCGCGGATCGTCGCGGACGAATAGCCACCGCATCTGATGGCGGCGCACAGCGTCCGGCGCTCCTCGGTACGTTGAACGGATGGCTGAGAAGACAACGTGGCACTTGGAAGACGACGTCCTGATGCCCCTCGCGGACGAAGTGCAGCGGCTATGGCCGGACCTCAAGGATGAGCAGTTTTCGTTCACCCTCGCCGACGAGGACAAGATTCGGTACGACCCGCACGCTGTGGACTTCGTAACTGGTCCGGGCCTCAAGAGCGAGCTGGTCCCGTTCGCCGGAACTCTGGTGACGCGGATGTTCCAAGAGAAGGAAGAGGAGGAGGAGAACGATCCTGAGGTCGATTTCCGGTACCGGGTCTACCTCAACGTTCGCTGCAAGTGGTCGAATGACGAAGGCTTCAACTTCATCGTCGGTGAAGGTGTCGGCCGCTCAAGCCCCTCCTACACGAGGGTCCGCGCTGAGCTGCACAAGCTCCTGCTCACCCGGTACCCGGATGCGGAAGAGCGCCCCTCGCTGCCCTCGCTGTCGACGGTCAAGCGTTACGTGGCAGCACTCGACGGTGAGAACCCGACGACCCCGGCACGTCGCCGCGAAACCAACGCGCTCGCTCCGTCGCGTCACCACAAGCCCCGGCTCGTTTCCGCGCCCGGGGATGGACTCGCCTCCGGCCTCTATAACACGGCGCGCCAGGTGGGCCAATCGGTAGGGATCGCGGTGCTTGGGGCTCTGGCGGCACTCGACAACTCGAGGCTCGGGTTCATCGCCGCCGTTGCTCTGATCACGTGCTGTGCCGTCGCGATTGCTGCAACGCGCCTCCGCAAGTAGACGACGACAACGGGATGAAGTGTTGACGCCGCGAGCGAGGATGGCACGCCGGACGCTGCAGCCTCGCGCCGATTCGATGTGTGTGCAGTCCTCTGTTCGATCACGACACGTGGAAGGCTAGAGACAGCCATAGTTGAGTGCGTCGCCAGGTGCATTCACCTTAGCCCTAGTTGTCCGCATCCCGCCGCCCACTCCGGTCGAGGCCGACAGTCCACTATCTCCGCGGGCGTGAACCTGCTTCACGTCTTCAGAAGTGGCGGCCCAGACCGCGCTCCCGCTCACCCTGTGTCGACACAGCGACATGGAACCCTCATCGGATAGACGGGGTTGCCTCGGAGGTCAGCGCGCGCTCCGGTAGAGATTCACCCCGAGCGCGGCCTCTAGCTGAGAGATCGTCCGCAGGTCGGCCCACACCGATCCCGCGAGCACATGCCGGACTGTGCCCTCGCTGATGTCGGCCTGGGCTGCCACTGAACGCACACTGCGATCTCCGATGGCATCCCGAAGGTTTAGAGCGAACTGGCGCGCCGCCTCGGCCGCGGGATCGGCCGAAGGCTCGCTTGGCCAGGACACTGAGAGTTCGGCTGGCGACCGTCGCTCACTGCGTGCCATCTCAAGCCCACCGTGAGACAATTACGATAGTTCCCAGTGTTTCCATGGATCAGTTCCCCGAATTGGTGCACTTGGTTTGACGAAGATCAACTTCAACCGTCATTTGGATCATTTAGGGCGACGTCTCACATCACTCGACGAGCAGAGCGGGCTCCTCGAGCACGGATGCGACGTCGGCGATGAAGCGGCTCATCCCGTCGCCGTCGATCACACGGTGGTCGAACGATCCGGCGACCGTCGTGACCCAGCGAGGACGCACCTCGCCGTCGACGACCCAGGGCTTCTGGCTGATCGTGCCCATGGCGACGATGCCGGCCTCGCCGGGGTTGATGATCGGGGTGCCGGCGTCCATCCCGAAGACGCCGATGTTGGTGATCGTGATCGTGCCGCCCTGCTGGTCGGCGGGGCTGGTCTTGCCTTCGCGCGCGGTGAGGGTGAGGCGGTTCAGTGCGCGGGCCAGGTCCTTCATGCTGAGGTCCTGCGCGTCCTTGATGTTCGGAACGAGGAGTCCCCGCGGCGTCGCGGCCGCGATGCCCAGGTTGACGTAGTGGCGCACGACGATCTCGGCGCCGTTCTCGGTCTCGACCCAGGCCGCGTTGACCATGGGGGTGCGACGGGCGGCCCAGATGACGGCGCGAGCCATGATGAGCAGCGGCGAGACCCGGATGTCGGCGTAGTCGGGCGACGCCTTCAACCGCTTCACCAGCTCCATCGTTCGGCTCGCGTCGATCTCCTTCCACACCGTCACGTGCGGGGCGGAGTAGGCGCTCTGCACCATCGCGGACGAGGTGGCCTTGCGCACGCCCTTCACCGGGATGGATTCCGTGCGGTCGGCGGACGCCGCCTCCGAAACCGGCGCCGGGGTCAGCCCCCGGGCGAGGCCGGTCGCCTGGCCCTGCGGCGCGGGCACGGTCTCCTCACGCACCTGACCCCACTCCGGGGTCTCGATGTTGCGGAAGACGCTCGCCTGCTGCGCGTGCTTCATGACGTCGTCGCGGGTGACCTCGCCGTCGGCGCCCGAGGCGGCGACCGTGGTGAGATCGACGCCGAGGTCGCGGGCGAGCTTGCGGATCGGCGGCTTCGCGATCACACCGACCGACGAGCGCACCGGACGCTCGGCCGGGCGCTTGCGGCGAGAGGTGGCACCGCCGCCCGAGCCGTAGCCGACGAGCACCGACCCGCCGCCCTCCTCGGGGGCGGGCGCCTCGGCCGTCGCGACGACACCGGGACCGGCGTCGTCGCGGGCATCGGTGACGAAGGTGATGATCGGGGCGCCGACCTCCACCGTCGCGCCTTCCGCGGCGAGCAGCTCGCCGACGACGCCGGCGTGCGGTGAGGGCAGCTCGACGAGCGACTTGGCCGTCTCGATCTCGCAGATGACGTCGTTGATCGCGACGGTGTCGCCGGGGGCGACCTTCCAGGCGACGATCTCCGCCTCGGTGAGACCCTCGCCGACGTCGGGGAGGTTGAAGTTCTGGGTGCTCATCATCTCGTCCTTCTGCGTGTCGTCACGCGGCGCTCGGTCGAGCGGTGTCAGTAGGCCAGGGAACGGTCGACGGCCTCGAGGATGCGGTCGGCATCCGGAAGGTAGGCGCCCTCGAGCTTCGCGGGCGGGAACGGGGTGTCGTACCCCGACACCCGCAGCACGGGCGCCTCGAGGGCGTAGAACGCGCGCTCCATGACGGTCGCGGCGATCTCGCTGCCGAGGCTCGTGAAGCCCTGCGCCTCCTGCGCGTAGACCATGCGTCCGGTCTTGCGCACCGATCCGAGGATCGGCTCGTAGTCGACCGGCGACAGCGACCGCACGTCGACGACCTCGCAGCTCGTGCCCTCCGCCTCGGCGAGCGCGGCCGCCTGCAGCAGCGTCGTCACCATCGCGCCGTGTCCGACGAGGGTGACGTCGCTGCCCGTGCGCACGACGCGGGACGCGTGGAGCGGGAGCGCGGACGCGTCGAGCTCGACCTCGCCCTTGGTCCAGTAGCGGCTCTTCGGCTCCATGAAGATCACGGGGTCGTTGGAGGCGATGGCCTCCTGGATCATCCAGTACGCATCGTTCGGCGTCGACGGCGACACGACCCGGAGACCGGGGGTGTGCGTGAAGTACGCCTCGGGGCTCTCCTGGTGGTGTTCGACCGCTCCGATGTGCCCGCCGTAGGGGATGCGGATCACGATCGGCAGGCTCAGCGAGCCCTCG
>JAAIGE0100327152.1_pt1 | contig 12181 bp, 11 predicted proteins | sample 6487951 | NCBI WGS metagenome assembly JAAIGE01 (sample SAMN13974128, study PRJNA590717) | phyllosphere metagenome | biome: tomato field; feature: multiple bacterial spot infested tomato fields; material: tomato leaves; isolation source: leaves from tomato fields | host: Solanum lycopersicum ... | reverse complement strand
GAGCATCATCACGGCCGAGCCCAGCACGTAGCCCCAGAACAGCGGTCCGCGATCCGATCCATCGCCGATCAGTGCGCCGTAGAGAGCGGGCGCCGCGGCTCCCACGAGCTGACCGATCGAGAAGACGTATGAGATCACCTGGCTCCGCAGCTCCAACGGGAAGATCTCGCTCACCGTCAGATACGCCGCCGAGGCGCCGGCGGAGGCGAAGAAGAACGACGCGCACCAGAAGATCGTGTGCGTCACCGCATCCAACGCGCCGACGTGGAACAGGAACGCGCTGACCAACAGGATGAGCCCGGCCAGCACGTAGGTGCCGAACAGCATCCGTCGCCGGCCCCACGTGTCGAAGAAGTGCCCCAGCACGAGGGCGCCGGCGAGGTTGCCGAGCGCGAAGACGATGAAGTACTGCGAGGCGGATGCGGGCGGCACGTCGTAGAAGTTCTCGAGCACGAGCGCGTACGTGAAGAAGATCGCGTTGTAGAGGAACGACTGCGTCACCATCATCGTCACCCCGACCAGCGTGCGCCGCGGGTACTGGCGGAACAGCACCTTCGCGATCACGAGGAACGGCACGCGCCCGTACTCCTTCACGACGATCGCCTTGCTCTCGTCGACCGGAGGGATCTCCTTGCCCTCCTTGCGGATGCGTTCCTCGATGTCGTCGACGCCGCGTTCGGCCTCCTCCTCGCGCCCGTGCGTCATCTGCCACCGCGGGCTCTCCGGGATGTGGCGGCGCAGCCAGATGATGAGGATGCCCAGCACGGGCCCCACGAAGAAGCTCAACCGCCACCCGAGGTCCTCCGCGAAGATGTCCTGGTTCAGGAAGAACGAGCTCGCCACGGCACCGAGCGCCGCACCGCCCCAGTAGGTTCCGTTGATCGCGATGTCGACGCGTCCGCGGTACTTGGCGGGGATGATCTCGTCGATGGCCGAGTTGATCGCGGCGTACTCGCCGCCGATGCCCGCGCCGGCGACGAAGCGCCAGATGTAGAAGAACCACGGGGCGAAGGCGAGACCGGCGACCGCGCTGCCGACGAGGTAGATCGCAAGAGAGATGAGGAAGAGGTTCTTACGCCCGAGCTTGTCGGTCAAGCGTCCGAACACGAGGGCGCCGGTGACCTGCCCCAGCAGATAGAAGGTCGCGGCGAGCCCCACTTCGAACGACCCCATACCGAGGGTCGCCGCGTAGCCGGTCGCCGCGACGATCTGCACTTCGAGTCCGTCGAGGATCCACGAGAAGCCCAGACCCACGACGATCATCCAATGGAATCTCGACCACGGCAGGCGATCCATGCGGGCGGGGACGAGGGATCGGATCTCGGTGGGCTGCAGCGACATGGCTCACTCCTTCCGCAGGCGGCACCGCTGCCCCTGCCGCCGATATTCCTACCCCCGCCCGGCGCCTGGCGCTGGAACCTTGACCAGGACGGCACGGAGAGCTACGCGCATCGCCTAGCGTCGAGGGATGAGCGCGCTCTTCGCATCCGTGACCACCGCCGTCGACGAGTGGCGCGCCCGCGACGACGCCGAGGAGCGCATGCGCCGAGACTTCGTCGATGCGCTTCGCGACCACGGCCAGGCAGCCCTGGAGCGCTCGGGGCCGCCGACGCACGTCACGGCGAGCGCCTTCGTCTTCGACGACGACGCAGCGCACGTGCTGCTGTGCTTCCACGGCAAGGGCCGGTTCTGGGTGCAGCCCGGCGGGCACCTCGAGGCGGGTGACACCTCGGTGGCGGGCGCCGCACTGCGCGAGCTGCAGGAGGAGACCGGGGTGTCGCCCGCGCAGCTGCACAGCATCGCGGTGGCGGATCTGGATCATCACGCCCTCGGCGGCGGGTTCGGCCGGTGCGCGTCGCACCTCGATATCGGCGTCGTGGGCCGCATCCAGGACGTGGCCGCCCCCCTCATCGTCAGCGACGAATCGGATGCGGTGGCCTGGTGGCCGGTGGCGGCGCTGCCGCCGAACTCGGCACCGGGTCTCGCCGGTCGACTGGCGCGGGTGCTCGCCACCCGCTGAGCGGTGCTACTGCGCGGGCTGCGCGATGACCTCGGCGTCGACGGCCGTGCCGTTCAGCTCGAGGTAGAGGCGCGATTCCACGACAGATACCGTCGCGGTGTTGCGGCGCGCGAGAGCGGGACGAGCCTCGTCGATGAAGCCCGGCGTGAAACTGACCAGGCGGATCGCGTCGCCCCGGTGGATCTTCTTGCCGTCCCACGAGGCGGCGACCTTCGCCGGGTCTCGGTGGGTGTAGACCACGACGCGACCGGCGAGCTTGCTGCCGAAGTGCAGTCGCGCCGCATCCGGAGCACCCACCTCGATCCACGCCGTGATCGCGCCCGTCGCGTCCCGCACGAGCACCGCGGGCTCCTCGGCCTGCGAGATGCCCTCGCTGAAGGCGATGCCCTCCTCGTACTCCAGGCAGAACGCGAGCACGCGGGTCAGCATGAACGCATCCGTCTCGGAGGGATGCCGCGCCGCCCGCACCGTGAACTGCTCGTAGACCCCGCGGTCCACATCCGACAGCGTCACATCGAACGTGTACATCGTCGCGCCGGCAGCCATAGCCATCGAGCCTACGCGGTGGTCGGGCCGCCGCCGAGCGAGCATCCGATCGCCGAGCGAGCATCGGATCGCGTGCTCGCTCGATGAAAGAACGCTCGCTCGGCGGGCTGGCCGCCGGTTCAGCGCCGGCCGCGCCAGCGCACGGCGATCATGGCGGCGATCACACCCGCCAGTGCGCAGGTCGCCACCGGGGTCGCAGGAACGAGCGTGATCGCCGCTCCGGACACCGCGGCCAGCACGGCCGCATCCAGCGCCCACACGAGCCGCACGCCGGCCATCGGATCGCCCATCGGCGTCGACACGGGGGCGAGCAGGGCCACCGGCATCGGCCCCTTCAGCGCGCTCGCCAGCCGAAGAGCGAGCGTCATCAGCACCAGGAGCGCTCCGGCCAGCACGGGCGCCGCCCCGGCTCCCGCGACCGTCGTGGCGAGCCCGGCGGCGACCGTCGCGAGGGCGATCGCCGCCACGAGTGGGAACACCGCGTGAAGCGCGACGAGCGACGCATCCGCCACCCCGTACAGCGGCACATCGGCGGCAGCGCTCGCAGCATGACGGATGCCGTCGGTCACCGGACCCAGGCCCGCGAAGGCGAGGAGTCCGGCGACGGCGCCGAGGACCATCGCCGGAGTGCCGGGCGCTGCCGCGATCGCCGCAAGGATGCCGGCGAGCGACAGCGCCGCGACGCCCAGGGCGAGGCGCAGTGGTGTGCGCAGTGCACCGACCGCATCCCGGCGGATCATGGCCGACCACAGCCGGCCGTGCGCACCGACGGCGCGCAGGCGCCGACCGTGCGAGGGACGGGCGCGGTAGACGTCCGCGGCCCCTCCGAGATCGAGTCCGACCGCCGATGTCTGCGCCGCCTGGGCGCGTACCGCCTGGGCGAGCAGCTCGTCGGTGCGCAGTCGGTCGAGGAGCCAGGGAATCAATGCCGACAGGACGAGCGCCAGGGCGGCCAGCGGGATAGGAGCGCTCGTCGCTTCGCCGAGCGGGTATGACGCGGCGACCCAGCCCATCGGGGTCGCGATGCCGACGGCGGGAACGGCGATCGCCAGCACCCCGAGGCCGAGCACGATAGCCGCAGCCGAGAGCGCGAGGCGCGGCAGCGCCTGCCCGACAAGCCACGCGCAGATCGTGACCGCACCGCCGAGCGCACCGGCCACGGCGAACCCGATGACGGCGGCAGCGGAGGCCACCCCGTTCACGGCGAGGCTCGCGCCCGCCAGCACTGCTCCCGCAGTCCACAGTCCGATCGAGAGGATTCCCGCGATCAGCACGGGCCCCAGGAAGGCTCGCCGGCGCGAGAGGGCGCTGGTGCCGAGCGCCCAGGTGAGCGCGGGCGGGCGGAGGGCCGGTCCGCGCGACGGACCCCACGCCAGTGCGGCAGCCCAGATGATCGACGTGATCAGCGCGATCACGCGCGGAGCGCGCGGGTCTGCGAACAGCGAGAGCCCGCCGGGCCCCGCCGCCTCCAGCCAGACCGCTCGCACGACCGGCGCCACCGCCACGAGGGCGACCATCGCGAGCAGGTACACCGTGAAGGCCCGCTCGCCGCCGCTCCTGGCGCCCCGCTGCCGCCACAGGGCGACGGCGGTGCGCACGCTGCCGCTCACGCGACGCGCTCCAGGTGCACCGTCTCGTCGGCGACGATCTCCGCGAGCCGCGGATGGTGCGTCGCGATCACGAGCGTGACCCCCGCATCGCGTCGCGCCCGCAGTGCCGCGATGACCGCATCCGCGTGCTCGGGGTCGAGACGCTGCTCGGGTTCGTCGAGCAGGAGCACCTCGCACGGACGCACGAGCGCGAGCGCGAGGCCGAAGAGCTGCGTCTGCCCCGACGACAGCTCATGGGGGAACCGCTCGTGCAGCGCCTGCAACCCGAGCTCGCGCAGCACGGCGCGCGCACGGGCCTCCGCTTCATCCGGCGCGAACCACGTCACCGCGACGAGGCGGACATGCTCGAGCACCGTGAGATCGGGCGCGAACGGCGGCAGCCCGATCATCGCCGCAACGCGTCGACGATAGCTGCGGTCGCGCTGCGAGACGGCAGCCCCGGCGATGCGCGCCGATCCCGACGACGGTGCGTGCATACCGGCCAGCACGCGCAGGAGGGTCGTCTTCCCTGAACCGTTGCCGCCGCGCACGGCCAGCGCCGTGCCCGCATCCACACGCCGGGTGATCGTGTCGAGCAGGGTGACATCACCGGAGACGACGCGCACCGCATCGAGCTCGATCATGCGAGACCCCCCTCGGGTGCTGCGACGCGGCGACGCCGGGTGGCAGCAGACCGCGGCGGCGTGTGCCTCATATGGTCGCGCACCCGCCCGAGGATGTCGGCGAGGGCATCGACGTCGCCGGGCGTGAGCCGCGCGAAGAGCAGGTCGTCGAGGATGGCGATGTGCCCGGGGAAGACCCTCCCGAGCACCTCGCTGCCCTGCGCGGTGAGAGTCACTGCGACGCTGCGCTCATCGTCGGGCGACGTCGATCGGGCGACGAGCCCCCGCTTCTCGAGCACCTGAGCCTGGTACGTCAGGCCGCTGCGGCTGTAGACGACGCCGTCGGCGAGATCCGTCATCCGCAGCGAGCCGTCCGGCGCATCGCCGAGCGTCGCGAGGAGCTGGAACTGGACATAGCTCAGATCGCCCGCCTCCTTGAGCTGCTGTTCCACGGCGTGACGAAGGAGGCTGCTGACCTCGATCAGACCGAAGTATGCGGCGAGCTGGACGGCGCTCGGACCCGTCGGCGATTCACCCATAGAACGAGCGTATCAGTGCTACCGATTCGAAGCAGTTGCTTCGAACTCGAACCACTGCTATCGTCGGCTTCATGCTTCGAATCCGAAGCACATATCTGAGGAGACACTCATGAAGGCAGTACGGTTCCACGAGACGGGCGGCCCCGAGGTGCTGCACTACGAGGACGCGCCGATGCCCGCCCCCGCCAGCGGCCAGGTACGTATCCGCGTCGCCGGCGTCGCGTACAACCCGGCCGACGGCGGGATGCGCGGAGGCTTCCTCCCCATCCCGATCACGCTTCCGCACACGCCCGGGTACGACGTCGCGGGCACCGTCGATGCGCTGGGCGAGGGTGTGGACGATCTGGAGATCGGCGACAGCGTCATCGGGCTGATCCCCATGGAGTCGGATGGCGCGGCCGCCGAGTACGTGGTCGCGCCCGCCGCCGTCCTCGTGAAGGCCCCGCGGACCATCCCCTTGGCGGATGCGGCAGGCCTGCCCTCGGTGGGACTCACCGCATCCCAGGCCCTGTTCGGCGCGGCCGGTCTCGTCGCCGGGCAGCGCGTGCTCATCAACGGCGCCGGCGGCCCGGTCGGCGGCTACGCGGTGCAGCTGGCCCGACGCGCGGGAGCCCACGTGATCGCCACCGCGAGCGGACGCAGCCGCGGCCAGGTCGAGGCCGCCGGTGCCCACGAGATCGTGGACCACACCGTCACCACACTGCGGGATGCCGTGACTGAGCCGGTCGACGTCCTGCTGAATCTCGCACCGATCACGGCGGAGGGCTTCGAGTCGCTCGTGCCTCTGGTGCGCGACGGCGGCGTCGTGGTCTCGACCACCCCGACGGTGCCGACACCCGGCGACGAGGCGCGTGGCGTCCGTGCGGTGACGATCTTCGTGAGCTCCGATGTCGACGAGCTCGCGGGCCTGGTGTCGCTCATCGATCGGGGCGAGCTCCGCGTGGACGTCGCCGAGCGCCTGCCGCTCACGGAACTGCCGCGGGTGCACGAACGCGCCGAGGCCGGTGACGTGCACGGGAAGATCGTGTTCCTGCCGTCGGCGGGCGACTGAGCGCGGATCAGGCGGCGCCGAGAGCACCCGGTACGGTTCAGCTATGGGCTGGGGCAGAGCGTACTTCGCCGCGCAGGCCGTGCTCGGTGCCGCCTGGTGGGTCGCGGTGTTCACGGTGCCGCTGGTGCGAACCCTCACCCTCGGGGGAATCGATCCGGCACTGATGGCGCTTCTCGACATCCCGTTCTTCGTCGGCGCCTCCGCCGTCGCCGCATTCGGCGTCCGGTGGGCGGCCGCGACCACGACCGGATGGACCCTGCTGGTGACCGTCGGGCTCGCGATCTACGCCACCGTCACCCGTGAGGCCGGAGCAGGTGTCGTGCTCATGAGCGGCGCGGCGGCCGCATCCGTTGTGTCGCTGTTCCTCGTGCGCGACGGACGGGTGCCGACGCAGCTGCTCCTGCGCGGCCCGTTCCGGTTCCGTGAGGCGGATGCGGCCGCGCCGGTACGACGCCACGTCCTCACGACCGGGATGCAGTTGGTGCTCTTCTGGGGCGCCGCCCTCGGTGTCATCCCCCTCGTGATCGCGTGGCTGGAGCGGCGCTGGCAGCTCGCGATGTGGCTCGGCGCCCCGGTCGTCCTGTCCGGTGTCGTCCTCTTCGCCGCCGCGAGCACACTCGGCATCTGGTCGGCCGCCGTCATGTCGACGAAGGGGCGCGGCACGCCGTTGCCGTCGGACACGGCGACGCGACTGGTGGTTGCGGGCCCCTATCGTTTCATCCGCAATCCAATGGCCGTCGCCGGCATCACGCAGGGAATCGCCGTCGGCATGATGCTGTCGTCCTGGCTCGTGGTCGTCTACGCCGTCTGCGGGTCGCTCGTGTGGAACTACGCGATCCGCCCGCATGAGGAGCGCGACCTCGAGGAGCGCTTCGGCGCCGCGTTCCTCGACTACCGTCGCCGGGTGCGGTGCTGGGTCCCCCGGTGGCGGAGCGCGGACTACGCGAGCGCGCATCCGCCTCAATGACCGCCGGGGCACCTCGAAGCCCCTCGACGACCGCGTCCACGACGGCGTCGAGACCGGCGCCCGATACGGCCACCGTGACACCCGTCTCATCGCGACCGAGAGGTTCGAGGGTCGCGAGCTGCGGGCGCAGCAGACTCGCCGGCATGAAGTGCCCCTCGCGCGCGGCGAGCCGTCGGGTGAGCTCGTCGTCCGACGGCTCGAGCAGCACGAAGACGAGATCCGGTGCGGCGTCACGAAGCAGGTCGCGGTAGGAGTGCTTGAGCGCCGAGCAGGCGACGACCACATGCTCCGCCGCGGCCACCGCCTCCCCGACTGCCCGCAGCCAGGGCGCGCGGTCGTCGTCGTCGAGCGCAACACCCGCCGCCATCTTCGCGACGTTCGCCGCCGAATGCAGGTCGTCGGCGTCGAGGAAGACGGCGTCCAGACGATGCAATCGGTTGCCGCAACCGGTTGCCATTCGCCGTCCACGGAAGGCGCCATCCCCCGCACTCGGAAAAGCAGCAGCCGCCTCCCCCGAGCGCGCATCCGTTTGTCGAGTGAGCATCCAATCGGGTGCTCACTCGACAAACGGGTGCTCACTCGGCGGAGCGCACCCACCGCCGCCATTCGGACTGAGGGCTGAATCCCGCGGCGGCCCAGAACGACTGCCCCAGGCCGTTCTGCTCCAACACCATCGCGTCGAGCCGCCTCGCTCCCAGACGCATCAGCCGGTCCTCGGCGCGACGAAGCAGCTCACCCGCGATCCCGCGGCCTCGCAGCTCAGGGTGAACGGCGAGGCGGTAGAGGTGCGCGCGCCATCCGTCCCAGCCGGAGATCAGCGTGCCGACCACCCGCTCCTGCTGCACGACGATCTCGAGAGCCATCGCGTCCCGGAGCACCAACGCCTCCACCGTCGCGGCGTCGTCGGACGGACGAGCATCGTTCTCTGCCGCATCCGCCCAGAACGCGAGGATGCGGGCGATGTCCTCGACACGGGCCTGACGGAAGACGAGGTCATCGAGGTTCGCGCTCACACGGCGAGCGTAATCCCGTGACCACCGGTCGCCCTCCCACCCCGCGCGGGTGCTCACTCGGCGCAGGTCGCGCGTCAGAACTCGCCGAGCACGCGTGCGATCGCCCAGTGGCTGCGCACCAGCGGATCACGGAACCGCACGCCGTCGCCGACCCGCTCCACCAGCGGCGAGACGGTCACGGCCGTGAGCGCGCTCACGGCGCGATAGACGTCCTGCTGTCCGACACCCGGATAGACGTGCTCGACGAGTCGGGCCAGCCGGCGAATGCTCACCACCTCGTCCGCCGCATCGACCAGAAGATCGAGAGCCTGCGCCGCAAGCAGACGCTCCCTGGGATCGGCGGAACGATCGAAGGTCACGAACTTCGCCATGATCCTCCGCGGCATGGCCGCATGGCGGATCCGAAACGCCGCGCGGGCGTTCGCCGCGGTGAGGCGCGCGACTCCACCCGAGCGCAGGATGCCGGCGTCGAGACACGTGTCCAGCATGAGCTGGTGCGCGACGCCCGGCAGATGGCCGCTGCAGCGCACGAGATCACCGAGCACCGCGGACGCATCGATGCCGAGCAGGGCAGCCCCCGCCTCGAGCAGCGCCGTCACCTCCGACCGCGCCATCGGCGGCACCTCGACCTCTGCCAGGCGCGACTCGAGCTCGAGGGAGAGGCGACCGAGCTGCCCCGGCTCATCCACCGCGGCGAGCGCGATCTGAGTCAGGCCGGGGTGGATGGTGGCCAGATCGCTGACGCCCTTCCAGTGATCGAAGAGCGCACGCCGATCCGGCTCCGAGAAGCGATGCACATCGTCGTACACGATGCACAATCGACTCCGGCCCACAGCACGGGCTGCATCGGCATGCTCGGCGACCTCGCCGACGGTGAGCACGGTCGCCCCGGGGCGACGCACCTCGACCTCCACCCGCTCCCCGACCACATCCAGGCCCTGCTGCAGGACGCTGGTCTTGCCGGCACCCGTCGGCCCGTACACGAGCAGCTGCCGCCCGGGCGTGAGCACGGCCGCCGCGACACGCTCGGTGATGGCGCGGCGATCGACGAGCGCCAGGCGTGCGGGACTGCTGGGGGTGAAGACGTCGAAGACGTCGGGGGCATCGAGCACAACCGACTCCGAGTGGGTGGGAGCAGCGACTGTCGCGTCGCAACTGATCCACTATCTCACTAAGAGCCCCCACTACCGCGAAATCTCCGGGAGGGACCGCACCCAAACCAGAGTGCGCCTCTCATTTCACGCCGTCTCCGGACCAGCGAACGCAGGCGTGACGAAGGCGGGGGCGCGCAGGAGCGCCGACAATGAACGCAGCATGGCGAGCGCCGCCCCGTCATCCATGTCACCACGCAGCCGCTCGAAGACGATCGTGCACATCATCACCATGACGTGCGCGGTGACATCGACCCAGAGCTCGTCCGGGCCCGCTCCGACGCGCCGGCGCAGTTCCCGCTCGATGCGATGACGCTCGTCGTCCCAGATCTGCAGCACCTGCCGATGCAACTCGGACACGCTCATGAGGTGGCGGTACACCTGCTGGCCGAAGTCCGAATCCGGGGCCGCCTCCTCCATCCACTGACTGAGCGCCGAGCCCATGACCTCCGACAGCGGCTCATCGTCCGGCCGCTCCTCCAGCAGGTCGCCCACCCGCCTGAGGCCCGGTTCGGCGAGCGAGATGAGGATGCTCTCCTTGGAGGGGAAATGCCGGTACAGCGTCGCACTGCCGATGCCGACGGCGTTCGCGATGGACTCCATCGTCGTCGCCTCGAATCCACGCTCGCTGAACGAGGAGATCGCCGCGGCGACCACCCGCTGACGCGTCTGCGCGGCGTTCTCTTCCCGCTTTCCCATGCGGTCAGGATATGGCCCGCGCGAGGGCGTGGGAGCGATCTCAGTGGTGGAAGCCGGGGCCCGTCGTGCGCTCGCGCGGCAGAGGGGCATCCAGGCGGTCGAGGAACTCCACCTCGGCGCGGATGTCGGAGATGAGGGACGACGCGAGATCGCGGCTGAGGCCCACCTTCACCACGATGCGCTGCAGCACCGTGGTGCTCATGTCGGCGGCCATCGGATAGGCAGGCACGAGCCACCCCTTCATCCGCAGGCGGTCCGCCAGGTCGTACAGGTTCCAGATGTCGGTGTGCCCGGCTTTGAGGGTCCAGGCGAACACCGGGATGGTGTCGCCGCGGCTCACGAGCTCGAAGGGACCCATGCGCTCGATCTCGCCGGAGAGGAACTGCGCGACGTCGAGCGAGTTCTGCTGGACGGCGCGATACCCCTCTCGCCCCAGGCGGAGAAACTGGTAGTACTGCAGCAGCACTTGCGCGCCCGGCCGCGAGAAGTTGAGGGCGAGGGTGGGCATGTCCCCGCCGAGGTAGCTGACATGGAACACGAGGCTCTCCGGCAGCACCGACTGGTCCCGCCACACGACCCAGCCGACGCCGGGATACACGAGCCCGTACTTGTGCCCCGAGGTGCTGATCGAGTTGACGCGGGCGACGCGGAAGTCCCAGTTCAGCTCGGGCTGACAGAACGGGGCGATCATGGCGCCGGACGCGCCGTCGACATGGATGCGGACATCGAAGCCGGTGTCGGCCTCGATCTCGTCGAGCTTGGCCGCGATGGCGGCGACAGGGTCGTACAGGCCGGTGAAGGTCTGTCCGAGCACCGCGACGACGCCGATCGTGTTCTCGTCGACGTACTGCTCCAGCCCTTCCCCGTCGAGCACGAGGTGACCCGGGGAGACCGGGACGTACCGCGGTTCGATCTCCCAGTAGTTGCAGAACTTCTCCCACACCACCTGGACAGCGGCGGACATGACGAGATTGGGCCGATCGGTCGATCTCCCCTCGGCCCTGCGACGCTCCTGCCACAGCCGCTTCAGGGCGAGCCCACCCAGCATGCAGGCCTCCGACGAGCCGATCGTCGAGGTGCCGATCGTGTCGGCACCCTCCGGCACGTGCCAGAGGTCGGCGAGCATCCGCCAGCATCGCTCTTCGATCTCGGCGGTCGCCGGGTACTCGTCCTTGTCGATCATGTTCTTGTCGAACGCCTCGCGGTACAGACGTTGCCCGTGGTCGTCCATCCACGTCGTGACGAAGGTGGCGAGGTTCAGGCGCGAGTTGCCGTCGAGAATCGCTTCGTCGTGCACGATCTGGTACGCCGTCTCGGGCAGGCTCGGTCCGGCCGGGAGCCGATAGCGGTCGAACTCGGTCGCCTCCCCTGGGCGCACGAAGACCGGATTGATGCTGAGCCTGCCCTCGCTTGCGGCGGGCGGACGGTGGGGACCTCGACGAGCGTTCATTGCTGCCTCCGGCGTGGGTTCGCGTGCGCCCACACAATCACGACTCGCCCGTGAGAGCGAGAACTCTCAGCCCGCCGAGCCCGCAGCGTGAGACGGCGCGAGCCGATAGAGGACCTCAGGACGCCCGCGCCTGCCGTAGCGGTGGGCGCGGTCGACGAGCCCGAGATCGACCAGGTGCGTCAGATAACGGTGCGCGGTCGCCCGCGAGAGATCGCACGTGTCGGCGACCTCCGCGCCCGAGCGCGCGATGACGGGATCGAGCGCCGCCGCCACCCGATCGAGCGTGGGCTGCGCCAGACCCTTCGGCAAGGCCGGTGCGGCAACCGGCGCCGAGGCGCCGTGCGCCCCTGTGCGGATGCCTCCCGTGATCAGCAGCCTGTCGATCTCCCCCTGACTCAACGGGCGTTCGCGTGCATGCTCGGGCATCTGCTGACGACGCGTTCGATACTGCTCGAGCTGGGCGCGCAGCGCGGATTCGGTGAAGGGCTTGATCAGATACCCGACCACATGCGCAGCGAGCGCCTGCCGCACGG
>JAAIGE0100103476.1_pt1 | contig 12191 bp, 9 predicted proteins | sample 6487951 | NCBI WGS metagenome assembly JAAIGE01 (sample SAMN13974128, study PRJNA590717) | phyllosphere metagenome | biome: tomato field; feature: multiple bacterial spot infested tomato fields; material: tomato leaves; isolation source: leaves from tomato fields | host: Solanum lycopersicum ... | reverse complement strand
TCGGCGACGCGCATGCCGCGCACCAGCACGGCCTCGACGCGGCCGTTATAGCTGGACATCAACGGCTGCTCGATCAGCGCGTCGCAGACGTCCTCGCACGTGGCCTCGAGACGGGTCAGTCGCTCGCCGTCGGCGAGCGCACGTTCATGCTGTTCACGGTCGGGCGCGGCGGCCAGCTGCGCGGCGTCATCGCTCTGGCCATCGACGCGCTCGACCCCGAGGCGCGCACGGTGGTGACGTCGGTGATCGCGATGGCCGGCCTCGCGCTCGAGCAGAACGAGCAGATCGCCCGGAGCAGGAGACGACTGCACGCGCAGCTGCTCAGCGCCCTGCTCGACGACGATCCCGGACTCGCGCGCCGGGTGCTCGGCAGCATCCCGTCTGCTCCGGTCGTGGTCGCCGTGTGCGGGGAGGCGCCCGTCGTCGCTCTCGTCGACTGGTGGGAGCGTCGGCGTTCCGAGCACGGCACCGCTTCGTTCCTCGCGGAATCGGACGACGGCCTGACCATCTGCCTCTCCGCCGTCGACGCGTCGCTCCTGGACGAGGTCGCCGCACGCTTCGACATCCGGATCGGCGCGTCCGGATCGGAGTCGTACGCCGCGTTCTCCCGAGCCCACGCTCAGGCTCTCGCGGCACTGCGGCAGCAGCCCGATCCGGGAGTGCAGCGCTATGCCGACACGATCGGATCGAGCATCCTCACCGCCCTCGCGACCGATGAGGCCCGACTCGTCGCGGAGTCCCGCCTCGCCCCCCTGCGTCGACACGACGACGAGACGGGCGGGGAGCTCGAACGGTCTTTGCGCACCTGGCTGGAGTACGACGCGAAGACGGAGGCCGCCGCGGCCGCATTGGGTGTGCACCGGCACACCCTCCGTTCCCGGATCGCCCAGGCCGGCACCCTGCTGGACAGCGACCTGACGTCCTTCCCCGCACGGGCCGAGCTGTGGGCGCTGCTTCAGACCGCTCGCGACTGAGGTCTAGGGCGCGACGAGGTATCCGTCGACGAACTCGTCGAAGAGAGCGACCATGTCGACGGTGTCGTCGAGGAGCCACTGGAGCTGGATGCCGTCCATCACCGCGCTGATGAGCCTCGCGGCCCGGGCGGGATCGATGTCCGCGCGCACCTCGCCGTCGGCCTGTCCGCGACGCAGGATGACCTCCGCCTCGGCCGCGCGATCCCGGTAGCGGGCGACGAAGTCGGCGTGCGACGGGTGCTCGGGGTCGGTCGCCTCAGCCGAGATGATGGCGTAGAGCGACGTCAGGCCGCGGGAGGTGCGGTTGTGGGCGACGACCCTCCTCGCCTGCTCGACGAGTGTGTGCTCGGCGGGATCCCCCGCCGCCTGGCGGACCTTCTCGTCGCGCTGGTGCAGCACCTCGGCGAACAGCTCCTCCTTGTCGGCGAAATGGTGGAGCAGTCCGGCGGGCGTGACTCCGACGCGCTTGGCGATCTCCCGCAGCGAGCCTCCGTGGAAGCCCGTGCGGGAGAACACCTCGAGCGCCTCGTCGACGATGGCCTGACGCCGCCGCTGACCGCGGGCGTAGGGTCCGCGGGGACCCCGCACCGCCGAAGGACGTTCGTCCGCACTCATCGCTCGCTCCGTCCTGAGGTCCCGCGGGGTGCGGAGTCGGTCAGCCGCCGTGACCGCCCGAACCCCACGTCGAGCCGAACACCTGCTGCTTCATGGCGGGTCGCAGTCGCTGCTCCATCTCGCGATCCACGAAGTAGGCCTTGAGTGTATCCCGCGTCAGCTCGTTGCCGATGGCCGCCATGATCATGGACTGGTCCAGCGAGAGGTAGCGCTCGGCGATCGTCCCGCTCGAGACGGCGACGGCGTCGTAGAACCCGCCGGGCCCGTAGGCGCCGAGGTCGTCCTCGATGCCCCGGAGGTTCGCCAGTGCGCCTCTCCGGTCGTAGGGCAGCGCGAGGAAGGCCGCGTGAGGAGTCACCACACCGTCACCGAACTCCGGGTCGGGGTTGATGCCGTCCGCGCACCCGGGCCGATCCACGTCGACGTCGGTCTTCTCGGCGTCCGAGGTGTAGCCGTCCGATCGCATCCCGGCGATGTCGACGCCGTACTCGGCGTACCCGCCGAACGGATCGCTGGCGGGCGAGAAGCCCCAGTAGCCGTAGCCCGCCTCGTCGAGACCGTGCCGCTTCTGCACCTCGACCGTGATCGGGTGGTTGAGCTTCCAGGACTTCGGACCCCACGTCGTCTCGGGGACGAGCAGGTCGGGCATGAGCGACTCGAACATGCTGCCGCCCCAGCTGGGGACGAAGCGCATCCCCTCGTACCCGTAGGTGCCCTCCCATACCTCGAAGCCGGAGTACGTGCGGTACTCGCCCTCGGGGAGCTGCTCCTGCCACGCCCACTCGCATCCCAGGGGCATCGTCCGGTGCGTGCCGGAGAGCGCGGTCGCGGGGATCTGCCCGTTCGCGATGCCCAGATAGGTCGCGATGCGGCTCTCGCTGACCGTCGTGTCGTAGTGGTGACACGTGTAGAAGACTGTCTGCCCGGAGCCGTTGTACATGGGCGCCTCGACGCTGCAGTCCGGCGGCGCCGCGTCCCAGAATCCTCCGCGGTTGGTGCCGGCCGGCAGCCCCGACGCCCCGGCCGGATCGAAGAACGACCCGAAGTCCATGGAGTCGTACAACGCGTCGGCGTCGTCCGCGAGCGTGGGCTCCGCCTCGCGCACGATGCGCAGCGCGGCGGCGAGCCAGCCGTTGTCGACGGTGCTGAGGAACGGATGCACCGCGTCACCGGAGTCCGGCCATGTCGTGAGCTTCTCCCCCGTCGTCGGGGAGTACCAGTTGTAGAACATGCCGCTCGCGTCGTTGCGCTCCAGCTCCGCGAGCGTGTCGAGGGTCGTCGACAGGCGCGAGCGCGCCTCGTCGGCGTCGATGATCCCGAGGTCTCGCGCGGTGACGGTCGACCAGAGGTATCCGCCGATGTTCGTCGGCGAGGTGTAGGCGCTCGCGGTCTCCAGATCACCCGAGACGTTGTCGGCGGGGAGCCCGGTCGACTCGTCGGTCATGGCGTCGAGCGAACGCCAGGTGTCCACCGCCCACCGGTTCAGGTCCTCGGTCCCCGGGCGTCCGCCTCCGCCCGCCCCCGCGGGGCCTCCGGCCGTGGCCGGGCCCGCGAGACTCAGTCCGGCGACCACCAGTCCGGCCGTCGCCACCACGCTCATCCATCGCTTCATCGTGTCTCCTCGTCGAGAACGGCGCTGCGGGCAGCAGCGCACCGATGCGCGAAAACCTAACATGCGTTCGGATTTGACTCAACCCAGACAGCTGAAGCGGGCGGATCTCAGCGAGGGGCGTGGGCCTCCAGGAACTCGTAGACGTCGGTCGTGTCCACGCCGGGGAACGACCCGGTCGGGAGGGTGGCCAGCAGCGTGCGAGGCGTCTTCACATTGGGCCACGAATTCTCGCGCCAGCGCTCCTCGAGATCGGCCGGGGCGCGGCGGCAGCAGACCTCCACGGAGTGCCGGGACACGCCTCGGTGCGAGGTGTCCCGCCCCACGAACCACTTCGTGTCGTCGAATCGCACGCCGACGCTGACCGAGTGCAGCCCCTCGCTCGACGCCTCGACCCGCGCCGTGCACCAGTACGTCCCGTTCCCCGTGTCGGTGTACTGGTAGTACGGGTTGAATCGGTCGTCCTCATCGAAGACGACGCGACTCGTCCAGCGCCGGCAGCACATCTGCCCCTCGATCGAACCCAGTCGGTCGGTCGGGAAGTTCACGTCGTCGTTCTCGTACGCCTTCGTGATCGTGCCCGACTCGTGCACCTTGAGGAAGTGCACGGGGATGTCGAGATGTCGGGTGGCGAGATTGGTGAAGCGGTGCGCGGCCGTCTCGTAGGAGACCGAGTATGCGTCGCGGAGGTCTTCGATCGAGATCGCCCGGCGCCCCTTCGCCTCCTGCAGCGCCGGCACGACGTGCGCCTCGGGGATCAGGAGCGCTCCGGTCAGGTAGTTGGTCTCGACACGCTGCCGCAGGAACTCGGCGTAGCTGCGCGGTTCGGAATGACCGAGGATGCGACTCGAGAGGGCCTGGAGCACCGCCGTGCGGGCATCGCCCTTCGCAGGGATGCGACTGGACAGGTAGAGGCGTCCGTTCGCGAGGTCGGCGACGCTCCGAGTCGTCTGCGGCAGGTCCGGCGCGTAGTGGAGGCTGAAGCCCAGATGTGCGGCGATCTCGGACGCCGTGCGCTGTGTGAGCGGACCGCCCGGGTGCCGGACGGCGTCGAGGATCTCGGCGGCCTTCTCCTCGAGCTCGGGGAAGTGGTTGTCCTGCCTGCGCATGAGATGGCGGAGCTCGACGTTCGCGCGCCGAGCCTCCTCCGGGGTCGCGGCGCGCTCGTCCTTCAGCCGGTCGATCTCCCCGTGCAGCGCGAGCATCGCGGCGAGCGCCTCGCTGGGCATGCTCTTCGCGATCCGGAACGGGTCGATGCCCAGCGATCGGAAGGTCTGTCCCTTCATGGCACGCTCGAGGGCGATCTCCATCGTGCTGCGTTCGTCCAGCGGCTCGTCGGCGAGCAGGTCGTCGAGCGTGACGCCGAGAGCGCGCGCGACAGCCCTGAGCAGCGTGAGCTTCGGCTCGCGTTTTCCGGTCTCGATCATCGACAACTGGCTCGGCGCTCGATCGACCGCGGCGGCGAGCTGGTCGAGGGTCATCCCCCGCGACGTGCGCAGCTGCCTGATGCGACGCCCGATCGTGAGAGCATCGGCGTCTTTCTCGTCCTCGGGCAGATCCATGGCCGCGATTCTGTCACAGAAACAGAATTTTCGGTGAACTTCACTCGCAGAACTTCGATGCAGAGGGCGGATCTTCACGGATGGTTGAACACACGCATCCGGCGCCGCCGCCAGCATCCGAGAAGGAGTCACCATGTCGAACACCGCCGAGAACCGCACCCCCCGCCCCGCAGGGCTCCGGGCGGGCGACCAGGTCCAGACCGCCGCCGAGCTCCGCGAGGAGTGGGCGACCGATCCCCGGTGGGACGGCGTCGAGCGCACCTACTCCGCCGAGGACGTCATCCGCATCCGCGGCTCCGTGCGCGAGGAGTCCACCCTCGCCCACCGCGGAGCGGAGAACCTGTGGAACCTCCTGCACACGGAGGACTACGTCCGAGCCCTGGGCGCGTACACCGGCGGACAGGCCGTGCAGCAGGTGCGTGCCGGACTCACGGCCATCTACCTCTCGGGGTGGCAGGTGGCCGCCGACGGCAACCTCGCGGGGCAGACCTACCCCGACCAGTCCCTGTATCCCGCCAACTCGGTGCCGGCCGTCGTGCGCCGCATCAACAACGCGCTGCTCCGCCAGGACCAGCTCGAGCACGCCGAGGGCGAGATCACCCGGGACTGGATCGCTCCCATCGTCGCCGACGCCGAGGCGGGCTTCGGCGGTCCCCTCAACGCGTACGAACTCGCCCAGTCGCTCATCCAGGCGGGCGCCGCCGCGATCCACTGGGAGGATCAGCTCGCCAGTGAGAAGAAGTGCGGGCACCTGGGCGGAAAGGTCCTCGTGCCCACCGGCCAGCACATCCGGACCCTCAATGCCGCCCGCCTCGCCGCCGACGTGGCCGGTGTGCCCACGGTGATCATCGCCCGGACGGACGCCCTCGCCGCCGATCTCCTGACGAGCGACGTCGACGAGCGCGACCGCGCCTTCACCACCGGGGAGCGCACGAGCGAGGGCTTCTACCGCATCCGCCCCGGGATCGAGTCCGTCATCAGCCGGGGCCTCGCCTTCGCCCCCTACGCGGACCTGCTCTGGGTCGAGACCGGGGAGCCCGACATCGCGCTCGCCCGGGAGTTCGCCGCGGCCATCCACGCGCGCCACCCCGGCAAGCTCCTCGCCTACAACTGCTCCCCGAGCTTCAACTGGAAGCGCCACCTCTCGGATGCCGAGATCGCGACGTTCCAACAGGAGCTGGCGGACCTCGGCTACCGGTTCCAGTTCATCACCCTCGCGGGCTTCCATGCCGTGAACCACTCGATGTTCGACCTCGCCCGGGGCTACGCCGAACGCGCCATGAGCGCCTACGTCGAACTCCAGGAAGCCGAGTTCGCCGCCGAAGCCGACGGCTACACCGCCACCCGCCACCAGCGGGAGGCGGGGACCGGCTACTTCGACGTCATCTCCACCGCACTCAACCCCGACAGCGCGACCCTCGCCCTCGCCGGCTCCACCGAGACCGCCCAGTTCCACTGACTCCCGACAGGACTCCGATCATGACCACTCCCTCCGCACCCCCGACCACCGCCCCGATCCAGACCGCGGCACAGGGTCCGGCGCTCGCCGTCACCGGCCCTCTGCGCGAGCGGTACGACGAGATCCTCACCCCCGAGGCGCTCGCCTTTCTCACCGAGCTGCACCACCGGTTCGCCGCCCGCAGGCACGACCGGCTGGCCGACCGCATGCGCCGCCGTTTCGAGATCGGCAACGGTCACGACCCGCGCCTGCGCGACGACACCCGGCACATCCGCGAAGACGAGCACTGGCGCGTCGCCGGCGCGGGCCCCGGCCTCGAAGACCGGCGCGTCGAGATCACGGGTCCGACGGATCCGAAGATGACCGTCAACGCCCTCAATTCCGGGGCCCGCGTCTGGCTCGCCGATCAGGAGGACGCGACGAGCCCCACCTGGGCGAACGTCATCGGCGGGCAGCTCTCGCTGCGCGACGCCATCCGCGGCGAGTTGGCCTTCACGTCTCCCGAGGGGCGCGAGTACCGGGTCACGGCCGAGCGCACCCCCACCATCGTGATGCGACCGCGCGGCTGGCATCTCCCCGAGAAGCACCTCGCGTTCACCGATCGCGCGGGGCGTCGCACCTCGGCATCCGGGTCGCTCGTCGACTTCGGCCTCTACTTCCTCCACAACGCCGAGGAGCTGATCCGACGCGGACGCGGCCCGTACTTCTATCTGGCCAAGCTCGAGTCGAGCGAGGAGGCGAAGCTGTGGGACGACGTGTTCTCGTTCAGCGAGGAGTACGTCGGCATCCCCCACGGCACCATCAGGGCGACGGTGCTCATCGAGACCCTCCCCGCCGCCTTCGAGATGGAGGAGATCCTCTACGAGCTGCGCGAGCACTGCGCCGGCCTGAACGCCGGCCGCTGGGACTACATCTTCTCGATCATCAAGAACTACCGAGGCCGGGGCGCACGCTTCGTCCTCCCCGACCGCAGCGAGGTCACCATGACGGTGCCCTTCATGCGGGCCTACACGCGCCTGCTCGTGCAGACCTGCCATCGGCGCGGTGCGCACGCGATCGGCGGGATGAGCGCGTTCATCCCCAACCGCCGGGACCCCGAGGTGACGGCACAGGCGATCGAGAAGGTCTCCGCCGACAAGCGCCGGGAGGCCGGTGACGGCTTCGACGGGACCTGGGTCGCACACCCGGACCTGATCCCCACGGCCGCGGCCGAGTTCGACGCCGTTCTCGGAGAGCGACCGCATCAGATCGACCGCCCGCTCCCCGATGTCTCCGTCGACCCCGCCGATCTGCTCGATCTGCGCATCGGACGCCCGATCACCGCCCGCGGCGTGCGCGACAACGTGTCGGTCGCGATCCGCTACATCGAGGCCTGGCTGCGCGGTCTCGGCGCCGTGGCGATCGACGGCCTCATGGAGGACGCGGCGACCGCCGAGATCAGCCGATCGCAGATCTGGCAGTGGATCCACCAGGACCGCACCACCGAGGACGGCACTCCCATCACCGTCGAGCACGTCGAGGCACTCATCCGCGACGTGCTCGCCCAGGCCACGCGGTCGGCGGGCGACCGCTTCGACGACGCGGCGACCGTGTTCCGCGAGGTCGCCCTGCGGGAGGACTTCCCGGCCTTCCTCACGCTCGGCGCCTACACGCGCTTCCTCGTCGACGAGTCCTGATCGTCCGACGCCGCGGCACGAGAAGCCCCTCGGATGCTCGACCCGAGCACCCGAGGGGCTTCCTCCCCTGCTCGCGGATCCCGCGTCGCCGAAGCGGCGTACCCTGAAGCCATGGCTGACGTGTGGAACGACCTCTCCTCCGAGTTCCTGCATCTGTACCCGCGCGGGCGACGTCTCCTCGCCGTGGCGGGCGCCGACGCCGAGCGATCGCGGGTCGCGGCCGATGCTCTCGCCGCCGCGCTCACGGCTGCCGGACACCGCGTGGAACGGGCGCACACCGGCGACGGCGACGAGAGCGCGCTGCGCTCCGACATCGTCCGGCCCTTCCGCGAGAGCGGGGCGGCCGACGCGGTCCTCCTCGTCTCCGGGCCCGCCGCGCTCCTCGAGGAGAGCGCGCGCGGCATGTGGAACCACATCGTGTGGCAGCTCGCCGGGGACGAGCCGCCCCATTCGGTGGCGTCCGCGCTCGTCGACCTCACCGATCCCGCTCATCCCGTGCGGCGGTTCGCCGACTACTGCGCGCTCCCGGCCTCGTACGGCGCCTGAGCTCCCGCCCGCAGGCCCCCTCCCGGAGAGGGGCTTCCGGGCGGGCGAACCGCCGGCCCGGAAGCCGGAACGGCGGAGCGGGAAGGGTGTCGCGACCCTGATCGATCCGTCGTCGTCGCCCGTCTGGGGTCTCGGGCAGGTTCAGGCTAGAGCCGGGGCCGCATCGACGACAGCGCGTGCGACGCTCTCGTCACCGGCCGCACGCGATCGGGCACCGTGTCCGCGTCCTGGCACGGGATGAGAGCACCGATGTCACTCCGACGCGGATGCCGTCTCGCGGCCGAGCGGCAGCGGGCCCTGCTCGTCGGTGAGCAGCATCGCCTCGGCCAGTCGGCGCTGGCGCGCGTGGGCAGCGGCACGGTAGGAGCTGGGGCTGAGCCCCACATGCCGCGAGAACTGTGCGCGCAGAGCCGCCGCGTCGGCGAACCCCGCTCGCGCCGCGACCGCGGACAGATCGTCCATGGTCGCGGCGAGCAGCTCCTCCCGTGCGCTGGTGAGTCTCCGTGCCAGCAGCCGACCCGCGGGGGTCTCCTCGGTGCCCGCGAAGAGTCGGAAGAGCTGTCGACGACTGACGTGGAGCTCCGCGGCGAGGGCATCGATCCCGAACCCGGGATCGCGGTGCCGACGCTCGATGAGGGCGATGGCCGCGTCGCGCAGCTCCGTGGTGCGGTCTCGCCCGATGTCGACGCGCAGCTGATCGAAGAGGGACCGCACGAGCGCGAGGAGGAGCGCCTCACTGCCGGATGCGGCGGACATGGCGGCATCCCGCTCGCGGAGCGATTCGTAGAGCAGGCGCGACAGGGTGGCGCCCGCCGCCCGGGTGAGAGGTGTGTCGGGGAACAGGTCGGCACCGCGCTCGAGCACGGTCCGATATCCGGAGAGGGCGGACGCGGGGACGACGACTCCGGTCGTCTCGCTGATGCCGAGGTGCTCCGCCGACGACGCCCCGAGGCTCGACATGAACCCGATCCGCCCGACGCTGAGGAGCTGCACACCGGCGGCGGAGCGCAGTCGTTGGCCCCCGTGGCCGGCGGCGCCGATGATCACGATGTCCTGTTCCTGGGCCTTCGCCCCGTCGTATACGACGGTGTGCGGCGTCTGGAGGGTGCTGAACAGCATGAGCTCTCCCCGGGGCAGCCGGACGAGAGCGGCCTCGAACGCCGCGGGATCGTCCGCGACCATCGACCCGAAGTTCGACAGCCGCAGCATCCCCCGATGACCGTCCAGGCGGATCACCTGCGATTCGAACCAGGGCGGAGGTTCGGCGGATGCCGGCTCCTCTCCCGAGAGACGCCCGACCCAGGCAGCGCGTTCCGCGCGCGTCAGCGAAGACCCCATACCGCTTCCCCTCGGGGCCACCCCAGAGCAGGCCCCCTCATCCCGCCCTCACGATAGGGGGCGGTTCGGGGGCGCTGCAATATACGTTGCTCAGCGGAACGAGGCGGCGACGGAATTGCGGTGATAGTCGAAGACGATGCTCGTGCGCGTCGAGGCCACGCTGCTCTGCGCCGAGAGGTGTTCGAGCACGAACTCCCGCATCTCGGACGAGTCCGCCACGGCGATGTGGAGGAGGAAGTCGTCGTCGCCGCCGAGGAAGAACACCTGGATGACCTGCGGCAGGACGCGCACGCGGTCGGCGAACTCGACGATGCTCTCCCGCCTCCCGCTCGGCCGGAGCGTCACGCCGATCACCGCCTGCAGGCCGGCCCCCAGCTTCCGCTCGTCGACGCTGGCGTGGAAGCCGGTGATGACGCCGCGATCGAGCAGCGAGCGGAGTCGGGCGTGGGCGGTCGACGGCGCGACGCCGAGGTGTGCGGCGAGCTCGGCGTTCGTCATCCGGCCGTCCTCGCCGAGCAGGGCGACGATGCGGCGGTCGACGGCATCCAGGGACGGAGTCCGAAGACTGTTCGATACAGGAGGGGCGCTGACGGCATCCATGCGAACGATTATGCAGGATGCGGGGAATCACCGAATGTTCTTCACTGATCCTCGCCCTTCGGCGACGCTTCTGCGATCCTGATGTCCCCACCACCGTCACTGGAGGATCGATGAAGATCGGCGTGCCCACCGAGGTCAAGAACAACGAGAACCGCACCGCGCTCACCCCGGCCGGAGCAGACCGTCTCGTGCACGAAGGCCACCGGGTGCTCGTCCAGTCCGGTGCGGGTGTCGGCTCGGGCATCTCCGACGAGGCGTACCGCGCGGCCGGAGCCGAGATCGTCGCGACCGCCGACGACGCCTGGGGCGATGCGGACCTCGTCATCAAGGTCAAGGAGCCGATCGCCCAGGAGTACGGCTTCCTGCGGCCGGACCTCACCCTCTTCACCTACCTGCATCTCGCCGCCGACCGCCCCCTCACCGACGCTCTCGTCGATGCGGGGACCACGGCCGTCGCCTACGAGACCGTGCAACTTCCCGACCGCTCGCTCCCACTGCTCGTGCCGATGAGCGAGATCGCCGGCCGCCTGTCGGTCACGGTCGGCTCGCACTCCCTCATGCGCTCGGCGGGCGGGAGAGGGGTGCTCCTGGGCGGGATCGCCGGCACGCCCCGCGCCAAGACCGTGGTGATCGGCGGCGGAGTGGCCGGCGAGCACGCGGCCGCCAATGCCCTCGGCCTGGGGTCGACCGTCACGGTGATCGACATCTCGCTCCCCCGGCTCCGCGATCTCGAGCACCGGTACGGAGGGGCGCTCGAGACGCGCGCCTCGAGCCGGTACGACATCGCCGAGGCGCTCGCCACGGCCGACCTCGTCATCGGGTCCGTGCTCATCCCCGGAGCCGCCGCACCCAAGCTCGTCACGGACGACATGGTGGCCGCGATGAAGCCGGGATCGGTGCTCGTCGACATCGCGATCGACCAGGGCGGATGCTTCGAGGGGTCCCGCCCCACGACGCACGACGACCCCACGTTCCGCGTGCACGACTCCATCTACTACTGCGTCGCGAACATGCCGGGCGCCGTGCCCGAGACCGCCACACGCGCACTGACGAACGCCACCCTCCCCTATGTCTCGGCGATCGCGGGAAAAGGCTGGGAGCGGGCGGCAGCGGAGGACGCCGCCCTCGCCGGCGGCCTGAACGTGCAGGGCGGGCGCATCACCCTCGACGCGGTCGCTCGCGCGCACGGCATCGCCACGGACTGACGCACCCGCAAGAACCGCGCTTCTCGGCGCCGGACCATCCGCCATCCGAGCGGTCGGGCCGAGTACGCTCGTAGTCGTGACCGAACGCGCTCCTCTCTCCCGCAAGCTGTCCGCCATCGCCGAGTCCGCGACCCTCAAGGTCGACGCGAAGGCGAAGGCCCTCAAGGCCGAAGGCAAGCCCGTCATCTCGTATGCGGCCGGCGAGCCGGACTTCGCCACTCCGCAGTTCATCGTCGATGCCGCGGCCGAGGCGCTGGCCGACCCCGCGAGCTACCGCTACACCCCCGCCGCCGGCCTCCCCGGCCTGCGCGAGGCCATCGCGGCGAAGACGCTGCGCGACTCCGGCCTTGAGGTCTCACTGTCGCAGGTCATCGTGACCAACGGCGGCAAGCAGTCGGTCTACCAGGCGTTCCAGGCCGTCGTGAACCCGGGCGACGAGGTCCTCCTCCCCGCGCCCTACTGGACCACGTACCCCGAGGCGATCCGTCTCGCCGACGGCACGCCCGTCGAGGTCTTCGCCGGGGCCGACCAGGGTTACCGCGTGACCGTCGAGCAGCTCGAGGCCGCGCGTACCGAGCGCACCAAGGTGCTGCTCTTCGTCTCGCCC
>JAAIGE0101386045.1_pt1 | contig 12201 bp, 9 predicted proteins | sample 6487951 | NCBI WGS metagenome assembly JAAIGE01 (sample SAMN13974128, study PRJNA590717) | phyllosphere metagenome | biome: tomato field; feature: multiple bacterial spot infested tomato fields; material: tomato leaves; isolation source: leaves from tomato fields | host: Solanum lycopersicum ... | reverse complement strand
TATCGTGCACTACGCAACGAACACCGTCCCAGCGCAAAGGCTTGTCGGTGAGATCCGGGATGCGGGAGGGCACGCATGGCTTGCCCAAGCAGACCTCGGGCAAGAAGCGGGAGCGGAGGGGCTGCGCCAAGGCATCGAAGTTGTGCTGGCGAGCATGCCCGACCTTCGGCTGAGAGCCATCGTCAACAATGCTTCGCTCATGCTCGGCCCGCGATTCGGGGAGGTCGACGCCGCGACGTTCGACGATTACTTTCATGTGAACGTGAGAGCGCCGGTTCTCATCACTCAAGCACTGACGCCGATGATGAGCTCTGGTGGGAGCATCGTGAATATCTCATCGGCGGCCGCGCACTTCGCGAGCCCTGGCGACATCGTCTACGCCATGTCGAAGTCGGCGTTGGAAGCCTTCACCCGACATGCAGCGCCGGCGTTGGCAAAAGCAGGCATTCGCATCAACACGGTCATCCCGGGGTTCACGGACAACGGCCACCCTGCCTTCCAGGATCCGACTGTGCGACAGCACATGGGGTCGTTCGCAGCAATGGGCGGCGTCGCCGATCCGAGTCACGTCGCCGACGCCGTTGCTTTCCTGGTGTCAGCAAATGCTGCCCGCACCACCGGGGTGAGCCTCGATGTCAGTGGCGGCAGCACCATCGGAGCCCGAGCAATGAATGGTCAGTCGCTGTCTCTTCGTGACGTCGCGGCTTCATTCGAGTGAGTCGGACGCTACGCGAGTGGTTCGATTTGCCGCGCCGTTTATCCCGCCGCTGCGAGCTGACCGGCCGCCAGGCTGCGATACAACTCGCTGGACGCGAGCAGCTCGGCGTGGGTCCCGCTTGCGGCCACACCGCCGGCATCGAACACGATGATCTGATCTGCGCGTTGCACTGTGCTCAGACGATGTGCAATCACCATCACAGTCCGTCCCTTCGAGACGCGATCTATCGCCGCGTGGGTCGCCGCCTCGTTTGTGGCATCCAGGTTCGACGAGATCTCATCGAGCAGCAGCAACTTGGGATCCGCGAGCAACGTGCGCGCCAACGCAAGCCGTTGCCGCTCCCCGCCACTGAGTAGAGCGCCAGCCTCACCGACTTCTAGATTGAGCACGCGTCGTCGCGTGGGTGCCAGGTTGTCGAGGTTCACCGCTTCGAGTACGTCGAGGCACGCCTCCTCGGTGGCATGGGGGGCGGCTAGGACGAGATTGTCCCGGACGGTTCCGGAGAGGATTGGGGCGTCCTGTTCAACGAAGCCGATTTGCTGGCGCAAGTAGGCCAGGTCCTGCTCGTCAATCGGCGTGCCATCGAACAGAATGCGCCCTGCTTGGGGTTCGTAGAACCGCTCGATGAGCGCGAACAGTGTGCTCTTTCCCGCTCCGGAAGGGCCGACGAGGGCTGTCCTCGTTCCGCGGTGCACGTTGAACGACACGTCTCGTAGCTCGAATAGCTCAACATCCTGGTGCCCGTCTTCATCGTGCGACGACTCGGTAAGCCTCCTGTCGTAGCGGAAGCTGACGTTCTCAAAGACGACGGAGTCCGCGGAAGCGACTGGTGCCGGCCGGGAACCCCCCGTGGCCGGTTCGGTTGGCAACGAGAGCACCTCGCGAATGCGTTGCACCGCACCAAGCGCGCTGTTGACCGAGGCCAGCGTGGAGAAGAACTGACCGAGTGGGCCAATCATCATGAACAGGTAAAGAAAGAACGCCACCAGACCTTCGATGGAGATCTGCCCCGCTGCGAACCGAACTCCACCGACGCCCAGAACCACCAAGACCGCAGCTTGTGACGTGAGCCCCGACAGCGGGGTTACGAGCGACTGAATGCGAGCGGCGCGGACGCCTTGCCGATACGCTCCAGTTGCGTCACCCCGGAGCAACTCGAGCTCTCGTTCGGTCGCGTCAGCGGACCTAATAGTCCGGATCGCGCCGAGGAATCGGTACATGCCCGCCGCCAGCTTGCCGATGTGTTCCTGGACATCGTGACTGACCCTTTTCACTCGTCGCGATACGACGGCGGCGGTGAGGATCGACACCACGGCGATGCCCGCTGCTAGGAACAACAGCACGGGGTCGATGACGAGCATCGCGACGATGGCGAAGAGGAAGGTGAATGCTCCGCCGAGCAGGCCGATTAGGCCCTGCCCCAGGATCTGTCGGACGACCGCAGTGTCGGAACTCACGCGGGAGACGAGATCTCCATATCGTTGCCCGTCGAGGGTGGGGATAGTCACCTTCGCGATGTGCTCTAGGAGCTGTTCGCGCTGGCGGAGTACTACCCGCTCGCCTGCGACCTGCAAGACGTACCCCTGTGCAGTGCCGAAGACAGTCGCCAACAGGATGCAGCCGACGAGGAGCAACGCTGTCGTGACGACAGGCTCGCTGGCCTGCACGTCAGCGATTACCGTCGCAACCAACGCGGGTTGGGCGACGCTCGCCCCAGCTACGAGCAGGCTCGCAAGCACCGCTAAGAGAAGTGGGATGCGTTCTGGTGCGACCAGCCGCAGGAGATGACGAAAGTCGCTTCGATCTTTACCCATCAGAGTCCGTTTCGTTCAGGGGGCATCGAAGGCCCTCCCGCTGTTACACAGCCACGAGAGGAGCGCTGCAGTTTCCTGGGACGCTTCCTCCCTGGACCCAGCGAAGGTGTGAGCGCTGTGGAAGCGAGTGTGGAGCATCACTCGACCGCCCCTGTCGCGAAGTCGAGCGGCGAATTTCGCAGGCTCGACGATGGAGACGCGCGTGTCATCAAGGGAGCCGACCACCAGGATCGGTGGCAGCTGACTGCAATCATCAGGGAGAGTGTCGTACGGCGAGAGGCTGAGTAGCCGTTCGAGGTCAGCCGCCGACGTTTGTGGGTTGCCCCACTCCGACCAATCCGACACGGTAAGTGGAAGGTCTGGATCGGTCAGCGCTCCAACCGGGTCGATGAATGGATTGGTCAGCACGGCGGTCGAGAACCAGTGAGGCATCTTGATAAGCGCTGCGGCCGCCACGAAACCGCCGGCGCTGTGAGCTTCAAGACTGACCTGTCCTGCCTTCACGTAGCCGGAGGTAATCAGGCACTCCACGCAGTCGAGCACATCGTTGACGGTGTTGATCTTGTTCTCCTGCGCGCCGCCCGCCCACCATTCGGATCCGAGCTCTCCACCGCCCCGCGGTTGAACTAGGGCCACCGTGAAGCCTTGATCTAGGAGCGTCATCGTGGCCGGGGAGAAGATCGGGTCTGAGATCACGCCGTAAGACCCGTAGAAACGCACCAGCATGGGCCGCTCTGAGGCCTCAGCGCTCGAGCGGCGCCAGGCGAGATACACCGGGACTCGCGTCCCATCGCGGACCACGATTTCCATCCGCTTTTCGTTGTACGGTGCATCTGCGCTGTTCGGGTGCGCGGGTGTGGGATCGCCATCTTCTGCGAACGGCACCCGCACCGCCGAAGGCGCTTGCGTGAGACTTTCGCTCCTCGCGATGTATGTGTCGCTTGCCCAACTTGCGTTCTCGCCAAGCCGAAAGCCGGGAGAGCGTATACCGCGAAGGCTGATGTCGGCGAGATCGTGGAGGCGGGCCGGCTCAGTGGCAATCCTCAAGAACTCAGCGATCCCGAGATGACCGGTGAAAGACTGCCCACGTTGCCGCAGTTCGAGTGCCACGCCGCGCTCAAAGGCCTGCAGCTTCGTGAGCGTGAGCTGCTCTCTACAGCGCACACGGACCGGCTGAGTAGCGGATCCCGCATCGCATATCCATATCTCGTCACGTCCCTCACGAGTCTGAAGTCCCGCGATGTAGACGCGGCCTTCGTCGTGCACGACCTCGACCGACGAGAGGGCGCCTTCGCCGCGACTGCGCACCTCCCGCAGTTCGGTGGCATGGTGCCCGCGCTCGAACGGAAGCGCGAAGACCGCGCTGTCGACGAGCGAGCGGCTCGAGGCAAGCAGCATCGTTGCGCAACGAGACTTCGCGACCTTCATCCGATAGGCGGGGTCGCTTTCCTCGTATAGAAGGCGTCGATTGTCGGGTTCGGCCACATCCACAAGCCAGAGCTGATGCGGGCGTTGGCTTTCGTCCAGCGTCAGGTAGTAAACGTGTTTGCCGTCCGGGGAAAGAGCGAACTGAGCGGCCACGCCGCGGGCTAGGTGGGTAAAGGGGCCACCGGGTGGCCCAATGCAGATGTCATGGTCGACCATCGAACCGTACCGTTCGGAGTACGCGACGACTCGGCCGTCGGTACTGACGTCCGTCATCGTACGCCTGTAGCCCGGGCGCGAACCGTCGTTTTCCGTATCGTCGACAACGAGTTCGAAAGTTCTCGCCTGCCCGTTCAATGTCGGTGCCCGTCGGATAACTCGGTCGGAACCTGACGGGCTGACGTCGTGGGAGTAGATCCAATCGCCTACCCGGGTGGTCGCCGCGGCCGCGGGGGCCGGCCGATGCCGGTCGAGCTCCTCTGCCAGGTGACGGACCTGGGTTCCCCATCGCCCGAACACGCCGCTGCAACGAGATTCCTCGGCTTCGAGGAATCTCCTAAGTGCCGGTGTCGGTGTCGTCCGTGACCAGTTGTACTCGTCGACGCGAACAGGCCTCGTCTCGGACCGGGGAGTCGCAGGGCGACGAGCGGTTCTCTTCATGATCTCGATTCGATGGATGGGTGGTGCGCAGCGTTGGCGACGGTCGCACCACCCATCGCTCGTCAGCAGGTGTTTCCTGCGCAGCACACGATGCTGATTGTGCTGTCGGAGTCGCGCTCCGCACACCCCCACCAGCTCCAGTTGCTTCCACGAGTCGCGTCGCTCGCGTCGCCCACCCGTCCCTGCAGTTCCAGAACACTCTTCATTTCATTACACCTCCTTCTGTTATGCAGAACATTAGAGGCTTCCAACGAGTGCGCGCTACTGGGAAAAAATCGGTGAACCTGCGATGCACGGCCAGCACCATTCCGGACTAGGGTGTAACGAAATGCGAGTGAAGGGTGCTCATGGACAGTCGCTACCTCGAGAGCTGTCATGTCGGGACGCCGTTCTACAACCCGTTCGTCACGTTCGTCTCGACGGTTGGACGACCGATTCAACGCGAGACTTGCCCTCCGTTATGGACGGCGTCGCGTGAGGGGGTCTGGGAGGTTTGGACCCCAATCCTCGCGGGCTTGCGATTGCAGGGTTGGAAGATCCACGTCGGTGCAGTGGCCGCTGACGCCGCTTCCACTCTTGCCGCGGTGACCGCGTACTGCGTTTCTCGGGAGATTCCGTTCAAGTTCTTGCGAACTGCAGAACTCCTCGCGGAGAGCAACTCGAAGAGCGCGAGCCGTAGTTCGAGCGGGAAGTTCATCACGATCTATCCGCCCAGTGACGACGTGTTGGAGAGTGCGGCTCGAGACCTCGCTGGCTTGCTGCGCGGGAGGGGCAGCCCGTACATACTCAGCGATTTTCGGCATGAGACCGGACCGGTGTACTTCCGCTACGGAGCGTTCCTTGGAATCTCAGCCACTGACGACAGGGACGACCTCATCCCTAGTCGCGTCGACCACAGTTTGACCCTGGTCCCCGATGAGAGACTCCCTAGCGCCGTCTTGCCGTTGGGTCTTCCGGTTCCCGCCATCGTGCGCAGCGCGGTCGCAGCGTACGAACAGGAGATGCCGGAGTCCCCACTGCTGGCCTACAAGGAGATCAAGTCTCTGCAGCATTCCAACGGCGGAGGCGTTTACAGCGCTACCCGTGTTGCTGATGGAACGAAAGTTGTCTTGAAGGAGGGGCGACCCTTTGCCGGCTTGGATTTTCGTGGGCGTGACGCGGTCGAACGGCTCAAGGTCGAGTTCGAAGCGCTGCGTGCGCTTGAGGGAACTGGCGTCGCGCCGCGTCCACATCGACTGTTCGAAGCCTGGGAGCACCACTTCCTTGAGATGGAGTTTGTTCCCGGCGTGCCACTGAACTCGTGGATCGCTATGAACTACCCGTTCCGCGCCGACGAAGGAAGCGACCATCTGGAGGCATACACCGACGTTGCTCTCGCGATCCTGCGAAATCTCCTGGACGCCATAGAGCGCGTGCACGCAACAGGGCGCGTTCTCGGAGATCTGCACCCCGCAAACGTGATGGTCGACAGCGACCACCGCGTTCGGATCATCGACCATGAAGACGGTCGAAGCGTGGACGATTGTGAGCCGCCTTCTTTCAACGCGATAGGTTTTCGTGCTCCCGAGGGTGTTGGTCCGTCGGAGGCAGACTGGTTCGCCGCATCGCGGATCGCGATGATGCTCTTCCAGGTGCAGTCGGCAATGGAGATTCTCGCTCCCGACTACTGGGACGAGATGCTGCGGATCGTTCGCCGAGACTTTGGTTCGGAGGCGGCGGATGCGGTCGCCGCAGTCGCCACACGATGTGCGATGCCGCCGAAAGCGCCGATGCAGCTGCGTCCCGGCGTCCCCGTGACACCTTGGTTCAATTCGACCCCAGTTGAGTACGGAGATGTATCCGAGCTCGCGGATCGGATAGCGAACGGCATCGAGCAGACGGTAGAGATGGTTGGTAGCCGCAGACGCTACCCGGGCGACATCGCGCAGACCTCCGCTTTGGGTGCGCTGAACGTGCGATCCGGCGCGGCGGGAGTGGTTATGGCGGTCCACCGGGCCGGCGGTGGCGTGAGCGCAGGGGACCGTGACTGGTTGGTGTCGCGTACCGTCCAATCAATCGACTCGGAGTCGCTCGGTCTATTCAGTGGGCTCGCGGGAATCGCTTCGGTGCTCTTCGAGATCGGCTGTGACGAGATCGCCGAACGGGTGGTGAACTCGGTTCGTGGGCGTTATCGACGATTGAAGCGACTTGACCTTCATAGCGGGCTGGCGGGAATCGGACTGTCTATGTTGTCGCTCGCGCAGGCAGGCGTCGATGCAGGTGCGGAAGAGATCGCTCTCGATATCGCCTCGGTCATCGCTGCCAGAGTCGAGATGCTCGACCCGACACGCACCGGGCTAAATGCCGAGCCCGGTTTGTTCTTCGGATGGTCAGGTCTGAGCGTGTTCTTCGCTGCGGTGGCAGATCATCAACGGGACCCTCGGTACGCGCGCCTTGCAACCACCTGTCTGCGCAATGACGCGGACTTCACCAGCACCTACGGTCGCGGAATTGTCGGAGTTCAGGATCAGGCGGTCAATCGGTCGCTGCCCTACTTGGGTCGAGGAAGCGCCGGAGTACTTTTCGCCGCCATGCGCACGCCCGGAGCCTTGGATGACCTGACCATGGACGGCCTCGTGGCGAGCTGCCGTAGTCGGTACTACGCCATGAGCGGGCTCTATAACGGCACAGCTGGAATCTTGGCAACACTCGGGTCGCTACCCGCCGACGCGTCAGCGCGTGCACACAGTGAACTGCTCGTCCGTAACCTCTGGGACTACGCGCTGCGATGGGGCGACTCGATGCAGTTTGCGGGAGAAGGCTACCTACGTCTGTCATCCGACCTCAGCACAGGATCCTCAGGAATCCTCGCGGCGTTGACGAGCTTCAAGACTGGCCAACCGGCGTGGCTACCCACCGTGCAGGAATTCACACTCGATTCGACGCCGTCCGGCTCGCGTAACGAGCTCGCGTCCCTCGCACTCACTTAAGGAGTTCTCATGCCTGTAATCGAAGCAGTGGGTCTTGCAAAGGCCTTCACTACTGGTGCTGGCGAGGTGGTGAGAGCGCTCGATGACCTGTCAGTCACGGTTGAGTCTGGCGAGTTCGTCGCCATCGTGGGGCCGTCGGGATCCGGGAAGTCTACCCTGCTCTACGCGCTCTGCGGCTTGGAGAACGTCGACTCGGGAAGGGTCCGGCTTGCCGGGACTGATCTTGGTGACCTGAGCGAGGACGGACGAGCTGCCGTCAGGCGAGAGAAGGTTGGTTTCCTCACTCAGCGGTACAACCTCGTGCCATATCTGAACGTGCAAGAGAATGCCGAGCTAACGCTGCGTCTCGCTGGGCGCCGCCCTGATGCATCGGAGACGAGTCGATTGCTGGAAACGCTTGGTGTGGGTAGTGAAGCTAAGCGCATGCCGGATGAGCTATCGGGAGGGCAGCAGCAACGGGTCGCGCTTGCGCGCGCTCTACTGACGCATCCGGAGGTGATCTTGGCCGACGAGCCGACAGGCGCCCTGGATAGCCGGACGGGTGAGGGATTGGTCGAACTCCTCCGGGAACGCGCCCAGTCGGGTTCAGCCGTGCTGATGGCAACGCACAACCTACAGAATGCGAGCATGGCAGATCGCGTGCTTGTTATGCGCGACGGACGTCTCGCCGCATCACTCAATCAGCCTGATGACCGGTCGATACTCGCTGCGCTCGACGCGCAGAGCGGGCTCTGAGATGGCGATGCAGCTTTCGATTGCTGCTCGGAGCATCCGAGCGCGATTGTCTGCATGGATCGGCGCGTTCATCATGCTTGTCGCCGCCAGTGCGTTGGTCGCCGTTGTCTCGTCGCAACTTGAGACAGCCGTGAGTCTCCCTGGCGACGCCGGTGACGCCGTGCGCGGGTACAGCCTTCCCATGGGGCTGTTGGCCTTGACTGTGGCAGCCGTTGTCCTACCCACAGTGCTCGCGCGCACCGTGTCGGTTCAGACGCGAGATTACGCATTGCTGCGCCTTGCCGGCGCAGCGCCGCGACAGGTGCGAAGGATTCTCTCCGCTCAACTCATCCTGGTGGCGGTCACCGCCTTGCCGGTGGGGGTGCTGCTGGGGATCCCGGCGGCTGAACTCTTCTTCCGGTACACCGCGGACCAGTCCGCGGCCCTCCGAACCAAGGAACTGGTGTTCGGGCCTGGAACCGTGGTCAGTACTGTGCTGGTCGTCACCGTGTTCGCTCTGCTGGCGGGGCTCGGGGCCGCGCGGCGTGCGGCGCGTGCCCCAATTCTCCTGGCCGTGACGGACCGAGCCCCTTCCGAGTTGCCGGGCCGGTTCAGGAGGGTGGGACGAGTCGTCGTTGCCGTCCTGAGCGGGGCGTTAGGTATCGCACTGTTCTGGCTAAGCCTGCAAGTTCAAAGTCCGACGATTAGTACGACCGTCTTGAATGTGTTGGGCCTGGGCGCGCTCATCCTCTTCTGCGCGACCGCGACTGTTGCAGCATTCGCGTCCGTACTTCTGCCTCGCCTCACGAGGTTCTGGACCCGTCCGCTTATCACCAGGTCTGTTGGTTGGCTCCTCGCCGCCCGCTCAGTGCAATCGCAACTGAGTAAGACGAGTTCTGGCGTCTTGCCTCTCTACGTGAGCTTGACGCTGGTGGCGGGTATCTTCAGTTTGCTGTGGACGGCGGACGCGGCGTTCGTTGCAGCAGGTCGCATCGCCGAAGGCCAGTCCGCCACCAATGTCGGCGGCGTTCTTCTTATTCTCAGCGGCGGGCTCTTCCTCGCCGGGACTGGCGCCGCCGTCGCAATCCTCATCGCAAACCGTGAGCGGCGGCATGAGTACTCAATTCGAAGGGTGCTTGGTGAATCCGACGCCTCGGTTGTCGGATCGTCCGTGCTCGAGTCCATCATCTTCATGATTAGCTCGTTGCTGCTCTCGGCGCTGGTTGTCGTCCCCGTCGTGGCGCTAACCGCGTTGAGCATGTCCCGTCACGTTGGGTCGATGAACCCGCGATTTGAGTTGGGCATGCCTCTGGTTATCGCCGTCATTGGTTTCACACTGATAGCGCTCGTACTGATGCCTCCCGCCATCCGAGCCACACGTGACACGAGCCTCGCGGCGGCTGCGTCGGACGAATGAGCGACGAGTGGCTCGTGCCGGGTTGCGGGCGTGGGCTGGGCCCGGCTGCTAGCAGCGGAGCGTTGCACCGCCGACACCGCGGGAAGCTTGCTGAATCGGGCGCGCCAGTCGCGAGCTCGATTTTGCACACCAGACCTATTTACAGACTCCTCTGTAACGTGCCAGGGTCATAGTGCCGGTAATGCTGCCGCCACCGACGCGGCGCGGCAGAACAAGAATCCAATTGGTGGAGGCGTTAAATGAAGAAAATCGGTAAGAAGATCCTCGCGACGGGCTTTGGGCTCGTCTTGGCTGCCGGTGCGCTCTTGGCACCGACCGCGGCGGTGGCGCAGCCGGCGTCCACGTCGGTGGCAGTCGAGGATGGCGACGTTCAGCTTCGGGCCAGCTACAGCCGACTGGTCAAGTGCCAGATCATCAACTACAAAGGCGGTACGAACATCGTGGGTACTGTCGTGGGTTCCGGTTCCGGGAACACAGTGAGCAAGGCCCAATCGGCGGCGCGGAGCGACGCCAACTCGTACCTGCACACCGGCGAGTACACGCGCCACTGCACCTACTCGGCCGACCTGACGAAATGGCGACTGGGCGTGGATCGACTCTGAAAGGCACCTGCCATGGCGGCTCCCGAAGGCTACGAGTTCTCGGACCTCACGATTGGGCTCTACTGCCCCCGCGAAGTTCACGATTCACTCATGAACGACCTCTCCGAGCTTCTGTCCGCGAGATACGCGGGCATCGCGTGGCAATTGTCGAGCCGCGAGAACCTCGTTGAGGAAGAAGAGGTGGAGGGGCTTGAGGCACTTCGACAGGAGGTTGAGACCCGACTTCGCCACGCGACGTAGTCACCGCACTCAAGCTTCGACGTGGCTTTCATCTCGCTGAGGTGTGAGCTCCCGTCCTTCAGCAGGTATGCGGGTGCCCTCTTGGTGCACCAGAGAACCTCAGCTCCGCGTCCACGGAGCTGAGGTTCTTGTCGTGGTTGGGGTGGTCTACATGAGCCACGGGCAGGGGAACACGGCCGCTGTGGACAAACGTTCAATGCAGGCTGCATCTACGTCTAGGGTTTGGCGAAGATTGATGGTCTGGTCTTCGCAGCCGAGCCTCACTGTCACCAGTGCGACACCGTCCTGCGTTTCGTGGACGGGGCGTATCGCTGCGGTGGATGCGGCGCGACTACGAGACTCCCCGAGGCTTCGCGTCCCGCGACCGCTGACGGATTGGCGCCTCGCCGACCGGGACACCACGCGATCCGCCACGCGGTACGTCCTGACCTGGGGGCACTATCCAGGACTCGTAGAAGCGATTGTGGTCCGCATTCGAATCAGTGGCCAGCGGCGGATATCGACTCAATGCGGAAGATTATCCGTTCATCACCGTGGGGGACACCCGTGTCGATCTCGGGTCGCAGACGTTGACGATCTTCTCGGCGCAGCTGACGCTGAGAGAGGAGCGCATCGTCGCGACCCCTGTTGATACAAATACGGCTCACCGCACGTATGGCGGGGGGCGGTCGCCAGGGAGCCAACTCACGTCGTGAGGCTTCTTTAACCGCTCCGCGACCTCATCCCGAGAAGGCAGCACTAAGGCGGTGCCTGCGGCGATCGAGGAGGACGCTGGCGAAGTCTGGGGCTGGAAAGTGCGCTTGCCGCGTACATCTAGGGAACGAGGAAAGGATTAGCGGTGGGATCGCATGGGAAACGTGATGAAGGGCCCGTTCGGATGGGCCGTGATGGCGGGGCGAAATGAGAATTGAGATCGCCCCTCACCTGGTCTTGCAGAACAGGCGCATAGAGATGATGCGGCTTGGTAGTTCGGGTTTACTCGCCCGTCGAAGCCATCGCGACACGTGGCTCCGGCCACCGAGGCGCCAATCCGCGAGATCGAAGAAATCGGCGGTAAGGTCAATCATGCCTCAGGACGAGTCCGGGTCAATCGGGGGGACTTCGCCGTACCCGCGATCTGCTCGGCGCGTGCTCCAACCTATGCTCGACCGGCCGCCTGGTCACCAACTGGCAACAAGAACCCACGATTCGCCGCTGGTGCTCAGGGACAGTCAGTGTCCTGGCTCGCGGTTCGATGTCCTAGCTCCTATGGCCACTGTGCCCAGGGGTCTCACCCAACCATGCCGTGATGCTCGGAGAAGAGTCGCATGACAGTTATTTTGGATGCCAGCGTCGCGAATCGTCCTGAGCGTGCCTACACGCGGGTGGCCCAGGTCTCCAGTCTCGGCTCCCTCGCGGACGCTGTTCTGGCGGAGCTCATCGCTCTTGAGTGGGGCGTTTCCGACTCGGAGCTTGTAGCTGTCCCGCGCGCGGTTGAGATGTTCCGTTTCGCTGCGCAGGAGGCGAGTGCACCGCGACGCATTTGGTCGACTGGGCGAGTCGCGAGCGAACTTCTCCACTTCTCGGCGGGATCCGGCAGCGCGTTCGCCGCGGCGAGCAGACAAGGCGATAACGAATTCGTGCCGTGGTTAGAAAAGGTGGC
>JAAIGE0101055117.1_pt1 | contig 12201 bp, 6 predicted proteins | sample 6487951 | NCBI WGS metagenome assembly JAAIGE01 (sample SAMN13974128, study PRJNA590717) | phyllosphere metagenome | biome: tomato field; feature: multiple bacterial spot infested tomato fields; material: tomato leaves; isolation source: leaves from tomato fields | host: Solanum lycopersicum ... | reverse complement strand
GACACGGTGCTGCAAGGAGCCGATCGGTTGCGACCGTTTCGCCGATGGCGAATGCTGGTGGTTCGCTGCCAACGACGCCGGGCAATGCGGCGCCAACGGCCGCCGGGTCGCCGGCAGCCCGCTGCGTGTGGCGCGTACGCCGATTTATTCCGGGACCAGCAGCGACGCCGAAGCGCTCATCAAAGGGTCGGACATAGTCTTTGCCACATCCTCGCTTGAGGTTGGCTATGACGATCCGGACATCACCCTGGTCTATCAGCACTACGCGCCCCAGAACCTCGCCAGCTTCATCCAGCGCAAGGGGCGCGGCGGGCGTGGCGTCGACGATCGACCGAATACGGCCGTGACCTTGTCCCTCTATTCGCCCCGGGACGCCTGGTGGTTCAGGCGGCCCGACGAGATGATTTCTCCCGTCGGCTTCGACATGCCGCTCAATATCGGCAACGCCTTTGTCAGGCGCGGCCAGGTGCTCTCGACCCTTATGGATGGATTGGCGCGATGGGAGCGGGGCGCGTCGCGGCCGGCGCTGTCGCCGGACGGTCGGGTTGAGCCCGCCGCCCTTCTGGCCGGCGGCGACCTGGTCGAGGCGGTCTTTGGCGACGATGTCTGGTCCGGCTTCGGCGTATCGGACGTCAGCGGTTTCTGGCGAGCGGCGACCGCAGGCGCGGTGCTGGACGGGCCATCGCTCGCCAGGGTCCGGAGCCAACTGGCCTGGGCTCCCAATGCGCTCTTTGACAGCATCAACCTGCCGACCGTCGACGTGACGGGCGTGGACGTTTATGGCGGAGCCCGTCAGGATATCAGTCTGGCGCTTTCGACGTTGGCGCCGGGCAATGCGACCCGTCGTTTCGAACCGCGGGCCGTACATTGGCGTGAGCCCTACCAAGGGCCCGCGCCCTGGTTTGATCACGCGGACTATGCGACGGCCGAGTTCACGTCGCTCGGGGCGGACCCTGCGGCCGTGCTGGCGGATTTGCCGAAGGATGTGCGAGCCGGTCTGGAGGGGCTTTCGCCGGAACTATGCAGGCCGACCTCGGTCACCCTGAACAAGATCGGCTGGATGGCGGGGTCGTTCTGGAATGCCGAAGCCCGATTTGGCGACGGCGTATCCGCGCCGGCGGGGCCCGTGACAACGGGCGGAACCGAACTGAGCCATGACAGTCGGGGAGATTTGCGGGGTTTCGTTGTGGTGTCCGCCATACCCGACCGCGGCCGTGTCCTGAACCCCGACCTGGTCCGCGGCGTCCAGTCCGTCGCCGTCTTCAGCGGCGACGCCATCGGCCAGGGCGGATCCGGCCTCAGAGCTGCAAGGGCTTACTGGGGCGCGGACGCCCTCGTGAAATTCGCCGATCCCGAGGTCGATCCGGTCGCGGTCGCCCAGACCTTCGTCCATCCCGAAACCCGTGCGCCCTTGCTTCATGGCTTCATCGTCGAGACCGAAGGCCTGCAGGTCCAAGTGGACCGCGCGGCGTTGGACGCCTTCATCGAAGCGCAACTCTCGGGCCCGGGCGCCCTTGAACAGGACCTGGTCTGGAGGCGACGCCAGGCGCTGCGCTTCTTCGTCGAGTCCATGGCGCGGGGGGCGGGGCTGAACGGCTATGAAGCCGAGCGAGGCGCCAACCTCATTGCCGCGATCGGCGAGGTTCCGGATCTCAAGGCCAAGCTGCTCCGGCTTTCCCGGTTCTGGTCAGGCGATCGACTGGCGTCTCTGTTCGAGGACGCCCGTCAGCAGTGTTTCGCCCATCACCCCCTGATGACGCCGACGCGCGTCGCGCGGGCCGCCGAGGCCTTCGCTTCGGACGCCTTGCGCGAGGTGGTGACCCGGGCGCTCGCGGAGGCCGAGCGTCCGGAGGCGGTCCGGAGCCATCTCAGAAGCCTCGTGCTCCACGGACTGGCGATCCGACTGCGGCGATTGGTGTCCCATGTGGGGCAGGGCGATGATCGGCGGCTGTTGTTCCATGCGCGCCTGCCGCTGCAGTTCGATCAGACGGACGATCTCGTCACGGTCTGCGAGGCCGGCGCCCACGGCGATGGTACGATCCGCGCGGTCGAGACCTCATGGGACGAGGTGCGTGCGCTCTGGGCCGGCGGCTTCATCGCCGCCTGCCCGAACGCCGAGGAAGATGCGCTGGTCGAGCGGTTCTGGGGGATGTCCGATCAGCATGCGGGCTGGCGTGCGCAGGACCCACGGGATCCCCGGGTTCTGAGTTCGATCGGCGACGCGTTGAGCGGTCGGCTCGAACCGCCGCCAACATCGGTCGTCCGAATCCTGTTCGACGTCGAGACGGTCTCCGCGGAGCCCGTGACCTTCTATGATCTGGCGGCGGAACTGCGCGGCCTGCGAGACGAGATCATCCTTGCACGCGGGCGGCCGCCGCTTGATTGGGAGATCGCCGGAGCGGCGGTGGCGAAGGCCCAGCAGGGCGGTGAGACGCCCCTGTCCCGGTTGTACGCGGCCTATCAGACTCTGGACGACGTGGGAGAGGGTGCCTTCAGCCCGGAGGCCCGTCTGGCGGATCAGGCATACCGGCTCGCCGCGCCGCTTTGTGTCGACGGCTGCCGTGGATGCGTTCATCAATCGAGCGACGTGATGGCGGACTCTCTGGTCGAGTCCTCGGTCAGCCGGCGCGCGCTCGCGGCGTTCTTCGGGGCCTAGGTCGGGGCGATAGAGAACTGGCCCAGGGCGTCGTTCTCCTTCAGCCAGGCCCAGACCTCGGGCGTCACCATGTCCAGGCTGGCCCGACGTTCAGCCAGGGCGTTCAGGAAGGCCCCGACGGAATCCGCGCCCACGAGCGCGGCCCGGTCTTCCTGGAGGCGTTCGAACTCCCGCGCTCGCTCCTGGACGACCTTGAGGAGATCTTCCGGCTGAAGTTGGTCGACGGGACCCGTCGCCTTGGCGCCGAATGCTGTCAGGCGCTGGCCCAACTCGGCCGTCGCACCGATCTTGCCGAGCAGGGCTCCGTAGGCGACGAGCGGTTGATAGTCGCTCTGGGCCTTCGCCTTCACGCGATTGCGGAGGGCTCGATCGAAGGTCTGGACCGCGGGTGTGAACTCCTTCTCGTATGCCCACAGCGCATGTCGCAACTTGTCCTCGTCATCGACCTCACTGAGGCTTTCACCAACCTCCCTGGCGGTGCGCCTCGCCCTGTCAACGGCCTCTCTCAGATCGACGGTGTCTGGCCCGGACAGAACCTCCGCGAGATCGAACAGCACACTCATCTTGGCGGTCTGCTGAGGCGCGCCCTTGAGCTTGTCCGCGGCCGTTCGAAGTTGATCGCCGAGCCGTCTCTGCTCGACGGCTTGCGGCAGGCTCGGGAGAAGGGCCTCGAGTTCCACCAGATTGTCGGTCATCGCGAGGCCTCCGGGCGTCGAGCGGTCTCGATCAGGGATCGACCCAGGTCCTGAACCATCGACAGGGTGGCTGCACCGGACGCCTCCCTGACGCAGGCGGCGGTGTGTTCGAGTAGGATGTCGATCAGGCGTTCGCCTTCAGCCGCGAGCGAGCCCAGATCGTCAAGCGCGCGAGCGGGTCTAGACGCCAGCCACCCTAGACGCAGCGCGAGCGTCTCGGGGGTTCCCGAGTCGGGCAGTTCCATGTCCACCAACCAGTCTTCCATCGGTTGGAGAATTTCGGGCGCGAGCCGTCCCTGGGACTCGAGGCTCTCGTAGTATTTCTTCCAGAACGTGACTTTGTCGGGTGCGACGGCGGGCAGCGAGGCGGCCACAGCCGTGATGGCCTTGCTCAGCCGCTGAAGATGCTGATCAATGGCGCTGTTGCGCAGGGAGGTCAGCAAATTCGCGGATCTGTTCTTCAGTTGCGAGAATTCCGTACGGTCGATGTGGGCGGCCTTGTCACGCCAGGTCGAGGCGAGTTCCAGCGCCCTCATATATTCATCGGGAAGGTTGGCATCGCCTTGGGGAGCCTCATCGGTGAGGCCGGACACGATCAGCCGATGAACGGCGCCCGCGACCTCGCTGACGTCTGTCAGACCGTGGATGGCGACGCTGTCGTCAACGGTCAGCGAGACCAGCAATCGCAGTTCATCGCGCAACCGGGCATGAAGCTTGTCGGTCTGGTTCAACCAGTCCTGCCAGGGCTGAGATCGGGCCCTCGGATCGCTGGTCGCCTCGACTTCATCACTGAGCAGGGTGCGCAGTTGATCGGCGATCGGCGCGGACGGGGACACCGCGCCGCGTAGCCAGGCCCGCGCGAGCAGAACCTGGGCGAAGGTCGCGGCGGGACGCCAGAGGCGACCTGCGCTGTCCCGGGGCACGCGGCGTGAGACGTAGGCGATCGTCAGGTCCTCAAGCCGCCTGAGGAAGGTCGCCAGGTTACGACGGTGGAAGTCCGCGTCGCTGGCCGGAAGGGACTTGTCCCAGCCCAGCGCCAGATAAGCCTCCAGACCATTGATGGCCCAGGCTTCGCGCGGGACGGTGAGATAGTCTCGGCCGCCGCCGGTGGTGCCCTCCAGCTTGACCCGCTCGAGCGTGACGAGGCGTGAGAACAGCACCGGTGCCATTTGCATGCGTCGGGCATCGAGCCTGGAGATGATCGCATGCAGATGCTGGTTCCAGCGGCTGGCGGTCTGGATCGGTGTTCCGGCGTGCCAGTCGCGGATGCTGGCGCGCAGAAGTTCGAAGTCCGACGTCTTGACCGTCGCTCGTTTCGGCTTCGGCGCGGTGACGGGCGGACGTGCGGGGCGGGTCACGCCGTATCTGGTGACAGGCGCTGGCGGCGCCTCTCCCTGGATATCCTCCAGGGCGAGGCTCGCCACCGGTTCCACCGGCCGGACTTCTGACGCGCCGTCCTCACCCGCCGCTTCGCCTCCCAACCACGGGGCCTGGAAAGCCTCGAACAGACTTTTCGGCGCGGCGGCGAACGCGAGTTCACCATCGACCAGGGTGGTTCCAGCCCGCTCAGGATCCGCCCAGTAGGCGAGCAGACGGCGCATACGCGCCTGTTCTTCGGCGTCTTCGATTCCGGCGGCGACCATCTGATCGAGACGGCGGGAGAGGGCCCGATCGCTCTTGAGTTCGTCGCGGAAGGCCGTGGGCTCGATCACTCGGGGCGGGAAACGTCCTGCCGCGATGGCTTCGGGTTGAGACAGCGACGGATTGAGCACCGCCTGCAGCAGGCCGCGCGGCGTACGCCAGGTTTGGCCCGCGTCGTTGTCCTTCAGCGCCTCGAACATGCGGTCGAACGCCCGGGGCGAGAAGGGGAATAGACCGCGGCCTTCGTCTTCTCCAAAGGTGGCGAAGCACCGGGTCCGATTGGAGCAGGTCTGGCAGGGATTGGGCGGCTCGGTCGGCTCCTCCGCCGAGAAGGTTGATCGCCAAAGACCCAAGGCGGTCTCGCCCGCGCGGACGGCCGAGAGGTAGCGCGCCAGAAAGCGTTGGCGGCCTTGGCGGTCGCGCAGCGTCGCTACGTCCTGCAGGCCGCCGTTGGCGTCGCCTAGGCGAATTTCGTGGGTGATGCGCTGCTTGTAGTTGGCTTGCAGCTTTTCGTAATAGGCTGGCGTCACGCCCACCACGGAGATGAGCGGGCAAACCTCGGCATGGTCGCCGTCGCCCCGCGCATCGGCGTTGAACACCAGTACGTCGATGAGGCTGTCGTCCAGCCCCTCCCAAGAGGTGATGTCTTCCAGCAGCAGGACCAGCCTCTGTCCGCGCTGGGCGAGGGCTTGGCGCACGTTTCGGAACAGGGTCTTGAGACCCTCGGCGGAGACCCCTAGCACGTTCTGGATGGCGTCGTTCTTGCGGCGGTTCAGCGCCTTGAGAAAGGCCAGGCTGGTCCGGAGCCGGGGCTGGGCGTCAGGGTCGGTCTCGATCTCATCCGCCAGCCAACCCTCATTGCGATAGGCGGTGATAACCTCCTCCTCACGGAGAAGGCGGCGTGCGAGTTCTTCGGCCTTGCCGGAGACGCCGCTGCCGTAGATGGCGGGTAGGCTTTCAGCGAGGGCTTGGAGATCGAACAGGTCGAAGGTCGCCGAGGCGGAGTTGCGCTCACCCTTGGCACCTTCGAGCAAGCCGAGAATGCGGCCCGGACTGGCCCACTTCGTCCTGACCCTGACATGGCTCAGGATCTCGGCGGGGCCGAAATCCCTGCACCAGGCTTCATCGTCGAGAGGGGGATCGTAGTGGCCGACTTCAAGCGTATTGGCCAGGGTGCTCAGGAAGATGTTGGCGCGGCCCTGGGGCGACGCCTTCTGGCGCTGACCCAGGTTGTCGAACAGCGGAGCGAACTCCTCCGGTAGACGGGACTTGAGTTGCGACAGAGCGCCTTCAAGGCTGCCGTCCGCCCGGCGCAGGAGCAGTTTGACGTCGTCCTTGTACGGCCAGTTGATCGAAAGCCACCGGATCAGGTGGGATTTGCCGGAGCCTGGCTCACCTTGGACGACACAGAAGGCGTGGGTTCGGTTCTCGTTGGCGAGGGCGTCCAGCACAGCGCCTTCGTCCATGGACTTGATTTCGCCCGCATCACGGCCCGCGACGTCGAAGCCGTCGACGGGGGTGTGGGTCGCCAAGAAGATGGCATCGTCGCCCTCCAAGGCTTCGGTGACGAAGATCGCCTTGGCGTCCTCGGCCCGCCAGCAGGCCTGCATCGCGCCGCTCATGCCGCTGCCTCCACATTCACGACGACAGCATCGAATGCCGATGGCGTCATCCCTTCCGCGCCTGACAGGGTGACGACATTGGCGCTGTCGCCCGACACCAGCAGCGTGATCCGCCCTTCGGCGTGGAGTTGGCTCAAGGCGAAACTGAGCAGGGGGCTGACCCTGCGGGTTGATGGGGCATGGGCCAGGGTCGTGGCGTATTTCGAGAACAACCGGCCTCGATCCAGATAGGGCATGCGCCTTGCCACCCGTTGTAGGAAATCGTCGGCGGCGAGGCGCTCGCCGGGTGGGATGGTCTCTCGCTCAAGTTCCCGCAGCAGGCGGCGGGTGGGGTCGGGTAGGTCCTGGGTGTTGGCGAAGGGTTGACGCACCGACAGCCCGAGGAAGGCCATCCATCGCCGCCAAGCGACCCATTTGGTGGAATTCATCGTGCGGGCGTCTTCGCCCTGGGCACCAAGCGCCGCACTGGCCTGGTCCGCCAAGTCTTCACGACGGGCTTCGAAGATCCAGCCGACGCTGCCGCGGCGATCCGTTTCGACCGCGAGCCAGGCGTAGGTTTCGAGCAGGGGCGTATCTTCGCTGGCGTCCTCCAGCGCAATCAGGCGGTCATGCACCCTGTCGGCGAAGTCGTCGGCGGTCGCGGCATTGAACGCCGCGTCGATCACCGCCTCGCGGCCGTCCAAGCTGAGGAAGCCCAGGCTTGTCGCGGCGCCGTGGGTATTGGACGCCAGCGTCGTCTCGACCAGAACGGAAGCATCGCCCACCAGATAGCCGGGGTTGACCAGGCTATCGATCAGGGACCTCTCGGCCCGGCCGCCCAGGGCCTGCAGTCCGGCGAGCAGGGACCAGATCCGTTCGGGCGAGCCCTGGGGACTTGATAAAACGCTCATGACGAAACTCCGAAGCCTGGGACGGGGGCGGTGAGAGCCCTCTCGGATAATGGCGCATGGGCCGAGACTACCTGGTCGAGCCGACGGCCGCCGATCTCACGGCGGCCTTCGCCGACAACGCACCAGACCACATCCGGCCACAGCCGGCTTTGGGACGCGACGCTGTGGAGTTGGCCGGCGGCGATGAGGTCGGCCTCGTCCAGCACCACCACGGTGGCGAGGCGCGCAGGCCGTGTATCTCCCGACCATTCCCGCGCGGTCAGGGTTTGTCCGAGGCCGGGTAGGTCCTTGAGCGCCTCGGCCGTCTGTTGAGCCAGGGCGTCGGGGATGACGAACTGCTGGAAGCCGGCTGCGCTGAGCTTGGCCAGAAGGGCGGCGAAGCCTGAGCGCGACGACAGATCGTCGGGCTCAAGCAGGAGAACCCCGTTGGGCAGGTTGGCGACACCCATCGCTTGTGTATCCCAGACCTGGTCGAGGCCGCCGCAGAACAGGTGGTCGGGCGGCGGCGTGCCGGTCGCCCGACAGGCCGGGCAGCGCCCGCACGGCGGCGCCATGGCCAAGGGTTCGATCATTTCGAAGGCGCGGCGGGTGACGCAGCTCGCGATCGGATCCCGCATCATCTCTTCAAACGGGACAAGATCGCCCCTGATCTGTCTGAGTTCCGCATCCCGCACCAGATAGATCCGGTCCCACGGCGCGGCGTCCTCAGGGTCGGACAAGGCCGGATCCGTCAACTCCACGCGCCAGGTGTCACCGGGTTCGTCGCCCCCGCCGCCTCCGACCGACAGCACCTTGATGGCGTTCGCACGCTGCATCAGCGTCAGCAGCGACCGGTTCCACTGCCGGTTATAGTCGCTGGATTGCGGCGCCAGCCCCACCCGGATGGCGTCCAGTTTCAGGGTGATCTGGCGGTGACCGCCGACCAGGTCAGAATCCTCGGCCTGGTCGAGCATGGCCGCCCATCGCGGCACTGCGATTTCACGCGAGAGGAGACCGTTGGTGGCCAGGCCAAAGGCCATTGTGACGTCGCTGTCGCGGAAGCCGTCCGTGAAAAGGCAAACGGCAAGACCCTGACCGGCATCGCGCGAGGCGCGGCCAATCTCCTGATACCAGCGCGCCGAGCTTTCCGGCAGACAGGCGTGGATCACCGATCTGACGTTGCTCTTGTCGATCCCAAGTCCGAAAGCAGAGGTCGCCACAACGAGGTCGAGCTCGTCTCGCGCCCATTCCGCGATGATGCGCTTGCGCTCCATGCCCGTGGTCGCGCCCGTGAAAAGGGCCGCTCTTTGATAGCCTCCGACCGGGTTCGTCAGTTGCTCGTAAAGGGCGTCGGCATCGGCGACCTCGGTGACATAGACGACGGCCGGTCGGGGCGCGCGATCGATGACGCGGCGAAGCACGGCGTCGCGTTCGGTCGCGCTTTCGAAACCTTGGACAACCACATCGCAGTCGTAGCGAGGCAGTTGGGCGTCGATCTCAAGCCAGTCGCCTTCCAAGCTCCAGGAGTCCTTCAGCATCCGGCGCGCCGAGGGGGGGAGGGTCGCGGACAGTAGGATGGCCCGGACGGCGGGGTTGGCGGTGCGCAGGCGATCAAGCAGGGAGGGGAGGCGCTGGAAGTCCGGCCGGAAGTTTCGCCCCCACGTCTCGATGATGTGAGCCTCGTCGACGAAGAGATGGGTCAGGCGGCCGTTCAGGCCCGGAAGTCGAGCCGTCGGGGAGGCGGCGTTGGCCAGATAGTCCGCGAGCCCAGGGTTCAGGGCTTTTTCGGGTGAAAGCAGCAGAACCGGAACCTCGCCGCGGCGGAAGGCGTCGACGATGAGTGCGTTTTCTTCCGCCGTGGTATCGCTCGTCAGGGCGCGGCTGCCTTCCAAGCCGGGGATGGCGGCCAGGCTGCGTGCGTGATCGAGGGCGAGGGCGATGGTCGGGGTGATGACCAGCACGCAGGCTCCGGGGTCGCTTCGGCGACCCTCCAGGGCGGCGATCTGAAACAACAGGCTTTTGCCGGATCCCGTCGGCATGCTGACCATCAGGCCCGAGCCGGGAGGTTGGGTCGCCATGGCGCGGACTGCGGCCTTTTGTGCGGCGTGTCGATAGGCCGGATAGGTCGTGGACCGCCGAAGGACGCCGTCGGCCGAGGCCGGGACGAAAGCGCGTCGCGACACTGGATCGAGGCGCAGGGCGTGGCCGAGGTCCGGGGGGGCGGTGTCCTCCTCAACCAGCCTCAGGAGTCGACCGTCGCCGGTCCGGGCGAGGGCGAACCGGTCGAGCAAGGCGGACTCCTGGTCGCTGAGAGCCAGGCCTTCCCGGTCGAGGTTGAGCAGGCCCCCGCAGAGGCGTGTGAACGAGCGGATCAGCGCGAGGCGATCCGCCGGCGCTGACGCGACGCGCAGGGCGTCGCGACATCGAACTTTACCCTGCTCGACCCAATCGAAATCCTCGGCCTCACTGTCTCGCAGGCCCGGTTGATCCGGACTCATATTCACTCCCCAGTCCCGGTTTGAAACTCACCTGACGAACGGGAATATGCAACTGATAATGGTGAGCTATTCTTCGAGAATTCGACTTCAACCTTCGCGCCACGCCGAATAACCCTTGGCGCGGAGTTCGCAGGCGGGACATGTCCCGCAGCCGCGTCCCCAAGCGTTCAGGGTGGCCGTGTCGCCGTTGTAGCAGGTCAGGGTCTCGGCCCGGATGAGTTCGACTAGATCGGGGCCGCCCAGATCATTCGCCATAGCCCAGGTCTGGGCCTTGTCGATCCACATCAGCGGCGTTTCAAGGACGAGGCGGGTCTCCATGCCAAGGTTGATAGCGACCTGCAGCGCCTTGATCGTATCGTCACGGCAGTCGGGGTAGCCGGAGTAGTCGGTCTCACAGACGCCGGTGACGATGTGTTTCAGGCCGCGGCGGTAGGCGATGGTCGCGGCAAAGGTGAGGAACAGCAGGTTCCGGCCCGGGACGAAGGTGTTGGGCAGGCCGGAAGCGGCGGTGGCGATCGCCATGTTCGTCGTCAGGGCTGTGTCGCTGATCTGGCCCAGCACGCCCAGCTCCAGGACCCGGTCTTCGTACAGGCGCCGACCCCAGTCCTTGATCGACCGGATTCGATCGAGAACGATCTGTCGCGCCTCCAGTTCGACCCGGTGCCGCTGCCCGTAGTCGAAGCCGATGGTTTCGACATGGTCGAAGCGATCAAGGGCCCAGGCGAGGCAGGTTGCCGAGTCCTGACCGCCGGAGAAGAGGACGAGCGCGCCGCTCATGCGGCGGCTTCGCCGAAATAGGTGACGCGCTCCTCTGTGGAGTCCCTGAGGACGGCGACGCTATGCAGATTGCTGACGTCATCCTCGAGTTTGCGCCAGATGTAGGCGCACAGGTTTTCGAGAGTGCCTGGGCCCAGATCATTGATCTCGTCGAGAAAGCGGTGATCGAGGGCGTCTCGGGCCTGTTCGAGCTTCCGCGCTAATAGGCCGGTGTCGATGATCATGCCGGTCTGAGGATCCGGTCGGCCGCGCAGGGTGACTTCGGCCCGATAGGAATGGCCGTGTATGCGCCGGCTGCCCTCGGCCTCGATCTCGCGTTCGAGCGTATGGGCGGCGTCAAACCGGAATTGTTTGGTCAGTTCATACATGGCGACAATGGCAGAAGATCATGAGTCGGGCGGTCAGATCACGCGAAGCTTCGAGTGCTGCATTCAGGCTGTCAGTGCTTCGACGGCCGCGGCCGCGCTCGCCCGTCGGGCGCGCAGATCGCGGCGTACGATGCCCTCGACGTGCTTGGTCAGGAGGGCCACGTCGCCGCTGGTGACGTTGATCGCCTTCCAGTGACGCACGTCGCCATTGCCGAAGTCCCAGGATCCGGAGGTCCAGGCGGTTCGACCGTCGAGGGCGGCCAGACCCTTGGCGAACTCGCTCCAGGTCCTGGCGTTGTCCAGGGTCGCTAGGGTCTCCATGACGAACCCCATGGCCTGGATGCCGGCACCGTGGACCAGGCGGGACGTGTTCGGCTTATGTCCCCACCAGTCTTGCGGGAAGACGGTCTGCACCGCCTTGAAGAACTCACTGATCAGTTCAAAACATTTGCGGGCGCCGTTGGGCTCGGCCGCTAGTTGACGCATGACGCCGTCGCTCAGCGAGTTCATCAGGACCTTCTGGATCGCGGTGTCCTTGATGACGCCGGACGGATTGGTGTGCTGATAGATCTGACCCTTGAGAGAGGACGCCTGATTGAAGTTCAGGCGAGCGGTGAGGTCCGCAGCGAGCGCACGGTTCTGCATCCGGTCAGGCAGGCCGTCGACGGAGGGCAGGAGTTCATAGATCAGGGATTTCGGCAGGGGCCGTGTGTTGTTGACCAGCACGAACTGACGGCGGAGTTCGGCTTCGTCCCGACAAATCATCAGGGAGACGAACATCTGGAAGTCCTGTCGCGATGACAGGCTGAGCGCCGTCAGGCGCTGCTGTCCGTCGACCACCAGGCCCTGGGGGCCGTCGGCGAGGTCGATGGTGACGCGGGCGATACCGTCATCCCTGTCCTCCACGGTCACGCCCTTGGTGAAGGCCACGACGATGGCGTTTGGCAGGATGGCGCTCTCGGTCTCGAGATAGTCGCGGATTTCCCGGATGTGCCCGGCGATCTGCGGGCGCTGGAAGCCGCTGAGTTCGCCGCTCTCATCGCGACCCACGCGGTCGAACGTGCCTTGCAGGACG
>JAAIGE0100813224.1_pt1 | contig 12206 bp, 8 predicted proteins | sample 6487951 | NCBI WGS metagenome assembly JAAIGE01 (sample SAMN13974128, study PRJNA590717) | phyllosphere metagenome | biome: tomato field; feature: multiple bacterial spot infested tomato fields; material: tomato leaves; isolation source: leaves from tomato fields | host: Solanum lycopersicum ... | reverse complement strand
GACACCTACGTATTTGAATTACAGGGTGTTCAGCAGGAGAAGTTCCGCGACTATATCAACTACGAAGGACTCGACACACCGAGTAAGGCCTTTGCCAGTCTGCTGTTTTCGGAGGAGAATCTGGAAACCAAGATGGATATTGGTTTCGTCGGCAATCCGAATATCGGTAGCACGGTGCTCAATCAGTTCCGGTACTCCGATGTGTTTCAGGCGTTCGCAGAGAACTTCGGGGCTAACGACCGCATTTTCATCGTCAGCTCGATTTTCGGCGGGACGGGAGCGGCAGGCTTCCCGATTCTGCTGAAAAACATCCGGGGGGCCCAGGCTATCGGGCAAATTCCGAATCCGGCCTTTCTGCGCGACGCCAAAATCGGAGCGGTGACGGTCATGCCCTACTTCAGCCTGACGACCAACGACAACAAGCTAATCGACCCGGCTTCGTTCATCGCCAAAACCAAAGCGGCACTCAACTACTACCAGAAAGGGGTCAACCCGTCGGTGAATGCGTTGTATTACATTGGCGACGATCAGACGAAGGCGTACACGTATGACCCCGGCGCGGGTGGGCAGAAAAACGAAGCCCACTTCGTTGAACTGGCGTCGGCACTGGCGATTGTCGATTTCATGAACATCGACGACAGTAGCCTGAGTGTGTCGAACGGTCGGCCGACGAGCCCAGTTTACAAGGAGTTTGGTGTAGAGCAGGACGGTACGACGTTGCAACTGGGAAATCTGGCCAGTGCCACGAAAGAGCAGGTCAATCTGCCCCTGACGAAGATGGCGCTGTTCAGTACGTACCTCAGTCAGCGGATCAAGTCGGCGGCCGGTACGGTGCAGTGGGCGAAAGCTAATCCGCCTATTTCGAGTTCGTTCCTGAATTCCGGGTTTTTCAACAGCGTCAAAAATTTCGATACGGGTTTCCGGCAGTGGCTGTCGGAGATGGGAGCGAACAAACGCGCTTTCGACCCATTCGTGCTCGACGCGAGTAATTTGGGACACACCGTCCGGGGCTTCGAACCGAAAAAGCGCGGTCTGTTCGGCGGTGAATCGGACGTCAAACTCGACATTGTCGATGACTTCGATCAGACGCTCAACAAGACGGCCGAGGGGAAAGCGTACCCCGGTGAAGCCGATAAATTCGTCCAACTGTTCTCGGAAGGTACCGAGCGTTTCGCCCGCGAGCGACTCCCCAAGGTCCTGGATTATTAAATCGGCTTACAGTTTACGGTTTTCGGTTTACAGTGGGGTTCCCACTTGGCACTGCAACTCGAAAACCGTAAACCAGATACCGAAAACTGTACACCGACATTATGCCCACAACATTCAGCTTACATAATCCGACGCCGGGGTTGCACTGGTACGTCAGCAAACCCCTCGGCACGGATCAGATTGCCGCCATTCGTGACCCGCAGGGCGGACAGACAATCAAGCAGCCAACCTCGATACCGAGCCCGTTTGCGCGCATCGACCTGGTGCGGTCGGCGTTTCTGAACCTGGCCCTGCGTCCCGACCTGAACGGAACCATCAACGATCAGCGTGTCGTGTCGGATGCGCTCGACGTGGGTGAACTGTTTTTCAACTACGACAAGCTCAAAACCTACGTTACGATTACGCCCTTCGACGTTCGCACCGATCTCGACCGGCTGCGCAACTCGATGAACACGGGGCACCGGCGGCTGGGTGATGCACTCAAACTGTTTCTCGATCAGGATGCTGCCGAATACAATTTCAACGAGATCAATCGGCTGTTTATCCTCAGCTACCGGGGCCGTGTGGTCGGTGGTACGTCGCCAAAAACGTTGTTTTTCAGCGGAGGAAACGACCTGAGCTGGGTCGACGTGTCCATCGGCAACGACCGGTTGTTCGACCAGTCGACGACACCGCTGTATCAGCGTGATATCGAGTATCAGAAATTCTGGTATGCCATCAAGCTGTTCATGCCCAACTTCCGGGAGCGGTTCCGCGAAGTCGATGATTATCTGAACCGGAGCCGGACGCTACTGCAACAGCAGAACCCGACCCTGTTTTACCAGCACATCGAAGCGCAGAACGGGCAGTCGTTGCTGACCCGCGAACAGTTCGACAATGAATTTGAAGAGCTGATGACCGGTCCCGGCGACATCGTCGAGGTGCTGGGCTTTCCGCTGCGCAAGAAAAAGTCGGACTCGCGGGCCATCAGTCAGGTCAGTGATTTTATCATCAAGTCCGACAAGTACAACCGGATTTACGGGAGTAGTCTGCCGCGCCCGATGGTGTTGCAGAACCGCTTCTTCCGGCAGTTTACCTACGTGCCGCAGGCGCAATGGAACCCCAACACGCCCGTGCCGTACTACGTCCGGGAGTCGTGGCGCGACAATCAGCGGTCGCTGCCCGGACAGCCTGGTAACTACCCCTGGCTGACGGTCAGCGACTTTCTGGAACCGTACCTGATTCGGTTGCCGTACCCCACCGACCGGGGGCGCTTCTACGACGGAAATCTGCAAACGCCCGCCACCGATAAAGGCTTTCTGATTCCGCTAAAACGCGACTTCTTCGATTTTTTTGACGTCGATGACCTGTTAACGGGACGTGTACGGCTGAAGATGGTTCCGCAGGGCAGCGGTATTCAGGTCTCGCTCGATATTCCCGTTACGGCCCCCGGTCAACCCGGCAATCAGTTCGTAACGTTCGAACGTTTGTATAGCCCCGCCGTCGGGCAGTCGGCCGCACCAAACGAAACGACCAACGAGGGTATTATTCTCGAAAACTCGTTTACCGTCAACGTCTATCCGTTCGTTCGATCAGGTTCGGTTACCGTACCCGCCGATTACCGCGTGCAGTTGATCGAGTCGGGCTTCGACAGTCAGAATCAGTACAAGCTGACCTATTACAAACAGCAGGACAATGCCGATGTGGTGCCCGAATCAACGCATCAGCGTACGGTCCGGCAGCAAAACACCGACGGATCAAGCGTGTACGACGTACTTCGGCAGGAGTTCGATTACATGCAGACCAACATCCGGGCCGACGGGCGGGAACTGAACGGAATACTCATTCCACGTTGGCAGCTCTATAATGGAGGGAGCAAGCAGTTCGCTTTCTCGGTGGATTTTGGCACGACTAATACGCACATCGAGTATAGCGTCGATGGGGGAACACCCCGGCCGTTCGATGTCGCTGACATTACGCCACAGGTCGCGACGCTGGTGGCCCCGGCACAGTACAATCCAGCCTTGTTCGAGTTGTTCCTACTGTACGATCTGGAGTTTGTGCCGCCTACGATTGGCCCTGGTAAGCCCGACAGCTTCCCGACGCGTACGGCCATTGCCGAGCCGCTGAACCTGAGCTTCAACCAGCAAACACAGGCCCTGGCCGACTTCAATATTCCCTTCTACGTCGAGCGGCAACCAGCTGGCTCGAACCGCATCACGACGAACCTGAAATGGGCCAAGAACAATGATCAGACTGAACGGCGGGTCGAGGCTTTCCTGGAAGAGTTGCTGATGCTGATCAAAAACAAGGTGCTGACCGAAGGAGGAAACCTGGCGCAGACCACCGTATTCTGGTTCTTCCCGGCTAGTATGACACCCGGTCGTGTCAGTCAGCTTCGTGCCGACTGGCAGACGCTCTACGACCGATACATCGGCGGGGCACCGGGGCGCTTACGCGAAGTGTCGGAGTCAGTCGCGCCGTTTTACTATTACAAACAGAACCCCACGCTCAGTGCGTCAGCCCGGCCGGTTATCAACGTCGATATTGGTGGAGGAACGTCGGACGTTGTTGTCTACGAACGCAACGAACCGCGGCTGCTGACGTCGTTCCGCTTTGCCGGTAACGCCATCTATGGCGATGCCTTTAGCGAATACGGGGCTGCCAGTCATAACGGTTTCGTTCGCAAATACGCCGACCGGATTCAAACGCTGCTCGACAGCCAAAGCCTGGGTAATCTGAGCGATAACAACCGCCGGATGCTCGACACCAATCGGTCGGAAGATATTCTGGCGTTCTGGTTTTCAATTGAGAAGAGCAACGACGTGAAGGCGAAGAACATGCTGTCGTTCAACGGGATGCTGGCCAAAGACGAGGATCTGAAGGTAGTGTTCGTGTTGTTCTACACCGCGCTGATTTACCACATCGCGCAACTGATGAAGCACAAAGGCATTGGGTTGCCGGGAGCAATCACGTTCAGCGGTACCGGTTCGAAACTACTGACCATCATCAGCACCGATGATCAGATGCTGGGCAAACTGGCCCGGATCATTTTCGAGAAAGTGTACGGACAAACCTACGATGCCAGTGGCCTGACGCTCTTCTACGAACGGAAGGGGCCGAAGGAAGTAACCTGCAAAGGTGCCCTGATGCAGCCGACTAACAGCCGACCGGTCGATACCGAAGCGATCAGCTACGTGTACCCGGCCACTTTTCAGGATGAATACGCAGCGCTGACCTACGCCGATCTGCGGAAGTCAGAGGTGACTAACTCGCTTCTGAAAGAAACCGGTGCGTTCATCGACTTTTTCTTTGCGTTGAACCAGGAGTTTAGCTTTGCCCGCAACCTGAACGTGTCAGCGCGGTCCTTGGCTATTGCGCAACAGGAGCTACGCACGCATCTGGATACGTCGCTCATGGATGGCATTCAACGGAAAGAAAACGAAGTAGCTGCCGAGTTCACTGGTATGGCCGATGCACTGTCGTCGCCTATCGAGGAAACGCTGTTCTTCTACCCGCTGATCGGTGCAATCAACAAACTGGCCAATGCGCTGGCGTAGTAGAGACGCAACCCTTTGCGTCTCACTGACCGGATGGTGTCATCTGCCGGATGGTGTCGCCTGCCGGATAGTGTTGCTGACGCGTGCTGAGACGCAAGGGGTTGCGTCTCTACATAAAAAAACAATGGCTGTATGCGAACAAACATTCTTTTCCTGACCCTGCTGGTCGGGGTCGGGACAGTACCGGCGATAGGCCAAACCGCCAATGACAATCAGGCGGCTGTTGATACGCTGACAAAGGAAGTGGCTAAGGCCGTTTTTGCGACGATCAATCAGCCGAAAGCGCAGGAAATTTATAGTCAGCTACTGACCTGTGGCGACGGTTGCGATGCCCGTGATATTATCCGAACGGTGGGTAGCTGGGATCAGGTAGGGCAGCGTATCGAAGAACTGGCCACGTTGAAGAACACGAAGAATTTCGTGAGCATGAGTCCGGCCGATGCGAACGCAGCCATTCGGCAGCAACTGACGCAGTTCTACCAGAAAAACCGGGCCTACGCCAGCTATGCCAAGGCATTGCCACCCGCAGTGCAACAGAACATTCTGGCCAAGATCGACGCGATGCTGCCGCCCAATGCAACTGCCTCGACGGACGACGCACCGCCCAGCGATGATCCCGCCGTAGAAGATGCCCAATTACCGGGCGTCACAAGTGGAGCCACCGGAGGAGACAACATCTCGGGGTCGGCGTTGCAGCTGAGTAAACTGGAACGGGATCTTAACGACGCAAAAGACAAACAGATGTGGCTATTGCTTGGGGGGTTACTAGCAGGTTTGATCGTTGGCGCTGGCGGTATGTGGGCGCTGGCCAGAAAACAACGAAACAATGATGCTGGTGACTACCAGCGGGAGATTAAGCAGTTGACTGCCGAGCTAGATGGCGAACGCCGAAAAGCGAGAGCGGCAACGCCCCCGCCAGCCAGGTCGACACCCGTTCAGGCAGCGGAGCCTGAGCGCGTAATGCCCAAACCTACGCCAGCCCCAACGCCGGTTCCTACATCACCGGTTCCCGCCGTGGAGTCGGCCGTTGAGCCGTCGAAACCAGTCCGAACGGGCGACATTAGCACGAGCAATAAACCGGCTCCTATGGCTCCTGAGCCTGAGTCAACCGGGCAGATGCAGTCCCAGGGGAGTGGACCGGCTGCGGCACCTGCGCCCCCACGCAGTCAGGTGTTTTACTGTCCCCCCCCTGATCCAACTGGGCAGTTCGACCCCGGTCAGCAGACGGACACGCTATCGCCCGAATCCGCTTATCGGTTTAACGTCGACGGAGGGCAGCCCGCTACGGCAACCTTCCGGTTTGAAGCCGAACCGGGTCGGTTGGCCCGTCTGTTGACTTACCGCAATTACATGATCGAGCCCGCCTGCGACAGCGAAAACACCTATGCGAACGGCCATACGCGTGTGGCTACGCGTCGCGATGGGGTAGCCGTGCAGGAAAATGGCGTCTGGCGGGTCAAGACAAAGGCGCTGATTCGGTATGAATAACGGTTTACGGTTTATAGTTTTCGGTATACGGTAATCAGTATGCGACAGCTACCGTAAACTATAAACCGTAATTGATCAAACAGCCGACCGGTGTGGTTCGGGGAATGGCGATAGGCTGATTTGACAGCGATGCTTCGATCGCGTCGCGGAGATAGAAAGCCGTGGGAGCCGGGCGAGCGCGGCCAAGCTTATAAAACTGATCGTCGACACTGCCTTGGTAAAGAACCTTGCCACTGGCCGACAGCAGCACAACCTCGGGCGTCGTCGTAACGCGGTATCGCTTCACCAGTTTATGGCGTGGATCGAGCTGGTAGGGTAAGCGTAGCGCGTACGCTGCTGTGAACGCCTGCGCTTCAGGCTGCGTTATCGTTTCGGCTGGAAACACGGCGTCAAAGCGTACCTGACCAGCATACGTGTCCGCCAATTGCTGCGTCCGCCCCGTCGTTTTCTGGCAAATCGGACATTCTGTCTCTAGAAAAATTAGCACCCGCAACGGGGTCATTGGCTTTGGTCTGGCCGATACAAGCAGAAAAGTGAGCACGATCAGATTCAGCCAGATAGCCCGGCGCTGTTTAAACGACAGCCGCGTTTTTCGATCTATGGTAAAAGTCGATGGAAGCATGTGCAAGGGACAATCTAGTTTCCAAACTACGAATAACTGATGAAATTATGCCAATAAGAACGCGATACATCGTCTGGTTTTGCCTGCTCGTACTGAGTCAGCTGGCGGGATGCTCCGGCTGTTCGCGTTCCGGCAGTCATCAGCCACGACGAGCCAAACGAAAACCGGTTCCGGACACGGTCAGTACCAGAACGACGGCCCCGCCCGTCCTGAAGCAGATCGGCGATGGCCCGACGGAAGTGGCCATGGAAAAGCGCAACGGTGTGTACGTTGTCCCCGTCACGATCAACGGGCAACCGATGCACTTTATTCTCGATACGGGAGCCAGCCTGATTTCCATGTCGACGACCGAGGCAGAAGACTTGTATAAACAGGGGACGATCACAAGTCGCGATATTATCGGGCAGTCACAATTTCAGGATGCCAACGGCGATATCTCGCCCGGTTCTATTGTTCGACTGCGCTCGGTTCAGATTGGCGATCGGGTGCTGGAGAACGTCAGGGCCAATGTGGTCGGTAATACGAAGGCCCCGCTGCTGCTGGGCCAATCGGCGTTGTCGAAGTTCGGCCGGATTTCGCTCGATTATCGACGGAATGTCGTGACGTTTGACTGACGTTGGGTGTTTTGCTGGTATAGGCCGAACTTTGCTGTGATCACTAGTGCAAATTACCCAACGGGTCGGCTCGTTGGCCCCACTCAATCATGACCGAAACGGAACTCACCGACCGACTGCGTGAACAGCTTATACTAAATGGACCCGATGCGTGGCAGGCGGGCGATTACTCCTACCAGGCCGCTCAGCTAGGCCTGTCAGATGAGGCCGCTCGTAAGCGTGCGATGGGTGTACGCGACGACGTGCTGGCCAACAGCCTGCTGCTGGATCAGATTCGGGCTCGTATTGCGCGGCTGATCGAACCGTCGCGGGTGCACCTGTACGAACAGGATCTGAGCAAGATTATTAATGCCGCCAGCTCGCTGGGTCTCTCGCCCGACTTTGTTCGTTCTCGCTGGATTCCGGCCGAGAAGGCTCGTCTGATGCCGCCCCCGCCAATTCAGCCGCCTGTAGACGTGGTGAAACCGACCCCCGAAATTCCCGTTGTCGATGAGCCGGTTAAGCCGATCTATGTACCGCCTGTAGTGGCTATTCCTCCCGTTGAGGATCCACCAATGCCCGTCGTTGTTCCCGAGCCGGTTATTGTACGATCTGAGCCGGTTTTGCCGCCGGAGCCAGCACCGGTATCCCGTATGGAGCCCGAACCCACTGTTGGGCCTCCACCGGTAGTTCGTTCGTTTACGGCTACGCCGGCTCGCGTGCGTAAGGGGCAGCCCGTAACGCTCGATTGGGATGTTGTCAATCTGCTGGCTGTTACGATTGATGATCTGGGCGAAGGGCTTTCGCCGAAAAATCGTGGCTGGGTGAAACCGTCTAAATCGACGGACTATACGTTGTTCGATGCCAACAATAACCCACTCAGCACCGTACGTGTCGAAGTAATCAAGCCGGATCGTAGCGGCCTGTATGGCGTACTGTTTGCGTTGGCGCTGCTGGTGATTATTTACTGGTTTGTCCGATCGAGCAACACACGCCAACCACCCAAACGGGAGGAGACCCGACAGGAAGAAACCCTGAACCGTCTGTCGCCGACGACCGAGCCTGAATCGACGCCGTCCGTCGCTGCCGAGCCAGTGCCCGCCAGCACGGATACAATTGCCACGTCCGTTGCGGAGGTGCCTGCCCCAACCGAAGCCAGCCCGGAAAAAACGACGAAGGAGTCGGAACCCGCCGTTGAGCAGGCTACCGATACGCGAACAGCGTCGGCCGATAATACGCCTGCTACCCCCACCGATGCCCGGCAGGGGCGCTATGAAGAATCGTTTGGCAACAGCCCGTACGACAAAGTGGAGTTGGGTGTCGACGACCACGGCTGGCGTCGGGCGCGCAAAAACGGCCGGTGGGGCTACATCGATCAACACGACAATTGGGTTATCGAGCCCCGTTTTGAAGCCATCACGCCGTTCCGTAACGACATTGCATCGGCTTTCCTTGACGGTCAACTGCTAAAAATCGACCGCTCGGGCGAACCTGTTCGTCCCTGACTAGTCTCTATCGATCGATCCAGTCGTCGGGGCCGAGCGTGACGAGCAGTTTCTGGAAAGACGTCCAATCGCCCGAACTCGTTACGCCAATGCGATTGCCGGGTAAGGGTTCGAATACGAACGGACTACCCCGCACCTCCCGCTGATTGATGTATACGTGCAATGCTTTCTCGACGCGTCGGATTACCAGCTGATTCCGGTTTGGCTCGACAGGCACGCCTGGTCGGAAGAAATCATCGGTCATTATCGAGTCGGTAGCCTGCCCGTCAATCAGTCGGGTCAAGGCCATCGTGCCGTCGCTGCGCAGGCGAAAAGCGCACAGATTCAGCGAGTCACGGACCCCGAATAGCAACCCGCCCGATGGGACACGCCCGGAGTCGGCTACCACGTCGATCCTGATCGTGAAATAGGGTGCCAGATTAAGGTTCATCTCTGTGGGCAGTGAAACGACGCTATAGGCGACTTCGCCGGGGGCTGGGCTCAGCCGCCGGATGTTGTACCTGCCGAAGCCAATCTGATACTGATAACCGCCCTTCCGACCACCCCGCCAGCCACTACGGTTCGTGGCAAAATCGCCCGAAAAGGCGGGGCGGTAGCTCTGGGGCCGCGCTGGTACGCGCCCGGTTGCAGGGGCAGTCGGGACTGGTGCCGGACGGACTGGCAGCGTCGGTGCGGTGGGCGCTGAAGCGGGTACTGTCGCCGTAGCAACAGCCGTAATGGGTGCTGGGGTTGTCCGTGCTGGTTTGGGCGCGTTGGTCGGAGCGGGGGCTGCATGCGTTGCGTGTCGGGACAGCGACACCTGTTGCCACTCGCTACTGGTCGATTCGGTTTCTTCTACGGTCTGCGTGGAATCCGGCTGCGTCTGCGCATAGCTTGCCAGCGAACCAATCAGCCCGGACAAAAGCAAAAGCACGAAAACAGCCAGATAGCGCATAGGTGAACAGGTTAGAACGTATACCGGAGTTGAGCTGTCGGTTGACCGGCCTGCAAACCGGGTCGAAGTGTAACGCCCTCTACCCGCAGCGCCCGCTTCTGTCGATTGTTGTTAAGGCCACGTAGAAACGTCAGTACGACATCGGCTGCCGCAATGGCGATCGCGCCCCGTGTCGCCATATAATAACGATGGTAATGGGTGTTTGCTGTCTGATAATAGGGTTCGGCAACCGTGCTATTTCGCTGCTGCTCATACAGCGTATATGCTGCATCGGCGTCTCGCTTTTCCTTTAACCCGTAGAGAATCAGGCTGTAAGTCGTAGCAAACACAATCGGGCGGAAGCCAACGCGCGGACGGGGTGTCTGCACAAAAATATTACCGATCCCCGGTGCTACGGCTGATAATAGCGCCCAGGCCGGACCCACATACCGGTTCGATGATCGCGTACTAGTAGCTTCGGTTTCTGATACATTAGGTGGCGTTGCTGGCGCTGCCGTAATGGCCGTGGTCGGGGCCGGGGCCGGGGACGTCTGTACGGGTTCCGTCGCCACAGGCGTTACTGGATTCGTTGCCGGTGAGTCCGCTGCTGTTGGCTGGCTGGGGCGGGACGTTCGACGCGCTGCGGCAATCGGTACGTGCGTGCGAATCAGCACCGATACTTTGATTTCTTCATTCAGCGTGTACCCGTTGGCGCGGGCATTCCAGACCACGCGCCGATCCGATCCGGCAGGAACATTCATCCCGATATCGCCCTGAATCAGTTCCGGTCGGATACGGAGCGTCCCCCGAATCCGGCTACGAATCTGAACGTAAATGGAATCGCCGGGGCGGGTGCTGAGCAGGTCGTACTGAATTTCCAGCCGGGCGGAGTCGATACTTCGGAAGCGGATGTTACTGACCCGGTTCTGCGCCGTCGCCGACAGGTAGAAACAGCAAAAAATAAGCAGGTAAAAAAAACGCATGGTCGGTGGTTAGCGAACGGTAATCTGGCGAGTAACTGTGAACGTATCGTCGCAGGTATTGACGAGCGTGAGCCGGACGGTGTATGTACCCGCCTTCGCGTAATTGTAAATCACCCGCAAGCCGACGCGGTTGACACTTGACCCGTCGCCAAAGTCCCAACCTGCCAGGCCGATGTCGCCTTGTGGATTATCGGCAAAAAAAGCGAGGTCGAGTCCGGTACCGGATACGCCGATCGTAGCCCTGGGGCTAATACAGGTAGGAAACGTCTTTCGCTCCAGGTTGTAGGGTTCGCAGCCGGTTAGCAGCAGCACGGCGAGGAATAATACGTAACAGTTGCGCATCAGGGGGTAGCGGATCGTTATGTAGGTGAAACCAGCGCGGGGTAGGCCTGAATATGGCCCTGTCGACGGCTGATCTTGCCCGAAAGCGGTAATTTTTTGTAAATTTAATGGTTTGACGGTCACACCTCCGTGCCCCACCACTATGCAAAGGTCTGCAAAAACCGAACGTGAACCGATTACGAATGTTGAACCTGCTACTGCACACGCCGGCGCTGGTATGCTGGCCGATGGAGCCATGCGGCAGCATACCCGACAAACGGTAGATCAATTAAACCTGATCGGTATCACCATTGATCGCGACGGAACGCTCAGCTACGCTAACCCCTATACAGTACGGGTTACGGCCTGGCAGGCGGACGAAATCGTGGGCAAAAACTTCTTCGATATCTTTATTCCGGCTACCGACCGCGCCCGGCTTGAGCTTGATTTCGACGATCTGCTGACGCGTGGCAAGCTGCCTGAAAACCGGGAAATCGCCCTGTTGACCCGTAGCGGCTCATTACGAAACGTACAGCTTAATTCGCTGCTCGTTGACCGCGAGGAACACGCCAGCGAAATCATCACGTCAATCACGCTGATCGGTGAAGATATTACCAACAAACGTCGGGTAGCGTCGGCGCTGTCGAACACCAACGCGCAATTGCAGGATCTGGTCGATAATACCTCCGACCTGATTCAGCTGCTGACGCTCGACGGTAAATTTATCTTCGTCAACCGGGCGTGGCGCGAAGTGCTGGGCTACGCGTCGAGTGAAATTGCGTCGCTAAACCTGCGCGACGTGCTGCACCCCGACTATGCCGACAGTACGATTGCCCTGCTGAAGCGCATCGAATCGGGGTCGATGCTACCGTATTTCGAAACGGTATTCCGCGATAAATCCGGCAAAACCATCTTCCTGTCGGGGAGCGTCAACTGCCGGTTCGACAACGGGCGTCCAACGGCGTTTCGGTGTATTCTGCACGATACAACCAGCCGAATCCGGGCGGAGAAGTCGCAAAAGTTGTATTACAGT
>JAAIGE0100966050.1_pt1 | contig 12210 bp, 11 predicted proteins | sample 6487951 | NCBI WGS metagenome assembly JAAIGE01 (sample SAMN13974128, study PRJNA590717) | phyllosphere metagenome | biome: tomato field; feature: multiple bacterial spot infested tomato fields; material: tomato leaves; isolation source: leaves from tomato fields | host: Solanum lycopersicum ... | reverse complement strand
GGGGCGCTCAGTGACGTCGCCGCGACTTACTTCTTGTTGCGGCGCTGGTGGCGAGTCTTGCGAAGCAGCTTGCGGTGCTTCTTCTTCGCCATGCGCTTGCGGCGCTTCTTGATGACAGAACCCACGGAAAACCTCACTATGTCAGGGGTCTGGACGCGTCCGAACGCGTCCGGGAACGGCATCTCCGAAAAAATGCCTCGGATCAGTCTAGCCGACGTCCGAGATCGGTCGTTCCAGTGCCGCGACGACCGCCGATTCCGGCACGCGATAGCTGCGGCCGAAGCGGACGGCGGGCAGCTCGCCGGCGTGCACGAGTCGGTACACGGTCATCTTCGAGACGCGCATCAGTGCGGCGACCTCGGCGACGGTGAGAAAGCGCACGTCGGGCAGCTCGGCCATCGTCATCCCCTTCCCCAGGACTGCGCTCACTCTAGGGCGCAGAAGCGACGCGTGTAAACAGATGCGACGGCTGTGGCCGGTGTGACTCGACCGTCAGCGTCCGGGGATCTTGTTGAAGACGCTGGTGACGGCGTGCTTGGCGGATGCCGCGGCCCGGCCGACCAGGTCGGCGGCGGCGGCGGCGCTCTCGGGAAGAGCCGCGGCGGGCTCTTCGTCGTAGGGCTCGGCGGTCAAGAAGGGCACGAGCCAGTCGTCGACCGCGTCGAGCGGTTCGGGAGACAGGCTGTAGTAGCGGTGCTGACCCTCTTCACGGACGGTCACCAGCTCGGCCTCGCGCAGCACCTTGAGGTGCTTCGAGATCGTCGGCTGACTCACCCCGAGTTCGTGCACGATCTGCGACACGCTCGTCCCGGCGTACGTCGAGTCGCCGTCGCGGTCGAGCAGAAGCCGCAGGATGTCCCGACGGGTACCGTCGGCGATCACGTCGAAGATGTCCGCCATGACTTCAGATTAGTCGGCCGCCGCGCCCGAGTACCATGACATCGGCACCGAGCGTCTGCGGCGCCTCGCGCACGCGGCGTTCATCGATGGGAGGAACCGCATGACGGACGGTTCCGTCGGTGCAGTCCTGCTGCGCCGTATCGGGCGTTTCGGACGCGGCGCATGGGGTGCCGGTCGCGACCTGGCCACCGCATCCCCCTCGCGTTTCGCGGTGCTGATCTTCTCGACACTGATCCTCGTCTTCACCACCCTGTTCTCGCTGCCCGCCGCCTCGGCGTCGGGGCGCGCGACGCACTTCGCCGACGCGCTCTTCACGGCGGTCTCGACGATCTGTGTCGCCGGCCTGGCCACGGTCGACATGGCAACGCACTGGTCGGCGTTCGGGCATGTGCTCATCTACATCGGTGTCAACGTCGGCGCGCTCGGCGTACTCACCCTCGCCTCGATCCTGGGCCTGGTCATCTCCAAGCGCCTGGGCCTGCGCGCCAAGCTCATCGCTGCCGGCGACAGCAACCCCATGCGGGCACACGGCGGACCCGTGAACGAGGGCCAGGCGGTACGCCTCGGCGAGGTCGGCGCGCTGCTGCGCACCGTGGCGCTGTCGACGCTCGTCATCGAGGCGGGCCTCGCGATCTTGCTGTACCCCTCGCTGCTCATCGGCGGCGTCGACCCCCTCACCGCACTGTGGGAGGCGCCGTACTACGCGGCGATGGCGTTCACGAACACCGGCTTCTCTCCCAACGCCGAGGGCCTCGCACCGTTCGCGCAGGACTACTTCATGCTCACGGTGCTGATGATGGGCGTGTTCCTCGGGTCGATCGGATTCCCGGTCATCTTCACGCTGTGGCGGCACCAGTGGCACGTGCGCTCGTGGTCGCTCCACGCCAAACTCACCATCATCACCACGATCGTGCTCTTCGTCGCCGGCGCGGGCGTGTTCCTCCTGCTCGAGTACGACAACCCCGCCACCTTCGGGTCGATGGAAGCCTGGGACACCACCTTCCAGGCGTTCTTCGTCTCGGCGATGACCCGGTCGGGCGGGTTCTCGGTCATCGATATCGGCGAGATGCACGGGTCGTCGCTCATCGTCGGGTCGATGCTGATGTTCGTCGGCGGCGGCTCGGCCTCGACCGCCGGCGGCATCAAGGTCACCACCCTCGCCGTCCTCGCCCTCGCGGTGTTCTCCGAGGCGAAGGGCCGTCCGTCGGTGCAGGCCTTCGGCCGCCGCATCCCGAGCGACGTTCAGCGCGTCGCCCTGTCGGTCGTGGCGTGGAGCGCGACCATCGTCGCCATCGGCACCGTCACGATCGCGCAGATCACCAAGGCGCCGGTCGACGAGGTGCTCTTCGACGTCATCTCGGGCTTTGCGACCGTGGGCCTCTCGACGGGTCTGACCGCCGAACTCCCCGACTCCGCCGTGTACGTCATGGCCCTCGTGATGTTCATGGGGCGCGTTGGTACAGTGACTCTCGCCGCAGCGGTGGCCGCGACATCCCGGTCGCAGCTCTACTCCCTGCCCGTCGAAAGGCCGATCGTTGGTTGAGCAGATCCGGGGCGACGCCCCCGTCTTGGTGATCGGGCTCGGGCGCTTCGGAGCCGCCTGCGCGGGCGAGCTCGACCGCCTCGACCGCGAGGTGCTCGCGATCGACGACAGCCTCGAGCTCGTGCAGAAGTGGTCCGAGCGCGTCACTCACGCGGTGCAGACCGACGCGCGGAACCTCGACGCCCTACGCCAGATCGGCGCGCAGGACTTCCAGGTCGCCGTCGTCGCGGTCGGCTCGTCGATCGAGGCGTCGGTGCTCATCACCGCCAACCTCGTCGATCTGAAGGTTCCGCAGATCTGGGCGAAGGCCGTGTCGCAGTCGCACGGCAAGATCCTCGCCCGCGTCGGGGCGAACCACGTCGTGTACCCCGAACGCGAGGCCGGCGAGCGCGTGGCCCACCTCGTCAGCGGCCGCATGCTCGACTTCATCCGCTTCGACGACGACTTCGTGCTCGCGAAGATGTACCCGCCGAAGTTCATCCGCGGCGTCGGCCTGAACGAGTCGGGCGTGCGCTCGAAGTACAACGTGACGGTCGTCGGCGTGAAGAGCCCCGGCAAGCCGTTCCGGTACGCCGAGGCCAACACCGTGGTGACCAATCACGACCTCATCATCGTCTCGGGCACCAACAGCGACATCGAGCGGTTCGCCTCGCTCGACCGCTGACCCCGCAGCAGCCGGTTTCGGTCACGACGCGAAGGTGAACCACCCGCCGGATACGCACGTCCGGGTCCCGGCGTACGCGTCATCTTCTACACGCAGTGAAGGCTGACGCGAGGCTCGTCCGCTCCTGCACCGGCGCGAGCACGCGGCCTTCGTCCACCGCGCGCGAGAACCCGACACGCCTGCGGTGGCGCCGCGTGCACGCTGATCGGATGCCGCGACATCCCGCTCCGCTGCCGACCGCGCTCGGCGACTCGTTCCGATCCCGCGACGCGAGGTCGATGGGACTGACGCAGGGCCGCCTCGCGGCGCGCGACCTCGAGAGCCCGTTCCGCGGTGTGCGCACGCGTCGCGACATCGACGTCCTGCCTCGACCTGGCGGTGTTCGCACCAGGGCGGGCTCCGCGGGGTCGAGGCATCCGCGGCATGAAGGTCGCGCCGCATCTCGCGACCATCGAGACCATCGATGACCTCGCGGTGTCGAGCGCGGCCACGACCTGTGCGATGCTCGCGCGGGACTCGTCGGCGCGCAGGCTCGTCATCGACGGCGACGCGCTGGTCGCGATCCCCCGCGGTCGCGTCGGGGCGATGTCTCCACCCGAGACGGAACTGCGGCTCGACCTGGTCGACGCGGGGCTCCCCGAACCGAGCCTCGACGTCGAGATCCGTGGCCACGATGGTCGCCTGCCGGGCATCACCGAGCTCGTCTATCCGCAGCAGCGCATCGCAGTCGAGGTAGAGGGCGACCACCACCGCACGAGCCGCGACCAGTGGGGGCGTGACCTCGAGAAGTACGCCGACTACGCGGCCGCGGGGTGGGAAGTCGTGCGCCTCACCGTGCCGCAGATCCGCGCCGGCCGAGCTGTGGGGGTCGTCGCCGCGGCACTCGAACGCAGATCGTCCTAACCCGCTCGCTCTTCCCCCGCTGCTACTGCCCTACCGCGAAGGTGACCCGAACACAGAAAACCCGACGCCCATAACCGGCCGACGCGCCACCTTCACCCGCGCCAACACCAGTTGCCCCGGGTTCACACGCCCTGAGCGAGCTCGCGGGCTCGGGCCAGCGCGGCGTCGGTCGCGCGTGCGAAGACCTCGTCGAGACGTGCCTCTTGCAGCACGGCGACGGCGCGCTCGGTCGTACCCTTCGGGCTGGTGACGCGGCGGCGCAGCTCTGCCGGGTCTTCGCCCTCGGCGTCGAGCAGGGCGGCGGCGCCGATGAAGGTCTGCTCGGCCATCAGGCGCGCCTGCGCCTCGTCGAAGCCCTTGCCGACCGCCGCGCGGGTCAGCTCCTCGATGAGCAAGAACACGTAGGCGGGCCCCGAGCCCGAGATCGTCGACAGCGCGTCGATCTGCGACTCGGGAACCTCGACGACGGCTCCGCAGGTCTCGAAGAGGGCGCGCACGACGGCGAGATCATGAGCGGATGCCGTCGGCCCGGCCGCCAACCCGGTGACCGCCTTGCCCACCACCGCCGGGGTGTTCGGCATCGAGCGGACGACCGGGACGCCAGGCCCGAGGATCGTCGAGAACGTCTCGATCGTCACGCCGGCGGCGAGGCTGACGACGACCGTGCCGGGCCGCAGCACCGGCGCGATCTCGCGGAGCAGGTCGGGCACCATCGCCGGTTTCACGCCGATCAGCACGACGTCGGCGGCGGCCGCGGCATCCGTGTTCCCCGAAGGCAGTTCATCGAGCGCGACACTGGTCACGCCCGGCAGCTCGGCGAGGCCTGCGGCCTTGGCGGCCGACCGGTTCGTCACGGTCACTCCCCCGCCTGCGGAGCCCGAACGCACGACGCCCGACAGGATCGCACCGCCCATCGAGCCGGCTCCGAGGATCGCGATCGGGGGCAGCGAGGTGACGTCGACCATGCCGCCATCCTACGGTCGGTGCTTTCCCAGCACGGCTCGGAACCGCGCGATAGAGTCGAACCATCCGCCGGCGCGGACGCGCTCGCGGACGAGAGCGAAGGATTGCGCCATGCCCCTCTTCGACGGCATCACGTCACGCACGATCGAGACGCCCCGCCTGGCCGTGAACATCCTCGAGCGCCGCGACGACGACCCGGCCACCCCCGCCGACCGCACGCTCGTCTTCTTGCACGCGGCCCCCGGTTCGAGCCTGTTCTGGCAAGAGATCATCGAGGATCTTCCGGGCGACGTCCGCCCGATCGCCGTCGACCTGCGCGGCTTCGGCGGCTCGGAGCATCTGCCCGTCGACGCGACCCGCGGGGTCGAGGACTTCACCGACGACCTGCGTTCGACCCTCGACGCGCTCGACCTCGACTCGGTGCACCTCGTCGGCTGGGGCCTCGGCGCCGCTGTCGCGATGCGCTACGCCCTCGATCACCCGGTGCGTTCACTGAGCCTGCTGTCACCGATCTCGCCCTACGGTTTCGGCGGCACCGACGCGCAGGGACGCCGTCTGACCGACGACGACGCGGGTTGCGGCGGCGGCGCGGCCAGCTCGAGCCTGGTCGAACGGCTCGGCGCGCGCGACGCCGGCGACGGCGAGCACTCGCCTCGGGCGGTGTTCCGCACCACGTTCGTCTCGCCCGACTACGACGGCGACAACGAAGACACCTGGGTCGAGGCGATGCTGTCGACCTCGACCGCCGAAGGCAACTACCCGGGCGACAGCGTCGCGAGCGACAACTGGCCGGGCTTCGCTGCCGGGCATCTCGGCGTGCAGAACGCGCTCGCTCCCCGGTGGTTCGATGTCTCGTCCATCGCCGACCTCGAGGTCAAGCCCCCGGTCCTGTGGGTGCGGGGCGCCTCGGACGTCATCGTCTCGGACGGCTCGTTCGCCGAGGCGGGCCACCTGGGCGAGATCGGCGTCCTGCCGGGCTGGCCGGGCGTCGAGACCGCTCCCGCGCAGCCGATGGTGGCCCAGACCCGCGCCGTGCTCGACCGCTACCGCGACGGCGGCGGCGAGGTCACCGAGGTCGTGCTCGAGGGAGTCGGAAACGCCGTGCACCTCGAACGCCCCGGCAAGGTGCGCACCGCGATCCTCTCGACCATCGGGTACCTCGGCACCCCGATCTCCCCCGCACCCCCGACCGAGGCCATCATCCTCAGCTCGTGGGACTGACCCCGTCGCGCACTCCGGATTCGGCGGCGCCGTCTCTTCCCAGCCGCGCCGGGAGAGTCAGCCGCGCTGCGCGAGTCAGCCGCGCTGCGCGAGTCAGCCGCGCTGCGCGGTGAAGAACCTGCGGAGCAGAGCGGATGCGGCATCCGCCCGCACCCCGGCGACCACCTCGGCACGCACCGGCAGGCGCCGGTCGCGCACGACGTCGTAGCGCGAGCCGGCAGCCCCCGCCTTGTCGTCCCACGCGCCGAAGACCAGTCGAGAGACGTGCGCCTGCAGCATCGCGCCGGCGCACATGAGGCACGGTTCGAGGGTGACGGTCAGGGTGCAGCCCGCGAGGTTCCACGAACCGACCGCCGTCGCCGCCCGGCGGAGGGCCACGACCTCGGCGTGCGCCGTCGGATCGCCGGTGGCCTCGCGCAGATTGCGTCCTTCGCCGATCACCGTGCCCGCGGCATCCGTGACGATGGCCCCGACCGGGATGTCGCCGTCACGGCCGGCGTGGGCGGCGAGGTCGAGAGCGCGCTGCATGGCGGCGAGGTCTGATGCGGATGCCGGCAGCGTCACCGCTCCAGCGTAGGACCCGGCCGGTTCGCCGGTCGCCCGCACCGTAGGATCGTCGTATGCGTGTTCACGTCGCCGACCACCCCCTGATCACCCACAAGCTCTCGGTGCTCCGCGACAAGAACACCCCGTCGCCGGTCTTCCGTCAGCTGACCGAAGAGCTCGTCACGCTGCTGGCTTACGAGGCGACCCGCAACGTGCGTGTCGAAGAGGTCGAGATCGACACGCCGGTCACCCGCACCACCGGGCTCGCGATCGCGAAGCCGCGTCCGCTGGTGGTCCCGATCCTGCGCGCCGGCCTCGGCATGCTCGAGGGCATGACGAAGCTGCTGCCGACCGCCGAGGTCGGTTTCTTGGGCATGGCCCGCAACGAGGTCACGTTCGAACCGACGACCTATGCCGAACGGCTGCCCGAAGACCTCAGCGACCGTCAGTGCTTCGTGCTCGACCCGATGCTCGCCACCGGCGGCTCGCTGGGTGCGGCGATCGATTTCATCTTCGAGCGGGGTGCGCAAGACGTCACCGCGATCTGCATCCTCGCCGCTCCCGAGGGCGTCGAGGCGATCCAGAAGCAGGTCGGCGACCGCGACGTGACGCTCGTGCTGGGCGCTCTCGACGAGCGCCTGAACGAGAAGGGCTACATCGTGCCCGGACTCGGTGACGCCGGCGACCGCCTCTACGGCACGGTCGACTGACCCGAAGCCCGACCCGCGCCGCGCCCGGCGTCAGGCGACGCCGACCAGCCGGGCGAAGGCACTCATCCGCGCCACCCCATCGGGGGTGCGCGGCAGGTCGTCGAGGATGCCGGTGCCGTAGACCACGTACGCCGTGTGCCGGGCCCGTGACACGGCGACGTTGAGGCGGTTCTGCAGCAGCAGGAACTCCAGTCCTCGAGGGGCGTCCCGGCCCGACGACGCCGCGAGCGACACGATGGCCACGGCGGCCTCTTGACCCTGGAATCGGTCGACCGTGCCGACCGGCACGTCGTGGAGCCCCGCGGCGGCGAGCTCGCCCTCGACGAGCACCTGCTGGGCGTTGTACGGCGTCACCACGATGATGTCGGACGGCTCGAGCGGCCGCGTCGGGGCGTCGGCGTCGGGGGTCCAACGGCGTCCGACGAGGTCGCGGACGAGCGCGACCACCGCCTCGGCCTCTTCGGGCGACGCCGTCGCGTTGCGCCGATGCGTGAGCGCGACGGGCACGACGCCCGCGTCGACGCCGTCGAGGACGCGGGCCGACGTGCTCGCGTGGGCGGCGAGCGCGCCGTCGTACGACAGCACCGACACCGGTTCGGCGACCTCCGGACGCATCCTCCGCGTCTCGGCGAGGAAGAACCCGCGATCGGGCGGAATCACGTGCGCGTCGTGCATGATCCAGCCGAGGGCCGACGTATCGACGGGCTCGGGGTGGGTTCCCTGACTCACCTGCGGCAACTGCTGCGGATCACCGAGCAGCAGCAGTCTCGGGGCGGCCATCGACACCGCGATCGTTGAGGCCAGCGAGAACTGGCCGGCTTCGTCGATGACGAGCAGGTCGAGCCCTCCGCGCGGGATGCGCCCGATGTGCGTGAGGTCCCACGCGGTGCCGCCGACGACGTAGCCGGACGGCTGGGCCGCGGTGAAGTCGGCGACTCCGTTCTTGGCGATGACGGTGAAGCCCTCGTTTCCGCTCGCTTCGCCTTTGACGGCCTTCGCGATCTGCGACGACGGCACTCCGGCTGCCGCGATGCGCTCGAGCATGTTCTCGACGACCGCATGCGACTGGGCGACCACGCCCACGCGGTAGCCGCGCTCGCGGACCAGCCGGGCCACCACGTGCGAGCCGACGTAGGTCTTGCCGGTGCCGGGCGGGCCCTGCACGGCGAGGTAGCTGCGGTCGAGGTCGAGCAGCGTGCGAACGATGTCGCCGATGTCGTCGCCGGTGCCGCGGGTCAGCCCGCCGGTCAGCGTGCGCGGTGCTCGGCGGGCCAGCAGGTCGCTCGCGGGGTCGGCGGGCACGCCGCCGTCTTCGGCGAGGACGCCGTCGGCCCACGCGTCGATCGCCGCCTGCTGGCTGCCCGCGAGCGGAGGCGCCGCCGGCGTCACCGCGATCGGCAGCGTCGACCAGGTGTACCCCGACAGGGCGGTCTCTTCGACCACGGCGCCGTCGTCGAGTACTTCGACGACGCGCACCCGCCGGTCGACGTGCAGAAGCCGAGGCCTCGCCTCGGTGGGGAACGGGGCGGGTGCCTCGTAGAGCGCGAAGGGCGACGAGTCGACACTGAGCCGGGTGCCCGGCGCGACGTCGCCGCGCAGTTCGATGAGCCGGCGGTCGGTGCGCGCCCCCTCAGGCCGGTGCCAGTCGGTCACGACCCGGCTGCGGTCGGAGTCGACGACCACGACATCGCGCGTGCTCTCCCAGATCGACAGCGGTTCGCGCATCCTCAAGAAATGCGACGCCCAGAAGGTCTTCGCCTCGCGCGGGTAGTAGTCGATCGCCGCGGCGCCGAGCCTCAGCGCCGTCGCGGAGCCCTCGTCGCCGGCCTCGGCCGCTCGTTCTGCGAGCGACTCGAGCCGCGCAGCGCGGTCGGACTGCTCATACGGGCGCTCTTCCGGTTCGACGTCTGCCGACGGTCGAAGGCCTGCCTCTCGCGCGCGCTCGACGAGCCAGTCGCGCAGGCGCAGCGTCGAGACGCAGTCGTACCGGTTGTAGTCGGCGAGGTCGGCGAAGATCGCCTCGGATGCGGCGGCCTCGCCCGCGTCGGCCAGCGCGCGCGCCTCGACATAGCGGACGATCGAGTCGTCGCCGCGCTGCACGTCGCTCGTGCGGACCTCGTCGCCCATGTACAGCGGCTCGAGCTTCTTGATGGAGTACGAACGCGAACCGACACGGAGCGCCCGTCGCACGATCGGATACAGATCGACGAAGACGCCCTCGCGCAGCAGGCGATCGACGGCGGCCTCGCCCACGCCGTACCGCGCGGCCATGGCCAGCAGATGCGTCGGCTCGTACGGGGCGTAGTGGTAGATGTGCATGGCGGGATGCGCGCGACGGTGCACCTCGACGAACTCGAGGAAGCGCTCGAGCGCCGCGCGCTCCTCGGCGAACGAGTGCGCCCAGATCGCCGAGTACTGCTCGCGCACGTCGACCCAGCCGAAGAGGTAGTCGATGCCCCACTGACGCGCCGGTCCCTCGGTGTACAGCGGATCGCCCTCGAAGTCGAAGAACAGGTCGCCGAGGTCGGGACGCGGCAGCGCACCGATCGCCTTCGCCAGCACGACCTCGTAGGTCGGCACGGCCGGAACAGACGGCTCGGGCGCGGCTGCATCGAACGGGGCGGGTGCGTCCAACGGGGCGACCCCGCCCGCCGGGCTCTGCAGCTGCAGACGCGCCTGCGTTCGCAGCCCCGAGAACGTGTCCCACGCCATGCGCGGCGGCGCCTCGCGAGACGAGGCGAGTTCGTCGATCGTTGTCACTCCGGCCGCACGCAGCCGTTCGCGCTGGATCGGACGCATCCCCGCCACGAGCAGCAGGTCGCGAGAGGCGATCACCTCGAGGTCGCACGTGGCGCAGCGGCCGCACGCGACGACCCGCAGCTCGCCGCGGTCATCGCCCCAGGCCAGAGCTGCTCCCGCCGCGCCGGCGGCGAGGTCGCGGTCGGCGATGAGCGCACGCAGACGGGCTCGTCGCAGCGCGAAGACGGGAGCGATGTCGGCTCGCAGGTGCGGCGAGACCGTGCCGTCGCCGAGCAGCAACTCGACCCGTGTCGACACCGCGGCGCCCTCGCGATCGAGCTGCACCGCGTACGCCTCGAGCTGCATGAGCGCGGTCACCCGGGCGTGCCGGGCGAGCTTCGTGTCTTGCACGAGCCATCGGTCGGACTCGTCGCGCACCAGAAAATCGGCGAACCCGACGAAGTCGACGTCCGAGAACGCAGCCTGATAGATCACCCGCGCGTCCGAGGCGAGCGCGGCGCGCGTCAGGCGCACCGCCTCGGCGAGCCCCGCGGCATCGGAGGAACGCGTCTCGGGAATCACGACGACCCCGTCGCCGAACTCGCGCCGGTACTCGGCCAGCACGCGGCGTTCGTGCTGGTCGCCGAGCCGCCCGGCACGCTCGAGCGTCAGGTCTTCGGGGTCGGCGACCGCCGGCACCCGTCCGAGCTTCGCGTCGATCGCTCGAAGCCAGGCGAACTCGCATTCGGCCGCCGCCTTCAGGTCGCTCGCGCTCCACACGATCCGGCCCTCGTGTTCGATGTATCGCATGATCCCCTTCCGCTCATCGACCCTAACCGCGGGGTGCGACACCGCCTCGGCCGGTGACAGACTGGGCAGGGTGAGCACGTCGTCGCTACCCTTCGCCAGCGCCTACCGCCACGGGTTCGCACGCGTCGCCGCCTGCACCGTCCCCGTGACGATCGCCGACCCCGCCGCCAACGCCGACGCCGTGCTCGTCGAAGCCCGCGCGTGCGACGCGGATGCCGTGGCCGTGGCCGTGTTCCCCGAGCTCTGCCTCACCGGCTACGCGATCGACGACCTGGTGCTGCAGGACGCACTGCTCGACGGCGTCGACGCGGCGATCGCGCGCATCGTCGCGGCATCCGTCGATCTGATGCCGGTGCTCGTCGTGGGCGCCCCGCTGCGCCACCGCAACCGCCTCTACAACTGCGCGGTCGTGATCCATCGCGGCGAGATCCTCGGCGTCGCTCCGAAGGCGCACCTGCCGACCTACCGCGAGTTCTACGAACGCCGGTGGTACGCGCCCGGCGAGGAATGGAGCGGCGACGCGATCCGCATCGGCGAGCACGAGGCGGTCTTCGGCACGAATCTGCTGTTCGACGTGCGCGACGTTCCGGGTCTCGTCGTGCACGCCGAGGTCTGCGAAGACGTCTGGGTGCCGGTGCCCCCGTCGTCGCTGGCGGCGCTCGCGGGAGCGACGGTGCTGGTCAACCTGTCGGGGTCGCCCATCACGATCGGACGCGCCGACGACCGCCACCTGCTCGTGCGTTCGCAGTCGTTGCGGTGCCTCGCGGCCTACGCGTACGCGGCGGCAGGCGGCGGCGAATCGACCAACGACGTCTCGTGGGACGGCCAGACGATGATCTACGAGGGCGGCACCCTGCTGGCCGAGACCGAACGCTTCGCCGACGGTCCGCGCCGCTCGGTCGCCGACGTCGACCTCGATCGCATCCGCCAGGACCGCTACCGTCAGGGAACCTTCGACGACAACCGTCTGGGCGCCGGCACCGACTTCCTCACCGTCGAGACGACCCTGAACCCGCCCGCGCACGACATCGGTCTGCGTCGCACGCTCGATCGCTTCCCCTTCGTTCCCGACGATCCGGCGCGACTCGATCAGGACTGCTACGAGGCGTTCAACATCCAGGTGTCGGGCCTCGAACAGCGGCTGCAAGCGATCGGCTCGCCCAAACCCGTCATCGGCGTCTCGGGCGGCCTCGACTCGACCCACGCACTGC
>JAAIGE0100883399.1_pt1 | contig 12212 bp, 12 predicted proteins | sample 6487951 | NCBI WGS metagenome assembly JAAIGE01 (sample SAMN13974128, study PRJNA590717) | phyllosphere metagenome | biome: tomato field; feature: multiple bacterial spot infested tomato fields; material: tomato leaves; isolation source: leaves from tomato fields | host: Solanum lycopersicum ... | reverse complement strand
TATTCTGGACCTGAGCGAACAGCTCCCGGAAACCGCCAATGGAATTGCGGCCATTGTGGCAATGGGCGCCAAAGCCAGCGTGCCGCGTGAGGAGTTGAAAGGCTTTGCAAGCGATGCGGTGAAAATGGGCGTTGCTTTCGGCCAGACGGGGGCCGAGTCGGGCGAAATGATGGCTAAATGGCGGTCTTCGCTCAGCCTTACGCAGCCTGAAGTCCAGAAGCTTGCCGAGCAGATCAACACCCTGGGCGGTAATGATCTGGAGAAAGAAATTGCAACCATGGTTACTGCAATGGCGCCGCTGGGTGCTGTTGCAGGAAAGGCCTCCCGGGAAGTTGCGGCCATGGGGGCCACGCTGGCAGGCATGGATGTGCCGGCCGATCTGGCGACCACAGGCGTCAAGAGCCTCATGAAAACGCTGACCGAAGGCGGTCCAGCGAAAGCCGGGGCTTTCAAGGAATTGCAGCTTGATATCGATCAACTGAGTCAGGGCATGCATACGGACCCTTCCGGAACTATCGAAAGCGTTCTGAGTGCCATATCCAAAGTTGACCCCGCCAAGCAGGGCGACGTGATTTCGAGTCTGTTCGGAGCCGAATCGCAGGGTGCCATAACACCGTTGTTGAAGAACCTTGACGGCCTGAAGGCCAACTTTGCCAAGGTGGCAGAGGGTGCCAGGTCCGCAGGCTCCATCGAGCAGGAGTTTGCCGATAACTCGCTCAATACGGCAGTTGCCATTCAGCAGATGCAGAACCGCATGGATCGACTTGGCATCAATGTCGGCGGCATTTTCCTGCCGGCGATAAACGATGCGCTGGCCGTCATCGGTCCCATGATTTCCATGGTCGCTGCATTGGCGGCCGAACACCCCGAGGTCATCAAAGGCGTGGTAGGCGCTGCGATTGGCTTTGGCGTGTTGCAAGTGGCCGTACTGGCCGCGACTAATGCTGCTCGTCTGTTCAGCATGGTGATCGGTTTGTCGCCGGTGGGAATCGCTGTGCGCGCTATTGCCCTGGCTGCGGGCGCGCTTATTGCCAACTGGTCTTCCGTCGCACCGTTTTTTGCGGCCATCTGGGAGTCGATCAAAGGGGCTGCCAGTGTGGCCTGGGACTGGCTCAAGGCTGCGTTCGACTGGACGCCTCTGGGCATGATCGTTGCCAACTGGCAGCCATTGGCCGATGTTTTCTCAGCGCTCTGGGGCGTGATTGTGGCGTTATCCACGCCGGTTCTGGAGTTCTTGAAAACCCTGTTCGACTGGTCGCCGTTGGGGCTGATCGTTGCGCACTGGCAACCGATCACCGAGTTTTTCGGTGGTGTGTGGGAGGGGATCAAGGCCTCCGCAGCGCTGTTTTTCGACGTATTGCAAAACCTGTTCGACTGGTCGCCGTTGAGGTTGATTGCAGTGAACTGGCAACCGGTCAGCGAGTTTTACGGCGGCCTGTGGGATGGGATCAAGGCCGCAGCGCTTGTCATCGGCGATGTGCTGAAAACCATGTTCGAGTGGTCACCCCTGGGGATCATCATCAAGCATTGGGAGCCGATCAGAAGCTGGTTCACGGACCTGTGGACGGATGTGCGGTCGGGCATCGACTCGGTATTGAGCTTTTTCGGCGTCGGGGAGGAAGGGATTCTCAAGGGCACCAGCAAGAAACTCAATGAGTTTGCCGAAGCACAAAGGCTGCGCAATGCGGGGCCTGGTGGCGGTACTGGCGCGTTGCTGATGGCAAATGCCGTCGACACCAGTCAGCTGAATCAACAACGCCTCAACGCTGCGACGGGCGTGCCATCGACCAGCCAACTGCTGGCTCCTCCAGGGCTGCCTGAACCCGGCAGCCTGCTTCTGCAAGGAGCAGCTGCTAATCGGCGTCTTGAAGGTGAGCTCAACATCCGTTTTGACAATGCACCGGCGGGCATGCGCCCGGAAGAGGTGAGGACCAATCAGCCAGGCTTGACGATCTCGCCAAGCGTTGGCTACCGAACAATCGGAGGAGCAGGATATGACTACATGGCGTGACAGGCTGATGCCCGCTTCTTTCCGGGGTATTGGTTTCTTTGTCGATACGGATTCTGTTCCGGTCGGTCGCAAAGGTCAGCTTCACGAGTTTCCACAACGCGACGAGCCTTATTTCGAGTCGCTGGGCAAGGAATCCCAAATCTATACGATGGAGGCCTTCCTGGTTGGCGATGACTGTTTCGAGCGTCGTGACAGATTGCTGGAGGCTCTTGAAGCCAGGGGGGCAGGCGAGCTTGTCCACCCGTGGCTGGGACGCATGCAGGTGCAGGTGGGCGGTTGCATCCTGAAGCACAACCGGGCTGAAGGTGGCGTCGTCAGGCTGTCGTTGAAGTTCTATCCGGATCAGCCGCTGCGCTTTCCGACTTCAACGGTCAATACCAGGCGTCAGCTCGTACAGGCTTCTGACGGTTTGCTGGCTTCGGCGCTCAAGCGTTACAAGGCGGTCATGTCTGTGGTCGACGCAGCGCGCATCAATATCCAGGCGCTGCGCAGTACCTTGTCGGGGATCTTTGCCGTGATTCAACGGCAGTTTACCCCCTTCATGACGATCTACTCGGATGTGACCAGCCTGGTTCATTCGCTGGTCAATGCGCCCCTGGCGTTGAGCACCATGTTCTCCAGTTTCTTTGCCAGCTTTGATGGGGACAGCAGCAGTAGCAGTACCGGCTCAAGTGCCAGTTTCAATGCGAGCACGGGGGCAGGTTCAGGCACTGGCACAAATGCCGGAACAGCTACCAGCGCGAGCGGCAACAGTTCGTCCGTCAATTACAGGGCGACGATTTCCGATGCCACGCAGCAGGCCGAGTCCATTGCCAGTATCAATCAGGTCAATCAGGGCGGCGGTCTCGATACCGGCTCCACGGCTCAGGCGACTGCCAATCTGGTTCAGGATGCTTTGCTGGTCAAGGTTGCCAGGGTGGTGGCGAGTATGCCGGTTGCCACTGCTGCAGTGCCGATCATTGCCACGCCGTCACTGGAGCATCAAGTGGTGATGCCGGTCGATCGTGCTCAGGTGCCTGTCGCCGATGACGTGATCGAGTTGCGGGACACGCTCAGTTCGGCCATCTGGGAGGCTTCGCTGAAAGCTGACCCGGAGCATTACCTGGTGCTCAACACTCTGCGCCAGGCCTTGATCCGTCATCTGAACGCGGTGGCTGCTTCCGGGGTGCGGCTGGTCGACATCAAGGTGGCCGAGCCGCTGCCTGCGCTGGTTCTGGCCTATCGCCGCTTCGGCGATGCTACCCGCCTGACCGAGGTTGTGCAGCGTAACCGTGTCCAGCATCCAGGCTTCCTGCCGCCAGGCACTCTGAAAGTCGCGCAGGAGTAACCCCATGGAGAAGGAAAATGCTGTCACCTTGTCGGTGGGCGGTATGGATTACGGTGGCTGGAAAACCATTTCGATCTCTGCCGGCATCGAGCGTCAGGCCCGCAGTTTCACGATGGGCATTACCTGGCAGTGGCCTGGACAGAACATCACCCGGCCTATCGGGCAAGGCGACAAATGCGAGGTTCGTATCGGGGGGGATCTGATCCTGACGGGCTGGGTCTTTGCGACCCCCATCAGTTATGACGACAAGACGATCACCCTGAGTATTTCCGGGCGCTCTCTGACGGCCGATCTTGTCGATTGCACGGTGATCAACAAACCCGGTCAGTGGAAGGGCCAAGGGGCGCTCAGCATCATTCAGGCGCTTGTGGCTCCTTACGAGGTAGGCGTGGTGAGTGAAATTGCTGAAACCGGCAAGATTGCCGACCACACCATTGAACCTGCTGAAACGGTGTTCAAGTCCATTGACCGGATTCTGACGAAGTTTCGCATTTTCTCTACCGACGATGAGTGGGGGCGTCTGGTACTGGCCAAGCCAGGCAGCAAGGGGCGGGCAGTGGACCGGCTGGAGCTTGGTCAGAACATCCTTTCTGCGTCGGCGCCTCTCGATTTCTCCGGCACTTTTTCCGAGTACCGGGTGATCGGGCAACGCGCAGGCAATGACAAGACGTTCGGCAAGCAAGCCAGCGAGGTGTCGGCGCAGGCTCTCGATGCCAGGGTCAGTCGCAAGCGCGTTCTGGTCATCCATGAGTCGTCACCTGTGACCCCCGAGCTGGCCCAGAGCCGGGCGAACTGGGAGCGCAGCAATCGCATGGGCAAGGCGCAGGTCACGACCTACAAGGTGCAAGGCTGGCGTCAGTCCAATGGCGATCTCTGGCGACACAACACGCTGGTGCGAGTCGTGGATCGGGTGATCGGGTTCGATCAGGACATGTTGATCTCGCAAATCACCTACAGCCTCGACGAGAAAGGAACGCTGACGACCCTTGTGGTCGGCCCTCCTGAAATGTTCGACGCCGAACCCGACGACCCGCACAAGACTGCCAAAAAGTAGAGAGCGGCAACGCAACGTTGCCCTCCCCGAAAAGGAAAATCCCAATGAGCATACTCAATCGCATGCTGGCGCGTGGCACGGTTGTGCTCGCCAGAGCCAGCAGCAAGATGCAGGCGCTGCAAATGCATCTGACCGCTGGTGAAATCAAGGACGATATGGAGCACTTCGAGCCCTACGGTTTCACCAGCAACCCTTTGCCTGGCGCCGAAGGCATTGCAGCGTTTATCGGCGGTGACCGGTCCCACGGACTGCTGCTGGTGGTTGCGGATCGCCGCTACCGCCTGAATGCCCTGCAGTCGGGGGAGGTGGCGATCTACACCGACGAGGGGGACAGGATTCACCTCAAGCGCGGCAAGGTCATCGACATCGAAACCAACACCCTGAACGTCAAGGCCGCCGTGGCGGTGAACTTTGATACGCCACAGATCACCCAGACCGGCAAGATCGTTTCCCTGGGCGATCAGGTGGCGGGCGGCATCAGCCAGATCAGCCATACGCACGGTGGCGTACAAGGCGGCAACGGCCAGAGCGGGCCACCCGTGGGAGGTGCCTGATGATTATCGCAGGCTCTCTGGAAGCTTCATTGCTGCGCTCGGTCATCATCAGTCTCTTCACCTGGCGTCGCGCCGGGCCGGATGACCAGATCGACGATGACGAACGTTATGGCTGGTGGGGCGATACCTATCCGGCAGTGACGGATGATCGTATCGGCTCCCGTCTGTGGCTGTTGCGGCGAGTGAAACTCACCGCTCAGACGCAACGGGATGCCGAGTTCTACGCTCGCGAAGCGCTTCTCTGGCTGATCGAAGACGGCCATGTGCAGGACATCGAAATCCTTACCGAGCGGGTCGAGAACCACCGCTTGAATCTCGGCGTCGTGCTGGTCGTTTCCAACGGGCAGACCGTGCGCTTCAACCCATCCGAACAGTGGCAGGTGATCTATGCCGTTTGAAACTCCTACATTGCCTGCGCTGGTCAGCCGTATACAGGTCGACATGGCTGATGAAGCGCTGCGGCAATCCGATGCACGTGTGTTATCGCGTGCCCACAGTGGTGCAGCCTATGGGCTTTATGGCTATCAGCGCTGGATCGCCGACCAGATCCTGCCCGACACGGCCGATGACGAAACCCTGGAGCGGCAGGCTATCCTCAGGCTCCGGCAACCGCGCAATGCTGCGCAACCGGCCAGCGGCTCGGTGCGTTTCACGGCGGCAGCGGGTGCGGTGCTGGATGCCGACACCGTACTGCAATTCAGCGATGGTCGTGCCTATCGCGTTACCCAGGGCCTGACCACGGTGGCAGGCAATAACGTGACCACCGTCGAGGCGGTGGAAGCGGGCATTCTGGGTAACGCCGATGCCGGTCTGGTCATGACCGCCGTGCAGCCCATCGAAGGGATCGACAGCAGCTTCACTGTGCTGGCTGACGGTCTGAGCGGTGGGACCGCCCAGGAAAGCATCGAATCGTTGCGTTCTCGCGTGGTGCGTTCATACCGTGTGATTCCCCATGGCGGTAATCAGGACGATTACGTCACCTGGGCGCAGGAAGTTCCGGGGGTGACCCGCGCATGGTGCGTGCGCCGTTACATGGGGCCGGGCACCGTGGCGGTTTTTGTCATGCGCGACAATGATGCAACACCGGTCCCCGATGCCGAACAGTTGGCGCAGGTGGCGGCTTATATCGAGCCTTTACGTCCTGTGACGGCTGAACTGTATGTGCTGGCACCGGTACAGAAGCGAGTCGTCTACACCATCAAATTGATGCCGGATACTTCTGCCGTGCGTGCTGCCGTCGAAGCACAGTTAATGGACCTGCATAACCGCGAAGCAGGGCTTGGCGAGACGCTGCTGTTGACCCACATCGCTGAGGCGATCAGCGGCGCTACGGGCGAAACCGATCATGTATTGACCTCTCCTGTTGCCAACGTGCAAGCCAGCACAAATCAGTTACTGGTATTCGGAGGCATTCTATGGGTGTCTTGAGAACCGCTGATCAGTACGCCGATCAACTGCTCGCCCTTCTACCTTCGGGGCCCGCATGGGATCCGGAGCAAGTCCCGCAATTGCAGCAGATAATTACCGGCTTATCCCGCGAATTCGCCCGTATCGATGGCCGGGCTTTCGCTCTGCTCAACGAGATGGACCCGGCCAGCGTCAGCGAACTGGTTCCTGACTGGGAGCGGGTAATGAACCTGCCCGACCCATGCCTTGGCTTGAGCCCACTGTTCGAGGATCGACGTCTGTCGGTACGTCAGCGGCTGGTGGCCGTAGGAGGGCAGACCCCCGCGTTCTATGTCGACATTGCCATCAGTCAGGGCTATCCCAATGCCACTGTCACCGAGTATCGAGCGCCCCGTATGGGGCGTTCTCGTTTTGGCACGGCGCATTTCGGTACCTGGAATGCGCAGTTCATGTGGGTCCTGAATACAGGGGGGCTCAAACGACAGGGGCGTCGCTTTGGTACTAGCTACTGGGGGGAGCGCTTCGGCGTGAATCCGGGGACGGCGATTGAGTGTCTGATCAGCCGTGCAGCGCCAGCCCATACCGTCGAATTCATTAATTTCAACTGAGGAGTAATAAACGTGGACTATCCAAAAAGTGTCCCCAGCGTCGGTCTGGTGAATGGAAAGTTTGTTGATGAAAATACCGTTTCCGGCGCACCCGGATCGCTGATTTCCGCCAGTTGGGGGAACGCGGTAACCGATGAGTTGCTGGCTGTGATTCGCGCTGCCCAGATCGATCCGAAAGAGGAAGATCTGGACCAGCTGCTGGAGGCCATCCGGTACCTTGTACAGAACGATGCATATACCAAGAACCGTGTTTACAACAAGGAAGAAATTGATGCCTTGTTGAAAAACAACAACGGGGTGCCGATTGGCATGATGGTGCCGTTTCCCGTTTCAGCCATACCGGCAGGCTTTCTGGAGGTCGATGGCAGCCTGCAGAGCATTTCGGCTTATCCTGATCTGGGAGCTTATCTTGGGACCCGCTTCAATCAGGCTAATGATCCGGCGGGTTATTTCCGTCTTCCTGATTCACGCGGCGAGTTTCTGCGCGGCTGGGATCATGGGCGTGGCATTGATGCTGGTCGAGTGTTGGGCGCCTACCAGGCCGATAGCCTTCAAGGCTTCCGCTTGGAGTCCATGAGAGCAGCAGATGGCAGGGTCGGGAATGATGATGGAGGGAGCGGTGCCATTGGCTTTGGTTTTGCGATGAGTACCGCTACAGCGGAATCTCGTCCGCGAAACCTGACTGGTGCCTTTGTAACTGATGGCGTGAACGGAACCCCTCGAATAGGTTCCGAAACGCGTGGTCGAAACGTTGCAGTCATGTGGTGTATCAAAGCCTGGAACGCGCCGGCCAATCAGGGAAATATCGATATCGCCGCGCTAAAGGCGCTTGCGGTCCAGGCCACGGAAATCAATTGGGGGTTGGCGAGGATAGCCACTCAGACCGAGGTCGATGCAGGGGCGGATGACGCCACAGCTGTTACCCCAAGAAAACTTCGCAAGGGATTTGCGATCAGCCTCGCAGCGAATGGCTACATCGCTTTTCCAAGCTGGCTTGGAGGGCTGATCTTTCAGTGGGGGCATACAACCGTCGCGGGTTTCGATCTCACGCATACCACAAGCTTCCCACTACGATTTCCTACCACATGTCTGTGTGCAATCGCACAAGCCAGTAACCCGACTGCAAACGGCTACATCGATTCTGGACCTCAGGTCGTCAGCTTTTCGTCTACGAGCCTTTCCTGCTACATCCAGAACTATGTCGGCGGGGTAGAACCCCCTTATGGGTTCTATTGGTTCGGTGTGGGCTATTAATCATTCAAGGAGGCATCATGCAACGTTTTTACAGTTCAAGCACAGGCTGCACATATCTGCCATCAATCCATGGCAGCCAGATCCCTGTGGATGCCGTGGAGATATCCGAGGAAATCTACACGTCCGTGATCGCCAACCCGCCAGCGGGCAAAGTGCGTTCGCACGATGAGTCGGGTTTGCCAATTCTGATCGACCCCGTTCAGATCGTTGCGACTGCCGACGAGTTGTGCGAGCAGATCGACGCGGTGCGCCTGGTTGGCACGCTCGAGGCCTTGCGGGTTCTTGAGTACAGCCTGGCCGTCTCCGAGGCGCAAGCCTTCAAGGCTGCCGGCTACCCGGCCGACGCCGTTCCTCGTGCCGTGGCGGCCTATGCCATCAATGGCCGAACGCCCCAGGAGTCGGCGGAGGCGATTCTGCAGGCATCGGCGGATACCGCCGACATGCTTTATCAGATCCGTGAGGCACGTCTTGCGGCCAAGGAGAGCGTGCGTGCCCTGGTGGCTGCTGGTGAGCACGAGCAGGCGAAGGCGGTTGTCGTCACCGTGATTGATCTGATCAGGGAACTGACTGCCGGAAATGGTGGTGAACCGTTCAAGGCGGTGCAGTGACAGGCCTGAATGACATCCAGAAAAACAAATAGCCCCAAGGGGCTTTTTTTGTATGGAGGCAACATGCCCATAACCCAACAACAACTCCTGCAAATCCTCCCCAACGCCGGCCCTGAAGCCGGCGTTTTCGTTTCCGCTCTCAACGCCGCCATGCGCCGATACAACATTGTTACCCGCTTGCAGGTGGCAGCGTTCATTGCGCAGATCGGGCATGAGTCCGGGCAGTTGCGCTATGTCCGGGAGCTGGGGAGCGATGCTTACCTCAAACGCTACGACACTGGGCAACTGGCCTTGCGTCTGGGTAATACTCCCGAAGACGATGGTGACGGTCAGTTCTATCGTGGACGGGGGCTTATTCAGGTCACGGGCCGGGCGAACTATGTGGCGTGCGGGGAAGCACTGGGGCTGGATCTGCTCAATCATCCCGAGTTGCTTGAGCAGCCGGAGCATGCCGCCATGTCCGCGGGCTGGTTCTGGGATCGGGCAAGGCTGAATGCCTTGGCCGATCAAGGAAACTTCCTGTTGATTACCAGGCGCATCAATGGCGGCACCAATGGACTTGCCGAACGAGAAGCTTTTTATCAACGCGCTTTGCAGGTGTTGTCATGAAGGTTCTGGATCTGCGCGCAGTGGCTCTGGCGCTGTTGTCGGGATTGGGGCTGGGAGCCTGGGCGGCATGGCAATGGCAGGCCAGCAGCTATGGCCAGCAATTGGCCGAGCAGGCACAGATTCATCTGCAAGAACGTGAGCTTGCTTCCAGGGCCGTCATTGCCTGGCAGGAAGCTCAACAGAAACTGCGACGGGACATGGAGGCCCGTCTGCAAACCAGCGATGCAACTCACTACAAGGAATTGAGCGATGCACAGAAACTTCAGGCTCGCTTGCGTAGTCGTCTGGCTACTTCTGATTTGCGGCTGTCAGTCCTCCTCGCCGCTCCCGCCAGCGGTGCTGGAGAGCCCGCCACTGCCACCTCCGGCAGCCTGGTTCATGGAATCACGCGAGCCGAACTTGACCCGGCGGCTGCTCAACGAATTGTCGCCATCACCGACGACGGAGACCAGGGACTGATTGCTCTCAAGGCCTGTCAGGCTTATGTCCGTGAAATCTCCCGCTGAACTCCCTTCCCCAATGCCGAGACTGCGTCAGCAGTATCGGCTTCCTCCCGGCAGACACTGATCTGCCACCTGAAAGCTCATCTGACCGGATACGTGACCTGTTTTCCCCGGCACAATCATATTGCGCCGTGTGATTCGGTAAGTTAATGTCCCGAAACGTATAGATGAGACGCCTCCCGTGACGATTGTCAGCAAACTCTTGATGCGCGTTATCAAGGCTCACGCCCGTTGGCGTTGGCGCGCCTGACTATTTCTTTTCCGGCCTGCCCGGACCTGTACCTGTATGCCTTCGCTCCCCTGATGTATTTCGCCAGGTCACATGCCGGACCTTTGGTGGATACGCAAGCGGGCTCGACTCGGAAGGCCGAATAAAGTCAGTAAATTCAAAAGGTTGATAGCAACATGCTGCTGATGATCGATAACTACGACTCCTTTACCTATAACGTCGTGCAGTACCTCGGTGAACTGGGTGCCGACGTTAAAGTGATTCGTAACGATGAGTTGACCATTGCTCAGATCGAAGCCTTGAACCCGGAGCGCATTGTCGTTTCGCCCGGCCCTTGCACACCCAACGAAGCCGGTGTCTCGCTTGAGGTGATCACTCACTTCGCGGGCAAACTGCCGATTCTGGGTGTCTGCCTGGGGCACCAGTCCATTGGCCAGGCGTTCGGTGGTGATGTGGTGCGCGCCCGTCAGGTCATGCATGGCAAGACCAGTCCTGTCGTTCATGAGGACAAGGGCGTGTTCAATGGCTTGAACCATCCTCTGGTCGTGACTCGTTACCATTCGCTGGTGGTCAAGCTCGACACCCTGCCTGATTGCCTTGAGGTCACCGCCTGGACCGCGCTGGAAGATGGTTCGATGGACGAGATCATGGGGCTTCGCCACAAGACGCTGAATATCGAAGGGGTGCAGTTTCACCCCGAGTCGATCCTGACCGAGCAGGGGCACGAGCTGTTCGCCAACTTCCTCAAACAGACCGGCGGCACTCGTCAGGAGAACTTCTCATGAGTTCGCCAATGACTATCAAGACGGCGCTCAACCGCGTCGTCAATCATCTGGACTTGAGCACCGACGAGATGCGCGATGTCATGCGTGAAATCATGACGGGCCAATGCAGCGAAGCGCAGATCGGTGCCTTTCTGATGGGCATGCGGATGAAAAGCGAGAGCATCGATGAAATCGTCGGTGCCGTCTCGGTCATGCGTGAGCTGGCAAACAAGGTCGAGCTGCAATCGCTGGACAAGGTTGTGGATATCGTCGGCACCGGTGGTGATGGTGCCAACATCTTCAACGTCTCTACGGCTTCGGCTTTCGTGATCTCGGCTGCCGGTTGCACGGTCGCCAAGCACGGCAACCGTGCGGTGTCAGGCAAGAGCGGCAGCGCCGACCTGCTGGAAGCGGCAGGCGTGTACCTGAACCTCGATCCGGTCCAGGTGGCGCGTTGCATCGACAGCGTGGGCATCGGCTTCATGTTCGCCCAGTCCCACCACAGTGCCATGAAACATGCCGCCGGTCCGCGTCGCGACCTGGGGCTGCGCACCCTGTTCAATATGCTCGGCCCGCTTACGAATCCGGCTGGCGTTCGCCATCAAGTGGTGGGTGTGTTCAACCAGGCGTTGTGTCGCCCGCTGGCGGAAGTCCTGTCTCGTCTGGGCAGCAAGCATGTGCTGGTGGTGCATTCTCAGGACGGTCTGGACGAGTTCAGCCTCGCGGCACCGACCTTTGTCGCTGAGCTGAAAAACGGCGAAATCACCGAATACTCGGTACAACCCGAAGATCTGGGCATGAAAAGCCAGAGCCTGTATGGTCTGGCGGTCGAAAGCCCGGCAGCCTCTCTTGAGCTGATTCGGGACGCTCTTGGGCGTCGCAAGACGGAACATGGCCAGAAGGCCGCGGAAATGATCGTGCTTAACGCCGGTGCGGCACTCTATGCTGCTGATCATGCCTCCAGCCTCAAAGAAGGCGTAGAACTGGCACACGATTCCCTGCACACCGGCCTGGCCCGGGAAAAGCTGGACGAATTGGGTGCTTTCACGGCGGTATTCAAGCAGGAGAATGAAGGATGAGTGTGCCAACCGTACTGGAAAAGATTCTCGCCCGTAAAGCCGAGGAAGTGGCTGCTCGTCGTGCCATTGTGACTCTGGCGGAGCTGGAGCGGCAGGCCGCGGTGGCCGATGCGCCTCGCGGTTTTGCCAATGCCTTGATCGAGCAGGCCAGAAGCAAGCAGCCGGCGGTGATTGCCGAAATCAAGAAGGCCTCGCCGAGCAAGGG
>JAAIGE0100911713.1_pt1 | contig 12225 bp, 11 predicted proteins | sample 6487951 | NCBI WGS metagenome assembly JAAIGE01 (sample SAMN13974128, study PRJNA590717) | phyllosphere metagenome | biome: tomato field; feature: multiple bacterial spot infested tomato fields; material: tomato leaves; isolation source: leaves from tomato fields | host: Solanum lycopersicum ... | reverse complement strand
GGGCTTGGCGTAAACGGTTGGGAGAAGACGCAGAAAATGAAGGCTGAAGTCGGGAAAGGGATAGCTGGTGCATCGTACCCCGCACTGTATACGGGGCTAATCAGGTCTGGTATAAGTTTCCAAACCTGCACCAGGGGTGTCGCACTTAATCGTCCCGGTTCAATTTTCAGTATGGAAAACGATAACGTAAACGGGACGGGTTGTTCGTAGCATTCGCTACGGACGCAAACGTTGGTAGGCTGTGCCTACCAGGCGGGACGCACCTATACCCCGCATTTCATACGGGGCTAATCACATTGAACTCGTTATGGAGTTAGGAAGTCGGTCGAAGGAAGGAGCTGCACGTTTTTAAACTGTACCAAGCAGAATAGTCTTCCTGTTTCAATTTTCGTGATTGAAACAGGGTCATGTAAGCGGAATGGGTTGTTCGTAGCATTCGCTGCGGACGTAAAAGTTAGTAGGCTGTGCCTACCGGGTTAGTCGGTCGACACGATTTTTTTAGTAGAAGAATGGTGCAGGATAATGTACAAATCCTGAAAAATGATTAGGCTAGACGAGCCAATCATACTGCAGCGACCATAACCCTAAAATCAAAATCCCTTCATGGTTGAATACAATTCCAAAGACTGGTTTAAGGCCGTCTTTCGCATTCATAAGGCAGAAACCATTCACCGGCTGGCTCCCCTTCTCGTTGGAATGACGCTATACACAACGATAGTAGCCGTGCTAGTACTGGAATTCTGGCATCCGGGGCCAGACTCTGATCTGAGAAGTATTGCTACGGCTCATTCATTACTGGGTTTTGTAATGTCATTATTACTGGTTTTTCGGACCAATTCGGCCTACGATCGCTGGTGGGAGGGGCGGAAGCTCTGGGGAAGTCTGGTGAATAATTCCCGAAACCTGGCGATAAAACTGGCCCATATTATTCCACAGGAAGATGCCGACGACCGGGCTTTTTTCCGACACATGATTCCCAACTACGCCTTCTCGCTGAAAAACCACTTACGCGGCGTCTTTGTCGCGGAAGACTTAAAAGCCGCTCCCGGTTTTAACCCCGCTGATCTGAACCCAGAACAACACGTACCCAACCAGATGGCGATGCGGATTTTTAGCAAGATGGATGAGTTGTACCAGAAAGGCGTCATTCGGCCCGAACATTTGCTGGTACTCAATCCCGAATTTCAGTCATTTACGGACATTCTCGGCGGTTGCGAACGGATCAAAAAGACGCCGATCCCGTTTTCGTATAGTTTGTTTCTCAAGAAATTCATCTCCATCTACTGTCTGTCACTGCCCTTTGGGTACGTACTTACGCTACATTACTCCGTCATTCCGATGGTACTTTTTATTTTTTACGTACTGTCCAGTCTGGAAGAAATTGCAGAAGAAATTGAAGACCCTTTTGGCAAGGATTACAATGATTTACCGACCGATGATATTTCGACGGGTATACGTAAGGCCGTTGGTGATTTATTATGAAGAAAGCATTGAGAGTTTCAGGTTCTTATTTTTTCATTTTTTCAAGGGAAAGAATCTTTTTTTAGCGGTCTCGTAAATAATATAACTTTCCATTAAAAATCAGCCAGTTCGTAGTGCGTTCTTGCGTTGAAAACACGTACCTTTGCCGCCGATTTCGCCCTGTGGCGATTACAGGATTATTCTAATCAAAAATTACGTATTCAAATGGCAGTGGCAGAACTGGAAGTGAGACTCGCCGACCGTATCAACGCGTTGGAAGAGTCATCGACGCTGGGCATGACGAAAAAAGCCCGCGAATTGGCCGCCCAAGGACACAAGGTCATCAGCCTTTCTGTGGGTGAACCCGATTTCAAAACCCCGCAACACATTTGCGAAGCCGCCAAGAAAGCCATCGACGATGGTTTCCACGGTTATTCGCCCGTTGCTGGCTATCCCGATTTGCGGAAAGCCATTGCCGATAAGCTGAAGCGTGATAATAATATTGACTGGAAACCCGAAAACATCGTGGTTTCAACCGGAGCCAAACACTCGCTGGCCAACGTGCTGCAAGTACTGGTAAACCCCGGTGATGAAGTCGTCATTTTCGCTCCGTACTGGGTAAGCTACTCCGAAATGGTGAAGCTTGCCGAAGGTACATCCGTAGTAATTGACGGAGCTTTTGAAAATAACTTCAAGGTTACGGCCGAGCAGTTTGAAGCCGCCATTACGCCTAAAACCAAGGTCGTCATGTTCGCATCGCCCAATAACCCGACGGGCTCCGTATACTCGGAAGCTGAATTGCGGGCGATTGGTGCGGTTGTGGCTCGTCACGAGAACGTATTCGTGGTGGCTGACGAAATTTACGAATACATTAACTTTACCGAAGAAGGCCATTTCAGTATCGGTTCGATTCCTGAAATCAAGGATCGCGTCATTACCGTAAATGGGGTAGCCAAAGGCCACGCCATGACGGGCTGGCGGATCGGATTCATCGGAGCCGCCAAATGGATTGCCGACGGCGTAGAAAAACTACAGGGTCAGGTTACTTCGGGTACGAATTCAATCGCCCAGAAAGCGGCGGTAGCGGCCTTTAATGGTCCCCTGGATGATGCCAAGAAAATGAAGGAAGCCTATCAGCGTCGCCGTGAACTGGTGGTTGGAAAGCTGAAAGAAATTCCCGGATTCAAAGTTAATGTACCCGATGGAGCCTTCTACGCGTTCCCCGATATCAGTGCGTATTTCGGAAAATCAGACGGTACTACGACGATTAACAACTCAGACGATTTCTGCAACTGGCTACTCGATCAAGCTCACGTAGCCACGGTAGCGGGTTCTGGTTTCGGTGCTCCGAACTGCATGCGGATTTCAACGGCGGCAGCCGATGAGCAACTGGCCGAAGCTTGTGACCGTATCAAAGCAGCCGTAGCCCGACTGAACTAAGATTTTTGGATTTTATTGCCTGTTTGCGTACAGCCTGCAAGGGAAACCTTGCAGGCTTTCTTACGCCCCGTCGGCAAGCAATGCCTATACTCAACCTCTTCTTTTTCAAAAACTTTCCTGATTACTCAAATGTCCTCCTCCCGCTATTCCAAATTTTTTGATTGTAATACCTTCCTGATTGACGAAAAAATAGGTCTTTTCAAATTCTCAAACGCGTATCAGGTATTTAGTGATACGGGTGAAGCGATGGGCCTGATTCAGCAGCGGGTCTCTACGTTTCATAAGATTTTACGCGTACTCGGTGACATAAAAAAGATGATGCCGTTTACGCTTGAAATTTTGGATAACCAGGGCGTTGTGCAAACCACCATCCATCGGGGCTGGACCTTCTTTATGTCAAGCATTACGATTACCGATGCCTTGGGAATTAAGCTGGGTTCAATTCAGCAGAAATTCAAACTTTTCAAACCTCGATTCATCATTACGGATGAATACGGGCAGGTGGTTGCAGAAATTAATGGTGACTGGAAAGCCTGGGATTTCACGATTACGGATCCTAACGGGAAGGAGATCGGGACGATCTCCAAAAAATGGAACGGAGCCATGCGTGAATTATTTACTTCCGCGGACAAATACGTAGTGTCCATCAACGAATCTGTGGTGGAAGATCGAAGGAAAATGGCGATTGTTTCGACCGCTATTACCATTGATATGGTGCTGAAAGAGCGGTAATTAAGTAGCTACTGGAAGCGAAGGGCTGAACGAAGGTAAAACCGATTTGACTTGTAAATCCAGACGTATACCCTTAGTTTCAGCCCGGGTTATAAACCCATAACCTTTCCGCTACCATGAAAAACTTCCATTACTTGCTACTCGCACTAGTATTCTTTGCCTGTAAAAAAGATAAAGACCCAGAAATCGAAAAACCCGAGGAGTCTAAAAAGATTTACTTTACTGGCATCACCAGAACTAATTCTAGTGGTATCATTATCAGTACGGATTCAACCGACTGGAAATTCAACGATACTTGGGTGGAACAGGAGGAAAAGTTGTTTTCAACCACAAACGAAACCGTATGCACAACTCCGCATACGCACAACATATTTGCGTACCCTAATCCCAGCGATGGTATTTTTAGCCTGTATGTGAAGAAAGATTCCGCAACTCACGTACAGATTCGACTGGTCGATCAGGATTTTAAAGTAATTCTTTCCCGCGATACGGTTTTCACCGGTATTTCACTGATCAATGTAAAAGCTACGGCTCCTAAGGATACCATCCGGATGTACTATAAGTTTATCGATGGTACGTGTGTTCGTAAGGGCCATGGCGATCTGCTCATTCAGTAACTACTCGCGGGCGGTGGCAATCATAACGCCGCCAATGGCCATGAGTACCGCTCCGGCAATCACAACCCAATTGATTTTTTCTTTCAGGAAAACGATACCGAAAATCAGAGCCAGTACGAAGGAAAGGTTCGTAATGGGCGAAACCTTTCCCGCATCACCGAGCTTGAGAGCCCGAAAACTGAACAGCGAGGAAAGACAGGTAATGATACCGGCTAAAATCAGAAACACCCAGGTACGACGTTCAATGCGGGTAACCTGACTAAGGCTGCCCTGCCAGGCGACTACGCTCCAGGCTACAATAATGATGAGTACGGACTGAATAGCGAATGCCAGATTTGAATCGACGTCCTTGACTCCAATCTTTGAGAAAATAACCACAATGGCGGCCGAGAGTGCCGCCAGCAAGGCGAATACGATCCACATACAAGTCAGAGGATAAGTGCAGACCTGCTATCCAAAAAGGAGCGTTCCAGCCTGACGTATTATTCACTGAATCAGAAGGGATTACTACTTGATGTATCCGGCGATTCCAGGACAATCCGGGTACGGGCTAGCGTCTCGGGGTAGTTGTTCTGAATGAACGTAATCAGGTGTTCGCGTACGTAACAACGTAAATCAAAAGCATCGCCGGAGTTACGGCAGCTCATCAGACAGCGAATCTGCATACTGCGTTCAGTAAAGTCGGTTACCTGCAATACGTCAACCTTGCCGTCCCAGAGCGAATTGCTGCGTAACAAGCGACTGAGTTCTTGGCGAACGGGTTCGATGGGAAGCGTGAAATCCGTATAGATAAACACGACGCCCAGAATTTCGGCGGTAGTACGGGTCCAGTTCTGGAAAGGCTTTTCGATGAAATACGTAATGGGTAGAATCAGGCGACGTTTATCCCAAATGTTGACGACGACGTACGTCAATGTAATTTCTTCCACCTTTCCCCATTCGCCTTCCACAATGACCACATCGTCGATCCGGATGGGTTGGGTAAAGGCAATCTGAAAACCAGCTAGCAGATTCCCAAGAGACTTCTGAGCGGCAAAACCAATGATAATACCGCCAATCCCCACGCCCGTCAATAACCCGGCTCCGATCTTCCGCATACTTTCAAAATTGAGCAGTACGGCTGCCGAGCATAAGATGACAATAAGCGAGATGACAAATTTCCGGATGAACTGAATCTGGGTACGCAGCTTGCGTTCGCGGAGGTTATCAATTTTGTTGGAGTCGAAGAAATGGTACAGATAGTCTTCCAGTACCCGGACAAGCTTGATCAGAATAACGGCGAAGGCAATGGTAATGCAAATTTCAAGGATTCGATTGATGGTTACCCGAGAGGCCCGTTCCAAATGCATGAGCGGAAAGAGCGTATTGAACACGAGTAACGGAATCAGAAAAATCAGAATGGACTTGAAATGCCGGATCGATGAACGGAAAATAGAGTAGGGCAGTTCACGGGCCGTGAGCTTCCGGATGACGGGTACGACCAGATATTTCAGGATGACGCCAATCAGGATTGAAAAGACAATGACGCACAGATTCCAGAGGTAATCGGGCAGGTATTGTGATAAATTCTGCAGGAAGGCATTCATGGGAAAACGAGTAAAGTACTAGCCAAGGTAACACATTTCGGGCGTGGAGTGTTTTTTAGAAACCCTCCACTTACTTCAGGTGCGTAGCCCGGCGGGGAATGGTAAAAATTTCCGTTTGCCGTCCGTCAATGTACCGAAAACCCGCCGCATCATAGTAGCCGTCTTCTTCGAGCATAATCCGAACCGTTTTATTCCACTCCTCCACGCGTACGGCTACGTTCAGCTCAATCGAATACCCCGTTTGCTCAAACAGTGGGTAATCACCCGTACCTTTTACCTGCTTCTGGTTGTCCCACATGCCAATGGCGGGACCAGCCGCGTGGCCGTGAAAGCCAATCGGGTGCGAGTAAATGCTGCCCATGATTCCCTCGCTTTCGGCCTGTTTGAGGGCCTCTTCCAGTAGGCCATTACCCGTTTTTCCGGCTTTAAAGCGTTCCGTTAAAATATCCTGTAGCCGATTACCCTGCCGAAAAGCTTTTTTCAGAAATTCCGGGACGTCGGTTTCCCCCGGCTTTAGTACGTAGGCGTGTTGTTGCTGATCCGTATTAAGACGTAGGTAGGTAATCCCAAAATCAACGTGCAACAGATCGCCCGGTAAAATGACTTGTGTACCGGGACGTTTGGAAAACGTTCGCAGGTGATCGAAGCGTTGATCATCGGCTCGCTGAATGTCCACGGTCGGATGAAACCAGGTATCGAGTCCCAGATCCGTTACGCGTTGCCGCAGGTACCAGACCACATCGTCGGTGGTCGTTACGCCCGGCTGAATTACTTTTTCCGAAAACGCTTCCGCAATCAGTTCGTGCGAAAGCCGACAAATCATCGGATACAACACCATTTCCTTTTCGGTACGGGTTTCGAGCCAGCTAATGGCCAGCCGGTCGGCTGACTGAATGCGATTATGAAACGTTTTGGGTAGCTTTTTCATGAACTCGCCCTGCTCGGTGTACGTCAGACCATCGGCATGGCCGAAGTACTGCGAGAAGTTAAGCCCGATTTTCTTCGGATTCTTTTGCTGAATTACCTTCACCAAGGCATCCCACTGGTCAGGATTGGCACTTAAATCCCATTCGCCTTTCAGTAGCGTCCCTACGTCATACCGGGCAATGGCTAGTTTTTCCAGCGGTTTGTTCGCTCCCGGATCGTAGAAAACCATGATGGTACGGCGGCGGGCTGAAAGCCAGGTACTCGGCAACATGGTTCGCATGACCGGGTCTTCGTTGTACTCCCGCGAGATCAACACCCAGAGATCAATGCCTTCCCGTCGCATCAGACGCGGTAACAGGTTTTCCAGACGATCTTCCAGTACGTCATCAATCGTAGCCGCACGAGCCCGTTCGTTGAGAATGACCGTTTGTGAATGAACAGAACATAGGGTGAATACTAGAAAAAGGCTAAGCAGATAGCGTTTCGGCATGGTTTGATGGGAAAAGTGAAGTACTACGGCAATCCTAGTTGCCGCTTACGCTTAAAAGACGAAGAATGGAATCTGTACGTGATTTTTGCTCTGGAATGGTTACGGACTCAACAGGGATCAAATCATACTAGCCATCCATTTCTGCGTTCAGCTTGGACGTGTATTTAGTATCTTTCATAAAGACGTACACCAGCAGTGAAGTAAAAACGGCCCCGGTAATGTACCAGTAGAAGTAGGATTCGTGACCCAGGTTTTTAAAAAGCAAGGCAATGTATTCGGCGGTGCCGCCGAAAATAGCCACCGTCAGTGCGTAGGGCAGGCCCACGCCGAGAGCCCGAATTTCCGCGGGAAACAGCTCCGCCTTCACGACGGCGTTGATGCTCGTATATCCACTGACAATGACCAGGGCTATCAGCAGAAGGACGAAAGCTTCCCATGGTCCCGAAGCATGACTTAAAGCTGTAAGCAACGGTACCGTACCGAGCGTACCCAGTACGCCAAAACCTAACAGGAGTGGCCGACGACCTATGTGATCGGACAGCAGTCCAAAGAGGGGTTGGAGCAATGCAAAAATCAATAAAGAAAGGAAAGAAATCAGCGTTGATTCACCCTTGCTCAAATGCACAGTATTGACCAGAAACTTTTGCATGTACGTGGTATAGGTGTAAAAAGCCAGCGTACCGCCCAGCGTGAGTCCGACGACGGTCAGGACGGCTTTGGGATGCCGCAGTAATTCGCCGACGCTCCCTTTTTTCCGTTGCGGCGACGCTTCTTCAAAAGCCCGGGTTTCATCCAGATGCCGCCGCAGGTACAGAGCAATGACTGAGAGCAGGGCTCCAATTACAAAAGGAATACGCCAGCCCCAGTCATGAATTTGTTCTTCCGTGAGTAAAAGCTTTTGTAGAATCAACTGAATACCCAGAGCCATCAACTGACCACCAATGAGCGTCACGTACTGAAAACTGGAATAAAAGCCCCGTCGCTGGGCCGTAGCCATTTCGCTGAGGTAGGTGGCCGATACGCCATATTCGCCACCTACGCTAAGGCCCTGAAGCAAGCGGGCCAGGACGAGCAGAGCCGGAGCCAGCAGGCCGATTTGCTGGTAGGTCGGAGTGGCCGCAATGAGAAGCGAACCCAGCGACATCAGTAACACCGAAAGCGTCATGGAGCGTTTGCGTCCCACGCGATCGGCCAGCGTACCGAATAGCCAGCCGCCAATGGGCCGCATCAGAAAGCCAATGGCAAAAATCCCTGCTGTATTAAGCAGTTGGGCGGTAGGATCGTCGGAAGGGAAAAAGGACGATGAAAAGTAGAGGGCAAAAGCTGAATAGGTATACCAGTCATACCATTCCACCAAATTACCAACGGAACCGCCAAAGATGGCCTTGAGCCTGCGTTTTGAAATGGAAGTCAAGAGAGCGAAGGGATTAATGAACGAGTCGACTGGCCGGAAAATACGGGGATTCAGGCAGATATAAAAATGAAAGATGGCCAAACGCCGGACCGATACGAAGAGTAGTCCCATACAGAGCTTTGGCAAACAACTATATGTAGAACTTTATATAGATGGGTGAAAAGAAAAGCACGGAATGGGTTAAGCAATTTTCTGCAACGTATAGACTTAAAAATTTAAACGTTCCGATAAAAACTGCTAATTATTTAAGTTATTTGTGCTAGTCACTATCATTAGTATAACACTATCGTCGATTTATTATGGTAAATGTTGCCTTGTTAGTACGCCTGGAAGCAAAGCCCGGAAAAGAGCAGGAAGTCGCTGAATTTATTCAGGCGGCTTTACATTTAGCGGAGGAAGAAACGGAAACCATTAGTTGGTACGCTATTCAAATTAGCCCTTCGACCTTTGGTATTTTTGATACGTTTCCGCACGAAAGAGGTCGTCAGGCACACTTATCGGGTGAGATTGCTGAGGCCTTGGTTGCTAACGCTGCCGAACTGCTGGCGGGTCCCCCGATCATTGAGCAAGTGAATGTACTGGCTGCTAAAATGCCCCATGCTTGATGCCCCTCTTTGTTTCGTTACTCAGAGGAATTAATGTAAGCGGACAGAAGAAGATTCCGATGAAGGAATTGAAAGCTTTGTACGAAGAACTATCGCTGAGCGAAGTGCGAACGTACATCCAAAGCGGAAACGTCATCTTTGAAACGCGTGAAACAAACCGTGATACCCTGATTGAGCGTATCCAGCAGAAGATTTCGGAGAAGTACGGTTTTCAGGTGTCGGTAATATTACGTACCCTGGAAGAAATGCAAGAGGTAATAGTCAGGAAGCCTTTCCCAGGTTCAGAAGACTCGCCGTCCTGGTATGTAACGTTCCTGGCTGAGCAACCTGATTCAGCCCGGATTGAAGCCTTACAGCAGCTTGACCTACAGCCGGAATGGTTTCGGATTTTAGATCGGGAGGTGTATCTGAGCTGCCCCAAAGGTTACGGCAATACGAAGCTATCAAATGCCTTTTTTGAAACGAAACTGAAAGTAACCGCTACCACCCGCAACTGGCGGACGCTAAACGAACTTGTTCGGCTCATGCAGGAATAAAAGGTTTCTTCCATCGGGATTCAGCGGAGGATAGTATCTTTGAGTAAAGGATTGGTTCATCGAATCAATCCTTTTTTTTTCAGCCAAGCCCCTTTGTTGTCATGAACCGTATCGACCGTGTAACGGCCATTCTGATTCAGTTGCAATCCCGCCGCATTGTAAAAGCCCAGGATATTGCCGAACGTTTTGGTATTAGCCTCCGCACCGTTTACCGTGACATCAGTACCTTGTGCGAAGCGGGGGTACCCATCTTAGGCGAGGCGGGTGTGGGTTACTCCATCATGGATGGATACCGTCTGCCGCCAGTCATGTTTACGAAAGAGGAAGCCATGGCTTTCCTGACTGCCGAAAAGCTGGTTGATAAGCTGACGGACCAGTCCATTCGGGCGAGTTACCAATCGGCCATGTACAAGGTGCGGTCCGTACTGAAATCTGCCGAAAAGTCGCTGCTGGAACACATGGAGCAGCATATTGAAATTCGTCAGACGTCTTCGCCCTTTCTGGAAGAAACCGATAACGCTTTTCTAAGTCCTATCTTAAAAAGTATTACCGAGCAACGTTGCCTGCACGTACAGTACCAGGCTTTTGGGACAGAAGCCCCTACGCAACGAATCATCGAGCCCATTGGTATTTTCTTTGCCTATGACCACTGGCATGTCATCGCATTCTGTCGCTTACGGAATGACTATCGCGATTTCCGTGTCGATCGCCTCCTGTCCGTACAGCCCACTACGCTGCCCTTTAGTACCGAGCATCCGGTATTGAAAGAATATCTGAATAAAATTACCGCTCAGCGAAAGCTGCATACCATCGTAATTGAAGTAGACCGGGACGTACTGAAGTACATGGACCGACAAAAATTCGTGTACGGATTTGTTGAGCAAATCGACCGGGGTGCATGGGTTGAAATGACCTTTGTTTCAGCCTGGCCTGATATGTTTGTCCGCTGGTTTCTACTGTTTGCTGAAAAAGCCCGAATTCTTAGTCCGGCTTCCCTACAGGAGGAGCTTCGAACCCGCGTTACTCAACTCTATCAGCAGATACATCCCGTATCGGTAGAATCCTGAAAATCGCTTTAGTAAAGGGGCGTTGGGGAAAAAAATCTACGAATATTTCTTGCCTTTTATTGAAATGCCTCTGATTGTCAATAGATAAGGACTGATAATGGGCTAGCATAACTATTTCATAAACTTCTGTTGAACATTGTTTATGAGAGCTATGAAAAGACTGCTGCGAATTAGCCTACCCTTGATCATTTGCATCCTGATTTTAAACTTAGTTTCCTGTAAGAAAAAATACAATCAGGCCTCGGAACGCACCGATGAAGCCCTGAATCAAGAATTAAGTGATCAGGAAGTACACGATCAGATTCTGCAATATGCCCGGCAAAACGGAATCAAAACTGATGCCTTTGATTCACCCGAGAGTTCAACGTTCAGCTTGCTGGCAGAAATTGGCTTTGGTCATAAACCCAGATATATCAAACACGTTGAGCAGGTACAGCCTATTGATTCAGCAGCCGTTCGTACGGCGGGCTGGAGCATTGTACAGGGCGTTGCTGTGGAAGATGCCCTGAAATCACTGGAGCCAGGTTATCCGGCTTACCAGCAGCTAAAAAAGGAATACACCCGATTAATGACCGAGCAAAGCAAGTCGGATAGTGCTCAGCTGGTAGCGGAATCTATGAACGCGTATCGCTGGATACATCGTCAGGCTAAAGACGCTTCCCGATTAGTGCTGGTTAACATTCGAGGGGCCTATCTGGTGGGAATGGATGCAAACGGCAAGGAAGCCCTGCAAATGCGGGTCGTAGCAGGTAAGAAGGACAAAGCAACGCCGCCCATGGACACGTACGCTACGCAGGTCATTACGCACCCGTACTGGAATGTACCCCGAAGCATTGCCGTAAAAGAAATGCTGCCCAAGATTCAGAACAACGTAGCCTTCCTGGATAACAACAATATCGAGGTTATTGATAAAAAAGGAAATACCGTAGATCCAGAGTCGGTTGACTGGCAATCCCTATCCGTAGATCGGTTTCCGTACCGCCTCCGTCAGGATACGGGTGCGGATAATTCACTGGGATTACTGAAAGTAGAACTGAAAAATCCGCTGGCCATTTACCTGCACGATACCAATGCCCGCTACCTGTTTGCCAAAGAGCAACGCTGGCGGAGTCATGGTTGCGTTCGGGTGCAACGACCAACGGATTTAGCCAATTTTATGGCTGGAAAGCAACTTCTGGAGAGCGATTCACTCGATGAAACAGGAGCAGAAGCGTTACCTCCGACGTACTATGCCTTATCACCTAAAGTACCCGTTTTCCTGTTGTACTTGGGAGCGGATATCAACGATAAAGGACAGTTGGTATACTACAATGACGTATACGGATGGGATAAATCAGAAGCAATTTCAGC
>JAAIGE0100137992.1_pt1 | contig 12225 bp, 13 predicted proteins | sample 6487951 | NCBI WGS metagenome assembly JAAIGE01 (sample SAMN13974128, study PRJNA590717) | phyllosphere metagenome | biome: tomato field; feature: multiple bacterial spot infested tomato fields; material: tomato leaves; isolation source: leaves from tomato fields | host: Solanum lycopersicum ... | reverse complement strand
GCCGATGCACTGGCCGCGCTGCAGTTCGAAGGACACGCCTTTCAGGGCCCAATGGCTGCGGTGCGTGGATCGCCCGGTGATCAAGGACTTGAGCCGCTGGCGGGGAGAGGCGTAGAGCTTGTACTCCTTGCCAACGTCCTGCACTTTCAGAACGGTCTCGGAGGTGCGTTCGATCATCGTCATAGCCAGTCCACCAACTGATCACGGCTGCGTTTGACCAACGTGTTCAAAGCCAGCGCCAGGACCACAAGCCAGACCACGCCCGCCACCCAGACCCCCATCGGCGGCCAATTGCCCTGTAGCAGCACTTGCTGGTAGCCGATCACCAGGGCCGTCATGGGATTGAGCCAAAGCACCCAGCGCCAGTTGGCCGGGAACATCGTCAGGGGAAAAAGAATGGGCGTGAGATAGATGCCCACGGACAGCAGAAAGCCGACGATCTGAACGGTGTCTCTCAGCGCCGCAGCCAGGATGGCCAGCAGGTAACCCAGCAGCACACAGAGGACCAACTGCAGGGCCATGAGAGGCACCATGGCCAGCATGGCAGGACGGAACCCGTGCAGCGGCGTGTATACCAGCGCCACGAGACACAGGAGCGGCCCGAAAATCACCGCGCTCGCCAGCACCGAACGGGTCGTGAAGAGCACTGGGGGCAGCGGGTTTTTCTGCAGCATGCTTCCCGCCTCGATGAGGCTGTTCATGCCGCGCGACACCGCATCGCAGAAAGCCATCCAGGGCAGCGCACCCACAACCAGGAACGTGCCAACGGCATGCGTCGGCGCGCCTTCTCCCAAACGCATGGAAAAGACCACATCGAAGACAAGATAGTAGGCAGCCACCGTCAACAGGGGCTGGAGATAGGGCCACAGCACGCCGACAGCGGTGCCTGCGTGGCGCGCGGCCACCTCGCGTTGCACCAGAACCCATACCAGAGAGCGCGCACTCCAGATCGCGCGCCATTCATTCCACAAAGTTTGCATGCAGCTTGTTCAGAGGATGGCAGTCGGCCCACCAGAAATAAAAGAAGCAAGTACCCGAAAGGGCACTTGCTTCACCTCCACCAACGTGGAGCTTCAGGGAGCGATCTTAGTGGGCGGAATTTTTGCCGCATAAGACTGAGAGTAAGAAGCGATGGCGGACGCATCAATCTTTGCTTCTTGCTGCATCTTCTGCGCTTCGGCAACACGTGCCTCCTGGCGAACGTTGTTGCGCACTTCGTTCATCAACTCTTCGCGGACTTCGCTGAACGAACGGGTGCGTGCGGGGATGCGCTCTTCGAGCTTGAGGATGTGAAACCCGAACTGGGTCTCGACGATATCGCTGAGCTGACCAGGTTTGGTCAACGCAAAAGCGGCTTCATCGAATTGTGCTGCCATGCGGCCGCGTTCGAAAGCGCCTAAATCTCCACCCTTTTCGGCAGAGCCCTTGTCCGCGGAACGCTCTTGGGCCAGCTTGGCGAAGTCAGCACCGGCTTTGAGTTCCTGCATGATCTTTTCGATCTGCGCGCGCGAGTTGGCGTCGGAACCCTCCACCAGAATGTGCCTCACCCGAACTTGTTCCGCCACCTTGAAGCGCTCAGGCTTGGCCTTGTAGATGTCTCGCGCCATGCCTTCGGCAGCGACATCGTTCGGCGTGCTTTGCTTGTCGATTTTTGCGATGTAAGCATCTGACAGCACCTTGTCCCGCGCAATCTTCAGGGCTGCTGCCACCTCGGGGTCCTTCTCTACCCCTTCAGTTTCGGCCCGTGCGGCCATCACCCGGCGTGCGTAAAGATTAGAGGCAATCTGCGTGACGGTCTGAGGACGTGCCAGAACGGTGTCGCGCATCTCGGCAGGCATGCGAAGAGAGTCCGCTTGAATGTCCAGCGTATCGATCGCGACTTTCGGCCCCTGAATCAACACCGGAGCTTGGGCATGGACCGAAAGAGCGGTTGCAGAAAGTGCTGCCAAAGCAAGCAGGCGATAGGTTGAGCGAATCATGTGCAAATCCAACACTCCATCAAAAAAAGCATTAAAAAAAAAGGCGGGGTTGCCCCCGCCTTTTTTGGTTCACATTGCTGTGAAAAGTGCCGTTCAAATTACTGAGCGACAAACGTCGGGAACGTGAAGCGGTGGGGCCACGTGATACCGTAGGTACCGGACGTGCCAGCCGCAGCGCTGGGGTTCGACAGCTTGATGAACGAAGCGCCCAGGATTGGCAGACCCAGCGAGTTGCCAGCCACCGAGTTAGGCACATCCACGCGGCTCCAGCCGTTGGTGAACGAACCGCTCGACAGATCTTGACGAGCCACCGAAGCGCCCAGCACAGAGGTGCCGCCGTCACGGAAGCTCAGCACGCTGGTTTCGCCGCAGAAACGGGTCTGCGTGATGGAACCAGGCGAGAACACTGCGCCGGTCGTGGTCGTGGTTTCTTCGCGGTCGAAGAACGCTTGGCCCGTCGAGCTCACGCAGATGGCACCACCGGTGGTAGCCAGCGACGTGTTGCCTGGGTTGAAACGCTCGTCAGCAACACCGTTGCCGGTGGCGATCAGGTCGGAGAAGTAGCGAACTTGAGCAGCGTTGCCACCGGTTTGCGCAGCAGCGTAGTTAGACGCCACGTTGTAACGACGGGTAGGCATGGAGAACACCCAGTCCGTCTTGGCGGAGATGCTCGTGTCGTTAGCGTACTGGTTAGCGATCGAGGTCACAGCCAGGGCGTTCGTCAGCAAGCGAGCTTGCGTCAGAGGAGCCGTTGCGCTAGGAGCCGTCACGTAAGGCGTCGACATGTCGGGCAGGTCATAGTTCGCGGCAGCGATTGCTGGCACGGTCGTAGGAGCCGTCGTACCCGTGGTGAACACGTTCACCGTACGGAACAGCGGGTCAGCCGTGTACGTGTCAGGCGTAGGTGCTGCGCTGGCCGATTGCGGGAAGTGCACGAAGTTAGCAATGGCTTGAGCGCCGTTGTTTTCAGCACGGATTGCAGTAGCGCCACCCGAGAACGTCGTCGTTTGAGCGACGTTGATGATGTACCAGTCGCCCAGCAGGCCGGTCGAAGGCGTGTCGAAACCAGCTGCAGCCACGGCGGCAGGCGTCGTGAAGTTTTGCAGCGTAGCGTTCAGGGTGGAGGACGTGCAAGGTGCAACGCCGTTCACGTGCTTGATAGCCGTGTACAGGGGGTTGACCGTGGTCGTGCCAGCCAGCAGCTGAGGAATGTCAGCCATGTTGAAGATTTCAACGTAGCCTTCACGCGTGTTGTTGGCCTTGTCGGCTTCCGAGATGCCAGGATTCAGACGGTCGGTCACGAAACGTTGGTTCACACCCCGGGCCAGCGTAGGCAACGTGCAGGTGCCGTCAGCGGTCACAATTTGTGCCACGCCATCGGAACCAGCCGTCACGGCAGCAGTCCACACGTCACCAGGCGACATGAAGACTTGGAAGTCAAGAATGTCGTCGGAGTTCAGGGCGCCGCGGAAACGAACCTTCACGGCCTTGCCGTTGGAGGTGTCGGTGTTCACAACGTGCATCACGGTCATGTTGCCGTTTTGTGCGTTGAAGTAAGGAACCAGCAGTGCATGACCCACGCCGCCTTCCGCGAACGACATCGTCGTAGCGGTCGTCGTCTTCAGCGGAGCCGTACCAACGACCACATCAGCAGATGCGGCGCCAGCAAAGCCCAGGCCACCAATCATGGCAGCAATGCTCAGGGCCAGAACATTTTTTCTCATATCAAGAACTCCAGTTAAAAAGTTGGTAAGCGCAACTACCACGATTGATTACGCTAAGGGATGGTAGCACAGCGCTCTGACGTGTTGTACAACGGAACCGCTGTAACAAAACCTGTTGTTGAGGAAATGCAACACCGTATGCGGTGAGGTGAATCTTGCTTCGCAAGACCGCTTGCAAACGCCTTCGAAGATCCCTATCAAAGATCTTGATAGTGCCACCACTGGCCATCTTCAAGCAGCCATGTCTCGTTCAGGTAGCTGTCGATCGTACCAAGCTTTGAACCGATCACGGCAGGCTGAACTCCCAATTTCACCTGAGTGGTGCATTTCTCGCCCTCACAAGTGACTTTCGTGACCTCCACGCTCTTGACGGCAACACCAGCACCAAATTGCATCTTGAATTGGTCGGCTGTCCTGGTTTTGCGGTAAGAAGGCGTGGACAAGGCATAGGCCTTGTCGTACTGACCGGCCACTCTCGCTTTCCAATACTCCGTTGCCCGCTGCTCGACGATCTGTTCTGGAGTGGCAGGCTTGAAGGCGGCGCATCCTGAGAGTGCCACGACGCCTGCAGCCAAGACAATGGCGCCCATCCGGCGACGGAAAGTGGTGTTTTGAACCATGGTTGTGTTGATCTCCTGTTAACGATCTGGTTGAACGACGCTGTTCGACTCAGTTTGGCTGGACTGGTTGCACCGGTGCCTGAGGCGCTTTGAGGGGGTTACGGCTCCCCTGTTCCTTGAGTTCGATGACTCTCAAACCCTTCATTCGGTCACGCAAGTCTTCACTCACTTCCCGAATGTCGATATCAGTGCGCACCACACGCGGCGTGAGAACAACCAGCAGTTCCGTCCGATTGCTGGTGTTGCTATTGGTGCCAAACAAATTTCCGAGGACCGGAATATCCTGTAGTAAAGGAACGCCGGCCTTACCAACTGTACTGTTGTCCTTGATCAGGCCACCCAGCACGATGGTTTCACCCGACCGTACAGCGACTTTGCTGCTGATCTGGCGCTGCAAAAATGCAGGCTGATTGTTGGCGTTGCTTCTGACAGCGCCCAAATCGGTCACCGTCTGATCCACCTGCATGTTCACGATGTTGCCAGCGTTCACGGACGGCGTGACAACAAGGTTGACGCCCGTGTCCTTGTATTGAACCGAGCTGGTGGACGCATTTGCATTGTCCACAAAACTAACTGTCGTCGTGCTGACCGGCTCCTGGTTGCCGACATTGATGGATGCGGTGTGATTGTCCAGCACCATCAGCGATGGGCTTGAGATCACCTTCAAAAGGGACTTGTCAGCCAGGGCATTGAGCACAGCCTGCACGCCCGTTGAACTGCTGAGTACATAGGAGAAACCTTGAGATGCACCTCCCAGCAGGGTATCCCTGCTGACGGTGGTCGGATTGCGCCCGCTGATCAGCCCCTGCCCGGTGTATCCATTTCGACTGTTGTTGAACGACCATTGCAGGCCGTACTGGAGATCATCGTTTAAGGTCACTTCAATGATGCTGGCTTCGATCAGAACCTGTGTGGGGGGAAGATCCAGTCTCTTCAGCGCCGCTTCAATCTTTGAATACTCAGCGCGCGTCCCCCAGATGAGCACTGAATTGTTCAGTTCATCGGCCATCACCCGGACGCTGCCCAAGTTGGCACTCAGGGTGCCCTGCTGTTGCGTACCCTGTGAGTTGGTGTTGCGGTTGCCGAAAGCCCCGGTCCCGGAGCCGCTAGAGAAAGCACTCCCCGTCAGGCCGGAAGAGCGGACGCCGCTGCCGCCCATGTAACTGGACCCGCTGCTGCTGAAAGTGCTGCCAACGCCGCCAAATCCGCTTTGCGTCTGGCCGAAAGAGTTCCCCGTCGCGCTTCCAAATCCGGGTGCCACCCCGCTGTTGGCCACGTTCGATCCACCGGTCTGGCCCCCGAAAATCCCGCTGAGCACGCTCGCAAGGTGCTTGGCATTGACGTTCTGCACCTGGTAGATGAATAGCTGTGGCTCAGACCCGTTGTCGCTGGGCTGGTCCAACTTCTCGATCCAGCGGCGGGCTTCCTCCAAATAGGAAGCGCGTGGCGTGACCACCAGAATGCTGTTGAGCCGCTCGATGGGCATGATGCGCAGAGCGCCGAAGAGAGGATTGCCTTCCCCCAGCATGGCCTGCGCCGCGCTGGCCGCATTCGCCTGCGCAGCACCCGGTGTGCCTGCAGCGACGGCTCCTCCGACATTCGGGGAAGCCGCTGCAGCGCCACCGCCACTGACCAGACGCAGCGCGGTTTCCACTTCCTTGATCGACGCATGCTTCAAGGGGAACACCCCAACCGACATGCCTTTGAGCAGATCGATGTCAAAGGTGTTCACCAGATCGAGCCACCCTTCGGCCTGGGTGCGTGTGCCACTCAGAATCAGCAGATTGCGCACGTTGTCTACCCGCACGACGGCATCGGGGGGCATCATCGGCCGAAGAATGGATGCCATTTCGCTCGCACCGATGTATTGCAGCGGCACGATGATGGCGCCCGAGCCCGGGGGCAACGGACCGTTGCCTACCTGGCGAACGGACCCACCGATGCTCCGCAATGCATCAGGCCGCCCGACGTGGTAGGTGCCGCGGGCATCGCGCAACATGGCGAGTCCGTTGGCCTGCAAAGAACTCTCCAGCAGGAAAACCGCCTGATCCGGTGCAATGGGCGTGCGTGTCGCCAAAGTCACCGTCCCGCTCAACGGCGGGTGAAGCACATAGTCCGTCTTGAGGATATCTCCCAAAATAGTACGCACGACCTCTGCCACCGGCGCCTCTTCGAAATTGAAGGACAACGGAGCGCCTTGTACGGCAGCCACCGGCTTGGCCGGGGCGATCACACGATCGTTTCCGATGATGAAACGCGGCTCCGCTGCAGGAAGCTCGCCCTCTGCCAAAGGTTTGTCCGCCTTCTTCGACGCGGCATTGGCGGACGAATCAGACGCGGAGCTTGGCACCACTGCACCGCTCGACTCCGTGACGATGTTGCTGCTCCCGGTTGCGGGGGCGGACTGCTGCGACTGGGCTATGGCCAACTGACAAGTGGCCAGCGCAATAGCGGTGAGTGCGTGTCGGTAAGGGGTCATGACTGCTTGCCTGGAAACGGGGAGAAACGAACAGATAGGAAGCACGCTCATTAAGAACGACCGCCAAATGTTGCGCGAGGGGGGGCGGACCGGGCTGGAGGTTGCACCGCCCCTCGTCCGATCGATGTGGGAGCGCTGACCGGTGCAGCTGGAGCCATGCCGGTATACGAAGTAACGGCCGCACGAGGCAGCTGCAGGACACGGCTTTGGTCACCTTTGATGAAGGTGACATTGCGACCGTTGATGGACTGGAGCGTCCACCCTTCGATGTTGTCATTCAGACGTGCACGGCGGTGCTTGCCGGCCACTTCGATGATGATGCCTCCCGCACCATCGCCGACAAAGACGCCTGACAGGCGAGCGGTGCTGAGGTTGTCGACCTGCACTTCCTCGGCGGCCTTGGGCGGCGGAGGCGGTGGAGGCGGCCTGCGCGTGAAAGCAAACAATGGCCGATCCAGCATCGCAATGAACTGCCCGGTATCTGCGTTGGTCACCCCTGGCAAAGCGGGAAGCATGGCAGCGAAATCCGTTCGGTGAGGCGTTGGTTCTTGCCAATGCACATTGCGAACGCTTCCATCCGGCGCAACCCACATCCATGCCAGAAGGATCAGCAACGCTGCATTGGCCAGCAGCAGCAGATGCAAGGCATACCGCTTCATGTGCGCTCCCGCAATACGCTGAGGCCAAACTGCGCCGACAGCCGGGGAGCGACCTTGGGATCCGAGTTGGCATAGCCGCCTTGGAGCTGAATGTCCAGATCATTGATGACGATGATGGGCATTTGACTGGTCAGAACGGCCAGCGCGCTTTGCAGGGCCAGCATTTCGCCCTCGGTCCGCACCGTCAGCGGAATGCGATCAAAGCCCTTCTCGTCCTTGGCAGGCAGCACCTGGCTACTGATCACCTGCAAGCCCGCCGCACTGAAGATATCCCGGATCCGCTGCTGAGCCGCATTGCCAGTCTGGTTGGCATCCTGGGATGCCGGATAGATGTACTGCGTTCTTGCCGCATTGGCCTGCGCAAGCACGGCTTCAATATCCGTCCGCTGCGACTCCAGGCCCAGAAGCCTCGCATAGCGCGGCTCCATTTGCGCCAGTTGAGACTCGGCACCTTGGTGCTTTTCAGCGATGTACCAGCCCAACATGACCAGGGGGAGGATCGCCAGAGCCAGAGTACAGACGAGGATCAGCCCCTCACGGGATGAAATGCGTTTCATGGCTTGGTACGGTTCGCAGGCGAAGAAGCGGGCAATGCAGGTGCAGTGGTGGTACGGCCGCCGAATGTGGCGACCGATCCGCCAAAGGCAGCTCCACCAGCCGATGGAGAGGCACTGGCCGGCGGCGGTGCGACTGCGCTGGAGGATGAATTGGCGGGCAACGAAACTGGGGCGACAGGCGCTCCGGCCACGCTAGCGCCCGAAGCAGCAGCGCTGGCAACACCCCCCGGGGCAAGGACCGGCATCGCGGCCCCAGTGGAGGCGACTGCGGCCTTGCCTGCGACTGCACTTCCCACCACCCCGAAAAACTGAGGATCCAGCGTGAATTCAATGGCAAACGTTTCCTTGGGGGAATTCCCCATCCGGGTGGCAGCAGATGGGGCACGGACCTCTCGCAACCCCGGCTCATTGCCCAGCACCTGCATCAGGGCGGCCGCATTTCCGGTCATTCCCACAATGGTCACTTTGGCGCCTTGCATGCGAAAACTCTGCAGATAGGTATCGTCCGGCAACAGCTGGGTCAGTTTGTCCAGCACACGCAAAGGCTCGATGCGCGTGGCAAGCACTTCCGACAGCATTCCGAGCTTCTCTGCCGATTGCATGAGCGCATCCCGCTTGGCGACGACCGGAGCCGTGCGCTTGGCCGCATCCTGATAGCTCTGCGCCGCCTCGATCGCGCGCTCACGCAATTGGAGCGTAGGGGTCACCGCAATGACCATGGCCAGTACGGCCATCGAGAGCAAAAGCCCATAGCCCGCGCGCCTCCATCTCAGTGCATGCGCATGGCGCAAGCCTTCACCATAGCCACCAAGCACGATGGGGCGCTGTTGATTGCTGCGCACCCAGACTTCCGGGTTTGACACGCCGCCAAGGCGAGCGGCCTGGGAGGCGAGGTATTGGGCGACCTGCCTGCGAGACGCCAAGGCCAGCTCGATTCGGGAAGTGCCCGTGGAGCCTTCGATCAAGCGATAGCCCCACACCAGATCCGCCTCAGCAAAGGGACTGATGGCACGCACTTCCAAAGCACCGGCTTTGGCGATGTCCGATTCAGCCATGGGCGGCAAGGTCAGCGTCCTGCGAAGCACGAATTCTTCAGGCAGTTCAACGGCGGTGAAGCTGGCCTTGACCGGGCCCGCCACCTTGGACTGCTTTTCGTCCCCCAGCCAGAAAGAGAGGCCGTCCTCGGGATGGAGCAGCACGACCGGCGCGGACGGCGTCAGCCAGGAGAACAGCGGCCACGCATGCATGCCCTGCCAGGGGCTGCGGACATCACGCCAGAGCGCGTGCAAGTCGATTCCCAGGAAACGGGCATCGGAGGAAATGGAAGGCATGGGTGGCTCAGGAGTTTTTACGTATCACGGGCTCAACGCTTGAACTGGCACGGAAGGTCTGCCACGGCAAACCGCCCTTCGCACGTGCGTTGAAATCGATGCTGCGCGATACGCGCAACCAAACACCGTCCGGCATGGGAACCCTTGCCTGGATTCGCAGCCGCCGAACCGTCGAGTTATCCAAAAATGCGGCCTCCAGGGCCGTGGTATCGATGCCTTCAGCGCCGGCATCCCGGTCCGCTACGATGCGCATGGCGACTGCAGCGTTTCCTCCGGCAAGGACGGTCAGTACTTCCAAGGGCGCAGCCATCGGATTGACCAAGCCTCGCCCTCGAAGATCTGCAGTGATGAGCGGCGAAAGTCTAGCATAGAGGGTGTAGTCCACCCCGGGCACCTTGAGCAGGTCTTCTTCCGATTCAAAACGCTGCGGCACGCCGCGTGGATCGCGCCGCTCACGCATTTCCACTGTGGCTTGAGCGAGCCCCTGGGCCGCCTCTGCCGGCATTTCGCCGGCAACGGAAAAGAGCTTCGCCAGCAAGGCAACAGGCGCACCATTGATGTCGATCAAGCCGTTCAAAGGCATGGCCTGGACCTGCATCGTGATCCCGCGATAGTCGATCTGTGCCTGCCGGGTGCGGGCCAGGGGGGTGTTGCTGGCCACCAGCGCCTGCAATGCCAGTTGAATCGCCGCGTCGCCCAGCGCTTGGGCCTGGACGTTCTGGCGCGACAAGGACATGACGCGCGCCTCTTCCCTGATGGATCGTGTCAGGCCAGACACGATGATGGTGAGGGCTGCGACCATCCAGAGCACGGCCAACAGCGCCATGCCGCGCTGTTTCTTGTTACGGTGCTTACTTGGCTTGCGCTGATTCACGAGCGGCTCCCACCAAAAGTGGCTCCGTCGCTGGCCGGATCGCTGGATGGCAGAACGCGCATCGGAATGACGATGTCCGGCCAAACGCCTGCGGAGGTCCGGATCGCGATCGAAACCCGTTGAGGCAGCCGATCAACCGCCTTCCAGGGAGCGCCCCAGACAGGAGGCTCCTCGTTGGCGTCTTCGTACCGGAGTGAAAAGCCGGTCATCCCATCCACCAGCACGTAGCTGGCGGCCTGGCTCCAATCCGGCGCCACGCCTCCATCGATCCAAGGCAAGTACCGCAATACCAAAGCAGGCCCCGATGCCTGGTCCAGCACGCCCAATCGAAAATGGTAGCGCCCACCCGCACCGTAACGGGCGGGCATCACCCCCACCCAAGCCATCTCTTCGGGCAGCCCGATGAAAAAGTACGGGCTCTCGTCGATGGAGACGACCGCCGCCCGCTTTTGCAGAGACACCCGGCCCAGCACCGAGCGCAGAAACCCATTGGCCACCCGCAGTTCATCGGTCCGCAGCATCCGGCGATCCACCCTCTCTTCCGTTTGTGCCGTGGTACGCAACGCGGACCCCAGGGCCAGCATCACGAGCGACAGCAAGGTGATGACCACTAGCAGTTCCACCAGCGTGAAGCCGCGCTGGCGCAGCGCCCTCGAGCCTTCAGGCCACCGCTTCATCATCCACGCCCCGGCTCGGGCGGCTTGCGCTGCGGCCGCAAGGTGCTCAGTTCGAAGTTGCGCAGGCGCACACCGTCCGACCAGGAGATGACGATGTTCACTTCGTGCAAAGGCGGAATGGCGGGCCCCTTGAACTCCGTCGCATAGGGCGCCGTGGTGATGCGCCACTGGTAGCCAGCGGACTCCCCCGACTGGTTCAAGCCCTGCTCGGGGATGGCGTCGCGCAGGGAGAGCAACGACTCGGCCAGCACCACCGCGCGTTGATACCGATCCACGTCCGCAACGCTGCGCGCGCTGCTGCCCATGGCGCGGTAAAGCATGCCAAGCGACAACGCCATGATGGCGAAGGCCACCAGTAACTCCAGCAAGGTCAAGCCCCGCTGTCGGCGATGCAAGCCGCGCGTCATCGGGTGAGGGCCTCTTGCGTCACGCGCCCGGACAGCCAGTCCACCCGCAGGCGAGTGCCGACTCCGGGCGCCCTCAGGATTTCGATGCTGCCGCCCGTGGCGCCGCCACCCGGAAGGAAGCGGATGGCCGCCTGGCTCTGCGCATTCAATTCGGTACCGGCCACGATGGCACGCAACTGCAGCGGCTGCGGCAACGGCTTCAAGGCGGAGTCGTTGCCATACATGCGATTCTTCAAGTCCACGGAGAAGCGGACCTCCCGCCCTTCCGCCATGGCGGTGACACGGGCGGCACGCATCTGGCTGATCATCGTGCGGACCGTGTCACGGTACTGCGCCGAATCCCGCAACCGCTCGAAGGCCAGCGGTGCCAAGCCGATCACGAGCGCCAGGATCGCGAACACGACCAGCAACTCGACCAGCGTAAAGCCGCGCTCGCGCCGCATGGCAGGACGCCTGGGGATGCAGGCGATCAGGGCGTGTTGCGGATGTCGGCCGCTTCGCCTTCACCGCCGGGGGCGCCATCGGAGCCGAGCGAGAGGATCTCGATGCCGCCGTTCGGGCCCGGGTTGGCATAGCGGTAAGGATGGCCCCAGGGGTCCGAAGGCACGCCGCCCTTGAGGTAAGGGCCTGTCCAGCCGTTCACGGAGCCGGGGCGCTTCACCAATGCCTCCAGGCCTTCTTCGGTCGAAGGGTAGCGGCCTACGTCGAGCTTGAACAACTCCAGCGACTTGTCCAGGTCGGCGATCTGCACGCCGGCCGTCTTGGCCTTGGCGCCGCCCAGTTGGTTGAGCACACGGGGGCCGACGAGGCCTGCCAGCAGCGTCAGGATGGCCAGCACGACCAGCAATTCGCATTTGCCCAGATGCATCGAACAATCCGCATCTATCCAGAGGCAATCAGACGCTGAAGCTGCTTCCG
>JAAIGE0100449418.1_pt1 | contig 12226 bp, 13 predicted proteins | sample 6487951 | NCBI WGS metagenome assembly JAAIGE01 (sample SAMN13974128, study PRJNA590717) | phyllosphere metagenome | biome: tomato field; feature: multiple bacterial spot infested tomato fields; material: tomato leaves; isolation source: leaves from tomato fields | host: Solanum lycopersicum ... | reverse complement strand
CGCTAATGCGGCCTTTTCATTTCCAGACGCCAACATCGGAAACGCCACGGAAACCCCATGCTGACCCGCTACAAGTTACTGCTCTCCAGTGCCCTGACTCGCTACTTCCCGCGTACCGCCGCCTACCTCGAAGCCGAGAAGCAGGCTGCTGCCGAGCGCGCAAAGGTCGCGGCGAAGAAACCGCTGGCGCAGAAGAAGGCCGCAGCAACAAAGCGCGGTGCCAAGCGGGCGAGCGCTGACAAAGCCAAGGGAGAACCGGCAACAAAAAAGTTTCTATGTCAAGCCCCCAGTGAAAATCGCTGGGGCTCAAAAGCTTATACAGGACACGGGTTTAGCTCTACTTCGGGCCGCTTTGCGGGGCTGCGGCTTTGTGGACTAGGAGCCACATAAGAGCGTCGCGGTAGAAAGCCGGAGCGTACTGCGTCGGGGGCGATTGCCAGCAGACGGTAGGCTTGCCCGGCCATCATAGCCCAATCAGTCGCGGCGCTCCAGAACGAGAACGAAGAACGCGAAGCGTTGGGCTGCGCGTTCGAGGGTGCATCGGCAATGCGTCCGTGCATTGTCAGCTCGGCTTCGGCGGTGCGGGCTTGCTCGCTCCTCCCTTCCTGAATCCCCGGTCGCCGGCGATGAACGCCTCCAGCATGTGCGGGATCAGCGTCACGGCATCGACAGTCTCGCCATACGCCTGCGCGTGCAGCGCGGCGTAGCGGTCGAGGTCGGCTTTCAGGCTGGCCGGGCAGGCGAAGGTCAGTTTGACGCTCTCGGTCTTGGGCAGCGGCCCCAGCCGCAGCTTCTTGGTTGTGCTCATCGTGAAGTCCCCCGATTGAAGAACATCGGCTGGTACGGCCGCAGCACCAGATCCCGGTTGACGATGATGCGAACCGGCAGGCCCGGCCGCTCGGTCAAGGTGGGCTGGATATTGAGGTTGCGCCGGGTCATCTCCTGCCCGACCTGGTTCACGCTGTCCTGCAAGCTGTCGCGCCCGGCGATGATGACGCGATCGCCGTTCTGGCGGTTTTCCGGCGCGGCCAGCTCGGCGCCGACGCCCAGCAGCGTGGTCAGCACCGCACCGGCGAAGATGCGATCCCAATGCCAATCGACGCCATCCTCCAGGCCGGCGTAGCCGGCCGGGTCAGTGCCGGCCAGGTTGTCGAGCGTGAGCGAAGACGTGTCGGGCAGGATGATCCGGTTCCAGACGACTTGAACCCGGCTCTGCCCGTAGCTGACCTGGCTGTTGTAGCGACCCAGGATGCGCGAACCCTGCGGGATCAGCAGGAAGCGCCCGGTGGCCGTGTCATAGACCGGCTCCGTCACTGTGGCGATCACGTCGCCGGGCAAGTCCGACTTGATGCCCGTGACCAGTGCCCCGGCGACCACCGTTCCGGCCATCACCTGATATGGCGATGCGGGCATTTGCAGGTTGCCGGAATTACGGGTTTCCGTGCGTTCGGCTTGCTGGAACGCCTCTTTCTGGTCTTGCCTGTTCTGCACGGCCGTCGGGTCGGCGGGCTGGGCCGCCGTCGAGGCCGGCCCGCCCGCCATCGGGTCGAAGGCCGCATTGGCAGCGAAGCCCGGCGCGGCGGCCACCTGCGACTGCGCCATCGGCGCGGCCTGCTGGGTGCCGGTGCGGAAGAACACCGACGATGCAGCCGCTTCCTCGGCCTCCTTCAACCGCGCCAAGCGTTCCGCCTCGGCCGGGTCGTGACCGGGGGCAGCGTAGGCGGCCACGGCCGGCTGCTGCGAGTTCACGATGGCCGGCCCAAGGTCGCCCGGCAGCGGCGGCCCCAGCTCGGGCACGTCGGGGGGCAAGGTCGGCGGCAGCTTGGAATAGTCGGCCGGAAGCTGGTCGAGTCCTTCGGAGCGTGAAACGCGATCCACGTTGTAAAGCTCGGTCTGCTCGTTGGCTCCGCGTCGCTGCGGTTGCAGCGACCACATCAGCGCACCGAGCACGGCGACCGACAGGCCGCCGGCGAGGATGGCCAGCATGCGCCGGTTCAGCCGTGTGACCGGACGCGGCTGGGCGCGCAGCACCACCGCCTCCGGGGCTACCTTGCCCGCCTCTGGCGAGGCAAGGTCGGGGGTGTCGTCCTGGCTCATGGTCAGTTTCCCCGCGCAATGCCGTCGGTGCGCTCGATGCGTACCACGTCGCCCTTATCCCCGCCGAGGCGCAGTTCGGCCGCGCCAAACAGGCGATCCACGATGTAGTACGGCGAGCGGAAGCGGTAATTCACCAGTTGCCCGTCGCCCTGTGCGCCGATGACGAACAGCGGCGGCAACTCGCCTTGGGCGATGCCCGGCGGGAACTGGATATAGACCTTCTCGCCGTCATCGAAAGCGCGCAGCGGCTTCCACGGCGGATTGCTGCCGCTGATCGCGTAGCGGAAGCGGATGCGGATGCGGTCAAGCGATAGGCCGGTCTTGACCGGCGCGGTCGGCTGCGCGGCCTGCGCCTGGCGCTGCAAGGCCAGCATCCGATCTCTCGGGTAGTCCCAGGACACCGACGCCATCCAGGCGCGTTCGGTCGAAGTCAGTTCCAGCAGGTACGTCCGGCGGCTGGTGGTGATGACCAAATTCGTCTTCAACCCGGAACGGATCGGCTTCACCAGCACATTGATGCGCAGTTCGTCGCCGCTGCCGCTGGACGTGTCGCCGACGATCCAGCGCACGGTATCGCCGGCGGCGACCGTCACCAATTCTTCGCCGGGCTGGAGCGAAATCACGGTCACGCGCCCCGGTGCGGCATAGACCTGATACAGCGCGCCGTCGGTGTACGGCCAGACCTGAATCGCGTTGACGTAGCCCTCGCGCGTGGGCGCGATGCGCGCCTCGGCGTTGGCCTTCGATACGCGCACGGTTTCGTCGGCCGGCTCCGCCGCGGGCGGCGCTTCGTCCACCTCCGGCAGCGGCTTCAACTGCGCCGGCATCGGCAGCACCGTTGGCACCTCCACCACTTCGACCGGCATGGGCGGTTCGGGCAGCGGCTGCGCCTGCACAGGTTCATCGAGCGAAATGGTCGGCGGCGGCTTGCCCTGCGTGGCGCAGCCCGACAGGGCAAGAAGCAACAACGACAAAACGTAAAAGCGGAAAGGCAGGTTCATGGCTTGGCTCCTTCGGAAGAATCCAGATCGCGGCTCCACGACAGGCCATTGACGTAGATGCCAAGCGGGTTGCGGCGCAGGCGTTCTTCGGTGCGAGGTGTCTGCTGCACGATGGACACCACGGCCGTCCACCGCTCCAGCCCTGCGGCGGCTCCATTGACGTAGCGGCGCTCCGTCCAGCGCACGTTGAAAGACGTGTCGCTGGCGCGCACGACGCTGCTGATCTGCACCGTCACCGACTCGCGGCCGATGCGGGCGAACGGGTCATTACTGCGGGCGTAGTCGTTGAGCACGGCCGCGCCCCTGTCTGTGGTGTAGTCGTAGGCGTCCAGCCAGTTCTGCCGCACCACGATGGGGTCGATGGACAGCGATCGAACCAGCGTGATGAAGCGCGCGATGTGGTGCGCCGTCTGCGCGTCGTTGGGCTGGTACGGCGTGGCCGCTTCGCCCACGGCGCGTACCTGGCCGGCGTTGTCCACTTCCACCACATAAGGCGTGACGATGGACTGCGCCGAGCGCCACACCAGGCCACCGGCCATCAACAGCGCCAGCACCAGGCAGCCGAAAGCCATCAGCCGCCAGTTCTTCGCCTGCACGCGGGCCGAGCCGATACGCTCGTCCCACACCTGCGCGGCGGATTGGTATGGGGTGGCAGGCTGCGGTGTATCGGCATAGCGCACCTGCGGTCGCTTGAATCGCATGGTCGTCTCTCCTTATGAATCGGAATCGCGCAGGCTCGGGCCTTGCCCTGAGCCGCCACCATCGCCACCGCGCAGCGTGTGGGCGGTGGTAGTCGCGGCATGGGTCATCTGCTGGCGGCGGTGCAGGCGCTTGGCCCAGGCCGGTTGCTTCTGCCCGGCGGCGGCCGGGGCATCGCCTTCGGCTGCGCTCCCTTGGGTGGCGGCGCCGCTGGTCGCTGCCGCACCGCCGCCAGAAGCCGGTGCCGCGCCGTCGGCGCGGAAAGCGGCGGCTGTCCGGTCTTTGAGCGAGCGCGCCCCGGCGGCGGCCTTCTGGCCGGCGGCCTGCGCGCCGGTCTTGGCGACGTTGCCCAGGCCCGCCATCGCGCCTTTGGCCCCGCCACCGGCTGCGGCGGAACCGGCCTGGAACGCCGACCGGGCGCTACCGGCCGTCGAGGCAGCGGCACGCGCACCGCTGCCGGCCAACTTGGCGGCGGCCGGCGCCATACGCGCCCCGGCCATGACCGCACCGCCCACACCAGTCGCGGCGGCGCCAATGGCAACGCCCGTGCCAACAGCGCCGACAGCGGCACCGGCCATCGCGCCCGCGCCAAGCTGCGGCGCACCGGACACGAGGCCCGTGGCGATGCCTGGCCCGAAGATGCCCAGCGCCAGCAGCGCAAGCGAGGCGAGCATCACGACCAGGGCATGGTCGATGGACGGTTCATCCGGCACGGTATGGAACTCGGCGAACAGGCCCGAACCGATGCCGACGATCACGGCCAGCACCAGTACCTTGACGCCAGACGACACCACGTTGCCGAGCACCTTTTCCGCGAGGAACGAGGTCTTGTTCCAGAGCGCGAACGGCACCAGCACGAAGCCGGCGAGCGTGGTCAGCTTGAACTCGATCAGCGTGATGAAAAGCTGCACCGCCAGCACGAAGAAGCAGAGGATCACCACCAGCCAGGCGAGGAACATCACCACGATGGGGTCGATGTTCACGAACACCTCGGGGAACCCGGCCATGTCGCCGATCTGCTCCAGAATCGGCGCACCCGCGTCGATGCCGGTCTTCGCCAGCCGCCCCGGTTGCAGGAAGTTCTCCATCGTGATGGCCGAGCCGGTGGCCGTCAGGCCCAGGCCGGCGAACGAGCGGAACACGATGCCGGCCAGCCAGTTGAAGTTGCCGATGATGTAGGCGAAGGCACCGACGTAGAGCACCTTGCGCAGCAGCTTGGCGATCACGTCTTCGCCCTGGCCGGTGGCGTGGCTCATGGCCCAATACAGGCCGGCGATGGTCATGTCGATGACGATGAGCGTGGCGGTCAGGAACGCCACTTCGCCTTGCAACAGCCCGAAGCCGGAGTCGATGTAGCGCGAGAACGTGTCCAGAAAGCGGTCGATGATGGTCACGTCGTTCATGGCGTGTCCTCGGATGCAGGCGAGGCCGGCGTTTCGCCGCCATCGGCGGGTTCATCGAAGCTCGGCGGAATGGGCGGCAGATCGGCCAGCGTCCGGTATTCGTCCGGCCCGGTCTGGCCGGCGAAGAAGCGCCGCCGGAACGCTTCGGCGGCAGCACGGCAAGCGTCCTCGCCGACGGCTTGCCGGTCGGTCGCGCATTGCGCGCGCAGCGCCTTGAGCCGCACGGGATCGGTGGTCAAGGTGTCGGCCAGGTCTTCGGCCTGCTGCTGGCCGCACGCGGTCAGCAGCAGGGTCAGCAGCGAAGCCGACAGGGCGAGGACGCATCGCATGGCTGTCTCCCGTCAGTTGGAATAGAAATCCACGCGCTGCGGCGTGTACGGCGTGCCGGTGCCCAGGAAGCGCCGCCGCACTTCGCGGGCGCGCTCGGTGGCCGCCGCCTGCCGCGCGAGTTCCAGCGCGGCCGCACGGTCTTGCGTGATCTGGAGCTGCTGCGCCTGGATGGACTGCTTGGCCTGCAAGGCAAGGAGCTGGTTCGTCGCCTGCATCGCTTGCAGCGCGCCGGTGGCGGACTGGCTCTGGCTGACCAGATCGGCCAGCGCGCTTTCGTCTTGGGTCAGGTTCTGCGACACCTGGGCTTGCATCCGCATCGCGGTGTGCAGGCCGTTCAAGCTGTTCTGCCAGCGTTCGCGGGCGTCCTGCGCCATGCGGTCGCCGCTGACGGTAGCGGCGTACTGCTCGGGATACAGGCGCGCGAACTCCCGATCCATGCTCGTCACGTCGTAGGCCAGCCCCTGCGCCTCGGCGATCAGGCGTTCGGTGGTGGCGAGCGTCGAGCGCAGGCGATTGACGATGTTGAAGTCCAGACGCGCCAGATTGCGTGCCTGGTTCATGAGCATCTGTGCTTCGTTCTGAAGCTGGTTGATCTGGTTGTTGATCTGTTCCAGGGTGCGCACTGCCGTCAGCGTGTTCTGCACGAAGTTCGACGGATCGAACACGGTGATAGCCGCCGCCGGCTGTGCGAGCATCAGCGAGACAGACAACGCGGCAGCGAACGAGGCGGACAGCAAACGGGGCTTGGTCTTCATGGTGAAACCTCCAGTGGTTGGGCGTTGAGGAACGAAGCGGCCGCCGGTGCGGACGGCAGCAGGTCGGCGGCCCAATCAAGGCCGCGATGGCGCAGCCACGCGCCGGCGAAGCCAGGTGCGCCGGCTTGCGTCAGCACGCGGTCGATGTCGCGTTGGTCTTGCGGTGTGGATGCGCCCGCGAACGCGAGCGCGGCCGGCCCCAGGTCGAGGTCGAACAGGCGATTGCCGAGACGGGATTGGTAGTAGTAGTCGCGCTTGGGCTGCGCGGTGGCGACGATTTCGATTTGCCGGCTGTTGAGGCTGAAGCCCTCGTAGATCGTGCGAATCTGCGGCTCGGTAGCCTGCGGGTTAGGTAAGAAAATCCGACTGGCGCAGCTTTCGATGATCGCGGGCGCGATGGTCGAATCCTTGATGTCGGCCAGCGACTGCGTGGCGAAGATGACGCTGACGTTCTTTTTCCTGAGCGTCTTGAGCCATTGGCGGATGCGGGCCGCAAAGGACGGCTCATCGAGGAACAGCCACGCCTCATCGAGAATCAGCAGCGTGGGTGCGCCATCGAAACGCTCATCGAAGCGGGCGAACAGGTAGCGCAGCACCGCTTGCACGGCGGCGGGGCTGTGCATCAGTTCTTCCATCTCGAAGCCCTGCACGTCGCCGAATCCGAGGCGGTCGGCGTCCGCATCCAGCAGCTTTCCGTGCGCGCCGCCCAGGACATAAGGCGCGAGTGCCTGGCGCAGCGCGTTCGATTGCAGCAGCACGGAAAGCCCGGTCATCGTGCGCTGTTCCTGCGGTGCACCGGCGAGGCTGCCGAGCGCCGACCAGATGGCCACCTTCTCGTCCGGGCCGACGGTCACGCCCTCATGCAGCAGGCGACCTTCCACCCAGTCGGCGGCCCAGGAGCGGTAGCCCTCGCGGTCGATGCGGGCGAGCGGCTGGAACGCGATGCCGCCATCGGCGCCCAGGTCGTAGTGCTCGCCGCCCAGGCCGAGGATGGTGGCGCGCATGGAGCGGCCCATGTCGAAGGCGAAGATCCGCGAGCCGAAGTAGCGGCGGAACTGCAAGGCCAGCGTCGCCAGCAGTACCGACTTGCCCATGCCGGTGGGGCCAGCGACCAGCGTGTGCCCCACGTCGCCAATGTGCGTCACCAGCCGGAACGGCGTCGCGCCATCGGTGCGGGTGACGATCAGCGGCGGGCCGTCGAGGTGGTCGTTCTTCTCCGGCCCGGCCCACACCGCCGACAGCGGCATCATGTGCGCCAGGTTCAGCGTCGAGACGATGGGCTGGCGCACGTTCGCGTAGGCGTTGCCAGGGATTGAGGACAGCCACGCATCGACGGCGTTCAGCGTTTCGGGAATGGTGACGAACCCGCGCCCTTGGATGACGCGCTCCACCATGCGCAGCTTCTCGTCGGCCACGCCGGCGTCCGCATCCATGACGGTGACGGTCGCCGTCAGGTAGCCGAAGGCGACCTGATCGCTGCCAAGCTCCTGCAAGGCGGCATCGGCGTCGGCTGCCTTGTTGCTGGCGTCTGTATCGACCAGCGGGCTTTCCTGCTGGAAGATGGTTTCGCGCAGCAGCGCGACGACGTTCTTGCGCTTGGCGAACCACTGGCGGCGCAGGCGGCCCAGCTCCTTCTCCGCCTCGGCCTTGTCCATGCACAGGAAGCGCGTGCTCCAGCGGTAGGCAAAGCCTAGGCGGTTGAGGTCGTCCAGCAGGCCCGGCCAGGTTGAGGTCGGAAAGCCCCGCACCGACACCACGCGCAGGTGCTGGTCGCCCAGCATGGGCGCGAGGCCGCCGACCAGCGCGGAGTCGGCCAGCAGCGCGTCCAGATGGAAAGGCACTTCGGGGACGCCGACGCGATAGCGCCGCGTCGAGACGGTTGCGTGCAGGTAGGTCAGCGTCTGGCTGTCGTCCAGCCAGGCGATTTCCGGCATCACGCCGTCGAGCAGGTCGAACACGCGATCGGTTTCCGCCACGAAGGCATCGAGGCGGCCGTCCCAATCCACGCCATCGCCGGGCGAGTTCTCGTAGAGCAGCTTGGCGGCGCGGGCGCGGGATTCCTCCGGCGGCAGGAAAGCCACCGTCAGGTGATAGGCGCTCTCGAAGTGATGGCCCGATTCCTCGAACGCGGCGCGGCGTTCTTCATCGACGAGCCAGGACAACGGTTCGGGGAAGTCGGAATGCGGATAGTCGGCGGCGGATTGGCGCCCTGCCTCGATGAACAAGGCCCAGCCAGAACCCAGCCGGCGCAGCGCGTTGTTGAGCCGTGCAGACGCGGCGATCAACTCGCCTTGCGTGGCGCTGTCCAGATCGGGGCCACGAAAGCGCGCCGTGCGCTGGAAACTGCCGTCCTTGTTCAAGACGACGCCTGGCGCGACCAGCCCGGCCCACGGCAGCCAGTCGGCGAGCAAGGCCGGGCGCTGGCGGTATTCGGCAAGGTTCAGCATCGCGGCATCCCCCTACACGTCGAGCAGCGGTTTGTGCTTGATGTGCCGAGCGAAGACCTGCATGAACTGCGGATCGACGCGCGCGCCCCACACCGCCAGCGAATGGCCGACGAGCCAGAGCACCAGCCCCGGAATCCACAGTTGCAGGCCCAGGCCCACGGCAGCGGCGAGCGTGCCGTTCGCAATGGCGACCGTGCGCGGCGCACCGCCCATGAGGATCGGTTCGGTCAGCGAGCGGTGCAGCGGCACCTCGAAGCCCGGAAGATCGCTGGCCGTACTCATACGACGGCCCCGCCGGAGAAGCTGAAGAACGACAGGAAGAACGAGGACGCGGCGAACGCGATGCTCAACCCGAACACGATCTGGATGAGCTTGCGGAAGCCGCCCGAGGTGTCGCCGAAGGCGAGCGCCAGGCCCGTGGCGATGATGATGATGACCGCGACGATGCGCGCGACCGGCCCCTGGATGGAATCGAGGATGGATTGCAGCGGGCCTTCCCACGGCATCGAGGAACCGGCGGCCTTCGCCGTGCCGGCCGTCATCAGCATGACGGCGGCCAGCAGCAGGCCGTGGTGTGCCGGCGCGGCCAGGCGCCGCAGGCGCGTAAGGATTGAGGCCGGATTTACGGAAAAACGGAAAGCAACAGCGTTCATCTGCGTCATGGCAGTTCTCCAGGGTGGTCAGGGGACGGGGAGGAAGGCGGCGACAGCGCGGGAAACGGCGTTTCCATCGCGTCCGCCAGGCGGTAGCCGGCGGCGTCGAAGCCGACGACGCGGGCAATGCTTTCGACGTGGCGCTTGCGGCCACGACCGGCGATGTGGATGACGACGTTGACCGCTTCGGCGATCAGCGCCCGCGGCGGATTCACCGCGACTTCGAGAATCAACTGTTCGAGGCGCAGCAGCGCGCCCAGCGCGGAACCGGCGTGGATCGTGGCGATGCCGCCCGGATGCCCCGTTCCCCACACTTTGATGAGGTCGAGGGCTTCGCCGCCGCGCACTTCGCCGACGATCACGCGGTCGGGGCGCAGGCGCATCGTGGCGCGCACCAGCTCGGTCATGGACACCACGCCGGCGCGGGTGCGCAGCGGTACATGGTCGCGGGCCGCGCATTGCAGCTCGATGGTGTCTTCGAGCACCAGCACGCGGTCGCCGGTGGCGGCGATCTCGGCCAGTAGCGCGTTCGCCAGCGTGGTCTTGCCGGTGCTGGTACCGCCGGCGATCAGGATGTTCTGCCGCTCGCGCACGGCGCGGCGAAGGAAGTCCGCTTGCCCGGCGGTGAGGATGCCGTCGGCCACATACTGATCCAGGCCGATGATGTTCACGGCGCGCTTGCGCAGCGCGAACGCCGGGCCGGGCGCGGCCGGCGGCAGAATGCCCTCGAAGCGTTCGCCCGTCTCCGGCAGCTCGGCGGTCAGCAGCGGCTGGCCGCTATCCACTTCCGCGCCGACGTGGGCCGCGACCAGCCGGATGATGCGTTCGCCATCGGCTTCGGGCAGCTCCACGCCCAGCGGCGCACGGCCCGACGATAGCCGATCAACCCATAGTGTGCGGTCGGGGTTGAGCATGACTTCCACCACGTCCGGGTCTTCGAGCGCGGTGGCGATCACCGGCCCCATTGCGGTACGCAGCATCTGGATGCGGCGATCGAGCGAGGTCGCGGCGGACGAACGAGGCTCGGGCGGGAACTGCGGAACGGCACTCATGAGGCACGCTCCTGGGCTTCGTCCAGCGCCGCCGCGTCATCCATCCGTGCGGTGTCCGGGTGCAGTTCTTCCACCACGTCGCGCACGAGGCTGCGGCCGCGCAGCAGGTGGCGGCCGAGTTGTTCGACGAACTGCTCGAAGCGGGCCTTGCCTTGGGCGCGTGCCGCTTCCTGGTGCGCTTCGGGAACCGGCGTGCTCACGGTCAGGAAGTAGCGGACGAACAGCGCCAGCGTTTCGATCTGGATGTTCTGATCGCGCTCCATGCGCTCGGTCTGGCGCGACAGCCGATCCAGCCGCTTGGCGATGGCCGCCTCACGCTGGTCGCCCGCGTCCGGCGACAGCCAGGACGCCAGCGCCGCCGCGACGATGCTAGATTTCGACACGCCTTTCTTGGCGGCCAATTCGTCCAGGCGCTTGGCGTGCTCGGGCTGAATGAACAGGTTGAGTCGGTATTGGCTCATAGGTCGATTCCGTCGTTGGGGTTCAGCGATGCCAGCCGGGCCGTGCGCTGCATCGCGGGGTCGAGCTGGCCGGGAAGCGGCAGTGGCAGGTCGTCGTCATCGAGCAGCGCCAGGTCGGTCGCGCGCGCGTCCGGCAGGGGGTCGTAGGCGACGGTTTCGGAGAGTTCGGGCTGACGGCGCGGGCCGCCGTCGTCGGCGCTGCCGAGGTCATCGGCCGATGCCGTGGCTGGCGCGGCGGGTATGGCGGGAATCGCCAAGCCGCTCCAATCGTCGGGCCGGGCCGGCGGCGCATCGGCATAGCGCCCGGCCGCGAGCGCAGGCGGCGACAACACGCGCTGCTGGAAGTTGGCGTCGGCGTAGTAGCGCAGCTTCTTCGCCTTGATCGGCGGCAGGCTGGACACCATCACCACCGACTCGTCGGGCGGAAGCTGCATCACCTCGCCAGGGGTGAGCAGCGGACGCGCGGTTTCCTGCCGCGACACCATCAGGTGCCCGAGCCACGGAGCCAATCTGTGGCCGGCATAGTTGCGCTGCGCGCGCAGTTCAGTGGCCGTGCCCAAGGTTTCCGAAATCCTTTTCGCCGTGCGTTCGTCGTTCGTCGAAAACGTCACGCGGACGTGGCAGTTGTCGAGAATGGAATGGTTCTGCCCATACGCCTTGTCGATCTGGTTCAGGCTCTGAGCGATGAGAAAGCTGCGGATGCCGTAGCCGGCCATGAAGGCAAGCGCGGACTCGAAGAAGTCCAGGCGGCCCAGCGCCGGAAACTCGTCGAGCATCAGCAGCAGCTTGTGGCGGCGGGCGATACCGTCGGAGCCGTCAAGCGATTCGGTGAGCCGCCGCCCGATCTGGTTGAGGATCAGCCGGATCAGCGGCTTGGTGCGGCTGATGTCCGAAGGCGGCACCACCAGGTACAGCGATACGGGATGGTCGGCAGAAATCAGGTCGGCGATGCGCCAGTCGCAGCGTGACGTGACTTCGGCCACCGTGGGATCGCGGTACAGGCCGAGGAACGACATGGCGGTGCTCAACACGCCGGAGCGTTCGTTGTCCGACTTGTTGAGCACTTCGCGCGCGGCGGATGCGACGACGGGATGCGGCGCATCGCCCAGGTGCGCGGTCGTCATCATCCGGTGCAGCGTCAGCTCGAACGGACACGCGGGATCGGACAGGAAATTCGCCACCCCGCGCAGAGTCTTGTCGGTGCCGGCGTAGAGCACATGCAGGATGGCGCCGACCAGCAGCGCGTGACTGGTCTTTTCCCAATGGTTCCTGCGTTCGAGCGCGCCGTCGGGATCGACAAGAATGTCCGCCACGTTCTGCACGTCGCG
>JAAIGE0101105154.1_pt1 | contig 12237 bp, 12 predicted proteins | sample 6487951 | NCBI WGS metagenome assembly JAAIGE01 (sample SAMN13974128, study PRJNA590717) | phyllosphere metagenome | biome: tomato field; feature: multiple bacterial spot infested tomato fields; material: tomato leaves; isolation source: leaves from tomato fields | host: Solanum lycopersicum ... | reverse complement strand
GGCAGTATATTTTCCTTTGGGCCAACGTCCGAGAGCCCGTGTCCGGGCCGGTCCACGAAAAGGAGCTCTGCCCGGCCTTCCAGCGGCTCGCGGAAAGCGTACATGGGGTCATAAAGGCTGGTGCTTGCGCCATGGATGAAAACGATGGGCGGCAGGTCGGCATTTTTACCGGCAGGAACGAGGACACTGTTCAGCTTGAAACCGCCGACATCGACTTTCGCTTCCCCTATTGAGAGACCTGTTCCGGCGGCGAATGTTGCCGAGGTGATGCTCATTGCAAGCACTGTTCCAAGGACGGGGAAAAGATTGGAAGACATGATGGGCCCTGAATATTACGATTTCTCCGCAGATCATTGGACCCGGCCACCTGGAGACGCAAGACGCGGATGGCCGGGTCCGTCAGCGGGCAATTCGCCCGCCGAATTTTTTAGTGATTACGCAAGCGAGAAACGCCGTCGATGCTGAGAGAACCGAGCCCCATAAAAGATCCGCAACGGTCAGCGTTGTTGGCCAGTTCACCAACGTAGCCTGGTTGGTAAGATCATAGGTGGCATAGGCGGCAAAGCCGAAAAACCCGCCGTTACGAAGCGCAATCCCTGAGCGCCCGGCCTGCAATCCTGGCACAACGGCAAAGAAAACAAGGGCCGCACAGTAGATCAGGTAGAAGAGCACGGCAGGAACGACTCGAAACTGCGGAGCAAGCAGATCCCCCAGTAGTGGCCTGTAGAGAAGATCAGCCATCGTGCTTAGCCAAACGGCGTCTATCGCCAGAAAAACCACGAGCGTTGCGGCATAAGCGATGGAATATGTCTTCATCGATGCGTTGCCTTTCAGTTGATGCGGGTCCAGCTGACACCCTTGCAAAGGATGCCCGCCAGCACGCAGCCCTTCGTCGTCATGCTGTCACCTTTCACGGAAACGGTTATCTTGTAGGTCAAGTCGCGTTGAGGATCGAAGGCCGTACCGGAATATTCGCCGTCGGAGCTGGGCTTGATGCTCATCACAAGCTTGTCGCCGGACTTTTCCTTCGGTGTGCCAGGCTTGATCCAGGTGTTGATGGCGCAAATATCAGAGCCGCATGGCGCAATCTCCACCTTGGCGTTACCGTCGCCTCGCGCCCATTGACCATTTATATCTGCGGCAGCGGCCGCCGTGCCGCCGAGCATTAAAACAACTGTGGAAAGCCTCAAAACGGATTTCATTGTTCTTCCTCCAAGAAAAAGCGTCCTCCGCTTCTGCTGACGATAACAACGCACACACCGCATCTTCGGATCACCAAGAAACCCTGCGTGAAGTTTTTTTCCTCCCAGATTAAACCGGCGCGCAGAAAGTTCCGTAACTTGCCATGAGACTACGTGGATCATGGAAAGTGATAATCTATGGATTTGCTGTATTTGCTTCTTATTGCCATCGGTCTCCTAGTCGCCATGGCAGCGGCATGGGCGGTGCAACGCAAAACCGGCGCCAGCGGCTGGATCGATACGATATGGTCATTCGCAGTCGGCATCGGTGGTATAGCGGCCATAATCGCCGCAGATGGAACGCCTGAAAGACGCCTGGCGGCATTTCTGTTGATCGCCGTGTGGTCCATCCGGCTCGGGAGCCATATCGTTACCCGCACGAAAGGCGCAGGCGAAGATCCGCGATATGCGAAACTGGTCGAAGAATGGGGTGAACAAGCGTCACTGCGGCTTTTCGTGTTCTTGCAAATCCAGGCGTTGGCCGGCTTCATTCTCGTTCTGGCGATCTATCTCGCTGCCGCCAGCACGACCGCGTTTCCTTCGGTGCTAGACATGGTCGCAATAATTTTGGCCCTGTCGGCACTAGCCGGAGAAGCCCTCTCAGACCGGCAACTGTCAAAATTCCGCAAGACGCCTGAGGCCAAGACCGGCGTGTGCGAAGAAGGCTTCTGGCGCTATTCCCGCCACCCAAATTATTTCTTCGAGTGGCTCTATTGGTGCGCGTGGCCGCTTCTCGCACTGACCGGCCCCTCACCTTGGAGTTGGGCAGCCCTCCTCGCTCCCGCCCTGATGTATTGGCTGCTGGTGCACGCCTCCGGCATTCCACCGCTGGAGCAACACATGCTGCGTTCTCGCGGCGAAAAATTCCGCTCGTTGCAACGTCGCGTCAACGCGTTTTTCCCCGGTCCAAGAAAAGAGGAGGCATGACATGAATATGCTGGCATTCGCCATCAATACCGCCGAAAAGGCGCCGCTTTCAGATGGCCTGACGCTCACGGGCATAGACTTCCTCTGCAACCGTACCAAACGGCGGCTGGAAAAAGTACCGCAGGAAGAGGAACTGGCTTTCGCAAGAGATATGGCGACGTATCCCGTGGCAACGCACACGGATGAAGCTAACCGCCAGCATTATGAAGTACCTGCGGAGTTCTTCTCGCTGGTACTTGGACCGCAGCGCAAATACTCCTGCTGCTATTACCCCAGCGCCACCACGACGCTTGCAGATGCCGAGACTGCCGCGTTGGCTGAAACAGTAAAGCACGCCGATATCTATAATGGCATGGACATCCTCGAATTGGGATGTGGATGGGGCTCCCTCTCGCTCTATTTGGCGCGGCAATTCCCTGATTCCAGTATCACATCCGTTTCCAACTCCTCCTCACAGCGTGCTTATATTTTAAGCGAAGCAGAACGGCAGGGTGTTACGAACCTGAATGTCATTACGGCGGATATGAATGATTTTACGCCGACAAGTCGTTTCGACCGCATCGTTTCGGTCGAAATGTTCGAGCATATGTCCAACTGGCGCGCCCTTTTCGAGCGTACGAAGAACTGGCTGAAGCCGGATGGCCGTCTGTTCATTCATGTTTTCACCCATAAGAACCGCTCCTACCGCTTCGATCAGAACAATCCTGCGGACTGGATCGCGCATCACTTCTTCACAGGCGGCATCATGCCTGCCCACGATCTGCCGCACCGTTTTGCCGATCTCTACGAGGTTGAGGCGGAGTGGCGTTGGTCCGGCAGTCATTATCAACGGACAGCCATGGACTGGCTTGCGAATTTCGACCGTGAATCGGAACGCATCACGCCTATTCTTCAGCGCGTTTATGGCAAGGATGCCACCCTCTGGCACCGGCGCTGGCGGCTTTTCTTCCTCGCGACCGCAGGCCTGTTCGGACACGATAAGGGCGGGGTATGGGGCGTGGGCCACTATCTGCTGAAGCCGGTGCAGGAATGAAAGCTTCCCGAAAAGGCGACGGGCTCGACGCCTTGACGGCAGCGACGGTGACCATTGCCTGGATCATCGTTCTCAACAAGCCATTTTACCCGCTGACGATCTGGTGGATCGTCGGCAACGGCGTGGAGGCGTCTTGGTTGAGCGCGCTTTCCGCGCCCTTCTTTCTGACCATCCCTTTCATCGCTAAAAGATCACCGCTGGCGGCGCGCATTGTCCTGCCCTTCATCGGCACTGTGGACACGGTGTTTGAAACCAAGCTCTTCGGAACAGCGTCGGGCACAGAACTTTTCTTCGCCGCCTGCATCATGCTGGTTGCCACCTCATTCAGAGCCGGTGAAAAACTCTGGCAAATGGGCATGACCTGCCTTGTATTCGCTGGTTTTCTGGCGACGCGTTACATGGTCGGCGATGCCCTGCACGTCTGGAACGACGCCGATCTCGCAAAGCTTCTGTCTCTTAACGCCTTCGCGGTCGCCTGCCTTACGGCATTCATCGCCCTGCGTTATGCAGGCCTCGACCGCAACGATTATTCCTCGGACAGAAGACCGTCATAGACTTCCAGCAGTGCGGCGGAAATGGCCCCACCTAGGCTGTTTGCCGCTTCACGGATTTCATCTTCGTTACCCTCGCGCGAAGCGATGGCGAGCGCAGAACCTTCCACCGCGATGATCGCTTTTGCGCGTTCGATGGCCCAAAGGCCGAAATCGCCGCGATTGTCGATCGATACTGTTTCCATGTTCCGTTTTCCCTGTGTCTCAATGAAACGATATAGGGTTATCGACAACCTCCTGTCAAAACTTGAGGGCTCAGGCCGTTTCCGATACCAATTGATACTATTGCCATTTTAGGGATCAATGCGGCTCCCCACCCGTTAGAGAAACCATGGCTCCGGCCATACAGATTCTGATAAAAGCATAAGGAAGCTATCGATATGAGCCTGAAGTTTGGAACAAGTGGTCTTCGCGGACTTTCCGAAGATTTGAAGGGTGAGGCGTCAGCAATCTACGCAACAGCTTTCGCCCGCCACCTTCTAAACTCTGGCCTTGCTAAAAATGGCGACCCAATCCTCATCGGCCAGGACTTCCGTGATTCCAGTCCGGCTATCGCGGCAAGTTGCATTGCCGCACTGAATGCAGCGGGCCTGAAGCCATTGGATTGCGGCGCGCTTCCGACACCGGCACTTGCCCAATACGGCCTTTCGCTGAAGGCGGCGGCCTTGATGGTGACCGGCTCACACATCCCAGCAGATCGCAACGGCATCAAGTTCTATCGTCCAGACGGAGAAATTGACAAGCAGGACGAAAATGCGATTGCCGATCTGGCTCTCCAGATCAAAAACGAAAGCATTTCTGCGACGGAGGAGAAAGCCGAAAGCCGTGCCGCCGAGGCGGCGGAACTCTTCCGTGAGCGTAATATTTCTCTTCTGCCCAACGCTGCGCTCGCAGGGCTGAAAGTCGGCGTTTACCAGCACAGCACAGTGGCGCGGGATATGTTCGTGGATGTTCTCGCTCATTATGGTGCGAACGTTGTCGCCCTAGGCCGCTCGGAGACCTTCATTCCAGTCGATACCGAAGCCGTCTCTTCAGAAACTCAGGAGATGCTCAAGGCGTGGGCACCCGAACATGGTCTTGACGCAATCGTATCAGCCGATGGAGACGGTGACAGGCCACTTCTGGCAGATGAGAATGGAACGCCGTTACGCGGCGATCTGCTTGGGCTGATCACGGCAAACTTCCTGAAAGCGGGAGTGGTCGTTACGCCCGTTACCTCCAATTCCGGTATCGAGGCCAGCGGTGATTTCGAGGTTGTGCGAACGAAGGTGGGATCGCCATTCGTCATTGCCGGAATGCAGGAAGCGATTTCCAACGGCAAGAGCGGCGTAATCGGTTTCGAAGCCAATGGTGGCTTTCTCACTGCCTCACCCTTCACACTGAATGGCAAGACGATATCTCCCTTACCGACCCGCGACTGCTTCCTGCCAATTCTGGCGGTATTAAACCTTGTCGCGGAACAGAAGGTACCGCTGTCGCAAATCGCCGCTGGCTATAAGCTGCCGGTCGCCGCTGCCGACCGGCTCCAGAACTTCGCGCAGGAAAAGAGCAGCGCATTGATGGCTCACTTGCGTTCGTCGCGAACCAATCTCGAGCAGTTTCTGGCACCCGTTGGAGCTGTTAAAGAGACCAGTGATATAGACGGCTTGCGCGTAACACTCACCGACGGCAACACCATCCATTTCCGTCCTTCGGGCAATGCGCCTGAAATGCGCTGCTATGTCGAGGCGGCTAATGAAGACGCGGCAAACGACCTGCTCGATAAGGGGCTTAACCTCATTCGCAACTTCGGTTGAGGTCCAGTTTTCGATATCCAGCAAGGTGCGGCGATGCGAATTGCCGCACTTTTCGTTTGTTGTTGCGCTTTGGCAGTCGAAGCGGCAAAACGTCAGCGAACGGAGACCGTAAACCTTGGCAGAAGAGACCATCACGCTTTATCAGGCCATCGGCGGTGATGACACGGTGCGCGCGCTGACAAAGCGCTTCTACGAACTCATGGACACGCTGCCGGAGGCCGCAAACTGCCGCGCCATCCATCCGCCAGACATTACGGGCAGTGAAAGCAAGTTTTACGATTATCTCACCGGCTATCTCGGCGGACCTCCGGTTTATGTCGAAAAACACGGCCACCCCATGCTGCGCCGACGCCATTTCGTAGCCGCTATCGGACCGGCAGAGCGAGACGAATGGCTGCTCTGCTTCCGCCGCGCCATGGATGAGACGATAGAGAACCCCAAGCTGCGCGAAATCATCTGGGCACCTGTGGAGCGGCTGGCATTTCATATGCAGAATCAGGAAGAGAAACCGTCATGACAAACACCGTTTTTCGCGCTGGCAGCCTCTTCCTCAGCGGCATCCTCGGCGCGGCTGGCGTTGCGCTTGCCGCCGCGGCAACGCACACTGGCGCGGCCCATATGCTCGGCAACGCCTCTGCCATGTGCCTTGCGCATGCGCCGATCCTGCTGGGATTATTCGTAGGGTGGGACCGTATCAGAACGGCATTGCCGGCATCTGTTCTTCTTGGCCTCGGCACGGTTCTGTTCGCCGGCGATCTCGTATCCCGTCAATTTACCGAAAGCGGCCTGTTCCCCATGGCCGCGCCCGCGGGCGGGCTCGGCATGATTTTGGGCTGGCTGGCGCTTGCCGCCGCCGCCTTCTTCAAATCGGCTCGGGACTGAGCAAGTCGATCTCAGTTTGCCGCGCGGTCGTTCATGGTTTGAAGCGCCCGCTCAAGGCTGGATTTGCTACCGTTACGGAGCGGAATGAAAGTTTTGCCGAACTTCTTGCAGCCGGATTTTACGCGCAGACACGCATCATGGCTGATACAGTCGATAGGGCAGAATACGCAGTCTACCGAAGGAAGCAGCGTATCGATACGCGACACGGCTTCACGCAGGCCACCATCATGATGGATCAGTTCGGCATCGAAATTGCTGGCGATCTGGCGAAGATGCGCAACCTGACAGTCACGACCGCCGACATAAAGAAAGCTTTTCGGCCCCACAGGCGCCTGTTGCTGGAGGGACTGCCCTGCCTGCTGCGGACGCTCGTCGCGCTTCCCGTTTCGATCCGCCTTCTTTTTCTCTTTCCGCGCCATAACTCACCTTAACGTTGCACACCTGCCCGATCACCCGGCTTGGCGGCACATTATTAAAGATGAGTTTCAGAGTAAAGTATAAAGTTGATGATAATCATCATGTTTTTATGGGGAGGGTGAAATCCTCAAACCACCCATGAAAAGCTGCTCCAGAAAACGCGCGGCGTCTTCGAAGCGACCCTCACCCGCGTTGCCGTGTCCCAACACGGCCTTTACCTGAACATCGAAGTCGGCGTAATGCTGGGTTGTGGCCCATATCGAAAAGATAAGGTGGTAGGGATCGCACTTGGCGATCAGGCCTGCCTTTGCCCAGGCACGGATGACTTCCGCCTTTTCGTCGACGAGTTGCTTCAGCGGACCTTTCAACTCGTCTTCGACGTGCGGCGCGCCCTGTAGAATCTCGTTGGCAAACAGTCGGCTTTCGCGGGGATAATCCCGCGCCATTTCCAGCTTTCGGCGAATGTATGAGCGGATTTCCGCCTCCGGGTTCCCGAGGTCATTGAAAGCGCGGAGAGGATCGAGCCAGGTGTCCAGAACCCGCTCGATAAGAGCCCGGTGCATAGCCTCCTTGGTACGGAAGTAATACAGCACATTGGGCTTGGACATGCCTGCAACATCTGCGATTTGGTCGATGGTGGTGCCACGAAACCCGTTCATGGAAAAAACATCGAGCGCGGCCTCCAGGATCGCCTCTTCCTTCTTCTCCTGAATGCGTGTGCGCTTCTGGGTCTTTGCCGCTCTGGGTATCGCCATCGCAATGGTCTCTTGTTGTGTTCGTTGAAACCATCGACGTATTTGAACACGTGATCAATGATTATAGAATTATGACAATACCGCCCGCTTTAATAGACGCAACCCAACCTTCTCAAGCTCTCGATCCTGTGTTTCGGTACCGTTGTAGCAGGAACGACAACACGTATCGGTCATCAGCCATCATTTCAGCTAGAATCGGGCACATGTTATCCACCTCAGTACATAGAAAAATGTATCTTCAATGCGCTCGTTACACCGATTGAAATGATTGCCAGTCAGATTTACATTCCGGCGGCAAAACTTTTAAGGAATTGAGTGCGGGTGGAAAGTAATCCAGATGGCTCCTTGCGACGTTTTGCGCAATGTCGCGTCTGACTACGCGGCGCGAAATTACTGTCGAACCGAGTATCGTATTCATTATCGCACGAACCATGCCTGTGCCGAGGCGCATGCTGATCCCGCGATTGGACCTGAACGGATAAGCATATGCAGCGCACGACACCTATAGCATGTTTGGCAGCTATTCTCCTTGGCGCGTCCGTGCTACCGATGACCGCTTCAGCAGAGGGTGAGCCCGCTCAGGCCAACCGCCAGAACCTGCCGTCCATCGTCGTGACCGAAGCGGCTACGCGCGATCTCGTCGATAAGGTCGTTGCGACCGGCACGATCCGTCCTGTCGATGAAATTTACGTCCAGCCGCAGGTGGATGGGCTGGCGGTCGACAAGCTCAATGTCGATATTGGCGACAAGGTCGAGGCTGGCGCCGTACTCGCAGAACTGTCCCAGGACAGTCTGCTACTGCAAAAAAGCCAGCTGGAGGCCAACAGGGCAAAAGCTGAAGCTGCAGTTGCACAAAGCAAGGCGCAGGTGATCGAAGCGCAAGCCAACCTCGATGACGCCAACCGTCAGAAGGACCGCGCAGCGAAGCTCGGACAATCAGGCTCGGGCTCAGTTTCGCAGGTCGAGCAAACGGCAGCGGCAGCAGCCGTCGCACAGGCTCGTTTGCAGGCAGCGAAACAGGCCGTGACGGTCGGCGAAGCGGATACCAAAGTCGTCGACGCCCAGATCGAGGACATTGATCTGAAACTCGCCCGCACTGGCGTCAAGACTCCGGTCGCCGGTATCATTTCCGCCAAGAACGCCCGCGTCGGTGCCATTGCAAGCGGTGCAGGAAACCCCTTGTTCACCGTCATCAAGGATGGAGCCATCGAACTGGTGGCCGACTTGTCCGAGACCGACATTCAAAAGGTGAAGACCGGGCAGAAGGCGCACGTCACTGTCGCTGGTGGGCGGGACAAGATCGAAGGCACGGTCCGCATCGTCTCGCCCATGGTCGATGCCACCACCCGCCTTGGCTCCGTGCATATTGTTCTACCAGCCGAAAGTGCGGCGAGAGCTGGCATGTACGCCAATGCGGAAGTCGTCGTTTCAACTGCAAACGCTCTGGCGCTACCGCTATCCGCCGTCACATCGGGCCGGGACGGCTCCACGACGCGCCGGGTTGAAGATGGCGTGATCAAGCAGGTGAAAATCGAAACCGGTATTCAGGACGCCGGCTTCGTGGAAATCAGGAGCGGGCTTTCTGCTGGAGACGTGGTTGTTGAAAAAGCAGGCGCATTCGTGCGCGATGGTGATAAAATCAATCCGGTTCCGGCTGAAGCCGCAGCGTCGAACTGACTGAGGGAAAGTCATGAATTTCTCTGCATGGTCCATTCGCAACCCTATTGCACCGCTCTTGGCTTTCGCCCTGCTGCTGTTCCTCGGCATCAAGGCGTTCTACGATCTGCCGATCACCCGCTTTCCGAATATCGACGTACCCGTGGTGGCAATCACCGTAACACAGAGCGGTGCCTCGCCCTCGGAGCTCGAGGCGCAGGTCACGAAAGAGGTCGAGGATGCTGTCGCCTCCATCAGCGGTATCGATGAAATCCAGTCGACCGTCACCGATGGCCAGTCGTTGACCACCCTCATCTTCCGTATCGAAAAGCCCACGGAAGAAGCGGTTCAGGATACCAAGGACGCTATCGACAAGATCCGCAGCGAGCTTCCATCCGACATCGAAGAGCCCGTCGTCAGCAAGATCGACGTGGAGGGTCAGGCAATCCAGACTTTTGCGGTGTCTTCGCCGAATATGACGCTGGAGGAGCTTTCCTGGTTCGTGGATGACACCATCAAGCGCGCGCTCCAGGGTCAGGCGGGCATCGGCAAGATAGATCGCTATGGCGGGGCAGATCGTGAAGTCCGTATCTCCCTGAACCCCGCGAAGCTGGACGCATATGGCATTACCGCCGTTGACGTGAACAACCAGTTGCGCGGCACCAATATCGATCTCGGCTCCGGCCGTGGACAGGTCGGCGGCAACGAACAGACGATCCGCACGCTTGGCGATGCCCGTGACGTGGCGCAACTTTCCAACACCACGATTGCGCTGGCCAACGGCAATTTCGTCAAGCTTTCCGAACTCGGCACGATCAAGGACACCTATCAGGAGCAGAGGTCATTTTCTCGCTTCAACGGTAATCCCGGCGTGACCTTTGCCGTTTTCCGCGCCAAGGGTGCGAGCGAGGTGTCGGTTGCCGAAACAGTGGCGCAGAATCTCGATCAGGTCCGGAAAGACTACCCGAACGTTTCCATCGCCATGGTCGATGATGCGGTTTATTTCACCTATGGCAACTACAAGGCTGCGCTCGATACGTTGATCGAGGGCTCGATCCTTGCGGTCATCGTCGTGTTGCTGTTCTTGCGAAACTGGCGCGCGACGGTGATTGCCGCCGTCGCCCTGCCGCTATCGGCCATCCCCACATTCTGGATCATGGATGTGCTGGGCTTCTCGCTCAACCTCGTCAGCTTCCTGGCACTGACGCTCGCGACCGGCATTCTGGTAGACGACGCGATCGTTGAGGTGGAGAATATCTCCCGCCACATCAAGATGGGCAAATCCCCCTATCGCGCCTCGCTGGAAGCGGCGGATGAAATCGGCCTTGCCGTCATCGCCACCAGCTTCACCATCATCGCCGTCTTCGTGCCCGTCTCCTTCATGCCGGGTATTCCGGGACAATACTTCATCCAGTTCGGCCTTACCGTCGCCTTCTCGGTGTTCTTCTCTCTGATGGTGGCACGCCTGATAACGCCGCTGATGGCCGCCTACCTCATGCGCGCCGACGACGCGGTCGACGACCATCACGGCAATGACGGCAGGCTGATGAAGGCCTATACGCGCATGGTGACGGCTACCACCAGCAAGTGGTGGGCGCGTTACCTGACGCTGGTTGGCGCAATCGGTTTCCTCATAGGGTCAATGGTGCTGCTGAGCGGGGTTCCCGGCAGCTTCTTGCCACCGGACGATTCCTCTCGCGTCGTCCTGTCCATAGAGCTTCCGCCAAACGCGACGCTGGATGAAACCGATGCCACGACCTCGAAGATTTATCAGGCCGTGCGCGATATCAATGGCGTCGAAAGCGTCTTCATCCTTGGCGGCGCTTCGCCGAAGGGCGATCTCGAGCTACGCCGTGCGACCGTGCGCGTCATTCTCCAGCACATCGACCATTCTCTGGTAAAAATGGTGGTCAACAAGGGCTTCGGCTCAATTCCGCTCATCGGCCAATATCTGCCGAAGGTGGAAGACAACGGAAGAACGCGCCCGCAATGGGATGTGGAGCGCGATATCTTTGCAGCAGTTCGCGGCATTCCGGATGTTCGCATCATCAAGCTCAACGACCGCGCGGAACGCGAACTCACCTTCAACTTTCTGTCCTCCAACGAAGAGGACTTGAACAACGCCGTCGGCCTGCTGGAATCGCGTCTGCGCGCTTCGCCTATTCTGGCCAATGTCAGCTCGGAAGGCGCGCTGCCGCGTCCTGAATTGCAAATTCGTCCGCGCAAGGATGAGATCGCCCGCCTCGGCATCACACCACAGCAGATCTCCCAAACCGTGCGCGTTGCGACCATCGGCGATATCGATGCGCAGCTGACGAAGATTTCGCTGGATGACCGGCAAATCCCGATCCGCGTTCAGGCTTCGCTCGATGTTCGGCGCGATCTGGCGGCCATCCGTGCGCTCAAGATCAAGACGGCGTCCGGTGCGACAGTGCCGCTCTACAGCGTTGCCGATATCGACTATTCGGAGGGGCCAAGCTCCATCAAGCGAAACGATCGTAACCGGGTCGTCGCCATCGGTTCCGATGTTCCCTTCGGCACGGCTCTCGACACCTCGACGGCCGAATTCAAGCGGATCGTTGAAGAAACACAGCTTCCGCCCACTGTTCGTCTGGCTGAAAGCGGTGACGCAAAGGTACAGGGTGAAATGCAGCAGGGCTTCGTCAACGCCATGTTGCTCGGGCTGTTGCTGGTGCTGGTCGTTCTCATCCTTCTCTTCAAGGATGTGATTCAGCCATTCACGATCCTGTTCTCACTGCCGCTCGCTATCGGTGGCGTGGCCGTAGCGCTCATTCTCACGCAAAACGCACTCTCCATGCCGGTGCTGATCGGCATTCTGATGCTGATGGGCATCGTGACGAAGAATGCAATTTTGCTGGTGGATTTCGCCATCGAAATGCGCCGTCACGGTATGGAACGCGTTCATGCCATGGTGGAAGCGGGCCGCAAGCGTGCGCGCCCGATCATCATGACCTCGAT
>JAAIGE0101169227.1_pt1 | contig 12240 bp, 12 predicted proteins | sample 6487951 | NCBI WGS metagenome assembly JAAIGE01 (sample SAMN13974128, study PRJNA590717) | phyllosphere metagenome | biome: tomato field; feature: multiple bacterial spot infested tomato fields; material: tomato leaves; isolation source: leaves from tomato fields | host: Solanum lycopersicum ... | reverse complement strand
TGTGGACCGCAGCCTGATCAGCATTCGTGACCTGGCGATCCAGAGCAGCGAAGGCACTCGCCAGACACTGTTGGCCAGTAACGAATTGTCCAGACTTGCCGTGAACATGAATAATCTGGTGTTGCGATTCAGGACGTAATGTCGCAAACGACAAACAGGCCAAGGGACGGTGAACAGCACGATCACCGTCAGCGGCTTAACCGTTTTGACAGTCGTCCCGCCGGCCGTTTAGATCCAAACGAATGCGCAACAGGTCACCCTAATGATTTGACGGAATGAAAGTACACAGTAGTTGAGATTTTTCTTCGAGATTTTCATGTAGCGATGCAACTTGCACTATAAGCGCGCACAAAAAACGCCAAAATGCCATCACTCTTGCGTAATATAAGCGGATAGTCTCTGTATCAGTCACGTTACACACACGTCTCATCAGGTATGATGCGCACTACTCTGAGTAGTGGAAGTACGCGGCATGCCTTGCAGAATTATTGTGGCCGATGATCATCCGTTATTTCGCGAGGGCATGCTGCGCACTGTAGAACGCCTCGTGCCTGACGCGGTAATCGAGCAGGCTGGCAATCTTGATGAAGTGCTCGAACTGGCACGCTCGGGTGACGAGATTGATACGCTGGTCCTGGACTTGCGCTTTCCCGGCCTTGCTTCCATGCAGACGATTGCCGAACTTCGCAGGGAGTTCAAGCGCACGTCAATCATTGTCGTGTCCATGGTCGATGATATGGACACCATTTCGGAGGTCATGGCGCATGGCGCCGATGGCTTTATCGGCAAGAATATCGATCCCGTGGAAATCGCCGAAGCCTTCATTGCCATTCGCAATGGCGACGTGGTGGTCAAGTACAAGCCGGAAGGCTCGATTCTGAGTGACGTGGAAATATCTGCACTCAGTCACCTGACCAGCAGGCAGAAAGAAGTGCTTGGACTGGTCGCTTCAGGCAAGACCAACAAGGAGATTGCCAAGGAACTGGGCATCTCGCCCTTTACGGTGCGCATTCATGTTTCCAGTCTGCTCAAGACACTGGGCGTGCCCACCCGATCCGCTGCGGCCGCACAATTTTCCAGCCTGTCCATCAAGTAACCGCCATGTCGATATTGCCCAAACGCATTGATCTGGAAATGACTCAGGCGCTATTGCGCATGGCCGTCATTGCCACTTCGACGCTGTACACGCTTATAACGTATGCGCTCGATGAAATCTCCGACGAGCGCATGTTTGTCATTCTGGGTTACTGCCTGGGTTTCGGCATTGTGACGATCGGCCTGATCGTACGTATTGCCCAACGTCCGGGGGCTTCCGGCAGGCGCCGCCTGTTTGCGCTGGTCACTGACAATCTGGCGGGCATCGTCACCATTTCCGTGGGTGGCGAAGCATTGCTTCCGGTGTACTCGGTCATGCTGAGCATGACCGTCGGTTACGGCATGCGTTACGGGCGCAATTACCTGTTGCTGGCAACCGGTTTTTCGATGATTTCCTTACTGATCATCATTGCCCTGACACCTTTCCTGCGCGAACACCACGCGGTCGCGGTCATGATGATCCTGACGATGCTGGTGCTGCCGTTGTTTGTTTACTTCCTGCTGGGCCGACTGCATCTGGCGCTCAAGGAGACCGAAGAAGCCAACCAGGCCAAGTCACGGTTTCTGGCCCAGGCCAGTCATGACCTGCGCCAACCGATTCACTCGATCAGCCTGTTCACCGCCTGCCTGCGCGATGCCAGCCTGGGTGACAATGAGCGTCGACTGGTCGATAACATCGACCGCGCACTGGGTTCGGTCGAGCAGTTGTTTCGCTCGTTGCTGGACATCTACACACTCAATCGGGGTGAAGTCACGCCGCGCCTGGAGACAGTCGATGTAGATGCGCTGCTCAAGGGTCTGGCGAGCCAGAACAGCGAAGCTGCCAGCTGGGCCGGTGTGCAGATTCGTGTACGCAACAGCAAACACCACGTGCATACCGACCCGGCGCTGCTCAGTACACTGTTGCAGAATCTGATTTCCAACACGTTCAAATACGCCCCCGGCAAACCGATACTCATCGGCTGTCGCAAACACAAGGGCAAGCTGGACATTGGCGTTTATGACCAGGGTCGCGGTATTTCCGCCGAGCATTTGCCCCACCTGTGCAACGAGTTTTATCGCGTGCGGGAAAAGCGCGACCGGGACATCGAGGGTGTCGGGCTGGGTCTGAGTATTGTCAGCCGCATCGCGCGGCTCATGAAATTGAAGGTCAATATCCGCTCGATTCCGGAGCGCGGTACGGGCGTGATTGTTGCGGGATTGCCCGTCGTCACCGCCAGTCTGCCCGTCCAGATTTCGAACATCGACTGGAACAAGCGTCTGCTCGGCGGACTGCGGGTCATGCTGATCGAGGACAATCAGAGCGTGCTGCAAGCCACCGCCATGTTATTGGGAAAATGGGGATGTAACGTCCAGACCTCTGTCAGCATTCCCGATGCCCACGTTGACTGCGATCTGGTCATCACCGATTTCGATCTGGACCGCAGCGCATCAGGCGCCGACTGCATCGCTTACTTGAACCGGCTGGAAGGCCGACGGATTCCTGCCATCGTGATCACCGGGCACGAACTTCAACATGTCCGTCAGGCATTGAATGACCCGGATATTCCGGTGCTCTCCAAACCGGTCCGCCCTGCCGAACTTCGCTCACTGTTGCTGAGCTTCAAGGTGGGTTCTAAACCATCGTCCGATGGGCAAAATGACGAATCTGTTTCGGTGCTTCAATAGGTTCTGAAGTCACGTACTATGTCACCTCTGAACTCGATATAAAGTCGAGTGATCTTCACTTTTTGACCTGGCGCACTGGCGCCTGAAAGTGAACCCGCGTCATCCATGATCTCTTGCGCGTCTCCCACCTTGTTCTGGCCCGTAATGATTGCACTTGCAGAGTCACCGGCCCCGTATCGGCTCGTGTATTTGTAAGCCATATCGGTAAGCTTGCCCAATTGCGATTCGCTACGATCGTAAAGCCATTCGGAAGAATCATTGCCCAAATTATCCCTTACGCGTGTGGGCGCGCCAAACTTTTCACGGATCTGTTGTTTGGACGACTTGTTGACGACGATATTGCTTTTAATGAACTCGGGCGCATATTTGGCTTCACCCGTTAAAGAGTCCAGCCCGCCAAATGGAGTACCCCCGCCGGTTGAACAGGCCGTCAGTGCCGTCATTATCAATCCTGCGGCTGCCCATCCTTTTAACCTTGCCACTCGGCCAACCCCACCCATTCCCGCGCTCTCCACTATCAGCCTATCGTTAAGGGTCTATCGAAAATCCGGCGCAAAACGTCTCGCAAAGCCGCTGTAATCAGCGGCCCTGAAGGTGAATGTGCATAGAAGATTCGATATCAGCTAGTTGAGTAGGGTAAGTGGCTCAACCGATGCAGGGCTATAGTGCAGATGTACTAGTCAGGTCTTCAGACAGACTAAAAGCGGTACGTCGCTCCAATACCGAGAAAACTTGCACTGTTTTCATACCGTGCGCTGTAACTGGCCAAAGCATTGGAACGGCTGACGTTCACGCTTTCTTCCTTGAGCCAGGAATAGGCAATATCAAGGGTCAGGTCTTTGGTCAGGTCGTAGCCTGCGCCCACGCTGTATATCGTGCGATCACCTGTCGGCGTGCGCGGCGAGCGGTTGGTGTTGCTGGTTGGCGATTGATCGAAGCGGATACCGGTTCGCAGAAGCCACTGAGCGTTAAGACGATAGGACGTGCCCAGCGCATAAGCCCAGGTATCGTGCCAGTCCAGACCGCCCGCAACGGCATTCGACAGCGACGACGCCAGCACACCGCCGACCGCCGGGCTGATGCTTTGTGTGCTGAAATCCAGATCCTTCATGCGACTCCATCGGGTCCAGGTCGCCCCAGCGTAGAGTTTCCAGGCATCGCTCAGGTCTTGCATGACCGAAAGATCCACCGACTCCGGCGTGTCCAGTTGCAGCGAGCAGTCGTATCGATTGCTGGTCAGCACTTGCGGTGGCGTTCCGGCACCTGTGGCTACGCCGGTGTGGCAATCAAGGTCATAGCGGACCCGCGAGTGGTAGGTCATGCCTGCCCGCGTGGTGTCCGTCAGGTCGGCCAGAATGCCGACATTGAAACCCACGGCCACATCGTCGCCCTTGACCTTCACGTTGGTATCCGGGATGGCAGGGTTGAGCGTCAGGTCGGACTCCAACTCGCCTGAAAGCCGGTTGATGGTCGGTCCGAAACCAATGGAAAGGCGATCATTGAAGGCGTAACTGATGGTCGGTTGCAGCGTGATGACCCGGGCGTCACTTCTGCTGGCAAAAGCACGGCCCTGAAAGCCCGACTCGTAATCGGTGGCCAGACCGAACGGCGCATAAACGCCCATTCCGAATGCCCATTGTTGATTCGGTTTGTAGGTATAGAACCCGAAGGGAATGGCCTTGAACGGCACCATGTCGCCCTTGTTCGTACCACCGGACCGACCGCTTGCGTTGCTGATGTCAGTGGACGCGTCGACAAAGGTGACGCCGCCCGTGATCTGCTGCCCCTCAAGCCGCGACATGCCCGCCGGGTTTCCATACACCGTACTCGCGTCATCCGCAGCCGACGCACGGCCCGCGAACGCCGTTCCCATGCCACTGATGCTCTGTTCGTTGAGTCCGAAGCCGCCGGCACACAGCTGGGTCGAAACCACGGCAAAGGTAAGGCCCAACGTGATTTTTTGCATGAATCTCGCTACTCGTGGCAGTTAAGTGTTCGGCAGAGGTCATCAGACGTGAAGGCATGTGCACCGCAAACATTCGCGGACCTCAAAGGCCGGTTGGCACGCGCAGCAGACAGCCCTGCACCGACTCGATGGTCAATCAACGAGCGTATCAGCGAGTAAAAATGCGCTCCATAGTACAGGTGTACTAATGGCCCCTTGCCGCGTCATGACCAGTTTGTTTGATACGGGTTAACGGCCCCCCATTACGGACGGTTCATGATCGATAGGGTTGTTAGTGCATTCAAATTAGAAAGCTTATTGACGCCAACGCCATGTCACTAGAGGGCCTGCTGTCATATTCCCGGAATTTTTCATGTAACCCCTGATCAGGTGTGGCAGGATCAGCAGCGGCGAAAGTGTGATGCAGTTCAAGGACTGCCGGACGCTTTGCCAGCTTCCTAATGATCAGGTCGGGGCCTCACCATTGAACACCACATTGACTTCAGCAGAACTGGCCGTCATCAGTGAAATCGAAACCACCTCAAGTTTGTTGAGACTGGTCACCCGACTCACCGGGCTCAGATTCGCCGCCATTGCCAAAGTGACCGACAGCAGCTGGACCGCATGTGCTGTGTATGACGAGATCAATTTCGGGCTGGATGCCGGTCATGAGCTCAAACTGGAAAACACGTTCTGCAACGAACTCAGACTGAATCACCGCCCTATCGTGATCAACGAAGTGGCGACCGATCCTGAATACGCTCAGCACTTCATTCCGGCAAAATTCGGCTTCCAGAGTTATTTCTCGCTGCCGATCATTTTTCCGACCGGTGATTTCTTCGGCACGCTGTGCGGCCTTGATCCCCTGCCGAAAAAGCTCGACGACGAACAGCTTCTGGAAACCCTGAAAGTGTTCTGCACGCTGATCGCGAACACACTTTACGCGCACCAGCAACTCACTGATTTACAGAACCAGATGATCGCTGTGCGTTCGGAGCGGACTGCGGTCTGAGCAGGCGCTCCGTGATCAGTGTTCGCGCCTCCTCACCAAGAACGTCCCCTGCGCCAGAAACAAAAAGCCCGGCATGAACCGGGCTCCTGATTTACAACGCAGTCGCCTGAGCGTTACTGCGCAGTTCTCAGCTTGATCACGTCGCCGGAAACAGTGGTGGTGTAGCCGTTCAAGGCTCAGGCTATGAAGCGAACAGTCATGAAAGGATTCAGTCAGCGTGACTGCTCAACTCGATACCCGTGTATCCCGGTCGGCTACGCTGGCTGAAATTCAACGCATGCCCCCTCTATCAGGCTGAAGGAGCAATCGAGTCAGGACTTGTCTGACTCCTCGCTGTCATCTCTTCCACCTGATGCCTGTCCTCCCTTTCTGCCTGCTTCAGCTGCCCGCTCCGGGTCGTTGGCGAAATTGCCACCCGAAGCCTGGCCACCTTTTTTGCCAGCTTCGGATGCTCGCTCGGGGTCATTGGCAAAGTTGCCACCTGATGCCTGACCACCCTTTTTGCCAGCTTCGGACGCACGCTCCGGATCATTGGCAAAATTGCCGCCTGACGCCTGACCTCCCTTCTTGCCTGCTTCGGATGCCCGTTCCGGGTCGTTGGCGAAGTTGCCGGGATTGTTTTCCCCAGTGCTAGCCATTGTTTTTGTCCTCCGTATCGGCCGACCGCTTTATTGCCGTCGCCTGCAATAGAAAACACCGCGAGGGCAGTCGATCCGGAAATTCGAGGGCCGGACGACGAATGGCAAAAATGGTTCCATTTTGTTCAGGAAGGTCCGGACTGCCCGGTTTTAAAGGCCCGTCCCCTCATCGAAAGCATGCCAAACAGGCGTTTTAATGCGTTGAGGTTCTTAAAGGGGGCTATAGATAAAAATGGCGCGCTGATAAAGTGAACTTCGTGATGTCATATGGTCATCACTCATGCACCGCCCTCCGAGATATCCATGACCGTTTGCGCCCCTATCCCGTTCAACGAAACGCAACGCCTGTTGCGTATAGCGGAGCTGTGCGTGCTCGAGAACACGGCAGACGATGTGTTTGATGAAATCGTGGAGATGACCGCCAGTTTCTTCGATGCCCCCATCGCGCTGATTTCCATCGTCGACGAGCATCGACAGTGGTTTCGCACCCGGGTTGGCCTGCAGGCCCAGGAAACCCCTCGCGACGTTTCGTTCTGCGCCTACACGATTCTGGCCGATGAGCCGTTCGAGGTGGTTGACGCCACGCTCGACGAGCGATTCATGGAGAACAATCTGGTCACCGGACACCCCGGCATTCGCTACTACGCGGGCGCGCCGTTGATCACTGATGACGGCATCGCGCTGGGCAGTCTGTGCGTGATCGACACCAGCCCTCGTGAGCCGATGAGCGAAAAGCAGGCGAACATGCTCAAGCGCTTTGCCTCACTGGTGATGAAACGCATCGTCGGCCTGAGGATGAGCTGCTTCATCGACCAGCCTACCGGGCTGTATAACCGTTCGCGATTACAGGAAGACATCACCCAGACCCTGAGTGTGAAGCAGAACTACCGGCTGGTCGCTGCGGACATGATTACCCCCGAGTTTCTCAACGACATCGTCAAGGCGCTGGGCTACAGCTATTCACAGGACCTGGTGATGGCGATAAAAAATCGCCTGCAGTGTCTTCTGCCTCACGATTGCTCGCTCTACAAGGTCAGCCCGACACGCTTTGGCTTTTTGCTGCCTGAGGAAGCCGCGACTGAAGCCATGTTTCGCGCGATTCTCAAGGACTTCGAAACGCCGGTGCAGTGTCGCGGCATTCCGGTGCAGATGCAGGTTGGCCTGGGTGTGGTGGCTCTGGATCACACCGACAGCACCGAACAGGACTGGATGCGCCTGGTGATCAGCGCCGCTGACAACGCTCGTGACCGTAACGTCGGCTGGGCCATGTATGAACCTCATTCCGATGCCGCTCAACAGCGTGCCTTCAAACTGCTCAGCTCATTGACTCACGCTGTGCACGCACACGATCAGCTGCGTCTGGTCTATCAGCCCCGCATCGACCTGAAGTCCGGCCATTGCACCTCGGTTGAGGCGCTGCTGCGTTGGAACCACCCGACACTGGGGCCGATCGGTCCGGCGGAGTTCGTGCCACTGGCGGAGAAGACTGCGCTGATGCGCCCCTTGAGCCTGTGGGTGCTCAGAAACGCGATCGAGCAGGCGGCCCACTGGCAGCGTCAGGGTTTCGATTTCCGAATCGCGATCAACGTCACGCCTGAAGACCTCGCAGGCCCGGCATTCACCGACACCATGATCGGCCTGCTGCGAAAACACGATATTCACCCGACCCGTTTCGAACTTGAATTCACCGAAGGCGCGCTGATGCAAAACCCCGCCGAGGTCCGCAGTCAGTTGGAGCGCATGCGTGAAATGGGCATGGATGTCGCGATTGACGATTTCGGCACGGGTTACAGCAACTGGAACTACCTGCGTCAGTTGCCGGCCACTACGGTCAAGCTCGACCAGTCGCTGATTTGCAACCTGGTGTCGGACGAGACGGATCAACGCCTGGTGAAGGCGCTGATCGGTCTGGCGAAAAAACTCGGTTACTGCGTGGTCGCAGAAGGTATTGAAACCGAGGAAATCCGGACGCTGGTCAAGCAATGGGGCTGCGATGAAGGACAGGGTTACCTGATCGCAAAACCTCTGGAAGCCGACGTGATGGTGAATTGGCTCAGCCCCACGCAGCGCCTGCAAAGTGTTGCCGAGGCGACACTGGCGGCCGCCTCACGCGATAAACGGTTATAACCTTAGAACACATCTTCATAACCGGTCATAACATAAGCCGCTATGCTGCCCGCCACTTTTTGCCTGATACGTTTGTTTGACAGGGTTGGATATGGACGCGGGTGGTTTAGGGTTTGTAGTAGCGGGACTGGTGGTTGGCTTTATCGTGGGCATGACCGGTGTCGGAGGGGGATCGTTGATGACCCCGATACTGCTGTGGTTCGGTATCAATCCGGCCACTGCTGTGGGCACCGATCTGTTGTACGCCGCGATCACCAAATCCGGAGGCGTGCTGGTTCACCGCAAGAACGACAACATCGACTGGAAAATAACCGGTCTGCTGACTCTGGGCAGCGTGCCCGCAGTGCTGCTGACGCTGTGGTTCCTGAGCACCCTGCATGCAGCACCCGACGCCCTGAACGCAATCATCAAACAGGCGCTGGGGATCGTGTTGTTACTGACCGCCCTCGCCGTCCTGTTCAAGAAAAGACTGCTGGCCTTCGCCCATGGGCGTGGCGAGGGGCATTCCTTTTTCAAGGGCACCAGCCTGACCGTGCTTACCGTTGTTACAGGCCTGATTCTTGGCACCATGGTGGCGCTGACGTCGATTGGTGCAGGCGCTCTCGGCACCGTGGCACTGTTCATTCTGTACCCGTTGTTACCGACCCGCCGCCTGGTAGGAACCGAAATCGCCCACGCTGTGCCCCTTACGCTTGTTGCAGGCCTGGGCCACGCCAGCATGGGCAACATGAATTGGGAACTGTTGGGCTGGCTTTTGATGGGGTCGCTACCGGGCATCTATTTCGGCAGTCACATGGCCGGGCGCGTGTCTGATGACCTGTTGCGTCCGTTCCTGGCGATCATGCTGGGAATGATCGGCTTCAAGCTGGCGTTCTGATCAACGTCAAGCTGTCACATCCATGCGTCAGGCTCGCCCTGCAAACACGCTTTGAAGGCTGTGCAGCGCAACACATTGTGCTGCACAGGCACATTGGTCGGGATTTGTATTTTTTTGTAGCTCAACGCCGTTTTTCGGCGCAGGATTTTGCCGGTCTGCTTTCGCGCCGGTGCTCGGCACAGACTCATCCTTGCTGACTGGAGATGCCAATAATGCTTATCCGAATTGAAGAAGGTGTTTACGGGGCCCACTGGGTCGTGAAGCTGGACGACTATCCGGTGACCTGCCGGAGCTGGCAGGAAGCCAAGGAATTTGCTGACCGCATGAAATCCAGAATCGACGCTCCCCATTCGCTTCCGCTGTCCGCACGACATACCGTATCCGAACGAAGCGCGCCTGAACGACGCTCCAGGGCGATGGCTCGCTGATCCTTTGCTTCTGTTTGCTGAAACATTTGTTTCCTGTAACAACTGAAACGTCGCTGCCCTGACAGCGACGTTTTGCTGTTCGTCTTTCACGGACTATTCAACTGAATAAAAACTGAAATCCATTCTCGTTTCGGTGACATCCATTTCACATCTTCTTCACGTCAGGCTGGGTAAATTGAACCCACTCCTTTGATGAATCCCATTTGGCCCACCCTGTTGTGGGCCATTTTTTTGCCTGCAGAAAAGTGACCTGCATCGCGCATCCAAGGCTTGCCCGATCCGACCTACTCCACTTGCGAGCGAGGCTGTCCTGAATCCTTGGTTGCGAGCACAACCGGATTGCCCAGTGCCCCGCTGCTCTGCTCTGCCAGCCGGTCACTGCCTGTGCCACTGACCACCGAACGGCTCCAGTGTGTGGTCACCGTTGCCATCCAGCCCAGCAAAAACAGCACAACGGCCTGCAATGCCCATTTGCTGATGATCGACATGCGCTCTCTCCTCATTCAGGTCTGGATGGCGAGCATATAAACACCTCGTCATTGCAGAAGAATTGCAGAGTTTCAGATTTTTGCCACCGTGCCGCTCATCCTTTTTTGCTGAACTCGGCCGCCGTTGCATCCTTCCTAATTTCAGGGTCAGCGTTAATGGTTCGCGGTGAGTATGTCCGTGAGCCCGACGTCAGCCCGACGTTCATTCAGGATTTCAGGAGATAGGCCATGCCTGCCGCGAACTCGAAAAAAGACGCTACCTCGAATAAAGACAAATACACCGACAAACAGAAACGCAAAGCCGAACACATCGAACAGGGCTATGAAGAAAAAGGCGTCTCGAAAAGTGAAGCTGAAGCACGGGCGTGGGCCACTGTGAACAAGCAGTCCGGCGGTGGCGAACGCAAGGGTGGCTCGGGAACCAAAACCCCGGCGTCCGGCAAGTCGGCAGCGCGCCACGATTCAGCCAGGCGTGCGGTGGCCACCAAGCGCGGTGAGCCGCGCAACGATCAGCCGCTGGAGTCGCAGACCAAAGTGGACCTGATGCAACGCGCCAGAGGTTTGAACATTGCCGGTCGTTCGACCATGAGCAAGCAGGAACTGATCACCGCGCTGAAGAAGGTCTCATAACGATCCAGCCGTACACTGTGTCACTGCCAGGAGTTGCTCATGACCCGGACAGGAACGAGCAAGACCGACGTTGTTCTGTTGCCCACACGCAAAATTCTATCGACTCATGAAACAGTGACTCACCAGATACTGGCGCAAAAGCTGGCGACCCTGCTCGGCGCAGAGTTCGTCGGGCTATATGACAGCGTGACTCATCAGGGGCGTGATCTGTATTTCGTCCCGTCCGATACGTTGATCGAGCAGGATCATCCCGCCATCCGATCCGCAGATGATCTGTTTGGCGGCATGCTCACCGAACCGTTCATGGCGACCAAAGCCCTTTCGCACCCGCTGCCCGATCATGCAACGCATAAACCGCCCGGCTGGTCCGACGCATTTCACCGTCAGGCTGCGCAGGCGGTGCTCAACGGCTTTTCGGTTTTCGCCGAACAGGATGCGCTGAAGGTCGGCATACAGATGCTCGCCAACGGTCCGGTGCGAATCAAACCCGTGCTGGCGACGGCAGGGCGAGGTCAGGTGGTGGTGACGACAGCGGCTGAACTGGCGGCCGCCGTTGCCCGGCAAAATCTGCAAGAGGTAAAGGAATACGGTCTGGTGCTGGAAGAAAACCTGACAGAAGTCGAGACCTTCAGCGTGGGTCAGGTACAAGTGGCCGGGCTGACCGCCAGCTATTACGGAACTCAGGACCTGACCAGGGACAATCAGGGGGAAACCGTTTACGGCGGCTCGCGCCTGCACCTCGTGCGGGGCGATTATCAGGCCTTGCTGCGCCAGTCCCTGGACAAGCCGGTCAGCCATGCCGTGCAGCAGGCGCTGGCTTATGAAAATGCCGCGTTTGCCTGCTTCCCCGGCCTCATCGCGTCGCGCCGCAACTACGACATCGCTCAGGGCATCAACGCACAAGGCCAGCGACGCTCAGGCGTACTGGAACAATCCTGGCGCATCGGCGGTGCCAGCGCCGCGGAAATCGAGGCGTTGCTGCTGTTCAACGCCGACCCGACGCTGCATCAGGTCGACATCTCGACCCACGAGGTGTACGGCAAGACCACACTTCCCGCCAATGCCCAAGTGCTCTACGAGGGCGATGACCCTCAGGTGGGCTTCATCAGCAAATTCATTCAGGTGGAGTCTCTATGAGTGTCCGCAGTGAAATCATCGAAATCAAGGTAGGCAGCCAATCCATCTCCGGATCGATCGTCACGCCGTGCGAGAAATTTCCCGGCATCCTTTTTGTCCACGGTTGGGGCGGCAGTCAGCAGCGCGATCTGGCTCGGGCCAAAAACATTACGGGGCTGGGCTGCGTCTGCCTGACCTTTGACCTGCGCGGCCACG
>JAAIGE0100751990.1_pt1 | contig 12244 bp, 10 predicted proteins | sample 6487951 | NCBI WGS metagenome assembly JAAIGE01 (sample SAMN13974128, study PRJNA590717) | phyllosphere metagenome | biome: tomato field; feature: multiple bacterial spot infested tomato fields; material: tomato leaves; isolation source: leaves from tomato fields | host: Solanum lycopersicum ... | reverse complement strand
TGGCCTACGCACCTCATCGAAATGAGCATTCGCTTTGCGCCCTCGCTTGATTTGAACACTGCAGAAGGATCCGGTAATTACGCTGGTTTCCGACCCAATGGCGCAGGCGTTCGGATGAGTGTCGGCCCATCGCTGGATTACTTTTTCTTCAAGAATCGCTACGCCTTCGGAACAGGTCTTTGGTACACCATCAAACGGTCGGGGTTTCAAATGCCCGGTACGTTTGGGCAAAACATCTGGAATCCGGGGGCTCCCGAAAAAGAATCGGTCTACAACCTCCAGTACCTGCAAATACCCCTGACGGTAAAGTTGTTTGCCAACAACATAGCGCCAAACATGCGCTTATACATTCAGACGGGGGGGCTGGTAAGCGTAAAGCTAGCCGAAAAAGCGTTGGATCAGGCCCGGAATGGATTGTATACGGCAGAGAGTGGAGGCAATAGCCGTCACTATGGATTCGGCGATGTTGAACTACTACTTGGTACGGGCGTACAATACAAAATCAACCAGAATAACGCGTTTAATATCGGCATGAGCTATCAACGCGGGCTGATAAACGTAGCGCGTGGCAGTCAACTGGTTTCCAAAAACCGAATCGTTTCGCTCGATCTGGGCTTCAAATTTTAGCAATGGCGTGGTGTCGGCGGGGCCGCCCGCGCGGTTCTCAAACCCGACACCACTCGAAAACGAGCAAAGCTCTGGTTAAACCCGCATCTCTATTCCGTTTTCTCGTAAATACCCTTTTAAGGCCGGAATGTCAATTTCTTTGAAATGGAAAATACTGGCCGCTAATCCGGCATCGGCTTTGCCCGTTGTGAAAACGTCCACGAAATGGTCCATTGTACCAGCCCCACCGGAAGCAATAACCGGAATGTTGGCAGCACCTGAAATCTGAGCGGTTAGCGCAAGCGCAAAACCCGCCTTTGTACCATCGGTATCCATCGACGTTAACAGGATTTCACCGGCTCCCCGCTCCTCTACTTCTTTGGCCCAGGCAATTGTGCGGAGAGCGGTAGGCTTACGTCCGCCGTGCGTATGAACGATGTGTTCACCGTCTACATACCGCGTGTCGATGGCTACGACCACACACTGGCTCCCAAACTCCAAAGCCAATTCATTGATCAAATCCGGATTACGCACCGCTGATGAATTGATCGAAATCTTGTCGGCTCCGGCGTTGAGCAAGGCCGACACATCAGCTACCGAGGAAATACCGCCACCAACCGTAAACGGAATGTTGATTGTGTGCGCTACGTTGCGAACTAGTTCAATCAGCGTTTTTCGCTCGTCAACGGTAGCCGTTATGTCCAGAAAAACCAGTTCGTCGGCACCCTGTTGCGCGTAAACAGCCGCGAGCGCTACCGGATCACCAGCATCACGTAAGTTGACAAAATTGGTACCTTTTACGGTTCGTCCGTCTTTTATATCCAGACAGGGAATAATGCGTTTGGTCAGCATTAGTAGCTCGTAAACAGTTTAATAGACATTGTATTTTCGGGGCTATCAATCGGTTTGAAACCAAACCGCTCGTACAACCCATGCGCGTCGCGCGTAACCAGCATTATCCGGCGTAGGCCCTGTAAAGCAGGATAAGCCATTATAAAAGCTACCAGCTTCTTGGACAAACCTTTACCCCGGTGTTCGGGCAAAATGAAAACATCGGCCAGATAACCGAATGTGGCTAGATCAGTAACAACCCGAGCGAAACCAACCTGCCGATCTGCCCGATAAACCCCAAAGCAAAGCGAATTATCGATTGACCGCTGCACCAGTTCAATTGGAATGTTCTGGCTCCAATAGGCTTCTCGACTTAAATAACCGTGAATGACAGCTAAATCAAGTTTGGTTTTATCGTCGCTAACCGTGTATTCCTGAATCATGGTTTGTGCGTTTATTGAGTCGATTGAAAAGCGGGTGCCAGATCATGCAGGATGGCGACGACGTTACACAACTCTATAATTTCGGGTTTTTCTTTCACGTAGCCCAGCGGATTGCTGTATTCGTAGTCATGGTAGCTATCCTTGCCGAACACCTGAAAATAGTAGCCTTCACCATCTCCAATGATTATCCATTTGTTTCGTTTCCTTTTTGCTTTGACGCTAACCGTCCCATCCGGTTCGATTACATTCCAGGTCGAGTCCTTCTCCGGTTTCGGAAACAGCTGATCACGCAACGCAGTCATATCGGGTAACGTCAAGATATTGTGTTGCAGTAGCTTTTGCCAAAGCTCAACGGTAACGGGTCTATTGGAGTTGAACTCCGTAGCATGTTTAAATTCATGCTTATTCCACAGGATGATGGATTTAGTTACCGTAAACGTTTCCTTCCGCTTGATTAGTCGGTAAAGCATTTGCGCGTCTCCGTACTGCAATGACTGCCGATTCCAGATACGCACTTCGTAGTCACCTTCTTTCAGCTTTGGCTTTTTAAGTCGCATTTCGTCCGCCAGCTTTTGAAAACGACGCTGCCGCGTCGAGTCAGCCGAAGCGCGCAGACAGTTGGTTGATACCAGAAAAGCCAGGATCAGAAAGAAAGTACGACGCATATCAAATTCAGCTATTGGGCCGAAAAAAGACTTAATTCCTTCAGGCTTACCCGTCCTTCGTAAATCGCTTTCCCGACGATAACGCCAAAAACGTTCATATCGGCCAGCGTTTCAATATCAGCCATGTTGCTGACACCTCCGCTGGCAACGATTTTCAGATCGGGAAAGCGATCCTGTAGGTTTCGGTATAAGTCGAACGAAGGCCCCTGCAATAATCCATCCTTGGCGACATCGGTACTAATCACGTACTTGATGCCTTTCTCAACCCACTTTTCAACGAAATCATACACCCATACTTCGGTTGATTCTTCCCAGCCGCTCACAGCAATCTTTTCGTTTTTGGCATCCGCTCCCAAAATGATCGCTTCCGAGCCGTGCCGGGAAAGCCAGCGCTCCATCAGATCCGGATTTTTTACGGCTATGCTACCACCCGTAACCTGTTTAGCGCCACATTCGAACACGATCCGTAAATCATCGTCGGATTGAACTCCGCCCCCGAAATCGACGTGCAGCCGCGTTTTCGACGCAATTTGTTCTAATACTTTCCAGTTGATAACGCGTTTCTCCTTGGCCCCGTCAAGATCGACTAAGTGTAAGCGGGTCAGGCCAGCGTCTTCAAACTGCTGAGCCACTTCAAACGGGCGAGCGTTGTATTCTTTTTTCTGGTTGTAATCGCCCTGCGTCAAGCGAACAGCCTTGCCTTCGATGAGGTCTATAGCGGGAATGATATGCATAAGTAACGCGGACATCCTGTCCGCAGAGAAAGAGCAATAAACGGGCGAACAGGATGTTCGTGTTATAATTTCAAAAAGTTTTCCAATAGGCGCTGGCCGACGTCTCCGCTGATTTCGGCGTGGAACTGAGCCGCGTAAAAATTATCGCGGTGCAGCATGGCGCTGAACGGACGCACGTAATCGCAAACGGCGGTCGTTTCCGGACAAACGTCGGCGGCATAGCTATGAACGAAATACACATAAGCGTTTTCGGCTAGCCCTTCTGTCAAGGGACCCTGCAAGGTATGAATACTGTTCCATCCGGTATGTGGCACTTTAAAACCGGGTTCTGCCGGAAACCGCCGAACATCGATATCGAAGATACCCATGCAGGTCGTATCGTTTTCTTCCGAATAACGGCACATGAGCTGCATACCGACGCAGGTTCCTAAAACAGGCTGTTTCAAGGACGGAATCAGCTTATCCAGTCCTCGTTCACGCAAGTAGGCCATAGCGGTACTCGCTTCGCCGACACCCGGAAAGATAACCTTATCCGCCGAACGAATTTCCGCTTCATCGTCCGTCAGGAGGTAGTTTGCCCCCAGCCGATCCAGCGCGTACATCACCGACTGAACATTACCTGCGTTGTATTTAATTATGACAGTTTTCATACGTAAAAAAAGCCCGGCTCATTGGCAGAACCGGGCTTTGTATCTTGTGGGAATCAGGATTTTCTCTCCGAAAGCACAAACACGAGCGTCTCGTTCTGCTGCGTTACCGCTCAGAATGATGATGCCGATGTATTGCGATTGCTAAAGTCATAGAGCAAAAATAATGGGTCGGTCTGGCAAATCAAAACAAACTGCCTTGTACGACCTTGGGTTGTAAAACGGGTTCGCGCAGGTTTAAGCCGCAATGCTTGTTCAGTTCCCGAGTCCAATAAAGAATTAGCTCAGGTGCGGTGTCGTTTTCGGCACCGCCGTGAATAAACAGATAAGCCGTTTGCAATCCTTTCTCAAACCAGGTTTTAAGCCGTTGTATCCAGGCATCGGTACGTACATAATCGGTTTGGTGCCCCTCGTTTGCGATAAATCGAAGTGTCAAAACGGGGCTACTCAGTCCCATATGCAACACATCGCGCCGACCGGCTACGTCTGTGATGACCACATGTCGACGCAACACATAAAGCCGTTCAAGGGTTTGCTGCCACAAGGCGGCTTTACTGAACCAATCCGGGTGGCGAAACTCAACAGCTACATCCAGTTCGTCGGGTAAGCTCTTTAGGTACGCTTCTAATATCGGCCATTTGTCAGGTCCGAATGACGGCGGTAATTGCAGAAACGTCATTCCCAAGAACTCTTCGAGCCCCAATACGGCATTGACAAACTCTTCGGTTAAGGTTTCGCTGGCGATTAATTGCCGCTCATGACTGATAGCCTGGGGAAATTTAGGGCAGTAGGTAAACCCTTGGGTTGCCTCGGCCTTCCATTTATCAATCATGTTCATTGTTGGAATCTGATAGTGCGTCAGGTTCAGTTCAATCGTATTGAACTGCCGGGTGTAGTAATGCAGGAAGTCACGCTCCTTCGCGTTGGACGGGTACACTTTACCTACATAGTCTTTATTGGCCCAGATAGGTCCGCCAATAAAGACGTTGGGCCGTTGAGTAGGTTCTACCCCTGCCCAGACCCGGGCGTTGAAAGCCGATCCGGGTGGTAAGGTTAAATTGACGGCGTCAAGGTTATGTATTTTTCCGAATTCCATAAATGACTGATGAAGTGTTACGTTAAAACGGCTAAAGACGGCCTTTCGTTTTTTCACCCTATTCAATTTAACTAATTTTGCTTTTTATCGGTAATACCGCTCCTTTTCTATTCATCTTCTGTTTGTTAGTTGGTAGGAATTTTTCCGGTTTCGACTGTTTCTATGATTTCAAAAACATACACCCCCCAGGACATTGAAGAAAAGTGGTATCAATACTGGCTTGATAACCAACTTTTTAAATCTACTCCCGACGAACGTGAGCCCTACACCATTGTCATTCCTCCACCGAACGTAACGGGGGTGCTGCACATGGGGCACATGCTCAACAATACGATTCAGGATGTTCTGATCCGTAAAGCCCGCATGGAGGGTAAAAATGCCTGCTGGGTACCCGGTACCGACCACGCGAGTATTGCTACCGAGGCTAAAGTGGTGGCTATGCTCAAGGAGCGAGGCATTAACAAGCATGATCTCACCCGCGAGCAATTTCTGGAATACGCCTGGGAATGGACGCACAAATACGGGGGCATCATTCTTAAGCAACTCCGAAAACTTGGTGCTTCCTGCGACTGGGACCGTACGCGCTTTACGATGGAACCAGCGCTTTATGAGTCAGTTATCGACACATTTGTTGACCTCTACAACAAAGGAAAAATCTACCGGGGTGTCCGGATGGTCAACTGGGACCCACAGGGATTGACCGCCGTTTCGGATGAAGAAGTTGTCACCAAAGAAGTTCAGCAGAAGCTGGTTTACATTCGGTACGACATAGCCGGAAGCGTAGGGCAGGATTCGATCACCATTGCTACGGTTCGTCCCGAAACGATCATGGCTGATGCAGCGATCGCGGTCAATCCGAACGACGAACGCTATAAGCATCTGCATGGTAGGAAAGCAATCATTCCGCTTATCAATCGCGAGATTCCAATTATCACGGATGAGTACGTCACGATGGATTTTGGCACGGGTGGCTTAAAAGTCACGCCCGCTCATGACCCAAATGACTATACGTTGGGTATCAAGCACAACCTGCCAACGCTCGACATTCTGAACGATGACGGAACACTGAACGAGAAAGCACAGATTTTGGTTGGCCAGGACCGTTTTGCGGCTCGGAAAGCAATTATCAAGCTACTCGAAGAATCGGGGAACCTGGTAAAAGCCGAGGAGTATAAATCGAACGTTGGTTTTTCGGAACGCACGAATGCCGTCATTGAGCCAAAGCTGTCGTTGCAGTGGTTCCTGAAGATGGACGAGTTGTCGAAGCCTGCGTTCGAAAACGTAATGAACGACACCGTTCAGCTTCATCCGTCGAAGTTCAAGAACATGTACCGTTCCTGGATGGAAAACCCACACGACTGGTGTATTAGCCGCCAATTGTGGTGGGGGCAGCGGATTCCGGCCTTTTACATGCAGGACGGCACCGTAATCGTTGCCCGAAACAAACACGAGGCTCTGGAAAAAGTACAGCACGAGAAATTGCTGTTCGCCATGACCGAGGCTGATCTGACGCAGGATGAAGACGTGTTGGACACCTGGTTCTCGTCGTGGCTCTGGCCGATGTCGGTTTTCAAGCCGTCGGGCAATCCGGATGATCCTAAAGCTGGACCGCAGGATCTGGGTTACTATTACCCAACCAACACGCTTGTTACGGGTTTTGACATTATCTTCTTCTGGGTAGCCCGGATGATTATTGCGGGTTACGAATACAAAAGTGAGCAGCCTTTCAAGGACGTTTACTTTACAGGTATGGTTCGGGATAAGCTGGGCCGGAAAATGTCGAAACAACTCGGTAACTCACCCGACCCGCTTGACCTTATCGAAAAGTATGGGGCTGATGGAGTCCGGACTGGAATGCTGTTTAGTTCAGCGGCTGGGAATGATTTGCTGTTCGACGAAAAACTGGTGGAGCAGGGCCGGAATTTCAGCAACAAGATCTGGAATGCTTTCCGATTGGTTAAAGGCTGGACGGTGACTGACGAAGCAAATCAGGCTACTACGAACAGCAATAACTTAGCTATCCGTTGGTTTGAGTCAAAATTGAGTTTGACACTTACCGAAATTGAAGATCATTTCAGCAAATTCCGGATCTCGGACGCGTTGCAGGCTATCTACAAGCTTATCTGGGATGATTTCTGTTCGCAGTACCTGGAGCTGATCAAGCCAGGTTTTGAGCAACCAATTGACCGCGTCACGTACGATTCCACGATTAATTTCTTTGAACGGTTGATGGCCTTAGCTCATCCCTTTATGCCGTTCATTACCGAAGAAATCTGGCAGGAGATTAGTGATCGGCAGACTGGTGATAGCATTTGCGTTGCTCCTTTTCCGAAAGCAGCGACGGCTGACAACCAGATTCTGGCTGATTTTGACACGTTGTTTGACGTAATCACAAACATCCGGAATATTCGCAACGCCAAGCAGATTTCGCCTAAGACCGAATTACCCGTATCGATCAAGACGGTAACGCCCGAACGCTTCCAGACGCTTGAGCCGCTGATACAGAAAATGGCCAACGTTTCGACGATTAGTTACGTCAACGAGAAAGCAGCTGGTTTGTCATTCCTGATCAAAGGCGATGAGTTTTTTGTCGATATCGCTGGTGAAATTGACGTTGAACAGGAGGTTGCTGCTACGCGCAAAGAGCTGGAGTATAACGTTGGCTTCCGGGAATCGACGCTTAAAAAGCTTTCGAACGAACGGTTTGTTGCTAATGCTAAGCTTGACGTCGTTGAACGGGAGCGGCAAAAGCTTGCTGATGCCGAAGCCAAAATTCAAGCATTAGAGCAACGCCTTCAGGACTTAGGTGCCTGATTACTCTGAAGTGGGCCGATGCAGAAATTTTTTCCAGTTGCTCGACCGAGCCTGAAACGACTTTCTGCATTGGCTTAAATGGGAAAGAACATGTTCCCATTTAGTAAAACATACAAACAACCAAACCGACAATACAATTATTTCGTTGAATAGTTGTATTATTGTCTAAAACAAACCGTCAATCTTTATGAATAAGTGTGTTTTTCTGGACAGAGACGGCGTTCTAAATGAAGACCGGACTGACTACGTTTATCGTGTTGAGGATTTTATCATACCCGATGGCGTACCAGAAGCACTGCGCTCATTGAAAGATGCAGGTTACCTACTTATTGTAATTACAAACCAGGCAGGCATTGCGAAAGGGCTTTATACCCGTGATGATGTCATGGCCTGTTATAATTACTTGCAGGAGCAGTGCGGCCAGCTTATCGATGATATCTATTACTGTCCTCATCACCCAAATTACGACTCGGAATCGTTGACACGGAAGCCAGGCTCACTCTTGCTTGAAAAGGCCATGGCCAAGTACAATATCATTCCTGATGAGTCTTGGATGATTGGTGATGCTTTACGGGATATGCAGGCTGGTAAACGGGTAGGTGTTCGTACCGTCCGCATCGCTCACGAACCAGATCAATCGCCGGAATGCGACGGTAGTGCGACTAATCTGCTTGAAGCATCCCGATTTGTGTTGGGTCTTGCCTAACAAAAGCCCTCTGGAGTATTCAACGTCCAGAGGGCTTTTATTTGTTTTCACTAAGCTTCTTCTACACACGTACCTGCGTTGGCGCGGCTTTCTGCACACTACCATAGGCTGGGCAGTTGGCCCTACGAGCGCATGACCCGAGCGATAAAGTCGCTAGCACAGCGCCTAAAATGAGTAGTCTTTTCATGAAATATTGCTACGTTTTGCTTACAATTTCAGATTGTTAAACGAAAATAATACCAAAAGTGGTATGTTCGTCTAACTTCTTTATTGTTCGGTGGACTTTGTCTAACGAGCCTGCTACAGTTCGCAGCAGACTCATTGGACGTAAAACTACAGGTTATCTTCTTTCAGCAGCTCGGCTTCTACTTCCCGCTCTTCGGCGGCCTCGGTTGCTTCCAGCTCGGTCATACCCGGCTCTGCTCCGCCATAACCCAGAATTTTCAGCATCACTTCGCTATTCTGTTCAGGGGCAAACAAGCGGGACCGCAGGTTGCCTTCTTCATCTTTATCAATGATTACATGCTGCGGGGCAGGAATCAGGCAGTGCTGAATTCCACCATAACCTCCCAACGACTCCTGATATGCTCCGGTGTGGAACAAACCAATGTACTGATCTTCCGAATCCTGATTAAAGATAGGTAGGTACAGATCGGCACTATGCGCTTCGGTATTATAAAAGTCGTGCGAATCGCAGGTCAAACCGCCCAGGTTTACTTTCTGGTATGGATTGTCCCAGTTGTTTACCGACAGCATGATATACTTCTGTCCGAGTCCCCACGAGTCAGGAAGCTGCGTAATAAACGAGCCATCGATCATGTACCACAGCTCTTTGTCGTTCTGTAGCTTCTGGTCGATGACTTTATAAATCACCGCTCCACTTTCGCCTACCGTATACGAGCCAAATTCCGTGAAGATATGGGGGACTGGTACGTTATTTTTGTTACAAATCCACTGAATGCTCTCCACAATCTGGTCGATCATGGCCTGGTAATCATACGTAAACTGGAACGACGTTTGGATAGGCATTCCACCGCCGATATCAATCGAATCGAGATCAGGGCACACCTTCCGTAGTTCACAGTATTTGTACATGAACCGGCTCAGCTCACTCCAATAGTAGGCACTATCTTTAATACCTGTATTGATAAAGAAGTGCAGCATCTTGAGCTTGAACTTCTCGTTCGGCTGAATTTTACTGCGATACAACTCGTTGACATCGCTGTATCGGATGCCCAGACGGGATGTGTAGAACGCAAAATTTGGCTCTTCGTCCGTAGCGATCCGGATGCCAAAATTGACGCTATCTGCCGTTATCGAGTTTTCGTAAGCCTCAATCTCTTTTAGATTGTCAAGAACAGGCACACAGTTGAACCCATCATTGATCAGTTCACTAATGTACTGAGTATACAAAGGCCGTTTATAGCCGTTGCAAATGATGTATGTACTTTTCGAAACCTTACCCATCTTATACAATTCCCGAATAATAGGAATATCATATGCCGATGAGGATTCGAGATGAATATTATTTTTCAGTGCTTCCTCGAGCACAAACCGGAAATGGGATGACTTCGTACAGTAGCAGTAGGTATAGCTCCCTTTGTAATTATACCGCTTCATGGCATTTCTGAACAGCAACTTAGCGTGTTCGATATGCTCGGTGATTTTCGGCAAATACGTTAATTTGAGGGGCGTTCCATACTGTTTGATAATGTCCATCAATGGTACATTGTTGAACATCAATTCATTATTCTCAACATTGAATTCCCGCGTCGGAAACTCAAATGTCTGGTCGATCAGGTCATAATAAGTCTTCATCCCTAGCTTCGGCGCATAAAATGGGGTTTGTGTTTCTCAAAAACAGGCGCGAATTTGGGTTCTAAAATCGGGCTTTCCAAGTACTATCCATTCGCAAGATAGTCAACGAAAATGCCGCGGGTTTGATTCGAATAACGATAAAATTTAATAGTAGGCAAATCGGCTTTCCTGGCCGTTCGTTCTCCTTCTTGCATCAAACCAAAAAGAAACCCTACTTTTGCCGCTCGACACTGACTTTTTTCGAATGCCCAAGGCTATCCATTTCATCTCAATTGGTGGTAGTGCAATGCACAATCTCGCTTTAGCGCTCCAGCAACAAGGTTTTACAATTACTGGCTCCGACGATGAAATCTATGACCCGTCTAGAACCCGACTACAGCAGCATAGTCTTCTACCGGCCACGGCTGGCTGGTTTCCGGAAAAAATTCACACGGGCTTAGACGCGGTCATCATTGGTATGCACGCTCGTCGGGATAATCCGGAATTAGTCAGGGCACAGGAATTAGGTTTGGCGATTTATTCCTATCCGGAATTTCTTTACCAGCAATGTCAACAGAAACAACGCGTGGTTATCGCCGGAAGTCATGGCAAAACGACTATCACTGCTATGATTTTGCATTCCTTGGCGTTTCATAATCGAGCTTTTGACTATCTGGTAGGCGAGCAGATCGAAGGTTTCGAGACTATGGCTAAGCTTACACCAGAGGCACCTGTCATTATTATTGAAGGGGATGAGTATGCTTCTTCGCCAATCGATCCACGTCCTAAGTTTTTGCATTATCAACCGCATATCGCCCTGATTAATGGAATAGCCTGGGATCATGTAAATATTTACCCTTCCTGGGAATCGTACGTCGACCAATTCGAATTGCTGGCTGAAGCAATGCCTAAAGCAGGTATCTTGATTTTTGATGAATCAGATAATATGCTCGATGTAATTGGACAGAAAGAACGAACCGACATTACAAAAATACCCTATCAGGCCCATCTTAGCGAAGTAAGGAATGGCCAAACCTATTTGATTACCAAACAAGGAACAAAAATACCGGTCTCCTTCTTTGGCGAGCACAACATGAAGAATGTTACTGGTGCGATGACTGTTTGTGATCGTATTGGCATTACAGAGGATCAATTCTACGCAGCAATTCAAACGTTTAAGCCAGTAGCTTTACGACTACAAAAAATAGCCGAAACCTCGGTACCCAATTCAGTCAACAGAATCAGTTTTCACGACTTTGCTCATTCACCAGCCAAGGTCGAAGCGTCAACAGAAGCAGTTAAGCATCAGTACCCAAATCAACGCTTGTTGGCCATTGTAGAACTTCATACGGTAAGCAGCTTAAGCAAAACCTTTCTAGATGAATACAAAGGTACAGTAGATGCCGCCGACCAAGTTGTTGTCTACTTCAACGCCGACACGCAGGCTTACTTAAATTCGGCTAGTCCTATAGGTCCCGAAGATGTTACAAACGCCTTCGGACATACAAACTTAAAAGTCTTTACAGAACTCGAAGCTTTAAAAGAATACGTGTTAGCTCAAGTCAGCACAGTTGATATTCTTTTGTTTATGAGTTCAGGTGTGTTCGACGGATTGGATATAAAAGCGATCAGCGAAAAGTTAATACAAGCCTCATAAAGCGAATCGCTCTGTGGACTATTTCCTATTCGCACTAGATTATCATTCGCTCAATAGGGCGATTTAATTCTATTTGGCTATATCTAGTTGATGCTCAAGCGCGGCTTTTCTACTGCTTTCAAAACATCAACTAGATATAGTCAACCGTTTACCCGTTTTATTTGTGGGAGTGCCCACAGCTTGGTAGTTGAATAGGCTTTAATAGCAAAAGGCCGCTAGCTTCCGCTAACGGCCTTTCCCCTCAATAT
>JAAIGE0101389090.1_pt1 | contig 12254 bp, 11 predicted proteins | sample 6487951 | NCBI WGS metagenome assembly JAAIGE01 (sample SAMN13974128, study PRJNA590717) | phyllosphere metagenome | biome: tomato field; feature: multiple bacterial spot infested tomato fields; material: tomato leaves; isolation source: leaves from tomato fields | host: Solanum lycopersicum ... | reverse complement strand
CCCGCGACCGTCTCGCGCGTCAACGTCGGCTCCAACGCGTCGAGCAGCAGTTCGTCCTCATCCTCGTCCAGCACAACGACCAGCAGCACGACGGGCGCCGTTGTCGCCTACACCGCCGTTCTGCGCGTCGATAACAAGGACGAGATCCTGCGGCCCGGCATGACCGCCACCGCCGACATCGTGACGCAGGAACTGCGCGACGTCCTGATCGTGCCCAACAGCGCGCTGCGCTTCAAGCCGAGCGAGGGCGCGGGTCAAGGCGGCGGCATCACCAGCCAGATCGTCCCCGGCCCTCGCCGCTTCCGCCGTGGCAAGGCGCAGCAGGTGAACTTCGGCGTCGGCAGCAGCCAGACCGTCTATGTCCTCGATGCAGAGGGCAATCCCAAGGCCGTGCAAGTGACGGTCGGGGCCACCGATGGCGCGCGTACCGTCATCACCGGCGGCGACCTCAAGCCCGGCGCGCGGGTCATCACCGGCCAGCTTGCCGCCGGACAAAAGGCGCCCGCCGAAGACCAGCGCGATCCAGGCGACAAAGGGGGTGATCAGGGCGGCGACAAATCCCGCGCACCGGCTGGCGATCGCCCCGCGGACCGACGCCGCAATCCTTCCACCGACGGCAGCCCCGCGACCGTCGGCAAACTCGGCAATTCGGGCGACGCTGCGCCGGAAAGCGCGCCCGTGGCACCCACCGAACCGCGCGGCACCGGGCGACAGAGCGGAACCTGATACGCATGGCGGACGATCCCATCATCGCCCTGCGCGGCGTGACCAAAATCTATGGCGACGGCCCCACCGCGTTTCAGGCGCTGAAGGGAATCGACCTCGACATCGCGCAGGGCGATTTCGTCGCCGTCATGGGGCCATCCGGTTCGGGCAAATCGACGACGATGAACATACTCGGCTGCCTCGACGTGCCGTCGGGCGGGCAATTTTTGTTCAAGGGCCGGCATGTCGAAAAGCTCGACCGCGATCAGCGTGCGCTGCTGCGGCGGAGCTATATGGGCTTCGTGTTTCAGGGCTTCAACCTGCTTTCGCGCACCACGGCGCTAGAGAATGTCGAATTGCCGCTCATCTATCGCGGCGACGATCGCAAGGCACGCTATGACGCGGGTATGGCCGCGCTCGACAAGGTTGGCCTAAAGGACTGGTGGGATCACACGCCTGCCGAACTGTCCGGCGGCCAGCAGCAGCGCGTCGCCATTGCCCGCGCGATCGTGACGCAGCCCAACGTCCTGCTGGCCGACGAACCGACCGGCAACCTCGATTCGGAACGATCGGTCGAGATCATGGAGTTGCTCACCGACCTCAACCGCAACAGCGGCATCACCGTCCTCATGGTCACGCACGAACCCGACATGGCCGCCTATGCGCGCACCATCGTCCACTTCAAGGACGGCCTGGTCGAGCGCATCGAAAAGGGGGCGCGGGCGTAATGCTAGGCACCACCGTCATCCTCGCCTTCCGCGCGATCAACCGGCACAAGCTGCGCAGCTTCCTGACGACGCTGGGCATCATTATCGGCGTGGCGGCGGTCGTCACCATGGTAACGCTGGGCAACGGCGCGACCGCCGCCGTGCGTGAACAGATCAGTTCGCTGGGCGCCAACGTCCTCCAACTGCGCCCCGGCCAGGGCTTTGGGCGTGGCGGTGGCGGACCGCGCCCGCCCGACTTCAAGGAACGCGATCTTACCGCGATCGAGAATCAGCTGACCGGCGTCCGCGCCGTGGCGCCGGTCGTCCAGTCGAGCGGCACCGCGATCTACGAAGGCAATAACTGGTCCACCACCGTCTATGGCACGACGTCCGCCTATTCGCAGGTCCAGCAATGGAAGGTCGCCGACGGACGCCTGTTCGAACCGAACGAGGAGGAATCGGGCAAGGCCGTCTGCATCATCGGCAATACGGTGCGCACCAACCTGTTCCAGAGCAACGACCCGCTCGGCAAGCGGATGCGGATCAAGGGCGTGTCCTGTCAGGTGATCGGCGTGTTGACGACGCGCGGTCAGGGCGGTTTCGGCGATCAGGACGATGTCGTCGTCATGCCGATCAAGTTTGTGCAGCGCCGCTTCACAGGTGACCGTGACATCAGCCAGATCATGGTCGCGGTGGATGACGCCTATGACAGCGCCGTGGTCCAGAGCAGCCTCGAAGACCTGATGCGCGAACGGCGCAAGGTGAAGCCGGGCGATCAGGATAATTTCAACGTCTTCGATACCAAGCAGATCAGCGACACGCTGACCGGCACTACCACCATCCTGACGCAGATCGTCGGCGCAGTTGCCGCCATCTCGTTGCTGGTCGGCGGCATCGGAATCATGAACATCATGCTCGTTTCGGTAACGGAACGAACGCGCGAGATCGGCATCCGCCTTGCCATCGGCGCGGTCGCTCGGGAGGTGCTCATGCAGTTTCTGGTCGAAGCCATAGTGCTGTCCTGCCTCGGCGGCCTTATCGGCCTGCTCCTGGCGCTGGTGGCATCGGTATCGATCGCGCCGTTGATGAAGGTGCCTTTCCTCTTCGACGTGAAGGTGAACGTCATCGCCTTCCTCTTTTCGGCCGCCATCGGCGTCGTCTTCGGCTATTTCCCCGCGCGCCGCGCCGCCAGCCTCAATCCGATCGATGCTCTGCGCCACGAATGATGCATTAGCGGGCTCTCTGAACGCTCGTTCATGCTAGCCGCTGTTTTGATACAATTTTCGACAAGATCGCAGGGTCGGTGGGACAGGTCTGCGACAATCGCCTCCTATTTCTGACTTCGACGCCGGAAACGGCGCCCGAACTGGAAAGAAGGAGCAAATACCATGTTCAAGAAAATCATGATGGCGCTGGCGACCACGACCCTTGTCGCAAGCCCGATCGTCACCGCTCAGGCGCAGGCCGCCCCCCACCGCGAGACCGTCCGCGTCGTGAAGCAGGGTCCGCATGGCCGCACCGTCGTCAAGCAGCGGACCGTCGTGCGCAATACTGGCCGCCATTGGGCCAAGGGCCAGCGCTTCGATCGCCGCTATGCAAGCAACTATCGCGTCATCAACAATTATCGCGACTATCGCCTATCCAGCCCGCCGCGCGGTTACCACTGGGTCCGTTCTGGCAATGACGCGGTCCTCGTCGCGCTGACCAGCGGGATCATCGGCGCAGTGATCGGCAGCGCAATCCGTTAACCGCCCTAAGCCCCCGGCAAAGCGATTTGCCGGGGGCTTAGCTATGATCGAGATCAAACACGGGATATTAAAACATCGCTAGTTAGAATGCACCAAAGCAACGGCATTCTAATTATCGGATTTTCCATGTCTTTTCATCAGATCATGTACATCAGTAGCGTCACCGTCTCCATGACGGCGGAAGAATGCGCTGAAATCGCCCGAAAATCCGCCGTGCGCAACGCCGCTGACGACGTGACCGGTCTGCTCCTTTTCAACAGCCGCCGCTTCCTTCAGGTGCTCGAAGGACCGCGCGACGCCGTGCAACGCACGTTCGACCGGATCAGTCGCGACGGCCGCCACAGCGCCATCGTGAAGCTGCGCGACGCACTGATCGAACGCCGCGAATTCGGCGAATGGGGCATGGCCTATGATGATCCTGCGCGTCCGAGCGAAAATCTGAAGGACAAGGTATCCCTGCTGCTCGAACAGGCCGGCCCCTCGACCCGCGCGCACTTTATCGGATCGGCGGAAATGCATCGCGGCGCCGCCGCCTGATCCTCGGCACATTCCCTTTCATCTGTCCATTTCGATGTCGCTTTTATGGCCGTCATCGGGCTTGCTTTTCCCCTGCCTTTGCGTCATAGGCCCGCCTTCGTTCGGCATCCTTCCATGGATCGCCGACCGGAAACAGACTGCAAGACGACAGCCGGAGGGGCGTTCCACATGGGGTGGGCGTCAGCGATCGGCCAACAGATGAGGCTATGATGGCTCTGTACGAGCACGTCTTCCTTGCGCGCCAGGATCTGGCACAGGCGCAGGTTGACGCACTGGCGGAAACCGCCACCAAAATCGTCGAGGAAAACGAAGGCAAGGTCACCAAGGTGGAAACCTGGGGTCTGCGCAGCCTCGCATACAAGATCGCGAAGAACCGCAAGGCTCACTATGTGATGCTGAACATCGACGCCCCTGCCGGTGTCGTCGCGGAACTGGAGCGCCAGACGCAGATCAACGAAGACATCATCCGCTACATGACCGTCAAGGTCGACGAGCTGGAAACCGGCCCGTCGGTCATGATGCGCAAGCAGGAACGCGCCGAGCGTGGTCCGCGCGGTGATCGTGGCGACCGCGGTGATCGTGGCCCGCGCCGCGACCGCGAAGACGCTGCTGGCGAATAAGGAGATCTGACAAATGGCACGCCCGTTTTTCCGCCGCCGCAAGAGCTGCCCCTTCGCCGCCAAGGATGCGCCGAAGATCGATTACAAGGACGTTCGTCTGCTTCAGGGCTTCGTGTCCGAACGCGGCAAGATCGTCCCCAGCCGCATCACGGCTGTGTCCGCCAAGAAGCAGCGTGAACTGGCTTCGGCCATCAAGCGCGCCCGCCACCTGGGCCTGCTGCCCTACATCGTGAAGTAAGGGAGTAGACCCCATGGAAATCATCCTGCTCGAGCGTATCGAGAAGCTGGGTGCGATCGGCGACGTCGTGACGGTCAAAGACGGCTATGCACGCAACTATCTGCTGCCCAACAAGAAGGCGCTTCGCTCCAACAACGCGAACAAGAAGGTCTTCGAAGCCAACCGCGCGAAGATCGAGGCGGACAACGCCGCCCGTCGCACCGACGCTGAAAAGGCTTCGGAAGGCGTCAACGGCAAGCAGATCGTCCTGATCCGCCAGTCGTCCAACGCCGGCCAGCTTTACGGTTCGGTCGCCGTTCGCGACATCGTAGAAGCGCTGCACGCCGAAGGCATCACCAACGTCACCAAGGCGATGGTCGTGCTGGAACGTCCGATCAAGACGCTCGGCCTGTTCGACGTCAAGGTCGCACTGCACCCCGAAGTCGCCGTGACGATCCAGGTGAACGTCGCCCGCTCGCCGGACGAAGCCGATCTCCAGGCCCAGGGTGTGGACGTGATGGCCGACCTGTTCGAAAAGGACGAGGCTGGCTTCACCGAGGATTATGATCCCAACGCTGAACCCGGCGAAATCGCCACGGACAGCGAAGAAGAAACGACGGCCGAAGAAGCCTGATCTTTCTTCCCCAGGAAACGAGAAAGCCGCCCCGAATCGGGCGGCTTTTTTGTTGAAGCAGCAAACTGCCAGCCCAGACCGGCTGACCTAAGCCGATAATTTCCGCGCCCGCTCCCGCCACGCCTCGGCCAGTTTCCCGATCCCGGCAAGCTCGCGGACCGCATCCCTTTCATGCTTGTGCCCTCCTCCGATCAGCAGCCGAAACACGCGGTCGAGCGGCCAGTCGTCATGAGTGCGCTCCAGCAGATCCATCGTCATGCCAGCCTCGACCTCACCCTCCCGGATGACGCGGAAATAAAAGCCGCTGCGGCCGGTCTTGATGATCGTCGCCATGACATCGCGCGATCCGAATCGATGATCGAGCTTCCAGCAGGGCTGTCGTCCATGGCTGACCTCTACAATGGCGGAGCCGAGCGAGAAGCGATCGCCCAGGCAAATATCGGTTTCGGTCATGCCCGTGGACGCGATATTTTCGCCGAACGCGCCCGGTGACGAAAACAGGGGATGATCCGGCTTCGCTGCCCGCCACCAGTTATAATGGTCCTGTGGGTAAATATGGATCGCCTTGTCCCATCCGCCATGATGGATTGGGTCGGCTACTGCGTCGCCGACAAAGCCATCCCACGTGACACGCAGCGGCCCACTAACACACTGCTTGGCGATGGCGCTGTGATCGTCGCCGCGAAAGGGCCGGGGCGTACCCGTCAACAGCGCTTCTATGGTCATGGATGTCCGGCTCATTGCGAACCCATGCCATGATGGTTCGCGAAATGCGACGTCCGGATGGCCTTATCTGGCCTGCTCGGCGGATGATGAATTCGCCGACAGGATCGCTACCGGCCGACGCCCTGCCCCTAAACCTGTCGCGGCCGTCATCCTTTGGAATGTCCAGCCTGTTGGCGTCCTCTCCTGCCAGGGGGCAACCGCGCCAGCCGGATTACAAAACCACAACGACAGCAAAATTCCTGACATGACAGCCGGTTCCCTTGGGTTTTCGCTTTTCTTGCGTTAAGGGGCGGCGATGAATGCAACCGGCCTGCGCGTCGCCCTTTTTAGTGGCAATTACAATTATGTTCGCGACGGAGCGAACCAGGCGCTGAACCGGTTTGTCGGCTACCTGCTGCGGCAGGGCGCTTCCGTCCGCGTGTATTCCCCGACCACCGATACGCCCGCTTTCGATCCCGCCGGCGATCTGGTCAGCGCACCATCCTTCGCCGTCCCGGGGCGCAAGGAATATCGCGTGCCCTATCGGCTATCGCGCGCGCTTCGCCACGACCTCAGGCAGTTTCGACCCAATATCGTCCATGTGTCCAGCCCCGACCCGCTCGGCCATCGGGCCGTCAGTTGGGCGCGGGACAATGGCTTGCCAACCGTCGCTTCGGTCCATACCCGGTTCGAAACCTACCCCCGTTATTACGGCCTCGCCTTTCTGGAGCCGCTGGTCCTGTCCATGCTCCGCCGTTTCTACCGCCGCTGCGACGCGATCGTAGCGCCATCCGAATCCATGGCCCAGCTGCTGCGCGATCAGCGGATGAACTATGATGTCGGCATCTGGACTCGCGGCATCGATCGCGAAATCTTTCATCCCGGCCAGCGCGACATGGCCTGGCGCGCTGCGCTCGGCATCGAAGGCGACACACCCGTCGTCGGCTTCATTGGGCGTCTGGTCATGGAAAAGGGGCTGGACGTCTTTTCCGACACGATCGATCACCTCGTCGCGCGTCAGGTGAAGCACAAGGTTCTCGTCGTGGGCGAAGGCCCGGCGCGTGAGTGGTTCGAAAACCGTCTGCCCCAGGCGGTATTCACCGGTTTCCAGAAGGGGTACGATCTTGGCCGGGCGGTGGCGAGCATGGACATGCTCTTCAACCCGTCCGTCACCGAAACCTTTGGCAATGTGACGCTCGAAGCCATGGCGTGCGGCCTGCCCACCGTCGCGGCGCGCGCCACCGGTAGCGAGAGCCTCGTCACCCAGAACGTCACCGGACGCCTGATTCGCCCCGGCGCCATTCAGGATTTCGCCACCGCGCTCCAGCATTATTGCGAAGATGCCGCCGCCCGCGCCGCCGCCGGGCAAGCCGCTCGAACACGTGCCGAGCGCAATGGCTGGGATCAGGTCAACCAGGCGCTGGTCGATACCTATCTTCGCGTCATCCGTCAGCGCGAACAGGGCTTGTCGCCGCGTTCCAGCCCTGTTCCCTGATCGCGCCCGGCTCCCTATATCGGGTGGATGGCTGACCTCTTCGGATCGACGATCCCCGACCCTGCGCCCCAGATCGACACCGGCCCGCGCCCGCTGGCCGATCTGGTGCGTCCGACGAGCCTTTCGGATGTCGTAGGGCAGGATCATCTGCTTGCACCGGATATGCCGATCGGCCGCATGATCGAGAGCCGGACGCTGTCCTCGCTCATTCTCTACGGCCCGCCCGGCACCGGCAAGACGACGATCGCGCGGCTCCTCGCACTCGTCAGCGATCTGCATTTCGAGGCTGTGTCCGCCATCCAGTCGGGTGTCGCCGACTTGCGCAAGCTGTTCGACGCCGCGCGTCTGCGCCGTAAATCCGGACGCGGCACCTTGTTGTTCTGCGACGAAATCCACCGCTTCAACCGCTCGCAACAAGACGCCTTTCTGCCGGTGGTGGAGGATGGCACTATCATCCTCGTGGGCGCGACCACGGAAAATCCGTCGTTCGAACTTAACGGCGCGCTACTCTCTCGCTGCCAGGTCTTCGTTCTGCGAAAGCTGGAGCCGGATGCGCTGGAAGGCTTGCTCCAGCGCGCGGAAGCCCGGATGGAGCACCCCCTCGCCCTCACACCGCAAGCACGGGAAGCGATGATCGAACTGGCGGGGGGTGATGGCCGCTACCTGCTCAATATGGCCGAGCAGGTTTTCCGCATCGATGGCAGCGAAACGCTCGATCCCAAGGCGCTTGGCCAATTGTTGCAACGCCGCTTCGCCACGCACGACAAGGCGGGTGACGGGCATTATGATTTGCTCAGCGCCTTTCACAAATCGATGCGCGGGTCCGACCTGGACGCCGGTCTCTATTACGCAGCGCGCATGATCGTGGCGGGCGAACCGGCCGAATCCATTTTCCGACGCCTCGCTTGCGTCGCATCGGAGGATGTCGGCACCGCCGATCCGCAGGCGATGGTACAGGTCATCACCGCATGGAATGCGTTCGAGCGTGTCGGCTGGCCCGAAGGGCGGCTCTTCCTCGCGCAGGCGATCTGCTATGTCGCTACCGCGCCCAAATCCAACGCCGCCTATCTCGCATTTGCCGCAGCGCTCCAGACCGCCGAGCGAACCTCGCATCTTGCGCCGCCGCTTAACATCCTGAACGCCCCAACCCAGCTCATGAAGGACATGGGCTATCACAAGGGCTATCGCTACGATCATGACGAGCCGGACGCCTATGCCGGTCAGGAGTTTTTCCCTGACAAGCTGACGGGCGAAGACAGGCCGACTTTTTATTGCCCCAATGAGCGCGGCTATGAGCGGGAGATCGCCAAGCGGCTCGATTATTGGGCGACGCTTAAGGAGCGACGGAATACATGACGGACGTGCCCCGGTTCGACCGTTTCGTCGCGATCGACTGGTCCGGTGCCAAGGGGGCGCGGCACAAAGGGATCGCGGTCGGGCTTTGCGGGGAGGAAGACAGCGCACCACGACTGATCCCGCCGCCAAATGGTGCCTGGTCGCGGCGCGAGGTCGCGGAATGGATGATGGCCGCCTCGATCGAAGCACCAACCTTATTCGGCATCGACTTCAGTTTCGCACCGCCCTTCGTCACGCGCGGCTCCTATCTTCCGGGCGAAGCCGTGCCGCAGGATGCACCCGCCTTCTGGGCCTACGTCGACGCACTCTGCGACGACGACGATCTAGGAGCGGCCAGCCTGCTCGAAACCCACCACCGACGGCATTTCTATTTCGGCAAGGCGGACGGCGTGAAAGCCGCCTTCATGCACAATCGCGTCTGTGAGGCGCATTATAATGCCGGCGGCGGCGGCAAGCCATCAACGGTCTATGATGTCATCGGCGCGGCACAGGTGGCGAAGGCGAGCTTCGCGGGTATGCGGCTGCTCCACCATGTTCATCCTGCGTTGCCGATCTGGCCGTTCTACCCGCTGCCTGACAGCGGATCGCTCTTGGTGGAAATCTACACGAGCATCGCCGCGCGTGCCGCTGGCCGCCCCAAAGGCCGCAGCAAGATGCGTGACCTGTCCGCGCTGAACGTGGCATTGGCTAAGATCGGCTCCCAGCCCTATGCCGGTCCCGATCCCGACGACCATGCCGCGGACGCGCTGCTGACCGCTGCCTGGATGCGGCGAGCCGCTGCCGATCCGCAATATTGGCACCCGCCCGCCCTCACGACGCAAATTGCGCGAACTGAGGGCTGGACGTTCGGCGTCATCTGATAGTAAGGGCATCCCGGCCCACAGCGGCGCGCCGGATTAGCACAGCGGTAGTGCAGCGGTTTTGTAAACCGAAGGTCGGGGGTTCGATCCCCTCATCCGGCACCATGGCAATCCATGGTCCTTATTCCGATGTCACTGCGTAACTGTGACCCGGAACCCGCCGTCCCCCTCCACCGTGACGCTGCCCTTGCCGACCGGGGTCAGCTGATCGACTGAAACCTGGCGCGTCCCCGCCGGGCAAATCCCGTTGCTGGTCGGTCGGCTGTAGCGCGCATTCAGTATGACGGACGGGATTGAAGACAGGCGAAGGCGAGCGGGCCGCCGTGATTGGCGGAGCGGCGGCCATCGGCACCGCAGCCACCACGATCCCAAAACTTGCGACCAAAAACATCATCGGCATGGCAATCCCCCCTGAAAATCGAGGAGAGAGCTTAACAGCGGATGCTAACGAGCCGTTACGCTGGCACGCTCGCCAGCGCGGCCTTCACCGCGTCCAGCGCTGCTTGCGCCTTGTCGCCATCGGGTCCGCCGCCCTGCGCCATGTCGGGACGCCCGCCGCCGCCCTTGCCGCCGAGCGCTTCCACGCCCGCGCGGACGAGATCGACTGCGCTTATCTGGTCCTTCAGATCATCGGTGACGCCCACGGCGATGCTTGCGCGGCCGTCGACCACCGCCAGCACGGCGGATACGCCACTGCCCAGCGTCGTCTTGTTCTGATCGACGATGCCGCGCAATTCCTTGGGATCGAGCCCCTCGATCACCTGCCCGATGAAGCTGACCGCGCCGACCTGTTCCGGTCCCGCCGCCTTCGCAGCACCACCCCCGCCCAGCGCCAGCGCCTTCTTCGCTTCGGCAAGTTCCCGTTCCAGCTTGCGGCTCTGTTCCACCAGCGCGGCGATGCGCGCAGGCACGTCTTCCGGCGTCGTCTTGAGCGTCGCTGCCGTCTGGCGCAGGCGATCGTCGCGATCGGTCAGCCACAGCCGCGCCGCCTCCCCGGTCAGCGCCTCGATCCGGCGTACGCCGCTCGACACGGCGGTTTCGGCAATGATCTTGAACAGTGCGATGTCTCCCGTCGCATTGACGTGGGTGCCACCGCACAGTTCGACCGAATAATGCTTGTCGTCTGCCAGCGGGCCGGAGCGGCCCATCGACAGCACCCGCACTTCATCGCCATATTTCTCGCCGAACAGCGCCATCGCGCCAGCCGCGATTGCATCGTCCGGCGTCATGAGGCGGGTCGTCACATCCTCATTCTGGCGCACCTGCGCATTCACGTCGGCTTCCACCGCAGCAATCTGCGCATGGGTCAGCGCTTCGGGGTGCGAGAAGTCGAAGCGCAAGCGATCCGGCGCGACAAGGCTGCCCTTCTGCGTCACATGCGCGCCCAATTCCTTGCGCAGCGCTGCGTGCAGCAGATGGGTCGCGCTGTGATTGGCGCGGATGCGGTCCCGGCGATCGACATCGACTTCCAGCCGGACATTGTCGCCCACCTCGATGGTGCGCGCCTCGACCTTGGCCACATGCGCGTGCAGGCGGCCGAGCGGCTTCATCGTGTCCACGACGCTGAGTTTCAGTCCTTCGTTCGAGCAGCCAGCCGGGCTGACGATCACGCCTGCATCGCCCGCCTGACCGCCGGATTCACCGTAGAAGGGCGTCTGGTTGGTGATGACTATGACGTCGTCGCCTTCGGTGGCGCTGGACACTTCCTTGCCGTCCTTGACCAGCGCGACGACCTGCCCCTCACCGCTGTTGGCGGAGTAACCGATGAACTCGGTACCGCCCAGACGTTCCGCGATATCGAACCAGATGTCGTCCGACGCGCGTTCGCCCGATCCCTTCCACGCCGCGCGTGCCGCCGCCTTCTGCTCGGCCATCGCCGCGTCGAAACCGGCGCGATCGACTGCCAGACCCTGATTGCGCAACGCATCTTCGGTCAGGTCGTAGGGGAAGCCATAGGTGTCGTAGAGCTTGAACGCCGTTTCGCCCGGCAAGGTATCGCACTTGCCCAGCCCAACGGTCGCCTCGTCCAGCAGGCGCAGGCCATTTTCCAGCGTCTTGCGGAAGCGCGTTTCCTCGCGCAGCAGCGTTTCTTCGATCAGCGGCTGCGCGCGCACCAGTTCGGGATAGGCTCCGCCCATTTCCGCGACGAGGCTCGACACCAGCCGGTACATCAGCGGGTCTTTCGCGCCGATGATATGGGCGTGACGCATAGCGCGGCGCATGATCCGGCGCAGCACATAGCCGCGACCTTCGTTCGCGGGCAGCACGCCGTCCGCGATCAGGAAGCTGGTGGAACGCAGATGGTCCGCGATCACGCGATGGCTGGCCTTATGCTCGCCATCGGTCGCCGTCCTGGTCAGCGCGCCGCTTTCGGCGATCAGCGCCTTGAACGTGTCAGTATCATAATTGTCGGTGACCCCCTGCATCACCGCCGCGATCCGCTCCAGACCCATGCCCGTGTCGATCGACGGCTTGGGCAATTCGGACACAATCTCGTTCGCTTCCTGCTCATATTGCATGAAGACGAGGTTCCAGATCTCGACGAAGCGGTCGCCATCCTCCTCCGGCGAACCGGGAGGGCCACCCCAGATATGATCGCCATGGTCGTAGAAGATTTCGGAGCAGGGACCGCACGGCCCGCTATCGCCCATCGCCCAGAAATTATCCTTG
>JAAIGE0101074496.1_pt1 | contig 12258 bp, 11 predicted proteins | sample 6487951 | NCBI WGS metagenome assembly JAAIGE01 (sample SAMN13974128, study PRJNA590717) | phyllosphere metagenome | biome: tomato field; feature: multiple bacterial spot infested tomato fields; material: tomato leaves; isolation source: leaves from tomato fields | host: Solanum lycopersicum ... | reverse complement strand
TGTCCTAACTGAAAAATTTGCCTGAATATCACCATCTTGAATAAGTATTGATGATCTGCTCCATGAATTGCTGCAGACATGAAAATATTGATTGTAGAAGATCATATGGCTGTGTCTTTTTTGGCGACAGAGGACCGGAGATTTTCAGGGGATAAAGCATAAAGAGTTTACTTCCGGCATCATTGTCATTCCGGCAAGGATTCCTTGGATTACAAGTTAGAGGCACGGACAAACAGAATGATTATTACAGGATGAATCCTTTACCTTTTATTTCTGCCTGCAGCAAAACCATATTCCGGAGAAACATGCCGGAAGTAAGCCATGCCGCGATTTGTAATGAATGAAAACCCATCTGGAATCCAAGGAATGCATTATGGGCTGCGGGAAGGTAAATCTTACCAGAAAAACTTGACTTCCTCGTCTCTTCTCTTCTTCAGCAATGAAAACAGAATGTACTCTAGCAGCGGACTGTATTTCTTTGGTGATAACTGCACTTATGGCACAGGCTGTAATAATCTGATGAAAAAATAAAGCTCTCAATATCAGTTTCAGCTTTAATAAAGAGGGAATATTCCCGTATCAGGGGCAGCATACCATATAAAGATGCCAGCTGTACAGCCGTTGGTCATGGTAAAAATGCAGCATCCGGGAAAGTTTCCGACACAGAGAGGGAACAGATTATTTTAGTTAATATTGTTGTTTTAATTAAACCAGACAGATATGAATATGAAACACGTACAGCCCCTAACAACCGCACAGAGGATCAAGGCCATTATAGGCGGATCAGTAGGGAATCTGGTGGAATGGTATGACTGGTATGCGTATGCTGCCTTTGCCATTTATTTCTCAAATTCATTTTTTCCTGATTCTGACCTGACGGCACAGCTGCTGAATACTGCAGGGATATTTGCTGTAGGCTTCCTGATGCGCCCTGTAGGCGGATGGCTGTTCGGAAGTATTGCCGATAAAGTAGGGAGGAAAAAAGCAATGACCCTGTCTGTCTTGCTTATGTCTTTCGGTTCATTGCTCATTGCGCTTACGCCTACCTATAAGACCATCGGGGTTCTGGCACCCATCCTGCTGCTGGTCGCACGCCTGGTGTAGGGATTAAGTGTGGGCGGCGAGTACGGGGTTTCCGCAACTTACCTGAGTGAAATGGCAACCGAGAAGCGCAGGGGGTTTTATTCCAGTTTCCAGTATGTAACCCTGATCGGCGGACAGCTGATTGCTTTGGGAATTCAGCTGATCCTGCAAAAACTTTTACTCACCGAAGCCCAGCTTGAAGACTGGGGCTGGAGAATCCCTTTTGCCATAGGTGCTGTGCTTTCATTTATTGCCCTCTATCTGCGGTCAAGCCTCCATGAAACCGAATCATTCAAAAACAAAGAAGATGTGGTAAAAGAAAAAAAAGGTACTGTGAAAGAACTGTTTAAGCATCCGCAGGCACTGCTCACCGTTGTAGGGCTTACCTTAGGCGGAACCCTGGCTTTTTACACCTATACTACCTATATGCAGAAATTCCTGGTCAATACAGTGCATCTGAGCAAAGAACAGTCGACCGTAATTTCTTTTATTTCTCTTTTTATATTTGCTTGTTTGCAGCCTGTTTTCGGAGGACTGTCAGACAGGATAGGAAGAAGGCCGCTGCTGCTGGGTTTCGGTATTCTGGGAACCGTCTGTACAGTGCCGCTGCTTACGGCCTTAAGCCATACCACTTCTATGTGGATGTCTTTTCTGTGGATCATGGTTGCCCTGATTATTGTAAGCGGATACACCTCCATTAATGCAGTGGTGAAAGCTGAGCTTTTTCCTTCGGAAGTAAGGGCATTGGGTGTGGGGCTGCCGTATGCATTTACCGTGGCCATCTTCGGAGGGACTGCAGAGTATATTGCGCTCTGGTTTAAGCAGCTGGGTGCAGAACATTATTTTTACTGGTATATCACACTGTGTATTTTCTTCTCCCTGTTGGTATACTTCAGGATGGATGATACCAAGGCCAGTTCAAAGCTTAACGAAGATCTGTAACGGATACAGGTTTGAAAAGACAAAATGCTTTGAATTTCATCTCAGAATATTTTTTGTCTCTGAAGGCAACAGGTATGCATGAAAAAAGGAAAAAATTGGACAGGGTAATCTTTCAAGAAACGAGATTGCAGAGCTGCTAATTTTTGTTTCAGGGGGCAGAAAGAGAATTAACCAAAAGTTTCCTTATGCTATGGAAATACAAATGTAAGAAAAAGTTTTTAGGCTGTTTCTTATATTTGTGCTTTTTTTGTTAAAACTTAACCAATAAGTATAAGAAAATCTTACAGTTAGCATTTATAAGCTGAAAAGCAAATGCACCATTGCTATTATTTAATTTATACCGTTTTAAATGAAGCCCTGATTGTTCCGGACAGTTTCTCGTCTGTATACATAATGAGTTCTTTGTTTTTAATGGTCACCTTATTCCAGTAATGGTCCCCGGCAAACCTGCTTTCTGACACCTCAGCTTCAAAACCGTCATCCGTGATGTGTATTTCTTTGGGGTAATAAGAAAATTTCGGCAGCCGGAATTCTTGCATTTCGCTTTCGCTGAAAATATTCACTTCCCCGAAAAGTTTTGCAACATAAGGGGTATACGGCTTCCTGAATGTATCCTCAGGATTGTCTTTCTGGATCAGCTTTCCGTTCTGCAGGACGATAATCTGATCGAGCCACGGGATAATGTCCTGGAGTTCATGGGTAGAGATTATCAGGGTAATACGGTGCTGCTTTACATATCTGAATAATTTTTCGCGCAGTTCTATTGTTCTCGGAAAATCCAGGTTGCTGAACGGTTCATCCAGGATCAGGAGCCTGGGGAGCACGGAGAGTGCCCGGGCGATAGCAACCCGCTGCTGCTGGCCGCCGCTCAGGTGTTTGGGAAGGACACCGGAAAATTCTTCCAGACCCACTACTTCCAGAAGTTCGGAAACGGTTTCTTTTTTCTTTTTCAGGTGGATATTGGAAATAAACTTACCTACATTTTCGGCTACCGTGGCGTAGGGCATCAGATCAAAATTCTGGGCCACATATTTCATGTCTGCTTCTCCGGGAACAAGGTTCCCTTTCGGGCCGGACAGCTTCTGCCCGTTAAAAACAATATCGCCGCTTTCCCAGTCCAGCAGACCGTAAATCAGACTCAATAAAGTCGATTTCCCGCAGCCGCTCTCTCCTGCAAGCGCAATGATCTTGCCTTCTTCAAACGCCAGATTCAGGTTCTGAAACAAAGGCTTCTCCCGGGAATATGAAAAGTATAAATTGTTTATTTCTAATAGCATCATACAAATGTAGTGAAATGTACTGTTTTTAGGAAACGATCATTTTTTTTATTACCTTAGCGGGAGTATTGAAATTTTATAAATTATGAAAATAAAGCTGTTTTCACTTTTCGTTCCGGTGCTTTTCGCTTCGGCCGTGGTCATGTCCTGTAAAAAGGAAAAACCTGTAGCCGGAGAGAGCAGTGAAGTGACTACCACCAAAGAGGGAAACCCGTTTATTGTGGATACGCTGAACAGCAGGGTAGAATGGAAAGGATATAAAATTTTCAAGTCTGAAAGCACAAGCCATTTCGGGACCATCAGATTTGAAAGTGGCGATGTAACCGTAAAAGACGGAAAGCTGGAAAGCGGGAAATTTGTTGCGGATATGAATTCCTTAACCTCTGAAGACCTGAAAAGTGATGCCGAGCAGCTGGCCAAACTGAACGGTCACCTCAAAAGCGGCGATTTCTTCCAGGTAGAAAAATTTCCTACCGCTTCTTACGAAATCACAAAAGTAACCCCGTCTGCGGAAGGCGACTATAATACGCTTCTGGATGGTAACTTAACCATCAAAGGAATTACAAAACCGGTTCAGTTTAAAGCCAATGTTTCAGTAAAAGAAGGTGAGGTAAGTATTGCCACCGAGCCGAAAGACATCCACCGGGGAGAATTTGACGTGAACTTCAAGGCGCCCGCTGAAAACGGGGTGATTAAAGATGAGATGACGCTTCAGATCAATGTAAAAGCTCTGGAAAAAAAATAATTTTATTCAAGTAAAATAAATCACTGAAGTCTGCCCTTGTAACCGGGGCAGATTTTTAACATTTTAAGGAAAGTTATTCCACCGGAAAACTGTATTTTTGCAAAACATTTTGAAAGGGTAAAACAATGATAGAAAAGATAGAAGAATTACTCATTGAGGTAAATGGCTTTCAGGCAACATCCAAAGAAGACATTGAAAACTTCCGGATCAGGTATAATGGTAAAAAGGGGATTCTGAATGATTTTTTTGAAAAATTTAAAGAAGTTCCGAACGACCAGAAAAAAGATTTCGGGCAGAAGATCAATATGCTGAAGCAGGCTGTCAATACAAAGCTGGAAGATTTAAAAAATGCTTCCGCCTCTTCCGTTATCATTGAAAAAGAAGATCTTACAAGACCTGCCTTTCCGTTGGAACTGGGTTCCAGGCATCCGATTAATTTAGTGAAAAACAGGATTATCGAGATCTTCAAGTCTATCGGTTTTGCAGTGGCAGACGGTCCTGAAATTGAGGACGACTGGCATAATTTTACCGCTCTTAACCTTCCGGAATACCATCCGGCCAGGGATATGCAGGATACATTCTTTATTGAGCAGAATCCGGATATCCTGTTAAGGACGCACACCTCTTCGGTACAGATCCGTTACATGGAAGAAAACCAGCCGCCGATCAGGATTTTATCTCCGGGAAGGGTATTCAGGAATGAAGCGGTTTCTTCGCGCTCCCACTGTATCTTCCACCAGATTGAAGGATTGTATATTGATGAAAACGTAAGCTTTGCAGACCTGAAGCAGACCATTCAGTTTTTTACCACGGAATTGTTCGGGAAATCTAAAATCAGACTGAGGCCTTCTTATTTCCCTTTTACGGAACCCAGTGCTGAAATTGACGTATACTGGGGCTTAAACTCCGAGACCGATTACAGGATCACAAAAGGAACCGGATGGCTGGAGATTATGGGCTGCGGGATGGTAGACCCTGCTGTTCTTAAAAATGTAAATATCGATTCTGAAAAATATTCCGGATATGCTTTCGGGATGGGGATCGAAAGAATTGTTATGCTGCTGTACCAGATGAGCGATATCAGGATGTTCTTTGAAAACGACATCAGAACACTGGAGCAGTTCAAAACCTTATAACCCATTGTATCAGATAAATTCAGGATCCTGTAAAATATATTTTACAGGATTTTTTATTATTTTTAACAGCTGAAACAACACACAAATGATTAAGAAAATATTGAAATTCAGATTCAGGAAAATCGTCCATTATTCACTGATTGTCTGTATTCTCCTGATACAGCTCCTTATTGCCGCTTTTTTCTATAATGAATTCATTACCGGAAAGAACATAAGCTTTATTCAAAAGCAGTTGAAGGAAATCCATTCACTTGAAAACCTGACGGACCGTTCCAGGAAAGACCTGCTGGAAGCTCAGGGGTATTTTCAGCAATATATTATAAGTGAAGACCATGCTTTTCTGGAATCTTACTTTGCGTCATTACGGAAGCTCGGTAAAAATCTGGACAGTATCGGCCAGTATAAAAACAGATATCCCAGGCTTCAGCATATAGTGACGGCAACCGTACAGAAAAAAGACCCGTTGCAGATTGAAAAGCTGCAGTCCATCATTGATTCTACCTACAGGTATTCTGTAAAATCAGATTTTAAAGTTAAAGATAAGCTGCCCCAGCTAAAGAAATATGACCTGGACTATAATTTTGATAAATTTGATGTTGAAACAAAAACCTATTCTGATACCCTTAAGAAAAAAGGCTTTTTCGGCAGGTTGGGAGATGCGATATCCGGAAAGGAGAACGTCCGTAAGGAAAGTACCGTGATTACCGTAAAGCAGGGGAAAATTCCCAATTCGGCGAACATAAAGGCAGAATTCGACAGTATTATCGATTTGGTTAACCATCATTATACCGGTGAGGTAAGGAAAATCCAGGTTACCATGAAAGAGAGGCAGAATGATGACGGAAAGTTTTATAAAATATTCAGCAATCTCCTGGTATACGGCAATGGCCTGATGAATATTTATGAAGTAACCATCAAAGATTCCAAAACCGATCTTGAAGAAGAATATAACAAGCAGAATTCAAAATACAGCAGGATCAGGATGTATCTGATATTCGGGGCAATGATCCTTATGTTCATTGTTTCCATATTAATCATGCTGCTGACCAGGATAGCATTTGTTTATGAAAGAAAACTGAAGGCAGCCAATGACCAGATCAATGAGAACCTGAATTTTAAAAACAGGATCCTGGGGATGCTGAGCCATGAGCTGAGGTCACCGCTGAAGATCATCGGAATTTTTATCAGCAGAATCAGCAAAAAAACAGAGGACGAAAATATCAAAGCGTATCTGAAATCCATCAGCTTTACCAACAATACGCTGCTGATGCAGGCCAACCAGATTCTGGAATATACCAGGAACCAGCACGTGGAAAATAAACTGATCCCGGCTGTTTTTAACCTCAAAAATGAAATACAGGCGATATTAAATTCCATTGAACCTTATGTAGAAACCCGGAACAATGAATTGGTCATCAGAGAAAATATAAATCCCGGGCTTATGGTGTATTCAGATCCTGTGAAGATCAACCAGATTTTTATGAATATCCTGGGAAATGCCAATAAGTTCACCGAAAACGGTCGCATCAGCGTTACTGTGGAAACAGCATCCGTTAATGAAAATACCATTGCTTTACATGTAGAAGTCAGTGACACAGGTGCAGGGATTTCACCGTCTGATCTCAGGAATATATTTGAGCCCTATTATCAGGGGATCCTTTCGGAAGATGTGGAAAACCTGGGCGCAGGCCTCGGGCTCAGCTTATGCAAAGAACTGACAGAGCTGTATTCCGGTACGATATCGGTGGCAAGTGAAATTAATCAGGGTACAACCGTTGTTTTTTCTCTTAATCTAGATCTTTATGAACCAGCCAGATAATAAACCGGTCAGTTTTTTGCTGGCAGACGATCATAGCCTTATCAGGCAGGGCATTGTATTCCTGCTGGATGATTTAGGTTTTGATTATGAGGTTTTTCATGCCTCTACCCTTCATCAGTTAAAAGAATGCATAAAAGCAAATCCTGTAACGATTGCCATTATAGACGCCCATTTTCCGGATGGGAACAGCCTTACTGTTTTGCCGGAGATCATAAAATCAAGCCCGGAAACCAAAATCCTGATCTTTACCGGAATTGATGAAAATATGCATGCGCTTAAATTTCTTAATGCCGGTGCCCACGGTTTTCTGAGCAAGCTGAATGAAGAAGGCGAAATACGGAATGCCATCCTGAGGATAATGGAGCACGGCGAATACATCTCCCAGGAAACACAGGTGTTGCTGATGGGATCACTGCATAACCGCGGCCTCATCAATCCGCTCCTGTGCCTTTCTGCAAGAGAACGGCAGATTGCTGAACTGTATGCCGAAGGCTACGGGAACCTTGAAATTTCCAACCGGCTGGATATAAAACAGAATACCGTAAGTACCCTGAAAAGAAGAATATTTGAAAAACTGGATATTGAAAACATGGTAGAGCTGGTCATCCTGGTTAAAAACCATCAGTAGCAGTGATTTTCAGGTTGTGTTTCATACTCTTTACTGGGGGAATGCTTGATAATCAGCCGTACTTAATTTTATCAGTAGTTACATGCTGTAGAAAAATATCTACAGCCATACCGATATATATCTATGCCTTGCCGTATAAACTTTGTATGCTTATTGATATCTTTGTAGTAAGATATTAACTGTTAATCAACTATATCTAAAGCTTTTAGTTCTGAAAACCAAATGATGAGAAAAAAATAAACAGAACTAAAAATATAAAACACAAGTGATGAAAACAGTATCTTATTACAGGGCCTAACGGCTCTGTAACAGATATTGGATTAAAAGATGCTTTGGGTTGAGAGCATTAAAATGCCTGCAGAAAAAATTGCAGGCATTTTTCTGTGCCAATATATAGCGCAATGTTATTTGGTAAATTTTAAAGGATATTTTACATTTTTAAAATCATCAATACTGGCTTTCAGAGATCCTACAGCCAGTTCTGCTTTCAGAAGCATAGGGATATGGTTGAGGTCGTTGGATACCCACATCACCACGCCTTCTTTGGCCTTGAAAACCCTTCCGCTTTTTACGGACGGAATAATTTTCAGGCAGTTGATGGTTCCGAATTTGGTGCTCAGGTTTTCCGTTCCTGCCACTTTAAGCTGGAAGGCGAACATTTCATCATCAATCCAGACATTCATGTTGATTACATTCCCCACTTTGAGCTCGGCGGGGCTTTTGCTTCTTAAATAATAGAAACACGAAAGCATATCCTGAACGCCTTTTACAGACTTGATCACTTTTGATCCGTTGGCCGGCGTTTTTTTATCAGTCAATACCAACGTATTGTTGTCATGGTTAAATGCCGTTTCCAGATGCTGGCGGTAGCTCCCTTCCTTCACATTCCTGATATAATAACTGGGAAGCTGCGTGTTGATATTGATATAACTCTCATAAACATCTTCTACTTTAAAAAAGGCTTTTACCGCACCGGTAGTCTGGCCTGTTCCCTTTACATGCAGGTGCGGAGTGCCTCTGTAGGTCGTTTTCTGGGCTTTCAGGTTGGCCGTTCCGGCATTCAGGAATCCGTAATGGATCCGTAAAGTGATGGATTCGCCGTCTGCAATAGTATTGATCTGCCCGGATCCCAGAAAGAACGCTAAGAGGGTTAATACATTGAATAATTTCTTCATAATTACATTTTTTATCATAAGGTTGCCTGCTATTAGATTAAAAAAAATAACAAAGGTTTGATAAATCTCAGTTTTTTATTTAGACTGAATTAAAAGGCTTCGCATTAAAATTAGTAAATTTGCAGCCACAAGTATAATTAAATTATCTTATAATTATGATAACTACCGATATATTGATCATAGGAGCCGGTCCTACTGGGCTTTTTGCTGTATTTGAAGCAGGTTTACTGAAAATGAAGTGCCATATCATTGATGCACTTCCGCAGCCGGGAGGTCAGCTGGCAGAGCTTTATCCTAAGAAACCTATTTTCGATATTCCGGGGTATCCTTCTGTGAATGCGGGAGAACTGGTAGATAATCTGATGGAGCAGATCAAACAGTTTCAGCCGGGCTTTACCCTTGGTGAAACCGCTGTTTCCTATACCAAAGTGGATGAGGAGTGGTTTGAAGTGGTCACCAACAAAGGAACGGTTCACAGATGCAGAGCCATCGCCATTGCCGGCGGCCTGGGAACTTTTGAGCCCAGAAAACCAACCATGGCAAATGTTGCAGACTATGAAGAAAAAGGCCTTGAATATTTTGTAAAGGAACCTGAACATTTCAGGAATAAAAAAGTGGTGATCGCAGGCGGCGGAGATTCTGCACTGGACTGGAGCGTTTTCCTATCCGATGTAGCCAGTGAAGTAACATTGATCCACAGAAGAAACGAATTCCGCGGGGCTCTGGATTCCGTAGAAAAAGTACAGGCTCTGAAAGACCAGGGCAAAATAAAACTGATTACACCGGCTGAAGTTACGGCCATTAAAGGTGACGGAAAAGTGGAAGCCATTACCGTGGAGGTTGACGGACAGGAAGCTTTTGATATTGAAACGGATTATTTTATCCCTTTGTTCGGCCTGACTCCTAAATTAGGGGAAATTGCCCAATGGGGACTTAATATCGAGAAAAATGCGATTGTTGTCAATAATGCTTTGGATTATCAGACCAATATTGACGGGATCTACACCATTGGCGATATCAATACCTATCCCGGAAAACTGAAGCTGATTCTCTGCGGGTTCCATGAGGCTACTTTGATGTGCCAGAGTGTATATAACCGTTTAAACCCGGGTAAAAAGTTCGTTTTGAAATACACCACCGTGAGCGGGGTAGACGGTTTCGACGGAAGCAGAAAGGAAGCGGAGAAAGCCGTTGTGAAAAAAATTGATTAAATTTGCTGCCGGTTAGGGCCGCCAGTTTGCAGCCTCTGCCATCAACAATAAACAGTCAGCAGGAAATGAACGATATAAATATAAAAATTACCGATAGGGAAGGGGTTACCCACGATGTTGTTGCGCCGACGGATATGTCCATGAACTTAATGGAAATCATCCGTTCGTATGAACTGGCGGAAGAAGGGACCATCGGCGTATGCGGAGGAATGGCGATGTGTGCTTCATGCCAGGTGTATGTAACCCATGATCCCGGACTTGAGCCGATGGGTGATGAAGAAGATGCCATGCTGGGAGAAGCTTTCCATGTGGAAGCAAACAGCAGATTGGGATGCCAGCTGCATATCGCTGCGGAAATGGAAGGCCTTGAAGTGGAAATCGCTCCTTATCCTTAGAAATTCTTATTTAAACGATACAATTTAAAAACTCCTGAAGATTTTCTTCGGGAGTTTTTTTAATAAATATAATATTAAATCTAAAATACAGAAGTTATTTTTTCATATAAATTTCAAAAAAGTTATAGTCAATTTCATAAATTACTTTAGGTTTCAATCCTAACTCAACTTTCTCAAATAGTTCGACCAATTTTTTCCCATCGATCAGTTCTATAGGAGGGGCTCCATCTCGCGATGCTTCTCTTTTAGCATCTTCAGAAAATGTTCCGGTTGTAAGAATTATTCCTTTATCAGCCCTTCCAATCATAGCATTTCTAAAATCTCCAATTTGTGATCTTGAAACAGTCCCCTTATATCTTTTGCATTGAAATAAAACTTTCATACTTACAAATGGATTAAGTTCTAATGTTCCGTATCCATCAATACCACCGTCATGAGATGCTTGTGTTACGTGTACATTTTCAAAACCATGCTCACGAAGCAGTCTTTTACAAATATGTTCAAATCCATTAGGTGTAATAGATTGGAGAACCTCTAAGAGTGTAGGCGTAATTTCATGTTCTAGTTCCTCTGGTTGCTCTTCTTCTTGAATTTCAACGATTTTAGTTTTTGATTTTTTATCTTCCTTGGCCTTTTGATGAATTTCAACCCATTTTAAAAACATTTTTCTAGAATCTTCTAATGTTAAAAAAGTATTTTGGCCTTTAGAGGATAAAGTCCAAACACCTTTTTTAGAATTATCTAATAAACCTTCCCATACTAAATATTGTCTCGCCCATGCAACTTGATTATCAAATCTTAAAATTCCGGATTTCATAACTTCTTCTCGCTGCGAGTCAGAAACTTTTTCTTTTTTGGCAATTTCTTCAACAACTTCTTTTGGGCGTCCTGAACCACCTAATTCTCGTAATGCATTTAAGAGTGGTCCAAACCAATTTGTAAATGCAGCTTGTTTATTTTTCTTTGATTCAATCATGTATTATATTAGTTAATTTATTTAATAATTAATTATTTAAACTTCCTCCTTGGAAATCCACTTTCCAATCGTCGGAGCCTGATAATTTCTCATCATTTCCAAAAGTTCATCAATTGTATCACGGATCAGCAGCATATCCCGATTGATCTGCTTTAAAAAACCTTTATCAACCATCATCTGTACCAGTTTGATCAGGTCATCATAAAATCCATCAATATTCAAAATACCGATTGGCTTTTGATGAAGTCCGAGCTGTGCCCAGGTAATCATTTCAAAAAACTCTTCCAGTGTTCCATAGCCGCCGGGAAGAACGATCACGCCGTCGCAGAGGTCATTCATTCTAGTTTTCCGTTCATGCATGGTTTCTATCAGGATCAATTCTGTCAGCTGGTTGTGGGCAATTTCCTTGGATTTTAAAAAATGGGGAAGAACACCAACAACCTTGCCGCCTTCGTTCAGAGCTCCGTCGGCAACAGCACCCATTAGGCCGACATTGGCACCGCCATAGACCAATTGGATGTTTTGTTTTGCCAGGGTCCGGCCGAGCAAGGCTGCCTGTTCTTTATAGGCATCGTCCGAACCGAAACTCGATCCGCAGAATACGGTAATGCTTTTCATAACTTTAAATCTAAGCTATTTTCAATATAGGGATTTAAGCTTGATATTCTTAATCCTTAAATAATTCTTAATGGTTTAATTAATTAAAAAGAATAACCAAAATCATTTTGATTTTGGTTATTCATATGACAATTTTATATCCTTACTTTAAAGGAATATTCGCTAAAATTTCCTTTGTAAAAGCCCAGAATTTCTGTGTGGAAGGAATATTGGCCTTTTCATCCGGAGAGTGGGCTCCGCGGATGGTCGGTCC
>JAAIGE0100285082.1_pt1 | contig 12262 bp, 10 predicted proteins | sample 6487951 | NCBI WGS metagenome assembly JAAIGE01 (sample SAMN13974128, study PRJNA590717) | phyllosphere metagenome | biome: tomato field; feature: multiple bacterial spot infested tomato fields; material: tomato leaves; isolation source: leaves from tomato fields | host: Solanum lycopersicum ... | reverse complement strand
TCTGGTCACCTGGTACTACCGGGCGCTTGAAGCGGGCTTCATCGATACCGGCAAAATAATAGAGCTCGCCAGGTTCCAGCCGTGGTTGGCGGCGGTGGCGCGCAGTTCGTCCTCCGCCTCGGACAGGCTCAGGTACAGGCAGGCATCGCCGCCGGCCACGCCCTCGATCAGGTAGCGCAGGCCGAGCGTGGTCTTGCCGGTGCCTGGCCGGCCTTCGATCAGGTGGATGCGGTTGCGCAGCAGGCCGCCATGCAGCACGGCATCGAGTTCGGGAATTCCAGTGACAACGCGTTGCGGACAATGGGTCATGTTGGTTTCGTCTAAGGCGCAAAGGCCTGCCGTGTAGCGGGCAGGGCCGGGATTTGTGATGAAAATATGATAACAATCTGTGGCTGGACAGTGGCGCGAGATTGGAACTCCCGGCGTTTATTGGCTTGTGGCAATGCTTCTTGCCGGTGGCGGGACTACCATGCGCTCAGGTCCTGTCGAGGAGGTGATATTGCCATGGCGCATGACATGAAGTCCGTCAGGGAAGCCGCCGCCGAACTGCGGCGCGTGTGGCGCGCAGCGTCCGGATTCCTGCTCAGTATCGAGCTATGGCTAATGGTGCTGGTGGCCGCCAGCATGGTTGCCGGCTTCTGGCTGGCCTTCATGGGCGAGCCATGCTGCCTGCTGGCTTTCGGTGTAGCGCTTGGTTACCCGGCGCTGCGCATCGTGCTGCACCTCAGGGGTCGGCTTGCCTGGCCATTCTTCTGAGGCTGCCGGCCGGCGCGATCCGGTCCAGCTCAATAAATCTCGTGGACGATCCGGTAATCCTGATCCGATACCGGCACGAAGCGCGCGACGTTCAGCTTGTCCAGCACGTCCGGGCTTTGCGGGCCGCCCCGGTTGAAGAAGGCGGCGCGGATCTTCTGCTGCAGGTCGTCGCACAGCTGGCCCCTGAACACGAAGGGATCGGTCGGGATCGGGCCGGAACGCCAGACGACGCGGATCCGGCGCTCCTTGCCGGGATGCAAGGCCGTCTCCGCCGCCAGGTTCTGGCTGCCGACGAAGGCGGCGTCGATCTGTCCCGCCAGCACCCGGTCGATCGACTGGGTATGGCTGCCCGAGTAGCCGACCTGGGAAAAATACGCTTCCAGCGGCCGGCCGACCTGTTTCGCGAACACGTGGCGCGGGATCAGGGCCCCCGACGTGCTCTCGGGATCGACCAGGGCCAGGCGTCTTCCGCGCAGCGATGGAACATCGACGATCGCACTGCCGGCCCTGACGATCAGCAGCGAGTGATAGAACGCGCCTGCGGGCTGGAACCTGCTCGCCTTGTTCGCATAGTTGGCGAACGGCGTGAGCATGGGATCGGCGCGCCTGGCGGACACGTAGGACGCGGGCCCGAGCCGGGCCAGGTGGACCGCGCCGGACAGCAGGGCTTCGACCACCGCCCCGTAAGACGGCGCCGCATAGACTTCCACCGGGATCCCCAGCGCCGCGCGCAGCTGGTCGAGCAGCGGCAGCAGGTCCGCGATCTCCTTCCTGACGTGGCCGCGCGGGATGATGGAAAAGCGCAGCCGGTCCGGCCGTTCGCAGGCCGCCGCCAGCGCCGGCGCCCCTTGCACGGCCAGGGGCGCCAGGAGCGGCAGCTGCAACAGGGTCCGGCGGCGGGAATCGGGCTTCATGTGGGCTGGAAGAATAGGCACTGCTTGTGGAGGAGGGGCGCGATCTGCGCGGCGGCGCACGGGCGCTGCAGGTAGAAGCCCTGCACCTGGTCGCATCCGGCGGCCTTCAGGTGCACCAGCTGGTCGCGCGTCTCGACGCCTTCGGCCACCACGGTCAGGCCCAGGTTGTGGGCCAGCGAGATGGTCGAGGCGACGATCACCGCATCGTTGGTGTCGTTGCGGATGTCGCGGATGAAGGAGCGGTCGATCTTGACGGTATGGATCGGGAACTGTTTCAAGCGAGAGAGGCCCGAGAAGCCGGTGCCGAAGTCGTCGAGCGCCATCCGGATGCCGGCGCCTGCGAGGGCCTCAAGGTTGCGCTGCGCCAGTTCTGCATCCTCGATCAGGCTGCTCTCGGTGAGCTCGATCTCGATCAGGTCGGGTGCGATGCCGTGAAGGGCCAGCGCGCCGAGGAAGTCTTCCAGCAGCCGTTCGTCGCGCAACTGGCGCGCCGAGACGTTGATCGCCACCGGCACCAGCGGCACGCCGTCCGCCCGCCACTGCGCCAGCTGGCGGCACACGGCGTCGACGATCCAGCGCCCCAGCGGCGCGATGAAGTCCTGCTCCTCGGCCAGGGGGATAAAGTCGCCCGGGAAGATCAGGCCATGGTCGGGGTGCTGCCAGCGGATCAGGGCTTCGAGGCCGACGATCTGCAGGCTGTCGAGCGTCAGCTTGGGCTGGAAGTGCAGGCAGAATTCATCGTCCTGGATGGCCGTCCTGAAGCGTGCGGCAAGCTCAGAGTGCAGCGCGCTGGAAGCGTTCAGCGAGGCGTCGTAGAAGCTGAAGAAGCCGCGCCCGCGCGCCTTGACGCTGTACATCGCCTGGTCGGCATGCAGCAGCAGCGCGTCCAGCTGCTGGCCGTCGCGCGGATACAGCGCAATGCCGACGCTGGGACTCGTTTCGACGTCGTGGCCGTCGAGGTCCGGATAGACCGCCGACAGGCCCTGCACCAGCTTGCCCGCGAGCTGGGCGACGAATTCCTCCGACGGCACCTCGGACAGCAGGACCACGAACTCGTCGCCGCCCAGCCGGGCGACCAGGTCGTATTCGCGCACGGCGCCGCGCAGGCGCGCGGCCACCGCCTTGAGGAGCTGGTCGCCGACGCCGTGGCCCAGGGTGTCGTTGATCACCTTGAAGCGGTCGAGATCGAAGAACAGCAGGGCGTACAGGTTGCGGCTGCGCCTGGCCCGCTTGAGTTCCGCCGACGCCATCTCCTGGAACATCCGGCGGTTGGCCAGCCCCGTCAGGTGGTCTTGCGAGGCCAGCGCCAGGGCGCGGCTCTTTTCCTGCTCCAGCTGGGCGATCAGGCGCTGCTTTTCCTGTTCCGACACGGCCACGGCGCTGTGCAGCCGCTGTTGCTGCCACAGGCCGGCCGCGATGCCGATCGTGATGACCAGCACCAGCAGCGAATAGGCGCCCGCGCGCAGGAAATACGCCTGGTGCTGCGCATCCAGCTGGCCCAGCACGACTGCCGGATCCTGGATCACGGTCACCCGGATCGGGATGTCGGCCAGGACTTCGCGGGCGACGATGGCGCCGGCGGCGGGCGCCGCCCCTTTCCCGATGCCGGGCACCAGGATCCCGCCCTGCATGACGGCCAGCGGCGCGCCGTCCTGGCGGACGATTTCGATGCGCCCCTCCGGCCCCAGGTCGACGTTGCGGTAGCTGCCCAAAAAATATCCCAGGTCGACCATCGCGCCGTAGTGGCCCCTGTCTCCATCGAGGCGGACCAGGAGCGGCAGGCGCCAGGGATACTTGCCGCCCGCCGCGGGGCGTCCGATCGTCATCGCCGGTGCGTCGGAAGAACGGCCGCCGGCGCTTTCCAGAAGCTGTTGCAGCTCGGGTTCCCGGTCCTGGTTGGCGGACGAGTACAGCAGGGCGCCGTCGGCATTGAACAGCGCGGCGCGCACATAGGCCGAATCGCCGACCAGTTGTGGATTCAGGTGGAAGGCGGCCGGCTGCGCCGCATTCGCTTCGCTGGCGGCGATGCGCGCGTAGAGCGTGGCCCGGCCCAGCACTTCCTCGAGATTCGTCGCGACGATGAGGACGATGTTCTCGCTGCTGGTGGTCGCCGCCTGGCGCGCGACGGTTTTTTCCTGCTCGGCGCGATCGACGTAGAAGGCCCAGATCGAGAGCACGATCGTGAGCCCCAGCACGCAGGTCACGGGCAGCAAGGCATTGGGGCTGACCAAGGAGAGGACGCGGCGGCGCAGGATGGCGAGTGGAAGAGGGGGGAAGGCAGGCACCGCGCGAATGTCAAATTTCCCAAAATCATTGAATCGTATCAATGTTTAATGACAGGCTTGTTACATTCCGACTACCCCGTAGCGCGGTCTGAAAAAACAGGGGAAAGTGACAAAGAGCGTATTTCTATCGAGGACGCATCGCGTATTCTGTTCATGAACAGCAACTAAATTGCCATAATAGAATCACGCTAATGGTCAGATGGCCTTAGTGTTAGAGCATTAACATGGGCCGAACACCTACCACGCCGTACGGCGAATATCCGCAAATCGGGAAACTCACCGGTTGTCAAACCAACTGCTTTTCTGCACTACCCAGCGCGAGGGGAGCGGCGTCCATTTCGCTCCCAAGTCCGGTTCCCGGCTTCTGACTGTGGCATACCCGGCCTCAACGGCGGGCTACATTCCCGATCGACAGGATCGCTGCGTTGCGCTTCTACCGCCAGCGACATGAAATGTCGCGGCGACTCTTACACTGTCCGTCGTACCGATCTCACTTTATCCAGCAACCATGAGCCTTGCACAACCCGAATCCCGCGCTGCCGCAGACGGTCCTTACGAAATCCGCACTCCGCGGATCACCCTCGAAGACGACGTCATCCTCAATGCGCAGACGCGCCAGATGTTTGAAGAAGCCATCGGCGCGATGCGTCATCACAAGACCATCTATACCGATTGGGGCTTCAGTGCGGTGGATCCGACCGGCCGCAACCTGATCCTTAACCTGTACGGCCCACCTGGCACCGGCAAGACGCTGGCCGCCGAGGCGCTCGCCGGCACGCTGAAGCGCCAGTACATTCACATCGGCATTGCCGAACTCGAAAGCAAATTCGTCGGCGAGACGGCCAAGAACATCAGCGCCGCCTTCCGCCACGCGGCGCAAGAAGGTGCCCTGCTGTTCTTCGATGAAGCCGACACCCTGTTGGGCGCGCGCCTGTCGTCGGTCACCCAGGGTATCGACAACGAGATCAACGCCATGCGCTCGACTTTGCTGATCGAGCTGGAGCGCTTTGAGGGGCTGGTGGTGTTCGCCACCAATTTTGCCAGGAACTATGACAGCGCCTTCGTCAGCCGCATCCGTTACCACATCGAGTTCTGCCTGCCTGACCTTGATGCGCGCACGCGCCTGTGGCAACGCATGCTAGTACCGGGCATCCCGTTGGCGGAAGAGCGCGCCGACCTGGTCGAGCGCTGCGCAGCTGCCTCGGATGGGCTGTCCGGCCGCGAGATCCGTACCGTCCTGCGCACCGCGTTCCCGCGTGCCCTGCTGGATGGCGTGGAGCAGCCGGTGGTTCGGTGGGAGCATATCGAAACGGCCATCGCCGACGTCATCGCGGCGAGCCTCAATGTGGGCCGTCGGCAGCCGGAGGCGAACGGCGCGAGCGCCGACGTCGGTCGTCGGATGCTGGGCTTCCCGAACTGATTTGCAAGATCTGGATTCATTAACAAGAAAGGGTATTCAATGGGCTTTTTCAGTAGCGTGTGGAGTGGTGTCAAGAGTGTGGCAAGCACCGTGGGATCGGTGGTCAGCGCGGGTTGGCAGGCGGCCAAGGAAGTGGCCGGCAAGGCCGTTGCCTGGATGGCAGACAAGGCTGAACGCTTCGTTGACAATGTCAAAGAGGCGTGGACGGCGGTCAAACCCTTCGTCACGGTGATTCGCGCCGCGCTGCAGGCCGCCGCCGCCGCAGTACCGATACCCTGGATGAAGGGCGCGCTCATCGCTCTGGACAAGGGGCTGGCGGCGCTGACGGCATTCGAGAACTCGCCAATCGCGAAGAAGGTCGAAGCCGCCATTCAGTGGGCGATCAAAATGGCCCAGCGCCTGCAGGGAAACAAAATGCCGGATGCTACGGTGACTGGAGAGCAGGAAGCGGCCGACGAACTGAGCCACGACGAACTCAAGCTCGCCAAGCAGCACCAGCAGACTTTCCGCTTTGCCGAACGTGAATCCGGTTCCGCCGCGGTGCGTCACCAGTTGGAACTGGCGGCCGCGCTGAACGACTTTCAGATCGCTAGGACCGAGCTGGCGCAGGCGATCGAGGCATCGCCCACCGACTTCGAGCACTATCTGCGCTTGCGCGCAACCCAGAAACTGCTGAACCTGGCGGATCGCACATTCCGGTCCGCCGTCACCATCGATGACCTGAGTGCCGACGACCTGTTCATGGTCAGGATCGCATCCGACCTGGTCAAGGCGACGCCCGAACTGAGCCGGGAAGCGGCGGCGCGACTTGATCGTGTGCTGGAAGAGCGCCATGGCAGGAAGCTCACGCCATTCGTGTTCGAGGAGATGATCGCCTCGTGGGCCAAGCGCGCCGAGGTGCTGGAGAACCAATGGATGATCGCCAACCGCGAGCATGCCAAGGACGCCATGCTCCTCAAGCGCCTGACCCTCGCCCAGGATATCCAGGATGAGCTGGCGCCGGAAGAAGCCGCGCAGCAGGAGCAATTGCGTGTCGAGGTGCCTGCCAAGAAAAGTGAGCTCGACAAGCTGGCGCAGCGCCAGCACGACCTCGAACGCTATGTCGGCGCCGCCGAGGGATTCATCCAGTTGCTGGAAAAGACACCGGAGCAAATCGAAGCGGAAGACCGCGGATACCTGCTGCATGACGGCCCGCGCGTTGGCCAGATCCTGATCGACTGCGCCCAGAACGACGTGGCGTTCTCCTCGCTGGATGCCGAAGCCCAGTCGCTGGTGACCGACTTTGCCAACGCATTCAGCATCGATTCGAGGAACCGCATGAAAGAGATTCTCGAGGTGACAGCATGAGTCCGAATAACATCCTTGGGTTCCTGTTGCCGCAGTTTGGCGACCCACTGCAGCTTACCTTCTTCCTGATCATCTTCGTGATGGTCGGCGCCACGATCGTGGGTGCGCATCGGACGGCCCGCCCAGACTCCTGGGAACGCAAATGGCATCGTGGCACTCCCGACGATCACCTGGACATCGAGCATGGCAGCGTGACCGATCTGTGGCACGCCGTGGCGACCGCTCCCGAGAAGCTGGCCGAGATCATGCCCGGGCTGTTGCTGGTGGTCGGTCTGCTCGGCACCTTCCTCGGCCTGGGCCTGGCGCTGAACAATGCGTCGAGCATCCTCGGCCATGCCAACTTGGCCGATCCGGGAGCGGCGGCGGACAGTATGCAGAACCTGCTGGGTATGCTTCAGGGCCTCGGCACCAAGTTCAAGACCTCTACCTGGGGCATCCTCAGCTTCGTCCTGCTCAAGATATGGAGCGAAGCCACGCGCTTCGAAGAAAAGCGTCTGGCCTGGGTGATCGGCAAGGCCAAGGGCGAGCTGGAACAGCGCAAGCGTACCGAGTCGCAGGCCCAGCAGGCGCGCCAGGAGGCGCTGATCCTGCAGATCGGCGGCGTGGCGCGACATATCGTCGACGGATTCGGCCAGCATCTGGCTGGGCTGGGCAAGAGCAATGAAGCCTTGCACCTGCAGCAAATGGCGCAGATGGCAAAGATCGAGCAGGCCACCGATGGGGTGCGACATGAAGTCGTCCAGGTGCAGGCCGGTACCGAAATCATGTGCACGGCGATGAATAGCTTTACCGAGAGCACCAAGGAGGTGGTCGGGAACATGGACGATGCGGCGCAGCGCATGGCGGCCGGTGCCGACAAGGTCGGCGCCGGGGCATCCGAGCTGGTCGAGGCGATCGGGAATTTCCAGAACCAGTTCAAGACGGTGCTCGACGATGTCCGGAGGGACTTGAGCGGCGCGATCAACAACATGAGCGAACAGGCAGCCGTGACCCTCAAGGAGGGCAGCGGACAGCTCAAGGAAGCCACGACCGATATCTCCCGCGCACTGACCGCATTGTCAGCAGACGTGAAGGGGACGATGAGCGCGGTGGACGTTTCGATCAAGGAAGCCCTGAAGATCCAGAAAAACGCTTCGCTCAAATTCATCGAGTCGAACGAAACGCTGAACGAAAATATGGCGGCGACGACGGGAATCATCGAGAAACTGGCCGAGCCGATCAGATCCGGTCTCACGGCCGTGTCTACATCCAATCGTCAGATCGGTGGCGTGGCGAAGGCTGTGGAAAGCTCAACCGATAGCCTGACCAAGGTGGTGCAGGCGATGCACGGCCTTCCCGACGCCTTGCTGCCGTTGAAGGACATGACGGAAGAGCACCGTTCCCTTATCGCGCTGTTGAGGCCCTTGGGCGAAACCGTGAAGGTTCAGCAAGCCATGCTGGCGCTGCTCGAAGAAATCCAACGCGATCGGACCAATCCCCAGCCGCCTGCGGGGACGACCTTCATCAAGCCGGACGCAGGCTCCAGTGTCACCGCGGTGTAAGCGACCCCGATCATGAAAGACAAACAAAGCGAATGGGTGGCCATCTCAGACCTGATGGCGGGCGTACTGGCTGTCGTCATGCTGTTGCTCGTGGTGGCCGTCCTGCAAAAGGGCGTGAGCGAGTTGCGCTACCAGGACGAACTGGCCAAACTGAAGGGGTCCAAGGACGATGCCGTCGTCAAGGTGACACAGGCTCTCGATATGATGATCAGCCAGCGGGGAGCCGCAGGATTGATGGCGCTCGATCGCCGTACGCACCGGCTGACCTTGCGCGATGGCGTGTTCGAACGCGGCAGCGCCTGCCTTAAACCCGAGGTCAAGAGCGCGATTGCCGAGGCGCGCGCAGAGATCGCGAACTTCCTGCTTGATACGCCGAACGCGCGCATCCTCGTCGAGGGCCACACAGACAATATTCCGGTCACCCGCGAGGTGACTGACAAGAAGCGCTACTGCACGGTGTACGACGATAATTTCACGCTGTCCGCCGCGCGTGCCCGCGAAGCCCGGCTGGCGCTGATCGGCGCGCTCGATCCGGCGGTGGCCCGGCGCGTGGTCGTCGCCGGTTACGGCGAGTCCCGTCCGCTGGCGGCCATCGATCCGGGGGACTCGAAGAACCGCCGGGTCGAAGTCCAGTTCACGGTCGAGGAGTCCAGCCAGGCGCACACGTCTGGGGGCGCAAAGTCCGGTTGAGACCGGCAACTGGCTGTGACAGGCGTGGACTATGCGACCGTGCAGTCGCGGCCAGCGTCATCAATCCTTATTTGTGGAGAATTTGCATGGAATACGAGCTGGGTGAGCACTTGGTCAGCGGGCGTTTTGGCTACACGCATCACGGCATCTACATCGGCAATAGCGAAGTCATCCACTACTCTGGCCTGGCCGATGGCCTGAGCGCCGGACCCGTCGCGATCACGACGCTCGCCGAGTTCTCAGCTGGAAAAGCCCTCCGGGTGCGCCGATACGCGGTATCGCCTTACAGCGGAGAGGCGGCCGTCGGCCGCGCCATGACGCGCATTGGCGAAGACAAGTATGACCTCCAGGCGAACAATTGCGAGCATTTCTGTTCATGGGTAAGGACCGGCAAGCATGTCAGCGAACAGGTTCAGTTCGTCGAAACGATGGCCGGCGCGATCGGTGCTGGATTGAGCGAGTATCGCAAGCAGCGCTATCACGATGCCACCTTGTCCGAGGCGGCATGGGAGACGGGCAAGGCTGCGGGGATGGCGACCGTGAAGGTCTTCGCGGCGACGGCGAATGCCGCGCCAGTGTTTCGTGTCTTGAGGCGTTTGGTGAAGTAAACGGAGCAGTACGACATCGTGTGCGAAACATTCTCTCCACTAACTCAAGAAAGAACCAGATCGATGGTAAAGAAGAACGTTCGCGAATTACGCCTGGTCCAGGGCAGGAGCCCGGCCCCGACGATCGAGATCCAGGCGGACAGCCTGGACCGGCAGGGGCTGTACCTCGGCCAGATCGTCTCCAGGGCGCTGGCGGATCACGCAAGTAAGCATGTCGACAGCATCGCAACCGTTCATGCGCTGGGGGGCATGAGCGTGACTTTTCATGTCCATGCCTGGTCGGAATTCCTGATCGTGGCGGGAGACGCGAAGGTCCTGCAGGCGATTAGTGCGGCGCTTGCCCGCCATCCCGGAGTCGATTACAGGCATGGCGAAGACATGCTGCCGCGCGAAGGCCGGCCGACTTACCACGTCGAGCACGGACGGCTGTGGGAAGTCGAGGATGCACTCACCTGGTATTCGGCCGACTCGCTCGACGGGGAGGGTGATGATGAAGGAAATGATGCGGAAGATGAGGACATAGGGGAGGATGAGGACAGCGACGACAATTCCCTAGCGGATGTCGGTACGACCGGCCCGGTGAGGCGTGCCGGTCGCATGAACGCAGCGCGTGCCGACGCCAGGGTTTCCACGATCCGGAGGCAGATCGAAAAGGTATTCGGTTTGCCCGAGGGTTCGGTGGCGCTCTGCGGTCCGGACAAGAAACCCATGAAAGGCAGCGCCCTGATCAAGACATTGCGGTCCAGATGGCCGGAAAGCTGACGAGGCGGTATCCGTGAGGAAGAAGGCATGACGGGCGAGCCAGAAATGTCGCTGAGCGACAGGCGTCGTTGGCCGAGCCCGCCAGTCTGTTATTCTGGTGGCGCCCGGCGCACATCCCGTCGCGCGCCTGACGGCATCCATCGATGTGCCCCGACGGTGGTCTTGGGCCGCGTCACCCACAGCCGGTGCCAGGTCACGGTCCGGGAGAAACCGCTAATGCAAAGGAGAGTCGATGTCGTTCGAATGCAGCACCGAGTCGCGCAAGCCTCGTTGGATCCACGTCGTCGTCGCGCTGATTCTGGCTGTCCCGATTTCCGTCAGTGCCGTGGAGTCCGCTCAGGATCGCTCGCCGCAGGATGCCGGCGGATGGCAATGGCGCCAGCAAGAAGCCGCTTCCAAACCCACCGCGCGCCACGAGAACGGTTTGGTGGCCGTGGCCGGGCGCCTGATCCTGCTCGGCGGACGCGGCGAGCGGCCGCTCGAGATATATGACCCGGCCAGTGGGCGCTGGACCCGGGGCGAGGCGCTGCCATTCGAGATTCATCACCTGCAGGGCGTGGAGTTCGGCGGCAAGCTGTATGTGCTCGGCGCCCTGACCGGCAAGTTCCCGCAAGAGCATCCGGTGCCCGACATCCTGATCTACGATCCGGCGGCCGACCGCTGGAGCAAGGGGCCCGAGATCCCGCCGCAGCGCCGGCGCGGCGCGAGCGGCGTGGCGGTGCATGACGGGATGATCTACCTGGTCGGCGGCAACCGCCGCGGCCATATGAGCGGCTACGTCGCCTGGTTCGACGCCTTCGACCCGGCGACCGGTCGCTGGACCGAACTCCCCGACGCGCCGCATGCGCGCGACCACTTCCACGCCGCCGTCATCGACGGCAAGCTGTATGCGGCAGGCGGCCGGCGCTCCGCGCACGACCTGGGCAATGCCCTGGCGCAGACCGTCGGCGAGGTCGACGTCTACGATTTCAAGGCGAAGCGCTGGAGCACGCTCCCGGCGCCGCTGCCGACGCAGCGCGCCGGGACGGCCAGCGCGGTCATCGACGGCAAGTTGGCGGTGATGGGTGGCGAGAGCCTCAGGCAGGTGGAGGCGCACCGCGAAGTCGAGGCCTGGGACCCGAAAACCGCCCGCTGGCAAACCCTGCCCGCCTTGCCGGTCGGCCGCCACGGCACCCAGGCCGCCACACTGGACGGCAAGACCTATATCGGGGCCGGCAGCGGCAATCGCGGCGGCGGGCCGGAGCTGAACGATCTTTGGCGCATCGAGCCAGGAGCGCAGGCCGGCATGGCGGCTGCCCGCGATCCCGCCTGGGATGCCTTCTCGCTGATTCCCGAGGCGCCGGGATCCGGCTGGATCGATGCGACCCTGCCCAACGTTCCGGTCGCACCGGCCCTGCACGCCACCGACTCGGTGTTCATCGACGTCGACCACGACGGCGACCTGGACGTCGTGGTCTCGGTGGAGCATGGCGTCAATCGCCTGTACCGTAACGACGGCGGCGGCAAACTGACCTACGTCCCCGATGCCTTCGGCACCCGCATGCACGACAGCGAACACGTGCGCGCCGCCGATTTCAACGGCGACGGGCATATGGACGTCGTGTTCGTCGCCGAGGCCGACGAGTACCACCAGCTCTACCTGGGCGACGGCAAGGGCGGCTTCGTCGACGCCAGCGCGCGCCTGCCGGCCCACAGCCAGGGCAACGGGCTCGCGGTCGGCGACGTCGATGGCGACGGCCTGCCCGACATCTTCATCGGCAGCACCGGCGAGGCGGGCGGCGGCAAGGAGGTGCCGGCGAAGAACCTGCTGTTCCTGGGCGATCCCAAGCGGCCCGGCCATTTCATCGACGCTTCGGCAACCCACCTGCCGCAGGCGAACGACCAGACCGAGGGCGCGGTGCTGGCCGACATGGATGCCGACGGCGACCTCGACCTGGTG